>Ga0209713_10000980_pt1 | contig 16674 bp, 6 predicted proteins | sample ArcOceMetagenome_3_FD_187444 | JGI IMG/M metagenome (GOLD analysis project Ga0209713, IMG submission 187444) | Marine eukaryotic phytoplankton communities from Arctic Ocean - Arctic Ocean- Svalbard ARC20M Metagenome (SPAdes) (version 2) | ecosystem: Environmental > Aquatic > Marine > Oceanic... | reverse complement strand
TCTCCTCCTTGTGCGGGGCCTTGAGCATGGCGTCATAAATGTCGTACATGCGTCCTTCCATGCCGAAAGCCTTGACCTCCCTGATCATAGTCGCCGTCTCCGAGATGTGCCCCGCGGTTCTGCTCAAAGATTCACTCACGGCTTCCTCACCAGTGGCGAGATTCTGCATGTTGATCATCTCACCGATGCTAAGAATTGGAACACAAGCCATGAGCACGAGGCCGTATTTCCAGCTCGATGTCATCGCGATCGTGAGACCGAAGCAGAGGGAGCCAAATAACTGGAGCGCGGAGCCCACGCCTTGACCCGTGGCACCTCTCACCGTGGACGTGTCGGTGCGCAGGTTAGCCGTGAGCGCACCGACGGAGTTGTCGGGATTGTCAAAGAACGACACGTCTTGGCGCAGGATCGCTCTGAACAAGTGTACCCTGAGCCTAGTTGTGAGCTTCTCGCCAATGACGGCGAACACCCCGCCCTGGATACCCGTGAGGCACCATGAAATCACAGCGATCGCGAAGAAGATCCCACCGAGCATATAGGCCGTGTCCATGATGTAGTCGGTGTCGTGGGAGTAAAACAGCGACAGCATCTCCGCAAAGACAAACGCGATGGAGGGGAAGACACAGCCGTTTGCGAGGGCAATCAAACCGCCAAAGGCGAGGACCGGGTACTCGGGCTCGCTGTACGCCCAGATCCTCGCCGCTTTAACCTTCGGCACGTCCTTCTTCGCGTCCTTGTTATCCTTGCTGTCCTTTACATTTTCCTCATCCTCCGAATCCTTCTTCGCCTGGAGATCAACCTGGGAAGCCGATCTGTCCATGCCGGCGAGCGACACGGATGAGGCGGACGGCGTGCCCTTGGAACCGCCGATACCGACGAGTCCGCGGTACCTACCGCCGGGAATCTCCATGAGCTTGTCGTGCGTCCCCTCCTCGAGCACCACCGAACCCTCAGCGCCGCCACCCCCCGCGAGACCGCCGGCGGCGTCCTTCGAGCCGAGGACGACAATCTTGTCAGCTCCCCGCACTGTGGTGAGCCTGTGCGCGATGACGATGGTGGTCCTTCTACCGTGGGCACCGGCGACGAGGTCATCGAGCGCGGCCTGCACCAGGCGTTCGTTCTCGGTATCGAGCGCCGAGGTTGCCTCGTCGAGGATGAGAATCGGCGGGTTGCGCAGCGCCGCCCTGGCAATCGCGACTCGCTGCTTCTGTCCGCCCGAGAGTTTGCTGTTCTTGCCGCCGACGACGGTATCGTATCCGTCGGGGAATGTGGCGATGAAGTCATGCGCGGAAGCGGCTCGCGCGGCGGACTCGATCTCCGCGATTGGAACGTCAGTCGCGTGCTTGACCCCGGCGCGGCCCACCGCTATGTTCATGCCGATGCTGGCGTTGAAGAGAAGCGGTTCCTGCGACACGACGCCGATGGCTGATCTGAGGTTGTCGATGCGAAGTTTGGTTATGTCGACGCCGTCGAGGGTGATGGTTCCCGCGCTGGGGTCGTAGAACCTCTCGAGGAGGCGGGTCACGGTGGACTTGCCGCACCCGCTCTCGCCCACGAGCGCCACCGTCATACCCACCGGGATGTGAAGGTCGATCCCGCGGAACACCGGTCGCGTCGTGTAGGAGAAGTGAACGGCGTTGAACATGATATCGCCGCTGATCGGGGTCTTGAGCGCAAGGCCCTTGGGTTCGCGCGCATCCGCGCCGTCGCCACCCTGTGGCTTCCTGTCGATGACTTCGTACAGCTGGTGCGCCGCCGTCTTCGCCTTGATCACCGCCTCGATGGACGAGCCAGCCATGCCAAAGGAAAAGCCGCCGATGAGCACCGCGAAGAACACCATGATCACGGTCCCGCCGGTCATGCACGGGGAGCTACCGGCGCTGAGGCCCGTGGAGGTCAGGTCGCCGCTGCGGTACCCGCACCCGCAGTTTGGGTTCGTGAGCCGGGTTTCCGTTTCCATGATTGAGTAGTCCAGGGCACACGCGCACGTACGCAGCGCATCGCCCACGTACGCATCGCCGCTCTTCGCCTCGTAGCACAACACGGCGGAGATGTTCGCGTGTTGGCCCCAGGTGGCGTCGAGCGGGTCAAGAAGTCCCGCGGGGGGCGGGTACTTGCTCATCGCGCTCTCCGTGGAGTTTGAGATTAGATAGGCGCCAAAGAGCAAACCTCCGGCGTACATGATGAACATGACTCCGAACAGACCGCCGTTGGCGAACGAGATGTTCCACAGGTTCTTGGTCGCCACTCTCTCCGCGTCGCCGAGGTGTGACTCGTACCGCTCCGCGACCCGGCCCTGGGCGTTGAGAGCCGAGGTGACCCTACACGCGTTGAGGCTCTCCGTCGCCACCGCTCCAGCCTTCTCGTACTCGGGGTTGGCGGCGGTGAGCTGGGTGGTGGCCTTGACCAGGAAGTAGAGAGCCCCCGCGAGCAAGGGCACGCCCGCCATGATCACCAGCGACAGCTCCCACGAGAAGTAGAATCCCACGCCGAGTCCGCCCACGCCGGTGAACGTGGCCTGCACGAGCTCGCCCAACTTTTTAGCGGTGCCGTTCTGAAGGATCTGGACCTTCTCGCTCGTCGCCGCGCTCAGTTCACCAGCCTTGGCCGCGTCGAAGAAGGCAACGTCCTGCGCCATCATGGACTGCATATAAGCCCTTCGCACGTTGCTCGCGCCGCGGGTGGCTGCCCAGCTGACGAGGCCGAGGCCGAGGAACAAGGAGACGCCGAGCACGAGCGCGACTCCGACCATGAACAGAACCGCGTTCCTGGTCGTCTCCTCGATGTTGGACATGGACGCGGTGGAGTCCAGGAGCTCTCCGAAGGCGATGTTGATGCACGGAAAAGAAACACCTCCGATCATGCAGAAGAGTATGCCCACCGCGAGCATGGCCTTCTCGGCAGGTCCGTAGAATCTGAACAGTTGGGTCAAAGGAACCATCGGTGCGTTCGTTGCCGCCTTCTCACCGGCCGCATCCTTGACCTTGACATCCTCCACGGCGATCGAGGTACTCGCCATGACACCGGTGAGGAGCGATACTGCGCCGCGACGAGAAAATAAGCTCTCGACTCTGCCGTACGAGCCGCTCGGTCGGCATGTGAACGACGTCACCGCGGTTCGTTTGCTGATAACGTTACTGCTTGTTGGCGCTTCCGAGGGGAATATCGGCCATTTCGGGCTTCAATTTGTATGTCATTTCAGTAACAGAATTGTGCTAATTGATGTTAAAAATAATTAAAACCACTTCGCCGCCGACTTTCTGGACTGCGCTCCGCCGCCAAGGTGTTGGACACAACGCGCGGAGCTCTGACGGACAGTAGGTCGGCCGTTCGTGGCGCGAATCTGACGACATGGTCGAGCTCGAAGGTTTCGAGACTGGCGACCCGGTGGCGGAGCTGTACGAGAGGCACCTGATGTCCTCGTCGGCGGACTCGAAGCATGTGACGGCGGTGCTCGAGGCGGTGGCATCCATCCTCAAGGCTGAGGGAATCAAGCCGTCGCCGACGGCGGTGTTCGCGGCGTCGCTGTCGTCCCTGGAGCGGACGGACACCGAGGCGAGCCCCGAGACGAGCGCGGCGATGCTCACGGTGCTGGGCGTGGCGCTGGAGCACGCACCCACGGGCCCGGTGCTGAGCCGATTGCCCCACGCGATGCAGGTGCTCCTCAAGACCGGTCGCGCGGCGCAGGAGAAGCCCGTGGCGCTCAAGGGCGTGGTTCGATGCATCGGACAGCTAGTCGCCGCGCTCAGGGACGCGCAGGACCCGGGCACGAACGAGTGGCCGCACTGCGCCAAGGCTTTCGGCGCCATCTCCAACCTTTGCGTCGACTCCAGGCCCAAGGTGCGGAAGCAGGCGGCGGCGTCCGTCGCGGAGGCGCTTCGCGCGGTGAGGGGGACATCCGCGGCGGGGCCGGCGAGCCGCGCGTTCGCGACCGTCGCCGTGGCCATTGCGCGCGCCCCGGTGAAGGCTGCGCGTGAACTCACGAACATGCACGGCGCATCCGGCGCCAAGGCGGCGGAGCAGCGCGCGCAGGCTGCGGCCCAAGAGTCCCTCCACCTGCTGGTCGCCCTCAAGCTCATCCTCGGCGAGCTCGACGGGTCGTCCGCGGGGGAGGTTTCCGGTGCGGTGACCGGCCTGTTGGACCTTGCCGAGCCCCTCCTCACACAGCACGCGTGCGACGCGCTCGTGGCGCTCTTCCAGCCCACGGGCGCGAGCGCCACCGCGGCGGCGGCGGCTGCTGCGGCTGCTGCGGCTGGTAACACCGGCTTTGGCGTCCCGGGAAAGTCCGCGATTGGCGCTGCGGTTGGAGCGTCGAGCGAGGCTGCCGCGACGGCCGCGGCGGCGATCGGTCCACTGTCAACCGCCGCGCAGAACGAGTCCACGCGTCGACCCACGCTCGCCGTGTCCCTCATCCGCGCGCACGCGGCGGCGGTGCGCCGGCTGCACGAGCTGGACCCGGCGGATGCGGGCGCCCGGGCGCTGCCCCTCGCGTGCCACGAGCTGGTCAAGATGCTCAACGCGGTGCACGAGGGTGTGGTGATGGAGGCGGCGACGTGCCTGGCGTCCCTCGTCACCAAGTGCGTGGACACGAACATGGTGCGGGAGGGGATCAAGGCGATGGCGGCGGCGAGGGCGGCGGGGAAGTCGGCGCCGGCGAGGCCGCCCCCCGTCATCGGCGTGGCCGCCGCGCTGAAGGCGTCGCTCGGGTTTAGGTACCGCGCGGCGTGGCCCGTGGCGTTGCCCGTCGTGGCGGTCGCGTTCGAGCGCCTGGGTGCCGCGGCTGGTGCCATCCTCGGCGGGTGCCTCGAGGCGTTGGGTGAGATGGGCGCCCACGCGGAGGGCCTGGCGTGCCGAGGGCAGCTCACGCAAACCCTCTCAGCCGCAGTGAAGGCTCTCGGCCCCGAGCAGGTTCTCGGCGTGTTGCCCCTCCGTCTCGAGGAAGGTATCGACGCCGAGATCGCCGCCAAGTCCGAGTACGGTCACGACGTCGACGACGGCATGGGCGACGACGACATGGACATGGACATCGGCGCGGGTGCCGAGCTCAACGAGGACGGCGGAAACGTGGCGGGAGCCGCGGGTGCCAGGTTGTGGCTCGTTCCCCTCCTCCGCCAGGCGCTCAAGGGTGCGAGGATGTCATACTTCTCCGAGGAGATCCTGCCCGTGGCGCGACGACTCGGCGCGCGAGCGGCGCAGGCCAAGGCGGCGGGTCGGGCGTTCGAGGCGCAGCGGTGCGCGGCTGGCGAGGCTGCGCTGTGGAGCCTCCTCCCCGCCTTCTGCCGCTGGCCCCAGGATGCGTCGGAGTCGTTCCCGGGCCTCGCGCCGAGCCTCGGTAGCGCACTCTCCGCGCGAGCGGATCTCCGCGGCCCGCTCACCGAGGCGCTCCGTCGCCTCATCCAGCAGGCGCGCGCGGTGGTCAACGCTGACAAGGCGGACGCCGACTCTGACAAGGACGAGGACGACGAGGACGACGAGGACGATGAGGACAAGGCTAAGGAGGCTGCCGCGACCGCGCTGCTCCTCGAGGACCGGCCGGACTGGTTCTCCGCACAGATCGCGGAGGGGCAGGCGGCGACCGTCGCCAAGTACGCCCGAAACTTCCTCCCCATCCTCTTCAACCTTTTCGTCGCGGCGCCGCCCGAGAGACGCGGCGAGCTCAGCGCGACGGTGGGGTGCTTCGCGCAGATCACCGAGACGGCCGCTCTCGGAGGGTTCTTCCGTACCGTCCTTCGCAAGCTCGTCAAGGTGACGTCCGATGCCGAAGATGCGCCCGACGCGCTGCAGGAGGGCGGTGACACCAAGTCCGCGAGGAGGTGCACCTTCATGGACCTGTCGCTGGCCATGGTGCCCGGGTTGGACAACGCGGCCCGGGACCTCGTGTTCAAGGCTGCCAGACCCGCCGCCCTGGAGAAGGACGCGGCGGTGCAGAAGCGCGCGTACAAGCTCCTCGCGGCGCTCATGAAGCCCGCACTCGGTCCCGGAGCCAACCTGGGCGGTGACTGGCTCGTCGCCAACGCGGAGCCCGCGGAGGAGGCGCTGGTGGAAGGGTCCGGCATGTGCGCCCCGGCGGCTAGGAGGTACCGCCTGCGTTGCGTCGCGGCGATCCTGCCCAGCCTGATGGAGCGTGAGGCGGAGAAGGATGACGCCGAGGATGGTGCCGCGATGGGCGGCAGCCAGGGATCATTCGCGGTCCTTCTCGGCGAGCTCATCGTCGCGACCAAGGAGACCAACGCGAGGACGCGGCAGCAGGCTTTCAGGCTCCTGGTGGATATCCCCCGGAGCATGGAGCGCAAGGCTGGCCGCGCGGGCGGGTCCGGCAGGATCGGCGGGGGTGCGGGCGGCGGCGGCGGTATGCTCGGCGCGTGGCTCGCCGAGGGAAGCGACGACGAGAACGACGCTCCCGACGCGGCCAACAGCGACGACGAGTTTGACGGCATGGACGCGGTGGACGGGGAGGAGATGGGCGCGGGTGTTCGCAAATTCTTCATGACGGTTCTCGCGGGCGTGGTTGGAGCCACGCCCACGATGCAGAGCGCGACGGTCATGGCGCTCGCGCGTCTGCTGTACGAGTTCAGCGCCGCGCTCGTGTCCACCGTCCCGGAGCTTCTCCCCGCGGTGTTTGCCCTCATGGAGACTGGCAACCGCGAGGTTATCAAGGGTGCGATTGGTTTCATCAAGGTTGCGGCTGTTCGCCTGCCCCAGACGGACCTCGCCGCGCAACTCCCCACGCTGGTCCCCGCTCTGCTGCACTGCTGCGACGACGAGGACGGCTTCAATAGGTTCAGGAGCAAGGTGAGGGTGGTGGTGGAGCGACTGGTGAAGCGATGCGGCTGGGACGCCGTCGAGGCTGTCACCCCGGAGCTTCACTCCGCGCTTTTGCAGCACATGCGACGCGAGGAGGTGAGAACGGAGAGGCGCAGGAAGGCGTCCGTCGCCGGCAGCGAGTTCGGCGGCGGTGCCAAGTCCCTCGCGGGTAAGTCCGCCCGCACCGCGCGCAAGTCCGCGTGGAACGACGAGGAGGTCTTCTCGGACGACGACGGCCAGACGGTGAGAACCGGGCGCGGCGGTCGATCCACCGTGGGCGGCGGCGGCCGGGGCGCCTACTCCATGGCTCCCACGTCGCGGAGGGACGCGGGCGGCGGTGGCCCGAGGAGCGCGGCGGCGGCGCACGCGCTTCGCGCCGTCGGGGGTGCGAGGCTGCCCGGGGCTGCGTCCGGCTCCGAGCCGCTCAACCTCCTCGACGAGAGCGCCATGCGCCGGCACATGCTCAACCAGAGCCGCGGCGGCGAATTTGACGACGACGACGGCGGCGGGTACAAGCGCGACGAGGGAGGTCGCCTGGTCATCGTCGAGGAGAAGGAGGGTCGTAAGCGCGGTCGTGACGATGAAGACGACTTCGACGATGGACGCTCCGTCGGCGGCAAGTCCTTGGGCGGCGTGTCGCGTCGCACGGCTAAGACGATGGGCGGCTTCACGATGAGGTCGGGCCGCTCGGTCCGGACCAACAAGACGTCGCGCACCACCAAGTCCGGCGCCACGACGAAGACGGTCAAGTCGAAGAAGGGCGACGGCAAGCACAGCACCGACAGGTACAAGGCGAAGAAGGGAGCCTCGGGAGACAGGATGAACGGCGCCCTCGAGCCCTACGCGTACTGGCAGCTGGACCCGAGGATGCTCAACAGGCGGCCGAGCAAGCGCGCCAAGGCTGGCGCGGGCCTGGCCAAGGTTGTGAGGAACACGGGCCAGATCGGTATCATGACCGGCCAGAAGGCAAAGGATGCCAAGCAGAGGAAGAAGTACTGAGAAACGTAGAAGCTCTCCGCTAGCGTTGTTATTGAAACGAGTCGCCACGACCCGCGCGGCCCTTTCTCGTTGACGTTGATCATGACTGCCAGAAGTTGGCACCCTGATTTTGAATCACTTTTTAGCTCGCGCAGCGATGGACGACGACGAGCTCGACGACCTCGTTCTTCAGGGGCACGGGGGCGCCATCGCCGACCCGGAGAACTACGTGGATGATCCCAACGAGAAGAAGAAGGAGAAGCTGAACGAGAGGCTCAAGTGCGAGGTGGTCAAGATCGCGGAGGAGGCTTCGAGGCAGTACAGCGTGCGGATCTCGCCGCAGTTTGCGCAGTGCCTGACGGAGCTGACGAGCACGTACGTGCACACGCTGGCGAACGATCTGGCGGCGTTCGCGCAGCACCGCAAGGGTAAGGTGATCACCCACGATGACGTGCTGCTCGCGGTGAGGAAGATGCCCGCGGTGGTGGACCAGGTGAACGCGGTGCTGCCAGAGAATCTTGTCGCGAAGAAGAGTAGGCAGACCAAACTGACGACCATGCAGTAGCGAACAGAACGCAAACGGGCGAGTGTGGGGTGTCGTCACCGGGGTGAGGCTATCTCATAGGTGTTGTACAACGTTAGGAACTAGCTAGCTATAAGTAGTGCTAAGGTATCGATCCTTCGGCTTCCAAGAGCCCAATCGCACACGGCTCGTCAGTATCGCCGTTTCATCTCCTGCCTTCGAAGCTTCCCTTTGTCCAGGTCCATCGCCAGGAGCTCCGGCTTGAAGAAGTTGAACCACTGGGTCGTCGGTCGATCCATCCCCACGTCCATGATCTTGTAGTGCCACCTGGGCAGACCCAGGTGCGCGGCCATCAGCCGGTAGTACTCGCCGAAGGAGTCCGCCACGATGTGCCAACGCGTCGATATGTCCTGGAACCAAACCTGCGCCTTGTGCGGGACGGACCTCGTGGGGGTGAGCTCGTCGCCGACGTTCGACCCCGACGACGGCGGGTCAAAGGCTGGGACGAACACCAGCGCCACGCGACCGTGCCTGATCGAGGAATCGAGGTCGAACGCCGCCGACGGCACGGGCGGTTTCCAATCCTTTGGACCGCGCTCGCCGTCGTCGTCGCGTCGCGGATCCCAGACGGACCCGGGCGGGACTAGGAGGATCTCATCTTCCTCGTCGTCATGGGGCACGAGCGCCATGGGCACCATCTCGATCTCCGCAAGCGAGTTGATGTGCATGTTTCCCAGGTGATGCACCTCCTGCTTGAACAAGACGTCCCAAGTCATCTTCATCCCATTGGAGCTGAGCAGGAACGCCTTGAGATCTTCGGGGAGCTTGAAGGGCGCGTTGGCGTCTTCCCAGGCCTGAATGTCGGACATGGACGCGGGTTCACCCGGAACATACTTGACGTCCTGAACCCCGACGTGCCCCTTCAGGTATTCCGCCACCGCGTGCGCGTACTGGTCCATCGTTGTGCCTGGTGTCACTCGGTCGAGATTCGGTTTTGTGGAACTTGCCTTGTTTGATTTTGGCAAGTGTCTATGTCTATGTCTAAGCTAAGCTAAGCTCCTTCTCCCCTTCCGTCTCATGCCGGAGGTGGAGTACACGGATTCAAGGGGAGACATCGCCTTGGTCCGCGGAGTTGTCTTGGGTTTGCGCTTCTTCTTGCTCCCTGGGCTGTGGTTCTCCTGCCCGGGCGATGACCCGGGAGAGTTGTCGGCGGGCGTCGCAGCCGCAGCCGCCTCGGCCCTCTTCGCCTCGACGTGCTTGCGAGCCATCCTGCCGCGGTGCATCGCCTGAATCCTGCTCGCAGCCGCGTTCTGCTCCGCTGCTTGCAAGGCCAGCTCAGCCTCTCTGATCCGTGCCTCCTCCTCGAACATGGCGTGCAGATCCGCCTCCGCATCATCATCCTCCCAGGGTTGGGGGGGCGGCGGCCGCTGCAACCTCTGGGGCGACACCTTCTTCCTCTTCTGCCCGGGCGGCGGGGTGCGGTGTTTCGGGTCACCGAGGGGCTCCAGACCCCGCGCGCGGCGCTCATCCGCTTGCGCCTGCCGCATCGCCGCGACGGACATTTTCTTCGGCGGGACGGATCCCCTCCCGCCGCCGTAAATCTTGGTCTTGGACGGCGTCTTCGGCTCCTCGGTACCAGGCACGGCCAGCTCAGCCTCCCTGATCCGTGCCTCCTCCTCTAACATGGCGTGCATATCCGCCTCCGCATCATCGTCCTCCCAGGGTTGGGGAGACGGCGGCCGCTTTCCCTGCGCCCAAGTCCAGGATAGCAGCGCCCTCTCCTGTGCCAGCTTCGTCTTCTCGGCGATGCGCTCAGCGCGTTCCGCGCGTTTGATCGCAGAGGTCGTGGGCAGGTCATCCTTCAGCCTCGTCCGCCTCGTGGGCGTGTCCTTGGGGGACGAAACGAGCTGCTGCTTGTTTGCGTACGCCCGCGCCGCGAGTTTGTCCCTGGCCCTTACACGCTCTCGACGGGGAGTAGCCTCGGGAGTAGCCTCCGCCTCCGCCTCCTCCGTACTCTCGTCCGAGTCCACGACGCTCTCGGGCAGTTCGAACGCGTCGTTATCGTTGGGCTCCCACTCCAGGATGTCGTCGTTGGTTGCCAAGACGGGATCGTACAGTGGGTTCTTGCGGTACCGCAGCGCCACCGCGGGCTCCTGGTCCCAGATTCTGTCGCTCTGTTCCATGGAGAACTCCCTGTCGCGGAGCATGTGCTTCGGCGTGTGCTCCAGGTACTTACCCCACCTCCTCTGCTCGTGGATGTCCTCGTGCACCTGTTTATGCTGCTCGCGTAAGGCGTCGAGCCTCTGTTGCAGCTCGTCCATCTCCCCGCGGGATCCCCGACTCGACGGACGGGACTCCTTCTCCTTCCTAGACGCAGCCCTGTCCTTCAGCTTCTTCACGAACGCCATCCTCTCCGCAGCCGCCGCTTCGAACGCCCTGTCCTCCTCCCAGCGTTTACTCGTCGCCGGGACGGTTTCCACCAGGTCGTAGACGATGTCAAGGATGAAACCGTCAAGCTCGCACGCCTGGACCGCCCGCTCCATCTGACCGTACACGACGGCGTCAATCTCCACGGCATCCGCCGCGTCGTCGGCGCAGTCGTACACAGCCTGGATCGCAGCCTCCTCGATGTCGCACAGGTCGAGGGCCGAGTAGATGATGCCGTGGGCGAACGCGGAGTCCAACTCGGCGACGTCGACGGCGGCGTCGGAAATCTCGCCGAGAACGTCAGCCACAGTCTTTGACAAGGCCTCGCGGAGTGCTTCGACCGCGACGTCCCGCGCGACGGCCTCGCAAGCGTCGCGAAGGACATCGGTGGCGATATCTCGCGCGAAGGCGTTGAAGGCGGTCTGAGGTTCCGGCGAGATGGAAGGTGGTCTGACGACGATTGGTGAGACATCCTCGAAGTGAGCGTCGAGCTCGGCCGACAGGTACACCTCGTCGTCGTCCCAGTCCGAGTCAAAGTCCTCGGAGAGCTCGTCCGAGTCAAAGTTGAGCGAGTACGCGTCGTCGTCCTTCTCGGGCTTCTTCCGTCGTGTCTTCTTCATGTAAGCCGCCGCCGCCCTCTTCCCCGCCGCTTTCGTGCCCAGCTCCACCGGGGTGAGGGTAACGTCAAAGACCCCGGGTTTCCGCGGGACGTGCTCCGGCGACGCCTCTCTCCTCCGAGCCTCCTCTCGCGCTCGAGCCTCGTCCGCCACCCGCATATCCCGCTCGAGCGACACGGCCCACTCGGACTTGCCTCCACGCTTAACCCCGGCCCGGCCTTGGCCCGGTATCTTGCGCGCCTGCGACCGGTATTGCGCGTCGATGTCGCGCATGTCACCCACCGAGAAAGGAGGGGTCTCCTCGCCTCGGACGGATGGATCCGACGTCGATTTGAACCCCTTTCTCTTAGGCTTGGTCTTCCGTCGTTGCCTCCTGAGCTGAGCCTCGCGCTGTCTCGCGCGCTCCACCAGCTTTTGTGTCAACGGTGACGCGATGAGAGGCTTTGGCGGTGGCGGTGAATCCGTGGGTTTCTTAGCCTCTGCAATCGGAGAGAGTGAAAGTTTCCGGGGCGTCGGTTTCTTTGTCAGCATCGAATAAGCGGATGCCGCCCTCTGGTTGGCGGCGTCGACACCCAACTGTACGGGAGAAGCTTCCGAGCCGAACGCGCCGGGCCTGACGTATGATGTAGAGAACACGTCGACCCTCCTCCTTGAACGCTCCTCCACCCCCGCAGCCGCCTGCTCCTCCATGTGCATCCGTTGCGCCCACTCCGCACGCTGTTGGACGTCTCGCACGTTGACGGGCATCTGCTTTTTTGGGCTCGGCAGAGACTTCTTCTTGATGTTCCGATTATGTTCCATCAAGCGCGTCACCGCGCCACGAAGGCGATCCAACGCGCTCTCCTTCTGTCTACCAAGCTTCGGTGATGACGGTCTGGTCGGCGCGCGAGACACTGGACGGGAGAGCTCCGGATCTGCGTCGGCGACGGCCATCTCTGCCAAAAATCTGCGCCTCCTCGCCGCGGCGGCAGATTGCGCGAGAGGGTTCTGAATCCATTGCGGCGGCGTGGCAACCTCCGCGCTCTTGCTGATTGGCGGTGACTCGGTCTCGTCGTCAGCCTTCTTTGGCGCTCGCTTGACTTCGCTTTTGGTCAAGACCTTGATTTTAGTCTTGGAGTATGCGGCGGCGGCGCGATGATCCGCCGCCGCCGCGCCGAGACGGACCGGCGCTGGCTCAGACTCGAACGCCCCCGGTCGCACCACGGCGGATTTCCGCGGTCGCCTGGTCCCCGGTGTGCGAGCGGTGAGGTTCACCCGTTTCTTTTCAAGGTCCAGCGATCGGGCCCATTCATCCTTGGGAATTCTGGATCGCACGGGTGAGAGCACTCGCACGGGTGAGAGCACTCGCACGGGTGATTTTATCCTGTGAGGTGACCTTACGCCGTCCGCCCTACCGCGTCGCACCCAGTTCTTCCATTTCACCGCGGACAGGGCGACCATCCAGAGACTTTGTCCGATTGATGCGGGCTTCCTTGGGGGTAGGACCTTCTTCTCGGCGGCTTTCTTTCGCGCCACCAGCTCCCTCAGCGGCACGAACCCCTTCTTGAAATCTTCGTAGACCGCGTTTGCGATGACGGTGCTCTGCTGTACCCTCGCCGCACGTACCCCTTGTTGAGAACCCGGCTCCCGCGGCGTCGTCGGTGGGGCGGGTGGTTTCACCGGCGTTGGCGTCGGTACCAACGATCTCGACGCCATCGCACCGTAAGCCACGGCGGCCAATCGGTTCTTCGCCGCGGCGGTCGGGGTCGATGTCCCGGGCAGCGCCGGAAGCTTCTCGTTCACGAGCTGCTTCGACGGTGGCGACGACTCGTTCGAACCTCCTTGTCGGCCGAGCGATCGCGGCTGTGGCTGCCGAGTTTTCAACGAGGGTAACGACACCGAACGCGAAGGTGCCGGCGGTGTTTCGCGTTGCCGAGACGCCATCGCCGTCGGCTTCGGAGTCGCCGAAGACGCCTCCGAGGCGACGAGCCGGCGATGCGCGTTTCGAGGCGCCTCCTCGTTGTTTTGGTTCCAATCGACGGGTTCAGGGGTCGCAGGTGTAAGTACCACCGCCGGCCTGGGAGGAGATTCGCGAGCCGGCACCCGGTACGTCGACACCGGCGGCGGCTCTTCCTCCTCCTCAACCTCATTCTCTTCATCCTCAATCTCCTCGACCTCAACCTCCTCCGCCTCGAAGTCCTCGTCGTCCGAGTACCTCGGAGCGTCGTCCTCGTCGCTCGAGTCCACGTATATCGGGCTGCGTCGCGCGGGGGGTACCTCGGAAGCCGCGGGAAGCTCCTCCACCGTCACGATTGGCGCCAGCGGTGGCGGAGAACTAGAGCGGGTCTCGACCGGCGGTGTGTCTCGGCGTCGGGTCGGAGACGCGTGAGTCCTGCCCCGCTCCCGGAGGCTCTCGCGAACCCTCTCGACCGCCCGAGCCCGCGTGACGATCGCCCGATACGCCTCCTGCCTCCTCGAGCCCTTGTCGCCATCGCCTACGGTGCTCCGAGTCGCCGGCGGTCTCGGCCGCAGGGTGGTCCTTTCAGACTTGCTGTCGGTCGCTCCTGTGACGGGCGGATCCTTCGTCGACTCCGCGCGGGTTCCCGGCACGTCCACCGAGCGTCTCCTCCTGCGCTTCTCCTTACCGATCAGGCTCAGCTGTGCGCCGCCGTACGCCACGGCGGCCAGTCGGTTCTTCCGCTCCGCCACCGAGGACGATCCCGCCGGACCGGCGCTCTCGCTGCCCTCCATAGGAGAAGATGATGTGGACGCCCCGAATTGGGATGCGTTCCTCTCGTCTCCCCCTTTTCCCATGGTCGACGACAACAGTCGCGACGGGCGCTGACTATCTATTCATGTCTACCATTATCGGTTCGCGGTTTTAGATGACGTCGAAAGTCCCCCGCTGGCCTTCCGCGCCCGTAGAATGGGCGCTGCGACCGTCGGAGGAAGAAAATCGTGAACGACCGACGACTTTACTTGTTCGCGGTCGAGTGCGCTTTCTGGACAGGACGAGATCCAAGTGCTGCGAGACGCGGTTTTGGCAGACTAAGGTACCATAGGAACTACAAAGGCTATCGTTACATCACGCTCCAAAGCGAATCACTTCCCCGTTAGCGCCTTGGCCACCGCGTGGGGGCTGGGCGGGGCCTTGGGTTTCGGTCCGCTGCTGAAGGCGTCCCGGATGGGAGGCACGACGACGGGCAACATCACGCCTGGGAGAGGAGAGAGGTGAGGAAATAATCATCGTCAGTTGAAGCTCGAAGGGCGGCGAGCGAGGGTTCGGAAGAACAGGACGCGAGTGTCGTCGCTCCCGCGTGCGGACGATCGACACGACGTGCGAACCGCGGTCACAGTCGATGCACCGTTCATCCACGACGGGCGACCCGCCGGGACGGATCGGGCGGACGGAGCAAAAACCCTTCCGTATGGGCAACGTCTCTGAATGGAGGGACACGACGGACGCGGGGTTCGGCGGGGACGCACCCGTGAAACCGATGAAGCAGCTCCACATCACCACCGGCTCGCGCTGCATGGCCACGTAAAACCAAGACATGGCGACTGGGACGACTCGCTCTACGCAAGCGCCCTTCTCAAGTGAGGCGCCCCGGTGATCGTGTGTTTGGGAGTATGTGTTTCATCAAAAGAGGCAAATTTTCATATCTATGACGGTCAGTCAGAGATCGTTGAATAGCAATTCCCCGGTTACCCTAATTACGCTAAGACTCGTATGGCGGTCAGTCAGTTTGTTTTTCAGAGCAACCGGTGTGGACTTAAAAAAAATGAACCGGCGGACTGTAAAGAGAGGACCGAGCCTTTCCTTGCAGCCCTTCCTCGAGACGCATCGCAAGCCCCTTACGGTTAAAGCACCTCGTGTGCCGCCTGCGAATCACCACAAACAGACAAAATGAAGTACGTCGCTGCCTACCTCCTGGTGAGTACGACGCCGCGGCGACCCCACATCCCCTCCCTCTCGCGGAGATCGTCCCCTCTCATCGCGGGTTTTGGCTCCTAGGGTTTTCTAACCTACCTCTTTCCCTCGTTCCGCAGGCCCAGATGGGCGGCAAGGAGTCCCCCTCCGAGGCTGATGTCAAGGCTGTCCTCGCTTCCGGTACGTCACCGATCACACCTTGAAGTGCACGCGCGAATATCGCCCCGAACGACGTCGCGACCGCGTCCTTTCGCCGCTCCCCGGCACTGACATCATCCCGCTTGCCCTTTATTTTTCAGTTTCCGCGGAGGTCGATGACGCCAAGCTCAAGTCCTTCTTCGCCGCTATCGACGGCAAGGATGTCGCTGAGCTCATCAAGGAAGGCCAGGCCAAGCTCGCCTCCGTCCCCTCCGGCGGCGGCGGTGGCGGCGGCGGCGGCGGCGGCGGCGGTGGTGGCGGTGGCGGTGCCGCCGCGGCCGCGCCCGAGCCCGAGGAGGAGGAGGAAGAGGAGGTGAGACTCAAACCCCATATCCCATTTCGCCCACCCGATTGACCTTTGCGACGCGCGCGAAGAGTCGGTCCCCCGCTCGATGGAGAGTGTTAGAGTGGATCGTCCGGAGGGATGGCACGCGCCGTATACTCATGCGTCCGTCACGCCGCGAGGACAGGACGACCCGCGCCCCCGATGGATGATTTGCGAACCCGCCCTCTTCCGCCTACAGAAACCCAACGCTGACCCGTCTCGTCCCTTCTTCTCTCCCCTTCAGGCCATGGACTTCGACCTCTTCGATTAAGCGTCGATCTCGAATGTGCATCTGCGCCTTCAGGTGACCTCGATCGAAGCGCTTGAAGACTCCTTCACGCGCTTCGCTCCTACTTCATCATAAATATGCTTTTTTGGTTCTTGTAATGCTGAACTCAGTCGTACTCCCAAACGTGTGTGTCTACCCGTCTCGCGGGTGCATCGTCCATTAGACCCCCTGCGTAGTGCCGTACGTCGTAGTTTCGTGGGCGAAAAACCGAGGCGGTCCAAACGCGCCGATTCAAGTTCACCCTCATTGTTACACCCCGCGGTGTCCTGTCAGTTTTTGAACTAAAGTAAGCATCGGCATCCAACACATTTGGTCGCGCCGGGCGCCCTGAAAGTGCGGTTCGGCAGCCATGGCGGACGGCGAACAGGGGATGCCGCTCACGTTCCAAAACTTCCTCGAGAAGATGCGGCACCCCAGCGCATCTGAGCTCGTGAAGTCCATCAAGGTGAGGAGACCCGGACGATACTTGCTTAATTCGTCGCCCCTCTCCGTGCCGACCCGACCGTCTCACCCCCGCGCTCCGTCCCTCTTCCAATCCACGCAGGCTTTCATATCGTCGTTCGGCGATGCTCAGATGTCGGGGAACGCTCAGCGGGACTCGGA
>Ga0209713_10000978_pt1 | contig 16686 bp, 6 predicted proteins | sample ArcOceMetagenome_3_FD_187444 | JGI IMG/M metagenome (GOLD analysis project Ga0209713, IMG submission 187444) | Marine eukaryotic phytoplankton communities from Arctic Ocean - Arctic Ocean- Svalbard ARC20M Metagenome (SPAdes) (version 2) | ecosystem: Environmental > Aquatic > Marine > Oceanic... | reverse complement strand
CGAAGGTGCGCGCAACTTCTCGCACAGCGCGCGCCCGCGGGCGATCCCCGTGGTCGACCTTGACCTCAGACGGCTCACAGTGACGGGGATTCCTCCCGCGGCTTGGCAGGTGCTCGATCAGTGTCGACGGCCCGCCCGCGCCGCTTCGCGTGCCGAGGACCGCGAGCCCACGATGGAGGTGGCAGACGCCGCGGCGGCCTCGCCCGGTGCCCCCTTTGCCTCGCGACAACCTGCGAGGGGTAGCGTTGACCCGCGCCACTGCACGCCTCTAAATGGCCATGTCGGGGGCACTGCCGTGCGTGTTGAGCGTCTCCCTACATAAAAGTTAGGCTTGGGTTGAGTTCTCTGGGTCAGTGGCTGCTGCGAGTGTGCCGGGCGCCTCTCGTGGCGGCCTCCGTGGCCCCGCCCTTGGCCTCCGTAAACAGCGATTTAGCCAGGTACTAGGGTTAAACACTCGTGCGCGCGCGCGCGCGCGCGCGCGCGCGCGCCGCGCGCGCGCTGCAGACAATGAAATAGAAAAGAGAGGAAAGGGCTGCTATACCCAGGTACAAGCGTACCGTTCCCGCAACGTCTGCTCTCCTGTCCACACACTTATTTAGGTACACATGTGCATGTGCATGTGCACATGCACATGTATGTGATCGCGATGTTTGCTGTTTAAGCAGCTGTTTAAAACTATTAAGCTGTTTAAATATGCAGACATCCGCATGCAGAACTTCAGTGTGCACAGTATGAATTCGGCCGCGTATAGCGACGCCTCCGCCGGCGGCGCTGCCGCCGCGCTACGCGCACGAGACGCCTTCACGCCGCTAATCATGAAGCAGGTCTCCGGCAGCTCCGCCATCGGCAACGCGCTGCTCTCCGTGTTCGACTCTGGGCCCAGCAGCTGCCTGGACGCGCCGCCGCGGGAGGCGGCGCTGCAGCAGCTGCGCGAGAGGCGCTGCGCTGGCCTGACGCTCGGCCCGGGCACAACGGTGCTGACGGACGACGAAGAGATGTTGGCTTGGCTCGAGCACGCAGCGCGCCACGGCGGTCTTACGCAGCTCAACCTCGGCGCGAATGCCATCGATGACAACGGGATGCGGCGCCTGCTCGCTGCGCTCAATGGGACAAGGATCAGCGACCTCTCGCTCGGCTCGGCGACACTGACCGACGCGAGCGCCACGGCCATCGCTGCTGCACTGCGTGCCAACGAGCTTCCGGCGCTCGCGGAGCTGCATCTGGGCATCAACGCCTTTGGCGCGGCGGCTGCGGCCGCGCTGGCCGACGTGCCTGCACGGCTCGAGCGTCTGCACCTGGGTGTCAACCAGCTCGGCGACGCGGGCGCCGAGGCACTGGCACGTGGGCTCGAGCGCGGCTGCTCGCTGCGCACCCTCGAGCTCGGCATCAACCGCTTCGGCAGCGTGGCCGGTGGCAGCGGCGCCCTGCTGGCCGCGGCCGTCGGGCGATGCGCGCGGCTCGAGCAGCTCTCGCTCGGCTGCAACCCGCTGCTCGGGTGGGGCGGCGGCCTGGCGCGCAGCGTCGGTGGGCTGGCCGCGCTGCGCGCGGTGCACGTCGAGGGCGCGGGGCTCGGCGGCGACGACGTCGCGGCGATGGTGGCGCGGCTGCCGCGCGGCGCGAGCGTCCACCTCGACGGCCTCGCGGGAGCCGCCGCGCTGCAGAGCCGCGCGCTCGTGCGCGGGCTGCTGCTGCAGGCCGCGATGCTCGAGCGCCTCCCCGCCGGGCAGGCCGCGCCCACGCTGCCGCTGCTCTCTCCGCTCGACGATGCGTCGTCGTCGTCGTCGTCGTCGTCGTCGTCGTCGTCGTCGTCGTCGTCGTCGTCGTCGTCGTCGTCGTCGTCGTCTCCTGCGATGGCGGCGGGCGCGTCGCAGCAGCCGATGGGGCGCGTGCTGCGCTATCTGGGGCTGCTGCACGCGGCGCAGCAGCCGGCCGAGGGGGCGAAGCTGCGCGCGCGCGTGACGCGGCCGCAGCGGCACCACGCGCTCGCGGCGGAGCTCGCGGCCAAGGGGTGGGGCGTGCTCAAGTCGCTCTGCGGCGCCGGCGTGGCGATGGCGGCGCAGCAGGAGGCCGAGCAGCTGCTGCGGAGCGGCGCGATGCCGCGCTCGCTGCGCTCCTTCGCGGCGATGGGCGGCCCCGTCTGGCGCGCGCTCGAGTCGTCGACGCGCGGCGACCGCCACATGGTCCTCCAGCCCCACCACATGCTGCCCGCGCTCTCGACGGCGATGCGCGCGCTGCTGCGCGCGAGAGCCGCCCTCGCCGCGGCGGGCGCGCTCGGTGGTGCACTCGGCCCGGCGGAGGTGGCTGCGGCGGCAGCGGCGGCGGCCGACGTCGAGGCGGCGGCCGACGAGGTGTTCGGTGGCCGCGGCGGTGGCCGCGGCGGTGGCGGCGGTGGCAGCGGCGACGACGGCGACGACGACGGCGGGGTCACCTTCCAGCTCGCCGTCTTCGAGAAGGGCGCGCGGCTGCAGAACCACGTCGACGAGTGCTCGCACTGCGGCGGCGAGGCCGGCGGCATGGAGGCGTGCGGCGAGCCGCTCTGCTGGTACCTCGACGCCTCGCAGTACGGGCCGCAGCGGCGGCGCCGCCACCTCACCGCCATCTGGTACCTCAACGTCGGCTGGGAGGAGCGCCACGGCGGCAAGGTGCTGATGCGGCCGGGCAGCGCCGACGAGGCGGCGGTGGCGCCCGAGGCCGACGTCGCGCTCTTCTTCAACTCGTCGCTGCCGCACGCCGTCACGCAGAGCCACGCCGCGGCGCGCTGGGCGCTCACGATGTGGTGTCACTAGTCTGTATAGCTCTCAAAACTCCTCCTGATACGACGTCGTACGCAGCCACTCGTCGATCGTCTTGGCGCCCTCGGCCGGCGGTGCCCCGGCCGCGACGGGCAGCCGAGTCGCGAGGCCACGCAGGAGCGTCGCCCAGTGGCACGAATTCGCCTGCTCGGAGAGGTACCTGCGCACGAGCGCCGCGCCGCGCGCCGCCGCTGCGTGCGCGCAGCGTGGCCGCGCGCGATAGAAGGCCGCAGCGTGGGCGAGCCCGTCGGCGGACGCCGCCGCGACGTAGTTGTCGGCCTCGCCCCCCGCGCCACCAGGACTCTCTATCCCCCCGCCTTGCAGCAGGTGGTGCCAGTGGAGAACCCAAAGCGGCTGCGCCCAGATGCCGAGGGCGCCGCACGCGAGCGCCCACTTGAGGCGGCCGTGGCTGACGTGGCCGCAGTCGCCGTTGAGAGAGAGGATGTGCCGGTAGCCGCACTGCGCCGCGCGGGGCAGGTACGACGCAGCCGAGGTCGGCTGCACATCGAAGAGCGATGGCTCGCGTCGGCCGAGCTCGACAAACGCGCCGCGACGGCCCCAGCGGTAGGGCGCCTTCGAGAGCCCACGCGCCGACTCCGCCGAACGCACCGCCGCCGAGACCGTGGACGACGACGACGACGACGACGACGACGACGACGACGACGAGGGCAGCGGCGATGACGACGGCACCGAGCCACGCCACACGACGCGAGCGTCGCGGCGCACCCAATCATCGAAGCTGGCGAGGTCTGCCGTGCCGAGGCGCAGCGTCTCCGTCAGGTTGCCGCTCCACGGGTCAGACGGCCGCGCGGCAGTGCCGGTCGTGTCGGCGTCTGGTGGCGGCGCGTTGGTCCAATCGGGCACGAGGAGCACCGACGAGTTGTACGTCGCGTGCGGGTGGAGCGCAGCGAAGCCGAGCACGGGAAGGAGGCGCTCGTGCGACTTGTCGTCGAGGTCGACGATGGCGTCGACGTCGGCCATGGTGCCGCCGTGCGCACGCAGCGCGGCGCGGAGGGCGCGCAGCACGGGGAAGAGCCGGTGGTCGGCGGAGATGGTGGGGTCGGAGGCGGAGCGCCACGCGCGCTTCGCCGCCGCCACGTAGCCGACGCCTCGCCGCACCTGCAGCCACAGCGCGGGCGAGTCGTATCGCTTGCCCTTGGGTCGCCACATCCTGTGCATCTGCTGCTCAGCCTGCGCGGCCGACATCGCCGGCACGCGAGAGACGTCGTACGCAGCTCGCCGCAGCAGCCGTCGCACGCTGCCGCAGCCCGGCGGCGCCCATGCCTTGACCAGCTCGTCGTAGTGCGCCCTGCGGCCCGGTAGCGCTGGCGACCAGGTAACCAGGTCCTCGGCGTGGTCGCAGCAGCCCCACGCGGGCGTCTTGTCGGACGGCGCGGCTGGCACTGCGCACGAAGCCATTTTGCCAGCAACTCGTTTTCAAAGTTCACGAAGTCTTGATTAAATTAGGACGGTGTGCTTGCTCAACGATCGAGCTCCGCAGCGCTCCGCAGCTTCCCACTGTGTGCCAGCGACCATGCCTGTCAACACCAGCGCGGTGCCGAGACCCTTGTGCTACGGCGAGCCAGGACAGCTTACGCAACCGCCCAAATGTAAGCAGCCGCGCCTCAAGAACGAGAAAACGCTGGTCCATCGGTCCATCGGCGGCTGCGCGCGTTGTGTGGCCCACCCGAATGGAAGTGCGCACGGCTTCCGTTGCTTCCCCGCCATCATCGTCATCGGCGTCATGAAGGGTGGCACGACTGAGCTGGGCGAGCAAGCGCGACACAACCATCCGCACCTTCACATGGCCAGGAACGAGGAGCACTTCTTCGGCCACCTAGTCAACTCCAACAACGCCACCAGCAGCGCGTTATCACCTCGCAGGTGGCACGACTACCTGTGGGGCCAACGCACAGGCGACGCATGGGGCTCGTGGGACATCCGCAACGGCAATGGCCTGGCGATTGAGAAGTCGCCGAGCTACTTTAGGTCGCCATCAGCTCTGATGCAGATCAACACGCTGCTGCCCACGGCACGCCTCGTGTTGTTGCTGCGCGAGCCCGCGTCACGTGCGTACAGCCACTTCCGGATGATCACAGGGTGCAGGCACCTAGACGCGAGCAACGACGCGACATCGTTCCATGAGATGGCGGTGAGGGAGGTGAAGACACGATGCGCGCGTGCGGCATTCACCTCCTTGACCATGGGCAGCGCCGAGTCACCCGCGTGCCTCCCGCGACTGCACGCCTGCGGCAAGTTGAACTTCGCAAGCGACAACGCATGTACGCGGATCACACACAAGGTCTACCAAGATGTGCCGAGCAAGTACACGAGTTCGTTGGCGTCATCGAGCAGCATGATCGAGCGCAGCATCTACGGCAACAGCATCCGGCGCATGTACGCCGCCGGCTGGGGCTGCGACCGCGTGGCCATCATTGTGAGCGAACGCTTCAAGGCGGAGCCGACCGAGGTGCTGCGTTCCCTATGGAAGGCACTGGGTGTGCCGTATGCCGCCGAGGTCTCCTCCGAACACCATGGCAAAGCTCCGGGAATGAGACCGAGTCGCCGGAAAGCCTCGCAGGACATGCGCAACGACACGCTGAAGATGCTCGAGAAATTCTTCAGGCCATCAGTGTACGACGTGGCTGGGCTTGTGCCTGCCCTCAAACTGCAGAGGTGGTGGCCATCGTACTTTGTGCGAAAACCTGCCACGGCGCTGCTGGTCAAGCCCGAGAAGAAGCTTGCCGTGCCCAAGGCCGAGAAGCTGCGCCCGGTGTAAGCCAACAAGCAGCACTCGCTGAGAAGAACAACTGGATGAAGGACAATTTTGGTGTAGCTAGTCCCCTTCAGTTAGACGGTTCCAGTATTCTACGCTAGGTTTGAAAATCACAAACTGAGCCTGGATCGAATGTGCGCGTCGACGGCCGCCTCGCAGTTGATCGAATGAGCAGCGACGACGACGACACGCTTGACAAGCTGGATGGGCAGCCACTCGTCGCCTGCCAGCTGACTCGTCCGATGGGCCTCGGCCTGACCGCCAAGAACGCCATCTCTGAGCTGCACGAGGCGGGCTCGGCGTGGCGGCACGGTGGCCTCGACGTGGGCGATCGGATAGTGCGCGTCGACGGCGTGCACGTGCTGGACGGATGCATCCCCCTCGCGGCCGCGATAGACTTCCAGGCTACCTCGCACCGCCTCATCGTCGCCAAGGCTGCCAGGCAGCCGCCTGCGGCCCGTCGCGCCACGCAGAAGAATGCCCTTGCCGTCGCTCCTCCAGCTCGCTCGACGGCGCGCGTCGTGGTACAGTATCCGACGACGCAGCATCCATCGCGCAGGCTCGTGGCTAGCGCGCTCGGCGTGGCGGCACCGTCCACCGCTGCGAGTGCGCCCTCGAAGGCTGAGCCCGAGCCTGCCGTCGGGCGGCGGTGTGCGCCGGCACACGCGCTGCGCGCTTTCAATTGTGCGGCGTCGGCCGACAAGGGCGTCGCGGCCGTGCGTGCGCTTGGTGTGCTGGGTGCGGCAGCCGATGACGAGGACGGCGACGACAGCGGCGGCAAGCAGAATGACGACGGCGATGACGACGGCGGTGCCGATGCCGACGCCGACGCCGACGATGGTGAGGCGCTCGCCGCGTTCTTTTGGCGCAACGACGGCAAGCTCGACCAGAAGCTGGTGGGCGAGTACATCGGCGGCGGCGGCGCCGAGCACGCAACGTGCCGCGCCGCGCTGCTCGGCCGGCTGCGGCTGCAGGGGCTGCCTCTCGACTCGGCGATGAGGAGGCTGGTGGCGCTGTGCGGCCTGCCGGGAGAGGCGCAGCGCATCGACCGCGTCATCGACGCCTTCGCCGCCGTGTACGCCGAGCAGAACCACGCCGCGGCAGATGCGGAGGCGGAGGCGGAGGCGGATGATGCGGAGGCGGATGCGCACGACGGCGGCAGCAGCGGCGGCCTCGTCGGCGGCTTCGACTGCGCGGAGACGGTGCAGGTCGTCGCGTTCTCGCTCGTGATGCTGCACACCGACGCGCACCACGCCGCCATCCGCCGCTCGCAGAAGATGACGCGCGACCAGTACGTCGCCAACCTGCGCGGCGTCGGCGCGCGCGGCGCCTCCCTCGACGAGGCGCTGCTGCGCGCGCTGTACGAGCGCGTGACGGCGGCGGAGTGGCAGGTGGAGGAGCGCGCGCACTTTGCGCCCGTGCGCGAGGGGCCGCTGCTGCTGCGCCTCGATGGCGGCGGCGGCGGCGGCGGCGGCGGCGGCGGTGTCGGCGCGAGGCGGTGCCACTGCGTGCTCTCGACGCGAGCGCTGTATCTGCACCGACCTGCCCAGGAGGAGCAAGGGCGTCATGTCGTCGGCGGCGGCGCTGGTGGCGGCCTACCGCTGGCGTATGTGATGCTCGAGGGCGTCAGCTGTGGCCCGGCGCGCCCAGAGGAGCACGGCAAGGCTGCACGCTTCCTGGTCGAGCTGAGGCAGCGCGCGTCGCCGCCGTCCGCAGCGCCCTCGCCCGTGGCTGCTGCTGCGGCGCCAGTGGCGGCGCCAGTGGCGGTGGGAGCGCAGCTGATCCGCCTGGACGCGGCCGGCAGCGGCGGCGAGTGGCCGACGAAGTGGCCTCTGCTGCTGGCTGCCGAGAGCGAGCGCGAGGCACGCGCCTGGATCCAAGCCCTCCGCGACCGCACCTACGACCCTGGCACCACAAAGGCGGACGCGCCCATGTGCTCACCACCACCACCGGCCTCGAGGGGTGCCGCCGCGCCGGCCAGCGCGGACGGCGACGCCAGTGCGGGTGCCGACGAGGCGCAAGAGCGACGGTCACCCGCGGCCGAGGACGACGACGGCGGCGAGGCGGTGGCCCCTGCATGGATGGCAGCGGGGTCGACGGTGGAGGTGGAGCAGTCGGGCGTGGAGGGCTTCGAGGGCGCGCGGTACTCAGCGCGCGTCGTGCCTCCCGGGCTGCGGTGGGGCAAAGGGTCGGCCGCGGGCGAGCAACGGCTCCACGTCGAGTACGATCTCTTCTATGCGGCGGAGGAATCCGACGAGAAGCTGCGCGAGGCGATCGACCCGGCCAGGGCGAGGCCACCCCCGCCGCGGGCGCGGCCGCTGCCGTCGTCTGTGGAGGCGTCGTCGACATCGGCGGGCGATGGATGGCTGGCGGCTGCGGTGGCGGGCGATGCCCTCGAGCTTCGCTTCGAGGATGGATGGTGGGAGGCACGACTCCTCGATGCAACGGCCCACCCACCAGCGGCGTCCGATGCGGAGGCATGCGACAAGGACGACGGAGGAGATGGCGGCGACGGCGGCGGTGCGGATGGCAGCAGCGGCGGCGGTGGTGGCGCGGCCGTGGCAGAAGGAGGGCGAGTGCTGCCAGGCGCGCCTGCCGGAGCCGCCGATGGGCAGGGTACGGCGGCTGGGAGGGCAAGGTCGAGTGTTGGCCTGGGTGTGGCGGCGGTGGTGGGCTTGGTCGGGGCCGTGAGGGACGCGGCGGTGGCGGCGGAGGAATGGCTGCTCGAAGCCGAGCCGAACGAAGCGGCAGCGGCAGCGGCAGGGAGCGCAGGCGCGCCAGGAGCGGCGGAAGCGGCGGAAGCGACGGAAGCGGCGGAAGCGGCGGAAGCGGGAGGAGCGGGAGCGGTGAAGGAGGCGATGCTGCACGAGGTGGAGCTCATGCATCAGCCGGGTGAGGTGCATCGGGTGCCGTCGGCGCGGCTGCGCCCTGCGTGGAGGTGGCACGACGGCGGGGGCGAGGCAGCTGCGACGGCATCCGCCGCGCCGAGCGACGGCGCTGGTGGCGAGGCCGAGCCATCGGCATCAGCAGGCAGATGGACGTATAAGCTCGCGGGAGGGAGCCATCAAGTCGAGATGGAGGCAGCGCTGCCGACGCTGCCACTCCCGATGCCGTCGGCAGAAAGCGACCAGGCTGAGACGGCCGCCACACCCGACTCCACCCCCGCATCGGCCCGCGTGGCTGGTCCAGATGATATTCTGTGGCCACCACCGATGGTGATGCCCGCCGAAGATGAGACGCGGCCCGCCGCCGAGGCGCCACGGCGGCGAAGGCGAAACCCTCGCGCCGCGAGGGCGGCAGGCCGAGCGACGATCGCCGCCTCGGTGGCGCGTGCCGCGGCGGCGGCCGGCGAGTCGGCGCCGCCGTCGTCGTCGAGCGCCTCGCGCCAAGACGACGCCGCGGCGCGCGAGGCGGCGCGCGCGCGCGAGCAGGCGGAGGTGATGCGGGTGCGACGGCTGCGCCACCACCGCCGCCGCCTCATCGACGCGCAGCGGCAGGTGGGGTGCATCATGGAGCAGCTGCTGCACAGCGTGGCGCCCCTCGGCGAGGGCGGCACCGACCTCCTCCTCCAGCTGCTCGACGCCCTCGACGCGCGCGAGGAGGGCCGCGTCGAGGCGGGGGCGCTGCGCTCAGCCCTCGCCGACGCCGATGGCGCGCTCGCCGCCGTCGAACGGCGCCACGCGCGCGCTGTGCGCGAGATGGGCAGGCTGCGCCAACGCGTAACATCCACCGGGGTCACATTGGACGCCCACCACCCGCTGCTCGGCCCACGCCTCTTGCTGGCCCTCGCCTGGTCTCCGTCGTGCACACAGCCCTGCTCTCGCACGCCCCTTCTCTCCGCGGCCTTCGCACTGCACCTCCCAGATTGGCACAGACCGTGCCTGGCACCCCCGCCACACCTGCAACATCTACACGTCTCGCAGGTGCTGCCTGCTCTGCTGGCGCGCGCCGAGGCGGCCGAGGCGTCACGTGCCGCGGCGCAGGAATCGGTCGGTCGGGCGCACGAACTGCTTGCCGTTGCGCGAGCGGAGCGGCGCGACCTCGAGGAGAGGCTGAGACGCACGGAGAGCCTCCTCTCCAGCAGCAGCGCTGGCGCTGGCGGTGCCACCTCCAAGAATGGCAGTGGTGGTGCGGCATGACCAGAGCCCAAGCACAGTGAGACTTCACACGAACATAAAGCCCCCCCCAAAATACTATACCCGGAGACTCCAGAAACTCGCGGCGGCCCGGGGGGTATTACCACTTGCGCCTGCGCTGCATGGTATGAATGCACTTGGCGAATGCGCGTCACCGGAACCATGGGAACGACGCGTTTGGCGAGGCCATGCGTCACCATGCTTCTCATGGTGGTGTCGGCAGGTGCTGCGGCGCCCGAGTTCCAAGTCCCCATGATGGGCGCATCGGCGGTTCAAAGCTCGACACTCACCTCGTCGAGCACCCACCGGGCCGGGCTGGCGATTGATGGCGACGCGAGCAACAATCTTATGACTGGATCCTCCTCGTGTGCGATTACATTCACCGAAGCCAACCCCTGGATTCGGGTCGTCATCCCAAACACAGAGGATCTGATGATCCGATACATCCAGGCGACAGTCCCAATTGTCACTGGCGCTGGAACGTCACTTCCAGGGTTCTATGACCTGGTCGTCAACGGCTTCTACTGCGTTCGTGCAAGCGTTCACAGCTTTCAAGGCATAGAAGGCCATACGCACAGACAACCGTGCGCCGTGCATGTGCCAGCTGGCGACATCACCGTCGAGATTCGCCTGGTGCCTCCCTCGTCTTCGACAGGGCAGATGGGTGTTTGCGAGTTGTCGGTGTGGGCCGTTGCTGCGCCAATGGTGAGGAAACTGGAGCGAAAAATGGAGCGGAAAATGCGGAGCCGCTTCGTGGCGCACTGGCTGGAGCCCAAGCCACTTTATGACGCGCGTGCCGACTGCGCCAGTCGGGGCGGCAAGCTCGCCCAGCCAAGGACGCTGGATGAGCAGCGGTCTGCCGCGAATGCCCTCGCGACCATTCCTGACGACTGGTGCTCGCGATGTGATCCCACGTATGCCCATTGTGATACCACGTGTTCCTCTTGGAAACATCGGCCCTGGGCCCTCATTGACTTGCACGATCTGTACGACGCTCCCCCCCAGGGACTAGACTACAAGGACAGGCCAAACAAATACATCGGCTGGGTCTTCGGAGAAACAAACTCGTCGACCCTGGACACAGGCAGACCACACTGCTGGCCGCTCCCTCCTCATGATGCCGGCCTCGAGTCGTTGCTGGCGGCCGACACGGCGTCAACTCGCCAAGTCGTTCACCTCACCACCTACCTCAGTGATACCTTTGATGGCGATGCGAGTGGATGGGTGCAGACCCAGTGCTACTCGCAGCCTGAGCTCGTGGGAAGGAAGATCCCAGCTTACTACGAACCGATGTCCCTTACGGCATCGATGCCGTACATCTGCCAGCACTCCCTGCCTCCGTTTGGCTGCGTGGTCGACCTTGCGAAGCCCCAGTTCTCCAACGCCAGACTTGTCGAGGGCCAGACCGTCTCGCAGGACGGCGTCGGCGCCTGTACCTTCAGCCTGGCGGGATACAACGTCTCGACTCCGATGAACACCACGAGATTGGACGCGTGCGCCGCACTGTGCACGCGGCCGCCTGCCGACGCACGACAGACATGCGCTGGGTGGCCCTTCCACACGGGACGCCTCGAACTGACGGAGGCGCAGCACCGCATCGACGGCACGATGCACTGGGATGTGCTTGGGTGCACCGATGCCGTGGGCACCTGCGCCACCCACTTCGTGCGCTTCAACTCCCGCACCGACAGCGCCAATGCCTACATGAAGGTGCATCCGGGCGGCGGCATCCCGGTGCGAGCTTTCACCATGTGGGTCTACATACAGCCGACGCAGGTTTCGACGGCAGGTTGGAAGTACATGTTCGACGGCCGCAACGGATATGCGGAGTCCTGGTTTGCTTGGACCAGTTCTCTTGCAAATGGGTCTAACATTGCGAGCGAAAGGATCTCGCGAATTGCCGACAACGGGAGTGCCACCGTGATCAACGACATCGACCCGAGCTCGTGTGGCAGCTCTGGGTGCTGGCGGCACGTGTACGTCGAGTTTGCCAGCGCTCACACGGCCACCATGACAGTGTTCTCGAGCTACTCCAACACCGAAGATCTGACGGCCGACCTCGTCAGCATGACCTTCTGGAACGAGGCGCTTTCGACGGCAGAACTCGAGGCGCTCGAGGCGGGCCAGTCGCCTACCAACGCTTCCAAGCTCGCATTCACCCTGAATGCGCAAGACGTCGTGCACGGGAGCAAGATCCGAGACGGCCCGTTCCATGGCAACTACATTCCTGGGCGTGGCGTGGACTCGACCCAGTGGACTGGATATGCGGAGCTCCTGTGCACGGGCATGTCGGCAGACCAGGAGGCATGCATCCCAGGGCTGATGAGCCTGGACAACGCGCCTCAAGGGCTCCCAGTCTGCGTGCCAGTGATCGGCTACGGCTCTCTCAACACGATCCCATCCTCGAGCTGCCTCGACATCTTGCGAGAAAACCCCGGTGCGAGCGACGGCGTGCACATCGTTCTTATTGCGGGTGAACCCACTCCCACCGGCGTGACGTGCGACATGACAAACGGTGGGTGGACACTGGTTGCGAGCTTGAGCCAGGCGTCCAACAACTGGCTTCTGGCGTCCGCGCACAGCGACTCGACCTCCGGCGACTTCAAACTGAGCGACGCTGCGATCAATGCCGCAAAGTCGAGTGGCATCGGGCAGTTTCGCGTCACTCTCGACTTGTCCTCCAGACCGCTCTACGTCAACCCAAGCTGCGTGTTTGACTCGACGACTTCTCCATCGACCGGATCGGCCTGTCTTCAGGCTTCATTCTTTGAGGGCGCCTCCTTTTACGAGGTTGTCGGGGATCACCAAAGCCATCGCTACGGTCTCAATTTCAATGACGACGATTCCAGTGCCACTCATTATGGATACGGATACTGGGCCTGCAGCGGGGGGTCTTGTAGTACTGCGCAGCCTGCGTTTGTCGCAGGCGCGTCCAGCTGGGCTCCTTCGAGCACGCGCCAGCAACTGTGGGCCAAGTAGTCGTCTAGCTTCCCTAATGAAACATCAAATCTCGTTACAGCGCCAAACCCCAAATTACGTTGTTTACGATCGCTATTGAGCTGGCGCATCCGCAGGCGCCGCAGGCGCCGCCGCCGCATCTCCCTGAGAGTCGTCGGCACCTCTCTCCGCCGCATCAGCCGCCTCCGCCGCTGCCGGCGCGGCCTCCGCCGCTGGTGCCTCCGTCTCGCCCCCCGTTTCCGCAGCCGCTGGCGCTGCCGCAGCCGCCCCATTTTGCTCGTCCGCTTGCCTCGCTCTACGCCTATTGAAATTCGCGATGTCCGCCCTGATGCACTCCTTGCAGCGCACTGGGTGCACCTGCTTGCCGCCAAACCTGGGCAACAGCTTTTGGCACTTGGTGCACTGCTGTGCCTCTGCGGCGCCCCATGCACTGGCGAGCGCCTTCAGCTTGGCCTCATACGCCGCCTTCTCCGCCCGCGCGAGGGCCATCCGTTCCTGCTCCTCCTCACCCATCGCCTCCAGGCACTCCGCCCAGGCGTGTTCGGCCTTTGCCACGGCGCCACTAAGCGATTGCTCGATGGCATGCAAGCCCGAGCCCGCCTCCTGTGCTTTGACCATGGCGGCCGCGACCTCGGCTGCCAGCGACTCAGCCGGCGTCGGTCCAATGCCCTGCTGGTCGCGGAGCGCGCGCAGCCGCTGAGCATTGTAGTGCTGCATGTCGTCGATGATGCATCGCTTGCAGCGTGGGCGCGCGCTCTTGAACTGCTCATAGAGTGAGAAGTGGCTCCTCGGCGGCTTGCCTTCGCAGGCCGAGCATTGGAGCGTCGCCTCCTCAGCAGCCACCCTCGCAGCCGCGTCGTCGGCAACGGCTTTGGCGACCCGTTGCCTCATTTCATCGAGCGCCTTTGCGAGATGGTCCAGCTCCATACCATCCGACCTCGCGTGCTCAGCTGCTGCAGCCAGGTCGGCATCAAGCCAGCTGGCGTTGAGACACGTCCCGTTCAAGCGCGTCTGGCCTCTCACGACGCGCTCGGCCTCGATGCCAAAGGGGTGGATCATGGAAAACGAGAGTGAAGCATGGAATGACTGCATGCGCGTGCTTGCCTGGTTCTCGCGGCTCGTAAGGCAGGTCGTTTGTGCCTATGTTTCTTCGCTGTCGTACACACTCACCATAACAATGGTCAAGACAGACGGACTGAGTGAGTGGCCGAGACGACGCGCTGGGTGCTTCTCGTCTGTCGCGTGTTTGCGGTGGGCGTGTGTCTGAGTCCCGGCGCCCGTCCTCGTGTTATGCCCACCCACGGCCCTTGCCAACCCTGCTAAAAAAGAAATTCGAATTTCGGGCAGCTCTCCCGTGGAGGAGCCCGAAAAAATCATTTTCTTTTTATTGAGGGTTCGGCCCTTGCGCGCGTTCGCCGGCCGCCGGCCAACTCCTGGCGAGGCCAGCTGTGTACCTAGTTCTTGCTCACCACCACGGCAGCACGTATCATCATCGCTCCCTTCTGAGCATGCTACTCGACGCGACGCAGCTCGACCTTCTCCAGCGCACGATCGGCACCTTCTATGGCGGCTCGCAGGAGCAGATTGCCGCTGCCGACCGCGCTCTCGACGAGATCCGAGGCCACCCTCAGCCCTGGTGCCTGCTGCAGCAGCTGGTCGACGGTAGGAGCACGCCACCGGCGGTGCTGTGGAGCATCTCGCTGGTCGAGCAGTACCTCAAGCGGCGCTGGCGACGCGCGTCTGGCGAGGAGCGCGCGGCGTGCCGGAGCACGTTGGTCGGACTCGTGCTGGCCTCGGCGGCGGCACCTGGTGGTGAGAAGGTCGTGACCCAGAAGCTGCAGCACCTTCTCGCGCTGCTGCTCAAGGCGGAATGGCCGGCCAGCTGGACGAGCTTCATCCCGGACCTCCTCAGCGCGCCGATGGGCGAGGAGGCGCGGCTGCGCATCCTGCTGCTGCTCGGCGAGGAGGCGTTCGGGCATGGCCCGCGCACACGCGCGGCTTCGGTGCGTGCCGCACTCGCCGCACAGGGAGCGCCCGTCCTCGCGCTGTGCGTTCGCGAGCTCGGCATGGCCGCCGCCGCCGTCGCGGCGCAGGGACAGGCGGCACCAGCCTCCGAGCAGCTCGCGCTCTCGCTCGCCCTCCTCGGCCGGTACGCCGCATGGCTTCCGCAGGCGGCGCTGCTGACTCCCGCGGTGCTCGAGCCGCTGCCAGCGCTACTCGCGCAGCGCGCCTCACGCCAGGGCGTCCTCAAGCTGCTCACCGAGCTCGCCGCGCAGGGCGCCGTGGGCACGGCCGCGGCCGCCGTCGGCGGTGGTGGCGCCAACGGCGATGCGCTCGCGCACGACGCGGCGTGGCTGACGCTGCACGCGACGCTCGACGCGGGTGTGGCGACGGGCGGCGGCGGCGGCGGCGGCGGCGGCGGCGGCGGCGGCGGCGGCGGCGGCGGCGGCTGGGCGTCGTGGCGCGAGGCGGAGCGGCACGACCTGCTGCTCTGCCTGCGCGCGGTGTGGCGCGGCCAGCGCGCGGCGCTGCTGCGCGCCCCGGGCGGCGGCGCGCTGCTCGCGCGTGCGCTGCAGCTGCTGCAGCTGCTCGTCGGCGGCGCGGCGGCGCGCGGCGACGCGCTGGTGTGCGTGGGCCTCGAGGCCGCCGTCGAGCTCGCCGAGCCGCTCGTGGCGGGCGCGGGGCCGATGGCGGCCTCGCCGCTCGGCGCGCGGCCGCTGCTCGCGCAGGAGGTGGCCGCGGCGGAGCCGGCGGTGGCCGCGGCACGCGAGGGCCTGCTGTCGCTGCTGTGCGCGCGGATGCCGCGCCCGGCGGCGGCGATGGTTTGGCCCGAGGGCATCGACGACGAGGGCGACGACGGAGGCGGCGGCGGCGACGACGACGACGAGGTGGAGCTGGAGGAGGAGCTGGTGGCGGTGGGTGGCAGAGGCGACGGCGGCGGCGCCGACGACGCCGGCGGTACGAGCGGTGGCGACGCGGAGGCCGCCGTCGGGAGCGGTGGCGGCGGAGGCGGCGGTGGAAGTGGCGGCGGCGGCGGCGGCGGCGGCGGTGACGACGGCAGCGGCACCGAGGCCGACGCCCACACGACGGCGCACGCGGCGATGCGCGGCTTGCTGGTGCTGCGCGGGCCGCACGAGCAGGCCGCGGTCGCCACGCACCTGGTGGGGCAGATGGCGAGCGGCGTGGCGCGCGGCGGCGGCGGCGGGTGCCGCACGGCGTGCCGCGCGGTGTGGGCGCTCTGCGCGGCGCTCGACGCGCTGCCGGCCGACGCGGCCGAGCACGTGGCGGCGCAGGCGCTCGGCGGGCTCATGGGCGCGGCCGACAGCGCCGGCGGCGCCGCGGCGGCGCGGATCGCGCACGCGGCGAGCGCGTGCCTGCTGCTGGCGCTCCACCCGCGCGCGGCGCTCGGCGCATTGCAGCGGCGCGCGGGCGGCGCCGCGGCGGAGGTGGAGGCGGCGCCGCGGCTGGCGGCGGCGGTGCGCGCGCTGTCGGCGTGGCTGCTGCGCGGCGGCGCCGAGGGCTCCGAGGGCCTCACGCGGATGGCGGGAGCTGCGCTGCGCGCCATCGGCCGCGAGCCGGCGCTCGGGGCCGCCTTCATGGCGTCGGGCGGCGGCGACGGCTCGGGGGCGCCGCTGCTGCAGCAGCTGCTCCTCGCTCTGCCCGCGACGCTGCAGGCGGCGCCGCCCGCCGAGGCCGCCGCGCTAGACCTCCACGCGGCGCTCGCCGCCACCATCGGCGCGTGCGTCGCGCGCGGCGCGCTCGGCGACGCGGCGGCCACCGCGCACGCCCTCGAGGCTCTGCTCGCGCATGCGCACGGCCGGTGGGCGGCGCTCCTCGCGCACTGCGGCGGCGGCGGCGGCGGCGGCGGCGGCGGCGGCGGCGGCGGCGGCGGCGGTGCCGGCGGCGAGGTGCAGGCGCAGCCCGCGGCGCTGACGGCGTCGGGCGGCGCGGCGGCCAAAGAGGGCGCGGCGCTGCTCAAGCTGCTCGCGCGCGCCTTCGATCAGCTCTGCGCCGCGGCGACGAT
>Ga0209713_10000977_pt1 | contig 16688 bp, 6 predicted proteins | sample ArcOceMetagenome_3_FD_187444 | JGI IMG/M metagenome (GOLD analysis project Ga0209713, IMG submission 187444) | Marine eukaryotic phytoplankton communities from Arctic Ocean - Arctic Ocean- Svalbard ARC20M Metagenome (SPAdes) (version 2) | ecosystem: Environmental > Aquatic > Marine > Oceanic... | reverse complement strand
GCGACTCGAACTTCATGTTTTTCCTGCATGCAAATGTCGAGCCGACGAGATCGCAGCCGTGCCGGCGTCCAGCCTCGGCTCGTCATGCTCGTTATCCTGCTACCATGCGCCACCGGCCTGCACTGGCACCCTGGCGTGAGATTAGCACCGGCCACAGCCGCACCCAGCCGCGCTCGAGGCCCGCCTCTGCCTACACTGCAGCAGAGCGCTGACGACAGCTCCACCGTCAGTCGTCAGATGCTCTCGATCGCTCTGCCAGCCTTCGTCGGGCTCGCCATCGACCCGGTCGCCGGCATGGTGGACACCGCCTTCATCGGTCGCTGCTGCGGCACCGAGGCTCTCGCCGGCTCGGGCGTCGCCATCTCCGTCTTCAACCTGGTCTCGAAGACGTTCAACTTCCTGAGCTCGGCGACGACATCGCAGGTTGCCTCCGCCTCACCCGACGCCCCGCCCGGCGAGTTCACGGCCGAGATGATCCAGGCAGCCTCTGCGTCGCTCACCGTGGCGCTGGTGCTCGGCTGCTGCATCGCGGCCGCGCTGGTGCTCGCCAACGGCCCGCTGCTCGGTATGCTGCGCGTCGCGCCCGACCAGCTGCCGTCGGCTCGTGCGTACCTGTCGATGCGCGCGCTCTCCGCACCGGCGACGCTCGCGCTGATGACGCTGCAGGGCGCCTTCCGCGGCGCTCGCGACACGCGGACGCCGCTCGGTGCGCTCGCGCTCGCCTCGGGCCTCAACGTCGTTCTCGACTGGCTCCTGATCGGCGGGATGCGCGGCGGCGTGAGCGGCGCGGCGCTCGCGACGACACTCAGCCAGTACGCGGCGGCGGGCGTGCTGTGCCGCCAGCTGCTGCAGCGGTGTGGCGTGGCCGACGGGCCGCTGGCGACGCTGCGGCTGCTGCGGCCGCGCCGCGCCGACTGCGCCAAGGTGGCACGCGCGGGCTCGTGGCTGACGCTGCGCACCTTCACCGGCGTCGGTGCGCTCTCGTACTCGTCGGTCGCCGCCGCCTCGCTCGGCGCCGCCGTCGGCGCCGCGCACCAGGTCGCCTTCCAACTGTGGCTCGCCGCCTCGCTCCTCGCCGACGCCGTCGCCGTCGCCGCGCAGGCACTCGTCGCCGCCGCCATCGCGCGCGCCGACGCGCCGGCGGTGCGCGCGGTCATGCGCCGCACCCTCGCCTTTGGGTTTGCCGCGGGCGTCCTCACCGCCCTCGGCCTCGCCGCTGCGCCCACCACCCTCTGCCGGCTCTTCACGACCGACGCCGCCGCGCTCGCCGCCGCCGCGGCCGTGTGGCCGCTCGTGGTGGGCACGCAGCCGCTCAACACGCTCGCCTTCGCCGTCGACGGCCTCATCTTCGGCGCGAGCGACTTCACCTTCTGCGCGCTCGGCATGGCGGGCGTCTCGGCGGTGGCGGTGCTGCCAATGGCGCTCGCGCCGCGCTTCGGGCTGCGCGCCGTGTGGGTCGGCCTGGGCACGTTCATGGGTCTGCGCGCCGCCGTCTACCTGGCGCGCATACGGTCGGCGCGGGGGCCGTGGGCGTTGTTGAGAGCGTAGTATCACGGATAATACTTTAGGTCGAACACACAAAAAGGAGACTCAAACGATAGAGCGTAGAAAATAAGCTGACATAGATTGCCCTGCATCGTCTATTCATGGTCGCATCACTGCCTCGGGGCGACGAGAAGCTGCATGCAGCCAGCCGCGAGCTGCCGAGCCGGGTCCAGCAGCTGTGCCACGCGCGGTGCAGCGGAGCACGCGCTGAAGACTCGATAGATCGTGTACCGCGGCCCAACTTGACGCGCAAGGTCGAGTTCGGCAAGAGTGAGCTCGAAGACGGTCTTCGCCTCCTCGGCCGTCGACTTCACTTCCGCGTACAGGACGATCTCGCCCCCACGTCGAACACACACGTCGTACGGCAAACCTTGCTCCTCCTCGGCGTTGACCCAGTCCACCTGGTCAGCTGGCATTGCGTGCTGCATCATGCTGCTGATCAGCTTCTCGCCCCATCGACCCGTGCTGAGCGCCGCTGGGCCTGCCTCGGTGTGGACGCGCTCGAGCACCGCAGGATCGACGGTCTCCCACTGCGCCCTCTGCACGCTCGTGCCGTCGATGGGCGCGGACGCGGCGCTTCTAAAGCCGCCGCCGCCAGCATCGCCACTACGGCCGAAGCCGCCACCGCTACCCTGGCCATGCATGCCGGTGCTGCCACCAGGGAGTCCCTCTGGATACATACTAGCGCTCGTCCCGCCTCTTGCAGCTGAGCCGGATCGCTGGGACAGCCCGCGCCTCGCTTGCATCGCCGCCTGCAGCGCTGGGTCATTGGCGAGCAGTGTTCCATCGATTGGCGGCGCATCTCCCTCCACAGCCATGGGCAACGGCGCGTTGCTGGACGGCAGGGCCATGAGTCTCTCTCGCTCGAGGGCCTGCAGCATGAGTGCCTCTTCATCATCATTGTGGGGCTCCATCACCGCGGTCGTTGCAGATACCGACGGTGCTGAACTCGATGCCGAGGCACACAGCTCTGGCGTCCATTCAAGCCATCGCGACTCGGAACCATCAAGCGTGGGCAAATCAGATTCGGCGAGCAGGGTCTCGAGGGCCGCATTGGGCGAGCCGGAGGGGTGCTGCGAGTCCCACGACCATGCTGCATTAAGCAGGGGCATCATGGCAATCATTGCTTCGGTCGCCTGCTGCGGCACGTCCGTTGGTAGCAGCCGGCACAGCGCATGAGCATACCCCCGCACTCTGACATCTGGCGTCACGTGAAGCCGTGGACCACCTCCGTCATCTGCGGTGGACGGCTCGAGAAATACGGCGCGCTCGCTGGCAGTCGTTCGCTCGAGCAGCTGACCACCAGATGTGCGGAGCTCCCGAAGGACGGATAGGCGCTTGACTGGCACCTGCAGCAGAGAAAGCGTCTGCAACGACAAGCGAAGCCGCTCGCGCTGCGGCACTGTGAGCGTAGATGCGCTCCAGTGCTGCAGCACTCCGGCCACCACGCACACGCGCGCACTAGCGGCGCCCGCTGTGCGGAGCACGTCAGCGCTTGGCTGCTGCAGGAGCGCGGCCTCGTGAACGCTGCTCGTCAGCGGCTCGAGCTGCAGCACGTCAGCATAGAAGCGCAGCAGATTGTCCTCCAGGCTCTTGACATAGTCGGTCGACGTCCATCCACGGCTACTTTTCAGCTCCTGGAGGTGGCTCGAGTCGAAGGGCGGGCCTTCTGGTCTGGCCTCAACCACGTGTGCGAGGGCGAGCGCCGACCAGCCCACGAGGTCGGCCGATCGCGTGGCGGCGCCACCGCGCTTCGGCGCTGGAACGTAAAAGTGCAAGTCGTGAAGCGCCGACCAGCCGCCGTGGGCGGCTGGGAATACCACTTTGTCGCCCACAGCTGCGGCAATGGCCTCCTTGAGCGACCGGCAATCGGCCCCTTCCACCCTCTCGTCGTCCTCCTCCTCCTCGCGTTGCCGCAGCTGATCTGCATACGCCCAGTTGCCAAAAATGCGGAAGGCAGCGGTGCGCGCGGCGGGTGAGAGCGTGCCAGCTCCTGCCGCTGCGGAGAGGATCAGAGCATACTGGCGTAGCGTGGGTTGCTCGAGCACGCCTAGAGCCTCAAACGCCGCCGTTGCGCCGCGACCAGCGGCGCCCGTGAAGTAGCGGGACAGAACGCGCACACCAGCGCTCGCCGCGAGTTGCACCACCTCGTCGGTGACGGTCTTGTTCATCGAGTCAATCAGCTTGGCGCTATCGTCGCACACGCACTCGCACGGCCTGTAGAATCGGCCGGGCAGTCGGCCTGGTGGCAGCCGCCGCTCGCCGTCCTTGTTGGCGCAGGGGTGGTTGGGGACCCAAATGCATGGGGCTTCCTGCAGCGAGGCGCGCAGCTGCTCGTCCACACTCAGCAGCGGCGCGAGCCAGCGGTAGAGCGCCGCCATCTGATCGACGGTCGCGTCGAAGCCCGGCAGCGCCGCCCACTCCGCGAGCAGAGCACACGCGACGCTCGCGCTCAGCTCGTGGCGCAGGCCGAGCGCGGTGGCAAGCTCGACCGGCATCTTTTCGGCCGACCACACAGTACCCACGGCTCCGCCCAGCACGGCCTCGAGCTCAGGCGAGCGCACCCACAACTCGCCCGGGGTGTGAAGCTTGTTGTCGCTGCCAGGAAGCCACGCGTGAGCGCGCAGCGTTGTCAGCAGGCTGCTGGGCTCGTTTGGCTCGCCCATCTTGGGCAGCAGCTGCACCCTCCGCTCAACCACAGCCGCAGTGAGGTTGCGCAGGCGCTTGCGGTCGCCAGCCGCGCAAAGGGTCGAGAGCAGCGCCTCCAGGGCGGGCGACGCCCAGTCATCGACAGCGTCACCAGGCACCAAAGCGGGAAAGTCATGCACGCCGAGCTCTATGAGGAAGGTGGCCTCCATCTCCGCGTACTCTTCGGAGAGGACGAGCCACGCCGCCGGCGGCGGCTCCGGCACGTATGCTTTGCTCGTGCCGAGCGAAGGTGGCAGATGAAGCGGCAGCGTCACTCCGAGCCGCCACACCGAACCGTCGGAGGCGAGCAGGCGCGCCTGAGCGTCGTAGAGAAGCTTCGGCAGGTTCTGGTACCGCTGGCTGCGACAGTGCGGCGCCTGCTGGCGCGCTATCGCGAGCAGCGCGGGCAGCTCGGCTGGTGGCGTCGTGTCCGCGGTGAGCGCTGGTAGCAAGTGGTCAGACACGAGTGCATCGGCGGGGAGTCGTTGCACCCCGAGCAGTCCCAGCAGGCGCGATGCGTCGCGGCTGAGCGCGGCGACGAAGTCTGGACGCAGCAGCCGCAGGCCCGCGAGAGCGGCAAGCGGTGCGCTGTCTTCCAGCAGCTGTGTGGTTACCTCATAGATGGGCTCGGTGCCAGCAGTGCAGCCAAAGCTGCCGTCGGCGAGCGGCAGCACGTGGAGCTGCCTGAGCGTCGGCAGCATACGCATGTGCTGCGCGTCCCTCCCAATCTCTTGGAAGGCCCACGCGAGCCATGCCATGTCGGCCGCCTCGGCATCGGCCGCCCAGCGCGACGCGAGGCTCTCGAGGAGCTCGGTGAGGAGCGACGCGTCGAGGCTGCGCACGCCAAGCTCACGCGCGAGCACGGGCGGCATGCGTACCGCGCCGTGCGCGTATTGCAGCCCAATGGCTCGGATGAGGTCGTCGGTTGCGACAGTCACCGGATCGTCGGGTGATGCGTCCATTGAGGCAGCGGCGAGCACGGCCTGGCGCGGCTCGCAGAACGTCACCCCGTCGCGCACGGGCACGCACGAGCAGCGACGGAGCAGCTGACAGCACGCCGACGCGAGCGGCCGGAAAAACTCGGTGGCGTGCAGGGGAACGAGCTGGTAGAGATGGTTTGCAAGACGCACGCGCTCGGCGCTGTCAGCTGCGGCGTCGGCGCGTCGCAGCAGTTCCTCCGCCGCCTGAAGGAAGAGCTGCGGTGCCTCGCTGAGCAGCCATTGATTCCATGCCGAGGCCGCGTCGACTGACTCGCGCGACGGCGGGATTTCCCAGTCTGCCTGCACCACAAAGCAGAGACCATACGAGCGCAAGGGCAGAAAGGCAAAGACATCGAGCGCGGGCAACTCAGCGGCCACGCTCGGCCCAGCAGATTCACCGCCAGTGGTAGCGGTGGCGGCGGGCAGCGGAAAGGCAAGCGTGAGCTCTGTCTGTTCGATGTCAAGCCGGTGGATGCCGGCGGCGCGTGGCTGCAGCATGCGCTTGGCAACAAGGAAGCGCTCAACGCGGGAAGGCGTGGGGTCGTCCTTTTGTCCCGCAGCCGAGTTGCTCATTTCGAGGAGGACCACATGCGGGTCGGACGGGTCACTGGCGCGGCGCAGCGTGCGCACGCTGCCGTCAGAGGCGGTGATGACGAGGCGGCGCAGCTGGTGCAGGAAGAGGAGCAGCGTCGGCTGCAGTTCTCCAACTGCCACCTCGAGCTCACGAAGCTTCTTGTCCGGCGCGCCGTCGCCAAGCGGCAGGACTATCGACGTGCCCCCGTGCGCTGTGTCCCAGCCGGGCGGCGCGGCGGTGGGCGTGGGGCATACATAGCCGAGCGCGCTGTCGGCAGTGATGTCGAACTGGAGGTGATAGTGTCGACTGTGCACTCGCGGCGTCTTGCTCACGCGGAAGACGCTCTTCCATCCGATGCCCTTGTTGCCGATGTAGCGCGCGTCCGAGACCTTCTTGGTCGACTTGCTCACGTTGCACAGCGCCTTGACGTTGTCCTCGGTGAAGCCCACCTCGTTGTTGTCGAAGCGGACCTCGGACGCACGCATCGAGATGCGCAGCTCGGGCTCGACGCCCTGCACGTACGCGTTGTCGTCGGCATTCTGCACGAGCTCGAGAACGAAGTGCGCCGAGCCCGAGTACAGCTCGGTCGAGAGCAGCCGGATCGAGCGCGTCGACATGGCGCGCAGCTCGTCCATCGCCCGCCGTGTCGCGCTGTCGGCCTGTGTGAGCTGCAGGTCACCGCCATACTTGGAGGCGATCATCGCGCAGACCTCATCGCACGTCGCCTCACCCGTCGGCCCGCTGCCAGCGTCAGCACCCGCCGGCGCGATGATCGGCGTTTTTGGCATCCCTGATTTGGCGGCAGGCTGCGACGCGGGCTCGGGCAACTGAATCAGCGGCGCCCCGCTTGCTGAGGGCTCGGTATCTCCTGACGGCTCGGTATCTCCCGACGGCTCGATTTCAACGACTGACGACTCGCGCACCAGTGCCATCGCCAGATCGTCCATGACTTCGGGAAGGCTGCGCCGCTCGCAAGCCACCATATGCAGCGCGCTGCGCTCGTTGCCATCTGCAGCGGCGAGGAGGGTGGTCCAAGGGTTTGCGGCCACCTTGGCAAACCCATCCAGGAAGATGGTGGCCGCGAGCGCGGTGCGCAGTGGCGCAGGCGTCAGCGCGGTGCAGCGCAGCACGAAACGTGCGGCGGCGGCGGTCGGCGTGTCCGACGCCATCGCCTCGACCTTGCTGCGCATCAGCTGCAGCGGCGAAAGCCCAAGCCCACCCGCCTCGGCGCACAGCCCAAGTGCCAGCGCAACAGCCGCCTCGGGACGAAGGCCGCGCGTCGCCTCGTCGAATTGCTGCAGGCTGCCATCTGCAGAGAGACGCACAAAGGTGCCGTGGGCCACCTCAAGCACAGGCAGATCGGCCGTGGCTGCCACAAAGTCGGATAGGGGACCGAGGCTCGCTTGAAAGACGAGGCGCCACTGCGTCGCCGTCGCCACATCAGCGAGCGGTGGGAGCGCCGCCACGGCTGCGCAAGCCTCGGCCGCACCCATCGGCCCGAGGATACTGCTCGAAGGCGGCGCAGTGGGCGTGCCACTCAGCCAAAGTGCAACCGCATGGCAGGGTTTGCCGCGGCTCGACGCCTGCGGCGTGCACGCAGCAGCAGCACCGTCGCGCAGTCGCGCCCGCACGTCGGCAGCATCGCGCCAGCCCAGCTCGCGGAGGCTGGAGGTGCCAAAGTGCGTGCACAGCGCCGCCTCGAGGAGAGAGTCGTCCGCTGACGCCACTGGCGCTGCCGTCAGCAGTGCGCCGGCCAGCTTGAGGCTGGCCGCTTGAAGCCCGCCGCTACCACCAGCCCCGCCACCACCGCCGCTGTCGCCGCGGTCACCGGTGCCCAGCACCGGATCAATCTCGGCGGTATGCGCCGCACAGAAGCCGAGCAAGGAAGGCTGCGAGAGCCGCAGCTGCTCGAAGGAGCTGGCGCCAAGGCTGCGCAGCAGCTGCTCCTCCGCTCGGCACAGCCGCGTGAGCGGCGATGCATCGTCGGCCTCCAGGCATGCCAGAAGGAGCTCGAGCACTTCATCTGGCTCGGCCTCGGCGTGAAGGGCGTCGTCGCTAGCCGGCGTGGTGGTGGAGGGCTCTGCGGCGGCTGGTGGGGCGATGGCGGCGGCTCCCTTGACATGGGCGGCGGAAGCAATCTTCGCCAGGATGTTTTCGTTCCGGGAGACGCAGAGCACTCGGCGCTCGTCGTTTGGTCCGAAGGAGCGGCTGACAAGTGTCGGCAGCAGGTCGCACATGCCATGGACCCTTTTGCGTTCGCAGTTATCTAGCTGGTAGAAGACGAGTGCCGGCATTCCCGCTTCGGCCCAGCAGGCGAGCTGCGCCTCGAATTCGACCGCCGAGACGGGCACTGACGGTGGTGGGTGCGTCAGTGGGAACCTCGCAGACAAATCTTTCGGCATCTTGCCCTTCTTGCCATTCCCGGCCTGATTCTTGGCTGGCTCAGTGGCATCGGATGGGCTGACGGCGTCCGACGGGGTCGAGGCCTCACCGTCCTGGCGCTCGTGGTGGGCAGCCATCGCGGTGCCAATCTTCTTGCTCTCCCTTTTAGTCGCCTGCACCGCGGCCTTGCTTATGCGGCTGAAGGCGAAGGTCAGCCACGCCTCGGCGCGCATGAAGACGTGGAGCCTGCCGGCGAGCAGAACCGCGACCGTCACGGGCTGTCGGTGCGGCGCAGGTGGGCAGGTGAGCAGGTGGGCATGTGGGCAGGTGGCAGCGCACGCGGCCGCGCTCTCGAGCCCTCGTTCGGTGGCAAGCGACTCGAGCGCCTGTAGCGGCATGAATTTGGCATGCTCGCTGTCCCTGTTCCTGTCCTCCCTGTTCTGGCTTTGCATCGCTTCGACCAGGTGCTGCACGACGTCCATGCAGCTCAGGTCATGTGGCGGCGGGGCGATGAGCGCGGACGCGGCGCAGCCGTGCTGCTGCCGCATCTTCTGCTGCCACAACGGATGCATGTGCAGCGGGCCAAGCTTGAGGTCCGCAAAGCTCTCAACGCTCTCAAAGTCGCGGGCGTTGCCCAGCACCAGCCCCTCGAGCTCCGTGATCGTCAGCAGCTGATGGGTAGCGAGCGACGCGGCAACCAGCGTGTTCACCGAGCCGAGGTTGCGCTCGAGGCCGCGCATGGCCTCCTGCACCTCGCGCGGGACTGCTGAGCTGCCGAACTGCTGACTCGCCTGCCGCTGCAGCTCGGCAAAGTTGAGGTACCGACCGTCGATCAGCTTGGCTCGGCACGCGAGCAGCCACGGGAGTGCGCCGCCGCTGCGAAGCAATGGTGGAGCGTTGCTGCTCTGCGGTGCGCCATCGCCATGACCGCGACGCGATTGCGGCACGTTGGGCGGCACGCGAGCCGGCGCGAGCGCGGGCGTGGGCGCGGATGTGGGCGTGGACGCGAATGTGGGCGTGGGCGCGGATGTCGGCGTGGGCGCTTCCAGCCCAAGCCCACGGCCACCACGGCCGCCACCACGGCCGCCACCACGGCCGCCGCCACGCCCGTACCCCGTGGGAGGCGTCCACATGACGTTGTCCTGGCACGACCCAGCGTTGCCGTCACCGCTGCCAGGCGCACCTCGCTCGCTACGAGCGGTGCTCGCGGGAGCAGGCGCAGGAGCTGGCGCTGGCACTGGTGCAGTCGCGGGTGCCGGCGCGGGCGCATGGGCCGGTGCTGATACTGAGATTCTGTCGGGCACAGCATTGCCCGCGGCCATCAAGGGTGCGTGACGATCAACGTTGGCCATGGTCAGCGTGGAGGCAGCGGCTGGCGTCGGTGCTGGCGTCGCTGGAGAGCTGCTGCTGACAGCAAACACCACGGGATCTGAGCTGAAGGACGCAGGCTGTCTGAGGGAAAGCAAGATTTCCGGGCTGTCTCCGTCCGTTCTGACCCACGGCAGCTGCTGCGCCCACTTGAGTGGACCGCCGGACTTACGGAGAGCCTTCTGCGTCTTGGCGCGGTCAGTCTGCTGGTAGATGAGCTCGATAGCGTTACTTATCGATATTGGCTCGCCCTTCTCCTGCAGCACGCGATAGAGGACGCCAGCGGCTTGCATGGCTTCCACCATCGGAGTGCAAGGGTCTAGCTGACACCGTCGCAGCGTAGCTATTTCTCGGAACTTGCTAAAGCGTGTGATGCGTGAGGTATGCATGCACACGCATTCTAACGTAAACCGTTTACACCTTCGAAATCCTGGCGTTCGGAAACCCTCGTCCCCACGCACCCTACTCATCCTCATCCTCTTCCTCGACCTCAGATTCCGACTCTGACTTGTCCCCGATCGCTATTGAGGCGACGCGACGCGCGACGCGGACGCCCCGGCGGGCTGCAGCCTGAGCAAGCGCGTCAGCCGCTGCGTCGCTGAAGTCGTTCTCCGCGTGCACGCGCAGGCGGGTGAGCTTGGGCATCCCTCCTTCATTCAGCACAGCGACTAGTGTGTCACAGGCCTTGTCGGTCAGCTCGTTCATGTCGAGGTAAAGCCTCTTGAGCGCCTTGAAGTCGTCCTTGCCGAGGTTGTCCACCAGCGAGGCGACGCCCTCGTCGCGGATGCCGCAGTTGCCGAGGAGCAGCTCCTTGAGAGCGGGCAGCTTTCGCAGCAGCGCGGCCAGTGCAGTCACGCCCTGTCTGCCGATGGCATTATTGAAATAGTACAGTCGCGCCCCTGCCGAGGGCGGCGGCGAGGGCCTCGGCGCCCGCAGGCCCGAACTGGTTGATGGCGAGCTGAAGGGTACGGAGCGAGGGCAAGGAGCCGAATCCAAGGCCCTCGCACATCGTCTGAATGCTGATGACGGAGGAGACGCACCGCGCAAGCAAAAGTGTGCGCAATTTGGGCAGCCCGTGCGTGCGGAAGATCATCCCAAGCGTCGCGGTGTCCTCCGCGGATAATCCGCGGTGGCAAGGGCGGTCCACCAGCTGGCTCCATTGGCAAACGAAGCGGGCTGCACATTGGAAGGAATGGCGCTCGCATTCGTCCTACGCAACCCGCTCGTCAGTGTAGTTCTCTTCCAGACAACCTCAGCGCAGCACCTGATTGCTGACACTGAGGCGATCAGCTGCCGCCTGAGTGACAAGGTCTATGCTAAGCTGCTGGGTATGGGAAACAGTGCGTTTCACTGGGAGCTCGGCATGGAGCTCGGCAAGCCCAAGCTGGATCCGGTGGCAATTGCTCGGTCGGGGGGGTAGGCACTGTGCTAGAGTCGCTGGTAGGAGGTAGCTGGTGCTTCTCGCGGCGTATGAGCGCTGGACTCAGCAGGAGCGCTTGGAGGAAGCGGGATTCGATCAGACGCTGCGTTACAAGAAGATGAAGAAGGATGTCGAGTCGATGATCATCCAGCATCGCAAGCGTTGAACTCATCAAGAATGTCTGCGCGCTGATGTACGAGAATGTGAAATGTGGTCAATCGATACCAAAGGATTTTTGGATTTGTTAGAAAGACAGTCGTCGCGAGAATCATGTCACATCTAGTAATCATCCCATAACACTCGCTGATGATTCCTATACTCACTCTTCGTCTCAACAGTCCGCGTCGCGCACGTGGTGTCGCCCAGGTGTCGCCTCTCGAGCCCTCCAACTTTGCTCCAGAACTCGGCCGAGCCGGTCGTAGCCCTGCTGCTGGCTCCAATGGAAGCAGCGGTGGCGACCGTGCTCCAAAAGGCGCTGGGCAGCTTCATCAAGGGCATAGATAGCGAGAGCCTGCGCCTCTCGGTCTGGGATGGCGACATCAAGCTGGACGGGCTAGAGCTGCGGACAGAAGCTCTCGAGTCGCTCGAGCTGCCAGTGCGCGTGCTTGGCGGCTCGCTCGGCGAGGTGCGCGTGCAGGTGCCGTGGCGCACGCTGAGGACCGACTCGGTGGTCGTGATCATCGACAAGGTGTGGCTGCTGCTGGCACCTCAGGCCACCGACGCGGTATGGGATCCAGAGGCAGAGGCCCGCAGCGCGCTCAACGCCAAGCGCGAGCAGCTCGAGGTCTGGGAGACGCTCGAGGCTCGCAAGGGAGCGGGCAAGCAGCTGGGCGGGGCGATGATCGACCAGCTGGTGGCCGCGCTGCTGCGCCGGCTGCGCGTCAACATCACCAATGTGCACGTGCGCCTCGAGAGCGGGCAGGGCGCCGACGCGATCGCCGCGGGCGTCACCGCCCAGTCCATCTGCCTCACCGACCTGGCCGCTGCCGCCGCGCCTGCCGCGCAGGCCGCCGGCGCCTCGTCGCTGCCGGCGAGCCTCATCCACAAGGCGCTCGAGCTCGGCGGGATCGGCGCCTACATGAGCTCCGCGTCGCTGCCCGAGGTGCTGCCAGCCGACGTCAGCGGGCCCACCGCCGCCGCCGCGCGCGATCGACGCGTCCCCGCCGCGGCCGACGCGCTGTCGTCGCTCGCGTGGGAGCGCCGGATGGAGGCGCTGATGCGCGCGGGCAACTCCGGCTGCCGCGTGCTGCATCCGTTGGACGCCTCCGTGAGGGCGAGCTACGACCCGAGCGGCAAGCGCAGCGACAAGTGGGCGCAGCTGACGGCGTCGCTCTCGCTCGGCGCCCACCTGCGCCTCGGGCTGCACCGCGAGCAGTGGGTCGCGTTGATGAGCCTCTCGGAGGACCTAGCCACCAACGCGCAGCGCTACCACTTCCGGTCGTGCCGCCGGCCGCTGCGGCCACCCGCCGTCGCGCCGGCCGAGTGGTGGGCGTATTCGCTGCGGTGCGTCGAGATGCGGCGCAGCGAGACGGGCTTCCGCCTCAGCTGGCGCACGCTGATGGAGCGGCGGCGGCGGCGGATGGCGTACGTGCACGCGTACACGCTGCTGCGCGGGCTGCAGGGCACGCCGTCGCGATCGGCCGAGGCGGCGTCACGCGCCGAGCTGGCGGAGCTCGAGGTGGTGCTCGAGTTTGAGGAGATCGTGCGCTACCGCAATCTCGCGCGCGCCGCCGCCGAGAAGGCGGCGACCGAGCGGAAGGCGCGTGGCGAAGGCGGCGAGGGCGGCGGTGGTGGCGGGCTGATTGGCTGGCTGCGCGACAGGGACGCGGAGTTCCGCTCGGCGCAGCGACAGCGCGAGCAGGCGCAGGCGGCGGCCGAGGCGCTCGACGAGAGGGCGCTGCAGATGCTGCAGGAGGACCTCGAGTTGGGCGAGGTGCCAGCCGCTGACGCGCAGGGCGCGGGCGGTGGCAAGGCCGACGAGTTCGCCACCGCGCCGCCGCAGTATGCACAGGTGCGCATCGATGCGTCGCTGCCCGGCGTCGAGCTGACCCTCTACCAAGCGGGGCTGCTGCCGATCACAAGGCTGCGCGTCAATCGGCTCCGCGCGACGGCGAGCTACCGGCCGCACCGAGAGGGCGTCGGCCTCGACGTCCACGTCCATTCGCTCGACCTTCATGACCTGTGCACGCCGTGGCCGCAGCTCCGCAACCTCTGCCGCACCTGCGCCCCCGCGCCGACGCCCGCGCACAGCCGGCACAGACGCGGATCGGTGCCGCACATTGGTCGCTTCACGCTGGGCAGCCTCGGCCTCACGCGCGACGGCAGCGAGTCGGAGCCCGCCACGCCGATGGCCGGATTCACGCCCTCCGAGCGAAGCCAACCGACCGGGCTGCCACCGCCCCTCGACGCGTCGTCGGCATCGTCGTCGGCAGCGGCGGCGGAGCCGGAGGAGGATTTCATGGCTCTGTCTCTCGAGACGGAGCCGGTTGGCTCAGAGGCCGCGATGCGGCTGCGTGGCGAGGTGCAGTCGCTGGTGCTTCTACTCAACCCGCTGGCGGTGGCCGAGATCCTTCGGTTCTTTGCAATCCCTCCGACGCATTGGGCAGCGGCCAACGAGCTCGAGGCGGCGATGGAGGGCGGGCTAGGCGACCTTGTCGAGAGCATGCGCCTCGCGTCTCAGGAGTGGCGCGGCCGCGAGGTGTCAGTCGACGTGGTGGTGCGTGCGCCGCGCGTGCTGCTCGTCGAGCCGCCGCCAGCGATGGACGAGGCGCTTGTCGAGGCACAGCAGCGCACGCGCACACGGGGCTCGACCGAGGCGCACGCAGGAGCTGCTGGGCCGAGCGAGCCACAGCAGCCGGAGGCGGACGCGACGACTCCTGCGGGCCGAAGAAGACGATCGACCCTCGTGCTGGCGACGGTGGCCGAGTCGGCCGGCGGCTCGGCTCTGGCACCGCTCCCTGCAGACGGCGACGGCGGCGACGGCGGCGCGGAAGTAGGCGCGGAGGGTGCGGAGGGCTCAAGCGTGGAGGCGGCCGTGGCCGAGGCGGCAGAGGAGCAACGGGTGCGCGCGGCGGCGCTCGTGCAGCAAGGGCTCGCCGCCAACCGCCGGGGCGAGGTGGGCGCAGCGGCGGCGCTCTTTGAGCGCGCGTACGCCCTCGACGCGCGCGCGTCGACGCTGATCTCGCTGACCAACATGCGCGCGAAGCTCGCCTACTTCACCGACGACATCGACGCGACGGCGGAGGCGCGCGACACGTTCGAGCTGCTGCTGCACGGCGCCGACGTGACGCAGCCGCAGGCGGCGATGGTCGCCGCCAAGCTCGAGGCGCTCGAGGAGCAGCTGCATGCGTATGCGCTGCAGACGACGCCACGGCTGAGGATGCGGATGCTCTCCTTGGTGCTCGGCGAGCTGCAACTCACGACGGTGCAAGGCGCGACGCGCCGCATGAGCAGCGCGAGCGTGGGCGCGGCGCACCAGCGCGCAGCCGACGCGTCGCGGATGGTGCCAATCGAGCAGGCCTTCATGCTGCGCCTCAACGGTGTCGGCGCTGTGCTGCTGCCGCCCACCGACCCGGCGATGCAGCTCGCTTGCTTCGACGCGCACGACGCCAACGCACCGCCGCTCTCGCCGTCGCCGATGCACCACGCGCGCCAGCACGAGCGCGAGCGCGAGGCGCCGATGACTCTGCTCGAGCCATGCGAGGTGTCTCTGCGCGTCTCCTTCCGCCTCGAGGTGGGCGCGCCGCACGAGCCGATGCTCGACGCCGCCCTCAGCCTGTCGCCCGTGCAGCTGCTGCTGTGCGAGCCGAGCGTCTTCACGCTGACGCGGATGATCTTTGGCATCGGCGACGCCTTCGCGCCCGACGAGCTCCTCGACGACGACGAGCAGGTCGAGCGCGCCGGCTACCTCGAGTGCACCGAGGTGCGCACGTTCGCGGGGCGCGCCGACCGCACGCTGCTCGGGCCGTGCTGGGTGGTGCTGCGGCGTGGGCTGCTCGTGTACACGGCGACGCACACGCACGCCGGCGGCCGCGCCAACGGCGCGCGCGTCGAGCTGTCGGCGCACACGGTCGAGCACGAGAGCGCGACGGCGTTCGCGCTCGTCGCCGACTACAGCGCGGGCGCGGTGGGGCCGCAGCTGCGGTGGCGGCTCGTGCTGGACGCCGGCACGCGCTCGGCCGCCGCGCAGTGGATGGCGGCCGTCGCGTCGATGCAGACCGTCGTCGCCGGCGGCGCGACGGGCGCAGCCACGCCGGCGGCGACCAACTCGGCGGCGGTGCGGCAGGTGCAGCTGCGGCTGACGGCGGCGGTGCCCGAGGTGTCGGTGGCGCTGTTGCCCACCATCAGGCGCCGCGTCATGCGCCGGAACCGAGGCCGGCGCGCCTCGGCTGCGGCGTCGTCGTCGCCCGAGGGCGCCTCTTCGCCCGAGTCGCAAGCCTCCAATGAGGCGCGCGTCACGACGCGGTCGTCGACGGGCTCGGACGCGGCCGACGTGCACGAGTACAGCGTGGTGGACGAGGCGCAGCCGCCGCTGCTGAAGCTGGCGCTGCGCAACCTCGTCGCCGAGATGAAGCAGCGCGCCCTCGACATGATCACGACCGGCAGCCTCGGCCAGATCGACGCCGTCTCGCACCCGCCGATGGCGGCGGGCGTCGGCACGGGCGGCGTCCCCGTCATCACCAGCACCGACGACTCGCTCGCCCATGCGCCGCCGCCCCACCCGCTCAGCTCCGGCTCGCCCGAGGGCAGCGACGGCTCGCCGACGCGCGACGCCCCGACGGCGCCTGGCGTGCTGTCGGTGGCGTTCATGCTGGTGGCGCCCGGCTCGCCTGAATACGCCGATGCGATGGCGCTGGCGTCGCTCGAGTGCGTGCTCAAGACGCTGCAGGTGCACCTGGTGCCGTCGGCGATGCACGAGCTCGGCGCCGTCACGATGCGCATCCTCGCGCAGCTCGCGCCGCTGCTCGAGCCGCCGCCCGCACCGCCGCCGCCACAGCAGCAGCAGGTGCAGCAGGTGCAGCCAGTGCCATCGCCCACGACCACGCCCGCGAGCGCAGAGGCGGTGCGCCTCGCAACGCGCACCGGCGAGAGATCGCAGCCCGCCTCTCCCGCCGGGGCGGCGGGCAAGGGCGACGAGGATGCAAAGCCGCTGCTCTCGATCAACGTTGGCTGCAAGCGAATCGCGATCCTGCTGTACGAGCCGCCTCCGGAACTCGGCATGCCCACCACTGACGACCTCCTTGACGCGCCTCGCCTCGCGGCCAATGGAGACTTCTTTGACGACGACGACGACGACGACGACGATGACGACGACTATGACGACGACGACGATGAGGTGGACGAACACGATGGCGACGACGATGATGCGGCGCAAGATGTTGGCGCGGCGACACCGATGCGGCGGCGCGCGTCGAGCTCGGCCGCCGCTGTCTTTCCCGCGGCCGCCAGCGGTGGCGAGGTGCTGATCGAGGCATACCTCGACGACCAAGACGCCAACTTCACCGTTCTCGAGGAGACCTTCGACCTGAATGCGCACGTGCGCGCGCTGACCGTGTACGGCGCGCACGAGGGCGGCCGCCTCGCGATCATCAAGATGCTGCCGCGCGCGGCACCGGCGGGCGGCAGGGAGGGCGCCTCGTCGCCCATCGTCCCCACGCACAAGCGGAGCTGCTCGACCGGCCGCTCGTCGCCCGGCGGGATGCCGCTGGAGGAGGTCGAGCACGACGCGAAT
>Ga0209713_10000973_pt1 | contig 16700 bp, 6 predicted proteins | sample ArcOceMetagenome_3_FD_187444 | JGI IMG/M metagenome (GOLD analysis project Ga0209713, IMG submission 187444) | Marine eukaryotic phytoplankton communities from Arctic Ocean - Arctic Ocean- Svalbard ARC20M Metagenome (SPAdes) (version 2) | ecosystem: Environmental > Aquatic > Marine > Oceanic... | reverse complement strand
TGCAGAAAGCTTCGAAAAGGAAAAACTTGCGCTTTCATATCACACTTCGCAAGCTCTAAAACGCGTCGCCTCAATAGCCTCAAACAAAGGCACCATGGAGAGCTCAGACGACGAGCGGAGGCGCCGTCGCAAGGAGAAGCGGCGCCGGGAGCGTCGCCGCGACGAGAGCGACTCGGACAGCGACGACGACGACCGGCGGCGGCACAAGGACCGGAGTCCTCGTGGCCGCAGGGACCGACGGCGGGACTCGCACAGCCGCTCGGCCGAACGCCGCGATCGGCGACGCGGGCGTGGCCGGAGCCGCAGCCGCAGCCGCAGCCACAGCCGTGGGCGTGGCGTTGCGTCGTCCGACTTTGACCGGCACGGCCGGGCGCCAGGAGAGCGCCGCTCACCGATCCAGCTCAGCGGCACCTACGAGCGCAAGGGCGACCGCGAGCGTGAGCGCGACCGCGACCGCGACCGCGACCGAGACCGCGACCGAGACCGTGACCGTGAGCGCGACCGCGACCGCGAGCGTGAGCGCGAGCGCGAGCCCGAGAAGCCCAAGCGCAAGTCGATGTGGGACGTCAACGCCGACCCGGCGGCGAGCGGATCCAGCATGCCGACCCAGCTGCTCAACGAGACGCGGCAGGCGCGGCGCATCTACGTGGGCAACCTGCCGAGCTCGGTGTCGCCCGAGGAGCTCGTCGCCTTCCTCAACGACGCGATGATCAAGGCGGGCGTCAACAAGTGGGAGGGCAACCCCATCCTGCAGTCGGTGCACCAGTCCAAAGACGGCGGCTTTGTCTTCGTCGAGCTGCGCGACGTCGACGAGACGACGGCGCTGCTCATGTGGGACGGCGTCATCTTCGGCGACCGCCAGCTCAAGGTCCGCCGGCCGGCCGACTACGACCCGCCGCCGACGCCTGCGATCGACGCGGCGGCCAACCCCAACCTCTTTGCCGTCGTCAAGGGCCTCGTCAAGATCCAGGGCGTCGTGTCGACCAACGTGGAGGACGGGCCCAACAAGCTCTACCTGGGCAACATCCCCAACCACCTCAAGCCAGACCAGGTCAAGCAGCTCGTCGAGATGTTCGGCGAGCTCAAGGCCTTCCACCTGCTCGTCGACAACCACGAGCTCGGCCGTTCCAAGGGCGTCGCCTTCATGGAGTACGCCGACCCCACCGTCACCGACGAGGCGATCGCCGGGCTGGCGGGCCTTGACATCTGCGGCCGCGCGCTGGCGTGCGAGCGCGCCACCAAGGGCAAGAACTGGGAGGCCGAGAAGAAGAACCTGCAGAGCGCCGTGGTGAGCTTGGGGCTGCCGCAGGGCCTCGCGCCCAGCATGCAGGCGAGCCTCCTCAGCTCGATGACGATCCCCGCCCACCCCATCGCGCCGGCCGCTCCGCTCGAGCCGGCCGCCATGCACGCGTTCGCGATGGCCAACGCCGGACTGAACCAGGGCGACCTGAGGTGAGTGATGCATAGTTCGCCCACGTGGTACGAACGATCGAGCGTAGAGTTTCGCGTATAACTACAACTTTATCTAGATCATTGCGAGGAGGTCCTGTGCGATCTGCTGGGTGGCCTGCGGGGCGGCCGCCTCAAGCGCGCGCTGCTTCATCTGCTCGAGCAGCGACGGCTGCTGCAGCCACGTGCACACCGTCTGTGCGATGACCTCCGGCTCCTCCGAGTACTCGCCGAAGCCGCCGTCGACGACAAAGGGCACGTTGCCGGCCTCCTGGCCGGGCAGGTGGAAGAAGAGCATGCACGGCAGCCCCTGGATGGCCGCCTCGGCGATCGTGCCCGGCCCCGCCTTGGTGACGAGGCAGTCGGCCACCGCCATCCACTGCGGCATGTTGCTCACGAAGCCCTCCACGTGCACGCGCACGCCGTCGTAGCTTCTGCTCTCGAGCTGCCGGCGCAGCTCGTCATTCTTGCCGCACACCACCACCAGCTGCGCCTGGTCACGACAGCTCTCGCCCAGCCGCGTCGCGAGCGTGCCGACGATGTCCTCGAGGCTGCCCACGCCGTCGCCGCCGCCCACCACGAGGACGGTCTTGCGCCCGTTGGCCACGCCCAGCTGCTCAGCCAGCGCCTCGCGCGTCACGTCGGGCTCGGCGTAGAAGTCCTTGCGCACGGGCAGGCCGTACTGTCGCAGCTGGCCCGCCGCGACGCCGCTCCCCAGCGCGACGTCTTGGACGGCGTCGCTCGGTATGAAGCAGGCGTCGACGCCCGGGTGAAACCACGTCGGGTGGGCCGAGCCGAGGTCGGTGACGACGGTGGCAAAGGGTATGCGCGGCGCCTCGCTCTCCTTTGCGAGGTCGCCCAGCACCTTGAGCGGGATGTCCTGGCACAGAGGGTGCATCGACACGACGAGGTCCGGCGCATACTGCTCGATGCACTTGCGGATGCCGTTGTAGCAGATGAGGGTGCCCTGGCAGTTGAGCAGCGAGTAGAACGGCTTGTACTCGGTGCTGAAGTAGACGGCGCTCCACACGAGGGGGTTCTTCGCGGCGAACTTGTAGCCAGGCACGAACATGTTGTACGGGAACGGCGTGTGCGTCGTCCACAGGTCCACGACGCTGATGTCGAGGTCGTGCTGCTGCTCGTTCATCGCCGCCTCGACGGCCTGAGCCGATGCGCGGTGGCCTCCGCCAGTGTCCGAGATGAGGATGAGCACACGCTTCTTCGCCTCGACGCCTCGTTGGGCATCCAGAGCCGCCGGCGCGGCTGAAGCGTGCACGGCAGAGCGCCGCGACAGAGCGCCTCCGTGCGAGGCCAGGCCGTGCGTCCATGCCGCATGGGTGACGGGCGCCAGAGTGAGCAGCAGCACCAGCCTGGTGAGGACGGCCATGGACTTGGACGACGGCCAGCTCATTCCCAGCGTCGGACTCAATTGGCTCGCGGTGATCGACAGGAGGAGCACCACCACACCAAAAATCGCCACCAAAGGCACGAAAGACGAAAGGCACCAAAGTAATCGCCCTGCTCTATCATGCTGAGCGTCAGCGATGGGTAATCCAGCACAAAGTCGCGCACGCGAGTGTTGTGGCTGAATGAATGAAGTAGAAGGTGGCCATGGCACTCATCGCTGTTTACGCGAATGGCATGCAGCCGGCCATGCGCAGCTAGCTTTCGACGACTAGTAGCCGCCCCGACCGCAAAGCGGTGACGCATGTCCAGCGTGCACGCCGACGGTGAGCCCCCTGAAACAGAACAGGCCGCCCCGCCCGCTCAGGTGCCCACTCGAGGTACAGGCATCATCATCATCATCATCATACAAATAGTTGCCGCGTTCGCCTTTGGTGCCTTTGGTGGCGTTTCTTATGGATCTTTAGGAATTCCCCTCCGGGTGCGGAGCATAGCTCAAGCCGCCTCGGGTCCACATCCGTCATCCCTCGTGCAAGGTGTGCGGGCAATGTTTTTGAGGTTGCGCATTAACCTCTTGACCGCCATGCGTCGAGAAGGGTCCGAGAGGCTTCATCGGCGTGCCCGTCGGATCCAGCTAGCTAACGGTCACTTCAGCTTGCGCCTCAGTGAAGTCTGCCCACCTTCTCTGATTGGGCCTGCACGACACCACCTCACTCGCCACTCCAAGACTGGAAGGAGAAGTAGGCGAGGTCGGCGCATTGTCATGTTATGCAGGCAGTACCTGTTGCACTCTTGCAGGTACCGCTCGACGCTCCGATTGACCTGCGAAGTGCACGGCGGTGGAAATGAAAGCTGAGAAGCAGGACTCGAGGCTGGTGCAAAGCTTTTGTGCTGGGATGGCTGGGCTGGAATGTGCGGCCCTGGCGAGTGCAGCCCAATGCCAGCAGGTCAGACAGTCAATGCAAAAGCGCTCCGCAAATGGCCACCACGCAAACCAAGTTCGCTGCGTGTTGTTTCCCCTCGCTCGGCAAACTTACCGGAGAGCTTGCGCTGCCGTGAGCACTCCAAGCTTCCCGGTCGCCGAGACCCCTGCTCCGCGCACCTCGGGACGCGAATCCGCCACTAATGTCGGCGCCGCTCCCACCCGGCTGGCGTCGGGTCGACGACCCCAACGGTGGCCCGGTGCGAGCGTCGCGCATCCCAACCTCGCACGCGCCTTTCCACCGCTTTGCGCAAAGAGCGAATCTGACGCCCTTTGTTCCGCACGGTCGCAGCCCTACTTCTGGAACACGCAGACGCAGCAGGTCTCGTGGACCCCCCCCGGCCCGACGCTTCCGTCCGTCAAGGCGCTGCCCGCGCCTCCGCCCGCCTCCGCGCTGGGAAGCCCGCGCGCGGGGCCGGGCGCCGGCGCAGTGGGCGCGTCGGTGCGCGACCAGGTGTTCTCTGACCCGCAGTACCAGAATCTCATCAACCAAAAGGGGCGCGACGTGGCCGGCCTGCAGCGCGGCTTGAGCAATCTCGACTCGGCCGTGCGCCTGCCAGGCAGCGCGCCTGCGCCCGGTATGGGCTACGGCGGGCCGCCACCGACCCTGCCGCCGCCGGGAGGCCTTCCACCCTCGGGCCCGCCGCCCTCGGGCCCGCCGCCCTCGGGCCCACCGCCCTCGGGAGGCCCACCGCCCGCGGCCTCCGGCGGTGGTGGCGGTGGCCGCGGCGGCGGAGGCGGCGGCGGAGGCGGCGGAGGAAAAGGCGGGTCCGTCACCGACAAGTGGGGTACGCCGACGCAGCACCGTCTCCGCGCGATGCCGCACTATGCACGGAACGTCGGCCTGTGCTCGAGTGCCACGTGGGTGTGGGTGGGGATGATCATGATGGGCAACGGCGAGTACCTCGGAGACGTCAACAAGGAGGACAGCATCAACGGCGGCACGGTGACGTTCGACAACCCGCACGGCACGTACCTGATGCTCTGCCTCTTCTTCGGCGGCGCCCTCATGTTCGCCTTCGAGTGCAACACGTTCATGCGCGAGCAGGTGCTCGTGATGCCGTGGCTCTGGCAGGTGCGCGTGGTGCTCTACCTCGGGCTCTCGGCGCCCGGCTTCTACACGGCGTCCGAGACCAACCTGATGCCGCCGCTGATCTGCTCGACCTTCTACCTGTTCACCGGGCTGCTCAACCTCGCCGCGTGCCTGTCGATGCTGCCCAAGGAGAAGGAGTGGGCGTGGAAGTGGCTCCCCGACTCGAAGAAGAAGGACGACGAGCAGGGCGGCAAGCTGCCGCCCACGTTCGGTGAGTTTGTGGGGCAGCTGCCGCGGATGCTCCTCATCGAGCCCTTCCAGAAGAACCAGCTGCCGCGGCGCATCTTCCTGCTGTGGTACGCCGCGCTCAACCTCGTGCTGTACGTCGAGGCGTACTACCGGCACAAGGAGACCGAGAAGGGCCGCGCGCTGCGCGGCGTCGACTTCCTCGCGTGCGGCACGCCGCCCAAGCCGTGCGTCGACCCCGACGACCCCGACGGCGTCCGCGTGCCGGAGAACCAGCTGCTCATCGACGTGGGCGCCGGCGTGGCGTACCCGTTCGCCAAGGGCTTCGGGCAGCTGCTCAACCTCAACTGCGCGGTGATGATCCTGCCCGTCTTCCGCAAGGGCGTGCGCAAGCTGCACGACCTCTCGTCGATGAAGGGCTCGCCGTTCTGGTGGATCCCGTACGTGCTGCCGCTCGACAAGAACATCGTCTTCCACAAGGCGTGCGCCAAGTACTTCATCTTCGTCTCGGTCGTCGGCCACTGCACCGCGCACTACGTCAACTATGCCAAGGCGCCCTTCTACGAGAAGGCGCTCGGCGCGGCCAACTACGACGCCAACGCGCTCAGGATGGGCTGGGACCCCACCGCGCCCGGCGCCGGCGCGAGCGGCGTCTCGGCGGGCTTCACGGGGCAGCTGCTGCTCATCGTGATGATCATCATCTACCCCGCGGCGCACGACAAGGTGAAGCGCTCGCACTACGAGACGTTCTGGTACTCGCACCACTTCTTCGTCGCGTGGTTCCTGCTGCTGCTGCTGCACGGGCCAATCTGGTGGGTGTGGGCGCTCTTCACGCTCGTGCCGTACGCCGCCGACCGCGTGCTGCGCGTCTTCCACCGCGGCAAGCAGCGCGTCGCCCTCGCACGCGTCTACTTCTGGGGCAAGCCCGACAGGCCCGACGTGGTCACGCTGCAGTTCGACAACGCCTTCGACGACAAGGGCGTCAAGCCGGTCCAGTACATGGAGGGGCACTACCTGTACCTCTGCTGCCCCGCCGTCGAGACGTCGAGCTGGAACGGCTTCGAGGAGTACCACCCGTTCACCATCTCGTCGGCGCCCGACGAGCCGGTGCTCGAGGTCAACATCCGCGTGATGCCGTGCGAGTACTCGTGGACCAACAAGGTCTCGCGCTACCTGCAGCTGCTCGACCCCAACCAGTCGGGCGAGGTCGAGCTCGCGACGCGCAACCCGACGACGGGCGTGACGACCCTCGGCAAGGTCATCGGCCCCGACGGCAAGCCATTCTTCCGCGTCGACGCGCCGCACGGCGCGCCGTCGCAGCACGTCTTCCAGTACCGCACCGTGATGCTGGTGGGCGCGGGCATCGGCGTCACGCCGTGCGCGTCGATCATGAAGGGCGTCGTCAACTACCGGTGGAAGAAGGGCTTCATCCCCAACAACCTGCACTTCTTCTGGGTGGCGCGCATCTCCGACCTGACCACCTTCAAGTGGCTGCTCGTGATGCTGCCCGAGCTCAAGGCGCAGCAGCTCGTGCACAACGAGTACTACGGCGGCGACGAGGGCCAGCAGAAGATGCTGCGCGCCAGGGCCTCCGAGCTCGCCGCGACGAGGAACGACTCACCGGCGACGTCCACCGCGCTGCCGCCCGGCTGGGCGCAGACGGCGGCACCCGACGGCCGCGCGTACTGGTACAACTCGGCGACGGGCGCCACCTCGTGGACGCCGCCCGCGGGCGGGGTCGTGCAAAACTCGCGCTCGTCGGACGTCGAGCTCGTGCAGGTGCAGAACCAGCTCAAGGCCGCCTCGACCAACAGCCGCACGCTCGCGATCACGCTCTACCTCACCGGCTGCAAGCCCGAGCAGCTCAAGCCGGAGGGGACCCCCAAGCCGGGGTCGACGGAGGAGATGATCAGGGCGCTGCAGGCCACGCGCGACCCGGCGACGGGGGAGCCGTACCTGACGCTCAAGGCGGGCCGCCCCAAGTGGGACAAGGAGTTCCAGGACCTCGGGACGCAGTACGGCCGCGAGGACATCGGCGTGGTCTTCTGCGGCGCGCCGATGATCGCCGAGGCGCTCAAGGAGCAGTGCGAGAAGCAATCGGACAAGGACAGGACCGTCTTCCGGCTGCACAAGGAGAACTTCTGACCGGCGGGAAGGCTCTCGATAGATAGGCTCTCCGACGTTCTCGACGCGAGCAGAGATGCGCGCGCGAGCGTGGCGCCAGGGGCAGGCGGTCATGCGATGGGAACGGGCTGAGAGAGAGGGAAGGGGGGGTGGGAGGGTTATGCATCTACTGTAGGTGTGTGCACTGTGTGGGCGCTCGAAACCCCAGCCACAGTTGTGCCATGTCAAATTTTGTCGTGGTGTTTGTCTACTACATGGTAACGATCTGTCAAAGCGGGATCTAGTACGCAGAGTGCAGCGAGCTTGGCGGCTCGTGCTGCTCCAACGGCCTCGCCATGCGCACGCCGCGCGACTGGGGCCGCGTGCTGAGCTGCGAGCCCGGTCGGCTGTAGCCCACGGTGCCGGGCAGCCCCATCGTGAGAGCCTCGTCGGCAGTGAGCGCGAACGGCGGCGGAGGCGCTGGCGGCGGCGCGCGTGGCTGCGACGGCGGCCGCGGCGTCTCGGCGCTCATCGCGTGCCACGCGCGGCGCGGCGCCGCGGTTGGCCGCGCGTGGCGAGGGCTGTGCGGCGCCTGCGCGGCTCGCGGCGCCGCCTGGTAGGCTGCCGTCGCACGCGGCGACGGCGCGGTGGGCGGCCTGTCGTCGACGCCGCCGCCGGGCGGGGCGGGGGCGGGGCGCAGGGCCCCCCTCTCCGACGAGGGCCGTGCCGAGTACGGCGCCGCCGCCATGCGCGGGTCCCCATACTCGGGCCGCACGAGGACGGGCGCGGGCACCGGGCTGGGCGTCTGCTGCATGTGGCGCAGCAGCGTCGTGCGCTGGTGCTGCGCCGTCTCCATCGTGCGCCGCGCCGAGGCGGCCGTGTTGAGCGCGTCTCTGCCGTGCTGCCCACCCACCGCGGGCAGCGTCGTCTCTGCGACGGCGGCGGCGAGCTCGGCGAGGCGCAGACTCGAGGCGAGGCTGCGCGGCGCGCGCCGCTGCCGCGCCTGCGCCTCGAGGAACGCCTGCTGGATCGTGCGCGCGGCGCGTGCGGCGCGCGGCGCCGGCGTGAGCGGCCCCCGCCGCCAGCTCGGCTGCTCGTTGAGCGACCGGATGAAGCCGGTGACCGGCGCCGTCACGGCGGGGCCCGCCGAGAAGGGCCGGCGCACAAACTGGCTCGCATACGCGCCGCCGCCCTTGCCGCCCCTGCCGCCGTTGCCGCCCTTGGCAGCCGCCGGCCGCCGCTGGCGCGGCGACGCCGTCATCGGCGTCGGCGGCGGCGCGGCAAACCCGGCGGCGAGGCTGTTGGGCAGGATGGCGCGCTCGCTGATCTTCCACGCGGGCAGCGCGCCGCGCGCCGCCGAGTGCGCCGAGGGGGCGGGCGGGCGGCGGCGCGGCGAGTGGGCGCGGCGGTAGGCGCGCAGGTAGGCGCGCATGTGGCGGCGGCGCTCGCGGAGCCGCCGCCGCGCCAGCGTCGTCTCGAGCGCCGCCTCGCGCCTCGCGCGCACCGCGCGCTGCAGCGTGAGCGCCGCGCCCATCTGGCGCGCGTCCGAGGCGTCGAGGCCGTGGCGCTCGAGCGCGAGCAGCAGCAGCGACGAGCGCAGCACGTCGGCCGCACGCGCGTGCGCCTCGGCCGCCGCCGCGTGGCGTCGCTGCTGCTGCTGCGTCTGCGCGCTCGCCGCCACCGCGCGCCGCCCACGCTTGCCGCGCGCCGTGCGCTGCAGCACAACCGCCGCCGCCGCGCGCCTCTGTTGCGCCGCCGCACGCTCCGCCTCGACGGCACGCCGCTCGCACCGGCCGCGCTGCACGGCGGCGACGCGCGTGACGGCCGCGGCGCCGGCTTGCTCGTGGCGCGCCGCCTTTGCGCGCTGCTGCCGCCGCGTGCCGGCGCCGCGCGTCACGCGCTGCACGTGCGTCGCCGCCGCCTCGCGCCTCCTCTTCTGCTCGGCGGCGCGGCGCCGCTTCTCCTCGGCCCACTCCTCGGCCTCCTCCTCGGCCTGCTTCGCCAGCCGCTCGACCTCGGCGTCGAGCTTCGCCTTCTCCTCGGCCCTCTTGCGCTCCTCCACCTTGACCGCCCGCGCCACCGCCTCCGGCACCACGCGCGCCGCGACGCTCTTCGCCACCGACTCGATCACCCTCATCTCTGCCTCGCGTCGCGCCCTCTCCTCCGCCTCTAGCTTCGCCTTGGCCTCCGCCTCCAGTCGCGCCATCTCCTCCGCCTCCTTCCGCGCCGCCTCCTCCGTCTCTCGCCGCGCCTTCTCCTCCGCCTCGCGCACCGCCCGCTCCGCCGCCTCGGCCGCCTCGGCCGCCGCTCTCACCTTTGCCTCGGCCTCCTGCTGCGTGCGCACATGCTCGGCGTGCAGCGCCTCCGCCGCCGCGCCGATTGCGCCGCTCGTGACCGCCGCCGACAGCTCGGCGATCATCGCCTTCTCGTCGGCCTCGCGCCGCACCTCCTCCTCCACTGCGCGCCTCGCCGCCTCCGCCGCCTCCTCCGCCTCACGTCGCACCTCGGCCTCGGCCTCGGCTGCCTCACGCTCTGCCTTTGCTTTGGCCTCGGCTGCCTCGCGTTTCGCCTTTGCCTCGGCCTCCGCGGCCGCACGCTCCATGTCGGCCATCGCCGTCGTGACGCCCGCCTCGGCCGCGGCGGACACGAGCTGCGCCACCATCGCCCCGACCGCCTTGCGCTCCTCTTCAGCCGCCGCCTCCGCCTTGGCAGCCGCCGCCCTGCGCACCTCCTCCGCCGCGGCCTCCTCCGCCTCGGCCACCGCGCGCAGCTCCGCCCGCATGCCGCCGACGACGGCGCGCGCGCTGCGGCCCCGCTGGACGCGCTGCACCCTGAGTGCGGCGGTGGCCTCGGCGTCCAGGCTATCGAAATAGTCCTCCTCGCCGTCGCCCTCGCCACCCGCGTAGTCGTCGCTGTCGTCGGCAAACTCGTCGTCGTCAAAGGCCGCAAGCGGCTTGGGCTCGGCGCTCGGCTTTCCCTCGGCCTTGGGCTCCTCCTCCTTGGGCGCTGGCGGCACAAGCGTCTCGCGCCGCTCCACCTCCTCCCCGTCCGAAGCCACCTGCAGCCTGTGGTCGATGGTGGGTCTGCGCCCACCCGCCTGTGACGGCACAAACGTCGCCTTGATCTGCACCTCCTCCTCCTCCGCCTCCCGGCGCACCTTCTCCTCCGCCTCAAAGCGCAGCCGCGACTTCTCCTCCGCCTCGGCCCTCGCCTTCGCCCTCGCCTCCTCCTGGGCCCTCTGCTCGGCCGCCGCCTGCTCCCTCTCCTCCGCCTCGGCCCGGGCGTCCTCCTCGGCCAGCTGCCGCAGCCGCAGCCGCGACCGTTCCTCCGCTTGCTGCCGCCAGCGCGAGGTTGCATACGCCAGCCGCAGCGGGATTTGCACTCTGGTCGCGCCGTTCTCCTCGCTGAAGGTGTTCTCGAGCGAGAGCGCCGTCGCAAACGCGTACGTGAAGGGGCGACCCTCACCGCTGAACTCGACGACGATTCCCACGTCGGTGATCTGGTCAGCCGCGTTCTTCCGGTACTCGAATTTGCCCACGTGCCCGACCGCGCCGTGGCGCAGCCTGCTGCTCACGTCCTTGAGGCAGAGCACACGTGCGCCGAGGCGCAAGCCGAGCTTCGGCGGCGCTGCGCTCTCGGCGAGGACGGCTTGATCGCCCGAGTCGGTCGAATTGAACCCATGGTGCTTACCCGGCAGCGCCTTGAGCATCAAATCGTTCCACTTATCCGCGTCCTCACGACTGCTGAAGACCCGCAGCCCGCCCTCGATCGGACCGTCCGTGCTCTGCCAGGGTGCTTCCTTAGCTTGCACCCAAGTGCGCTCAACGGCCTCCTGCCGCTCGCGCTCCTCGATCTCACGCTGTGCTATTACCGGCCCGAGCCGTGTGGCGACGGCCTCGGCCTCGGCCTCGGCGGCGACCGCGTCCGCCGCCGCCTCCGACTGCATCTTGGCCTCCGCCCTCATGCCTCCGACCACGATGCGCACGCTGCGGCCTCGCTGAATGGCCTGCACCCGTACCACCGCGAGCTCACGCGGATCCGGGTCCTGCGCTGCTGGGGCGGACGCCTCGGTCATCGCCATTCACCAGCTTGGCGTGATGCTGTTCAAAACGAGTTTGTGAACAGCTAAGACAAGAGGAGGGTCACCGCCAACCAAAGACCTTGAGTGACCCCGGCTAAGGAAACTTGCACGGGCATGGCTAACGCAAGGGGCAGGAGGGTGCCGAAGGCCTCGCGCCGAAGGCGCCGCCGAAGGCGCCCATTGGAAAATGTTGCGCTCGCGCGCTGAATGAAAGCATCGAAAAAGCTCAATTTTTTCGGCCCCTGCGGCAGGCGGAGAGGGACAGGGGGCCCGCAGTGGGCCCGCGCCTTCGGCGCAGCCAGAATCAATTGCTGACCCAGGTTAGCTATTGCACACAACTATCTGCAACCGGAACTGACCGGCTGCCGATGGTTGTTTGGTGCAATTTACCAATTTTCCTCGCAGCCGAGGGGGATATGAGTGAGTTGTACGCGCGGTGGCGCGAGTATTCCGATTGCTGGCCTGCTTAACGTTTTTATCCGTTTTCACGGTTTCATTTCCGTTTCGTGCGTGCTGCTGTTTTAAAGAAGCATGCAAAAGTTGTTCACTGGAAAGTTGTTCCAGTATTCCGCGCGACCCTCAGTTCCGCCGTCGCGCGACGCTCAACGAGGCGCTCTCGATCAACTCGTCGCTCCATGATGGAACCGCGCGTGCCAATCTCGCCACGCGTACGGCGCATGTACAAGATCCCCGGAGACCTCTCGAAGCAGCCAAAGCCGATGGGGACCTTCGAGCGCGCTCACGAGGAGCTGCTCGCCCAGGGCCGCAGCGAGTACCAGGAGCTGGCGCAGCTGCGCGGCTCGCGCCGCCCGGTCAGCAGGATGTCCTCCGCTAGACAGCGCAGCACGGGTCCCGGTCGGCAAACCCCGCTCTTCGAGCCGACGCCGGCGGTCTCGCACATTGACAGCGCGCCGTCGCAGTTCCTGTCGCTCACGGCGTCGCGGCCAGCGAGGCCGCCTTCGTCGCGTGCGAGCAAGCTGACCACGCCGGAGGCCAGGCTGCTGGCGCGCCCAGCCGAGAGGCCGCTGCCGACGACGGCCGACCTGTCCGTCGTCGAGCGGGCTGTCTGGGCGAGCGAGCTCCAGTCGGTCGAGCGCCAACTGGCCCTGAGCGAGGCGACACTGCACGCGGCCCAGGCGGGGGCGGCGTCGACGGCGGGGACCAGGCCAGGCTCGCCGGCACAGGCCGTGCAGCGCAGCGTCGGCGTCAGCCGCGCAGGTCCCGTGCGGCTGAGCCCTCAGGCCGCTGAGCAGCGCGCGCGCCACGCCATCGCCAAGGGGAGGCAGGAGCACGAGCGGCTGCGCTCGGAGGTGGAGGCCGACTTGCACCTGCTGTGGCGAGGCCTCAAGGCACGCCGCTTCCCATCCGCACGCAGCACTGTCTCCTCTGTCTCTCGAGCTCACAGACTGTTGCCTCGATCCTCCGCCCGGCAGGCCGACTTGGTGACGCTCGCCAACACCGTCAAGGCCAATGCTGCGCCGCCCGCCGAGGTCGCAGCGACCGATGCGCCGTCGTCGCAGGAGCCGGCGGCGTCGTAAAAGCGCGTTCTGCAGAAATTTCGTGTGATGGTTTGCCTCTCTTTACTTTAGGTACTTTAGATCATTGCTTTGCCTAAGCTGCCGGTCAGGAGAGCCCCAACGCGGGGAGACACTTGATCCCGAGCCAGCCGGGCCGGCATTCGCCACGCTTCGTGTTATTACCCCTGTACCGGCGACTGCATGCCGGCGACGCGACATCCAGTCCTAGGCCATTTTAGCCTGTCCTTCCTAGCTCTCCCACGCACGAACGAGCCACTGACCATGGAATTCGACGACGCCGACGAGACGCTCGACTTCCCCGGGACGGAGGGTGCGTCGGCGAAGTATGTCAACGCCGGCGGCGCGACTGACGAGCCGGCGGCGAAGCGCAAGGCCAAGTCGGGTGGCTTCCAGTCCATGGGCCTGACGCCGGCCATCTACCGTGCGGTGATGCGCAAGGGCTACAAGCTGCCGACGCCCATCCAGCGCAAGACGATCCCGATCATCATGTCTGGACAGGACGTCGTTGCGATGGCGCGCACCGGCTCGGGCAAGACCGCCGCCTTTGTGCTGCCGATGCTCGAGCGGCTGCAGTCGCACTCGTTCACCGTCGGCGTGCGCGGCGTCGTGCTCTCGCCCACGCGCGAGCTGGCGGTGCAGACGCACAAGTTCTGCCTCGAGCTCAGCCACTTCACCACGCCGAAGCTCCGCTTCTGCCTGCTCGTCGGCGGAGACGCGATGGAGGACCAGTTCGATCTGCTCTCGAAGAACCCCGACGTCATCGTCGCGACGCCCGGTCGGCTGCAGCACATCCTCGCCGAGACACAGCTGGGGCTGACGCGCGTCGAGTACGTGGTCTTCGACGAGGCCGACCGCCTCTTCGAGATGGGCTTTGCCACGCAGCTCCACGCGATCCTCGGGCCGATGCCCGAGAGCCGCCAGACGTGCCTCTTCTCGGCGACGATGCCGTCGATGCTCGCCGACTTCTCGCGCGCGCGGCTGCACGAGCCGCAGCTGATCCGGCTCGACCTGGAGGCGAAGCTGTCGGACGCGCTCGAGATCCAGTTCTTCAAGGTGCGGCCGCACGAGAAGCTCGCGGCGCTGCTGCTGCTCCTCAACCAGGTGCTCGACGTCGCCGAGCAGCAGACGATCGTCTTCGCGTCGACGCGCCACCACGTCGAGCTGCTGCACGAGCTGTGCACCAAGGCCGGCTTCTCGTGCTGCTGCATCTACGGCACGCTCGACCCCGCCGCGCGCAAGATCGCGCTGGCGCGCTTCCGCGCGCGCAAATGCATGGTGATGATCGTGACCGACGTGGCGGCGCGCGGCATCGACGTGCCGCTCCTCGACAACGTCGTCAACTTCGACTTCCCGTCGAAGCCGAAGCTCTTCGTGCACCGCGCGGGGCGCGCGGCGCGCGCGGGGCGCTCGGGGCGCGCGATCTCGTTCCTCGAGCACGAGGAGCTGCCGTACATGGTGGACCTGCTGCTGTACCTCGGCAAGAAGCTGCGCACCATCAGCGCCACCACCGACGTCGCCGCCGACGCCGACGGCGACGACGACGGCGGCGAGGCCGACGGCGGCGACGGCGTCGTGCTGGGCGCGATGGCGCCGTCGCGCCTCGAGGCGGAGGTTGAGTACGTCGATGGGATGCTGAAGGCGTCGCCTGAGCTGGACGACCTGCGCAACGTGGCGGGGCGCGCGATGCAGATGCACAAGAAGACGCGCGGCGCCGCCTCGAAGGCGTCGGTGGCGCGCGCGCGCGCGATGCCGATCAAGGTGGGCATCCACCCGATGGTTCGCGGCTCCCTCGACGTCGGCGCCGAGACGAAGCGGGCCGACCTGCTCGCGACGCTGCAGGGCTTCCGGCCGCGGCATGTGCTGGGGCAGCGCGGCGCCGCCGTGGTGGGCGGCGTGCACATGCCGCGGCTCACGGGCAAGCTGGGCAGCCGATCGGCGGCGCCGCAGGCGGCGACGGGGCACGACGGCGAGGGCGACGACGACGACGACGACGACGACGACGACGACGACGAGGAAGAGGTGGAGGAGCCGGTGACGACGGTGGCGCCCAAGCCGAGGCGGAAGCGACAGCAGCCGGCGGCGGGCGAGGCGGCGAGCAAGAAGAAGAAGCAATCGACCGAGTCGTTCCGTGAGGCCGACTACTTCATGCCGTCGCAGAAGGCAGAGCAGCCCGAGCTCGACGCCGAGCGGGCGGCCGACACGTACCTGCGCGTCGGCGCGGGCGAGCGGCTGAGCAAGATCGACCAGGCGGTGATGGACCTGGTGGAGGACGAGCGCGAGGGGATCCAGAAGCGCCGCTCGGTCGTGCAGTGGGACGCCAAGAAGAAGAAGTACGTGCGGCAGACGCTCGGGCTCAACGCGGTCGCCGGCTCGATGGAGGGGCTCAAGGAGCGCGGCAACGAGAAGCGGATGCGCAACGAGGCGGGCGTCGCGATCAAGGCGGGCGACGCCACGGACAAAGACTGGTACGGCGCGTGGAAGAAGGGGAGCAAGCGGCGCATCCAGGGCGTCGGTGAGGCGGAGGACGGCGCTGGCAACGACGACGGCGCCTTCGCGCAGCAGAAGAAGCGCGGCCGGTACGGCCACACCAAGAAGGCCGCGATGCCCAACGCCGACGTCAAGAGCGAGCTGCGCACCGACGAGCAGATTGCCAAGGAGCGCCGCGCCAAGGCCCAAAAGGGCGGCGGCAAGGGCGGCGGCGGCAAGGGCGGCGGCGGCAAGGGCGGCGGTGGCAAGGGCGGTGGCGGCAAGGGCGGCGGCGGCAAGGGCAGTGGCGGCAAGGGCAGTGGCGGCAAGGGCGGTGGCAAGGGCAGTGGCAAGGGCGGCGGCAAGGGCGGTGGCAAGGGAGGCGGCGGCAGGGGCGGCGGCGGCAAAAAGCTGGGTGGTCGTGGCGGGAAGCGATAGTCACCGTTTTTACGCCGCATATAATTGCTTATCAATCATGAATACTGTACGATTCGGCGATCTGCCACATCAAGACCTCCTGCTCGCCGTGGCGCGGCGCGCCGCACGCAGATAATCAGCGTGTGATGCCGACGTAAGCGTTGCGCTCACCGAGGCGTGGGTTGGCGACGTGCCCAAAACCAGCGCCTCACCGCACCTCCTGCTCGAGGTGGGCGACGTAGTTGGTGAGCTTCTGGAGCTGCTCGAGCTTGACGCTCTGCTGCTTGTCGCTCTCGGGCTGCAGCGGCTTGTAAAAGCCGGAGACCGCGTCGGCCGTCCAGCCGGCGGCGCCCGCAAACTCGTGGACCTTGGCCACCGGCACGCCAAGCTTCTCCGCGAGGCTCTCGGCGGACACGGTGGCGTAGGCGGCGCCGATCTGCGTGAAGCTGTGCTTCAGGTACTGCTCGTGCAGGGTGTTGATGAGCGTGGCGACGAGCGGGCCGGACCAGGCAAACGCGGAGGCGGCGCTCTGCTGGACCGCCAGGCGGTGGTCCGTCTGCCACATGGCCTTGCCCACCGCCCAGACCGCCTGCAGCTCGGCGTCCGCGCTCTTGATCTCCTCGGGCACCCGCTTCCACAGGAAGCGCGCGCGGTCGAGCTGGCCCTGCAGGAGGTAGGAGAGGAGGTGGACCTTGTAGATGCCGCGCGAGGTGATCAATTCCACATCGCTGTGGCGCAGGTCGAGCTCGAAGTTCTCGCAGTACTGGGCGAGTCCAGCGTGGTCGCCGCTCGTGACAAAGGCGCCGACCGCCTCCTCCGGCGCCTGCATCTGGAGCTCGCAGGAACGAGGCCTGCGGCGCAAAGCGGCGGGGCGCGGGCGGTGGCGCGTCAGCAGGCACGGGGCGTTGGCGGGGGCAAGCCGGTGCGGTGCTGGTGTCTCTTTGTGCGCGACGCGCGCCGCTTCGTGGAGTCACGTTGTCT
>Ga0209713_10000972_pt1 | contig 16711 bp, 8 predicted proteins | sample ArcOceMetagenome_3_FD_187444 | JGI IMG/M metagenome (GOLD analysis project Ga0209713, IMG submission 187444) | Marine eukaryotic phytoplankton communities from Arctic Ocean - Arctic Ocean- Svalbard ARC20M Metagenome (SPAdes) (version 2) | ecosystem: Environmental > Aquatic > Marine > Oceanic... | reverse complement strand
GCCACCGCCGCTGTCAGCGCCGCCGCGCAAGTTGTGCATGCACCTGTTGCTGAAATGGAGCAAGCAAAGCAGCTGCGCACATTCTTGCCTGGCGCTCGCGACTGCGATCACGGGGGCAGACCGTTTCGTGTTGGTTGTAATGCCAGACTTACAGTACTGTACAAGTAGTGCTTCGGTCTGTATTCTGTAATGCCTCCAGCTCCGCCGCTGGGATGCTCCTACGTCTTCGTGGCCACAAAAGGCTACTTTTCGGCGCTCGCCGTGCTGGTGCACTCGCTACAACGGGCGCAAGACGACAGGGCGGAGGACTGCGATTCAATGCTGCTGCTGTGGCATCCGGAGCATGCGGACACGGTGCTCTCACGGGCGCAACGGTTGCTCCTGGCATTCCTCGCCGCGCCATCCTACAAGGTACGATTCAAACGGGTGGATGATGCGCGCTTTCAAGTGTGGAGACGTATTCCGGGCAGGTTCGCGCCACCCCCTGGGAGCTCGTCGGGCTGCGCGTCGATGCCGCTGAGCTGTGTCACGTCTCTTCGCTGTCAGGTGCAAGTGCAGCGGATATCTCACCAGCATGCTCAAGCTCGAGATGTTCTTCCAGGACTCGGCCGACGGCTGCGTCTATTTCGACGCCGACATGCTCGTGCTCGCCTCGCCTGCGATCGTAGCGCAGACACTGTACAAGCCGCTTCCAGCCGCTCTTTCATGGGCCCTCCATGGTGCTGACGAGCCACGGAGCCGTGACGTGCAGGGCGGTCATCTCGCCTTCCGGGCGCCAGTACCTGACGAGGTGCGCGCCGCCATCTTGCGAACGAGCGAGACGTTTGCCCGGCGGGCGGAGAACATGTCGGTTCCACGGCAGAGCCGCTATGGACCGGACAAGGGTGACCAAGACATCATCAACATTGCGCTCCGAGCCGTCGACACGGCGCACTATCCGGAGCGCTATCGAAGCAGGAGGGTCAAGGTGAAGCCAGTGCAGCTGTTGCAACATGCTGATTGGTTCACAAACAACTTCCCGACAAGCACCGACGACCTGCAGCGGCTGCGCGTGTTGCATTGGGCAGGCCTGCCGAAGCCTTGGGTGGCAGCAAAATCGGGGGGCAAGCTTGCGTTCTCGCCCAACCCCAGCTGTCACGCCAGCTGCCGACGTATGCTGCCCGCGACTCGCGAACTGTGGCAGTCTCACTGCAATCGGACCGCGAGTAGAGCAGCGGCCGCTGCATCGAAAGCGATCGATGCGGCTGGACCACTTGTCGAGTGTGGGCAGGCCTGACGCACCGCCGTCACGGAGAATCGCCCGCGTAAAGCCGTAAGAAGTAAGATCGTGTTCAACAGTCAATCATTTAAGAAGTGTGACCACTCCTCACGCGGCAAACTCCGACACCGAGACGGACCCGCCAATCCCAGCTTGGCCGCCGGCGACGCGCTGGCTCTTCTTGAGGCGCTCGGCGAGCGCGATGCCCTTGCGCTTCTTCTGCTTGCCGGCGCCGCCGGTCGCCTTCTGCCGCTTGTGCTGCTGCTTGGCGACGGCGGTGGGCGTCTCGCGCAGGCCAAAGCTCTTGGCAAGGTGGCCGAGGTGGAGCTGGCCAATGTGCAGCAGCCGCGAGACCGCCTTGGTGTGCGCGGCGTACGCGCGCACGTAGCCCTGGAAGGCGGAGGCGGCGGCGGCGTGCAGGTACGGCACGTGCTTGATGCGCTCCTCGAGCTGCCGCTGCAGCGCGAGCTCGAGCACGTACATGTCGCGCCTCGAGCCGCCCGGGCAGAGCGCCGCCTGCAGCGACGCGAACGTCAGCTCGCGTAGCACCATCCCGCCCTGCTGCAGCAGCTGCAGGAACGGCGCCTCCGACGGGTGCAGCATGATCAGCGCCTGCCCGCGCTGCCCCAGCCGCACCGCGCGGCCGACGCGGTGGACGTACTCCTTTGGGTCGGGCGGCAGGTCGTACTGCACGATCCAGTGGACGCCCTGCAGGTTGAGGCCGCGCGCCGCGACGTCGGTGCACAGCAGGATGCCGCCCTTTTTCGTCTTGCGGAAGTGGTCGAAGGCCTGGGAGCGCTCCTGCTTGTCCATCTTGCCGTGCAGCTTGATCAGCGACGCGCCGAGCAGCTCCGACTGCACCACCGGCCCTCCGTCGCCCAACGCGCCGGCGCCACCACCGCCGCCCCGCGCCTCATCCTCACCGTCGTCGTCGTCGTCGTCCCCATCGTCGTCGCCATTGGCCCTGCCGTCGCTCTCGAGTGCTGGCGCGTGGCCGGCGGCGACGGCCGCTTCCCGCAGCCCGGGCCAGCTGCCCTTGGCCAGCAGCTCGTGGTGGAAGTCGACGCCGTCACACGATGAGAAGAAGACGACGATCTTGCACGCCGCCGCCGCCGCACCACCCGCCGCGGCGTCGTCGGGCTTGGCGCGCGAGCGGAGGAAGCCGAGGAGCGCGGTGAGCCGCTGCTTGGGCGGCAGCACGGCGTAGTTTTGCTGCAGCTGCGACGGCGCCTCCAGCTGCAGATCCGCCGCCGCGCCACCGCCGCCGCCCGCCGCCGCCGCCGCCGTCGCATCGCCCTCATCTGCGTGGGTGTCCTCGGGATCGGTGGCGGCCGCCGCCTTCTTCGCAGGCGGCGGCGCGGCGCGCGGCAGCGCCGCCGCCGCGTCGAGCCTCACGGTGGCCGGGTCGCGCAGCGCGCTGCCGGCGAGCTCGCGCAGAGAGGGCGTCAGCGTCGCCGACAGCATCACCGTCTGGCGCGGATCCGACCACGCCGGCCAGAGGGCGTCGGCGGCGCGCTGCTCGAGCGCGCCGATGATCGTGCCGATGGTCTTGTGGAAGCCCATGTCGAGCAGCCGGTCCGCCTCGTCGAGCACGAGCAGCCTGCAGCTCGCGAGATTGAAGCTCGCCGTCGAATCGAGGTGGTCGGAGACTCTCCCGGGCGTCGCGACGACGACGGCGACGCCCTTGCGCAGCCGCGCCTTCTCCGCCTTCTTCCGCTCGCCGCCCATCAGGATCGACGTCACCAGCCACGGGAACGGCCGGCTCAGCGTCTCGATGGCCTCGTGCGTCTGCACGGCCAGCTCGCGCGTCGGCACGAGCACCAGCGCAAACGTGCCCGCCGCCCGCGTGACGACCGACGACCCGAGCGCCACGAGGCGCTGTACGAGCGGCACGGCGTACGCGAGCGTCTTGCCCGAGCCGGTGGGCGAGCGCACCATCGCGTCGCTCCCCTGCAGCAGCAGCGGGATCGTCTCCTGCTGCACGCGGGTGAGCGTAGAGAGGCCCATCCGGTCGCAGATCTGCCCACGCAGGTAGCGCTCGAGCGGCAGCTCGGCAAACGTCGCGGCGCTAAAGGTGGCCGCCTCGGTGCTGTCGAGTGCCACCGTTCGCGGCAGCGCCGCCGCCCTGGATGGGTCCTCCTTGCGGAAGATGCCGCTGTCGTTGCCATGCACCGGCTTGCCATGCAGCGGCTTGGAGGAGGAGGAGGAGGAGGAGGCGTCGCGCGGCCGCTTGGCCGGCCGCGCCGTCTCGCGCTTGGCGTCGCCGTTCGGCTGCGGCTCGGGCACTGCTCCGGCTGGGTCGGCCGCCTCGGGCTTGTGCGTTGGCCGGGCGGGTCCGCTGCCGCCGCCGCCGCCTTTGGGCATGGGCCGCCGCCCCTTGACGCGCGGCGGTGGTGCCCTCGTGCCTCGAGCTGGCTTCGCAGCTGGCGCCGCAGGCGTCGAGACGATGTTGAGGAGCATGTGGCTGGCGCGGCTGGGCTGCGAGTTGGCTGTCTCCGTCGCGCCCGACGGACTGCCTGTCACTGGATCGCGCCCTGCTGGCGCCGCCGGTCGAGCATGGTGGCTCGTACGTTGTGCCATTGAGTTGACCATTGCGTGGCACCGATCGGGATGCTGGGCCACACTGATGGTCCAAGCTGCGTGCTGCAATTTGCAGGTGCTGCTGTAACGCGGTCGAGGGCCGGGCTCAATGACGTGACCACGCGGCTCGTCGCCTTCCAGCAGTATGCCCGCGCCTTTGGTTGCGCGGCAGTGATGCCGCGGCCGGCCACACTGCTTGATCCGCTCCTCAATGGCGGCCGAAACGTGGATGACGACGTCTGGTGGTCGCGGTACTACCTGCTGGGTCAGGCCGAGGGCCAGGGCTACCGGGCCGTGTTGGGAGGCCAGATCCCGGGCTCCGCAAAGCCCAAGGACGCAATGGAGATCGATGCCTACGAGGCTTTCTGGTCGTCGCTACTAGAGTCGGTGCCGCTCCTACCTAAGCGGCAGGTGCGCACGACACACGTCGTGGGTCGCGTCCCGTCGGTCTCGGAGATGGCGACATGGAAGGCGGGCTTTGCGTCCGAACGAGGCGCGCTGCACGTGCTGCACCTCGACGTTGGCGACCTGCCGATGTATGGTAACCACAGTCTGCAGGGCGAGATCGAGCATGTCGTCGGCGAGCGCGTGCGTCCAATTTGGCCGCACCCGTCGGAGGCGGTGCTGCGCCGGGCGCATGCCGTCTCCACGGCACTCTTCAACGGCTCGCAGTTCATGACGCTCCACCTGCGGCGCGGCAACCGGCTGTCCCAGTACAACCCACCGGCGTGCGCCGAGGTGCCTGCTGTCTTATGGGGCGTGGTCCACTCCCGGCTGCGCTCGGGCTGCCCGTGCGTCGACGCCATCTTCGTGTACACCGAGGAGCGCAGCGCCAACTACCTGGACCGGCTGCGCTCCGACCTGCGCGTCTTCTTCCGGACGGCACACCTCGAGACGGACGTCCCGCCACATCTGAAGATGCCGCGGGACAATTTCTTCGACTTCGAGGTGCTGAAGCGCATCTCGAGGACGCGACGGATCGGACGTTGCCATCACGCCGAGCACTCGCCAGCCGTCGGCGGGCTCGATTGCGCGCCCTCGAGTCGGCTTGAGCAGCCGTTTGGGGCGGAGGCGCAGCGGTGGCGAATCAATGAATCGTGCACACGTGCAAGTGCACGACGCGTGTTTGCGGCTGAGGAGAGCATACATATGATGTTGCCAAAGCGTGCAGGTCTGTAGGTTTGGTGTGTGTGGAGCGTTTTTGTTTGCTTCGTGCCGCAATTGATTACGCTCGAGTAGGTGGTCATCCCCCTCCCCGAACGCGTCAGGAGCGGAGATCCAACCATGCAGATCTCCACCCTCCTGAGCGCGACGCTGACTCTCGTGCACGGCTGGCGCGCTCCCACCGCGCCGCTGCCGCTGCCGCCTCCCTGCGTTACCTCACGGCGGCGGCACGGCGAGCTGCGTCTGATGGCCGAGCCTCCCACGCCCGGCAACATGCGGGGAGGGTTGCTGCTGAGGCTGAAGCAGCTGCCGTCGGACGCCTTCGAGACGCTGCCGGCCGGCCTCAAGGTCGTCATCCGTAACCCGTCGCTGATGCAGCTGAGCGCCAACGCGCTCGACGAGGACGTGCGGGTGCTCATGGTCGAGCTGCAGCAGCGGCTGGCGCTGAGCGAGCTGGAGCTGCAGCAGCTGATCGTCGCGTGCCCGTCTGTGCTGTCCGAGTCCGTCCGAGGCTTCGATTCCGAGCTGGAGCCTCGGCTCGCGCGGCTGCAGGAGCGCCTCGGGCTGAGCGACACGCAGCTGCGCTCGGTCGTGCTCGCGGTGCCGCAGGCGCTCCGCGGAGGGCTCGAGGCCGCGCCGCATCTGGCGCGGCTGGAGGAGGAGTACGGGCTGAGCGTGGCGCAGCTGCGCAAGGCGGTGGTGGCGCGGCCGCAGCTGCTCGAGCTCGGCGTCGACGCGATGGACGAGAGCCTGTCGACGCTGCGGCGCAAGGCGGGGCTCAGCGCGGCGCAAGTGCGCAACCTCGCGGCGGCGCAGCCGAGCGTGCTGTGGGGGTGCGACGCGCGCCTCGACGCGCTGAGCCGGCGGTACGGCCTCAGCAAGGTGGAGCTGCGGCGCGTGCTGCTCGGCTGGCCGACGGCGGTCTCGATCGAGGAGCACCGGCTGGGCGACGGCCTCGGCCAGCTGGCGGCGCGGCTGCAGCTGGGCGACGCCGACGTGCGGCGCTGCCTCGTCAAGAACCCGCTCGTGCTCGGGCGCGGGTACGAGGCCGAGCTGCGCCCGCTCGTCGACGCGACGCAGGCGCGGCTCGAGCTCGACGAGGCGCAGCTGAAGAAGGTCGTCGTCGGGCTGCCGTCGCTGCTCACGTTTTCGTTTGGCGCCAACATTGCGCCGTCGCTCGACGCGCTGCAGGAGCGGCTCGGCCTGAGCGACGAGGAGCTGCGCCGCGTCGTGCTCGGGCTGCCGCAGGTGCTCGGCCTCAGCTTCGCCGACAACCTCGCGCCCTCGCTCGACGCGCTGCAGGCGCGGCTCACGCTGAGCGACGCCGAGCTGCGCCAGCTGGCGACGCGGATGCCGCAGCTGCTCGGCCTCTCGTTCGAGGCCAACCTCGCGCCGAAGCTCGACTTTGTGGCGGCGACGCTCGTCGAGCAGCAGCCAGCGGCCGCAGCAGCGGAGGCGACGGAGCCGGCGGTGGAGGCGTCGTCAGTGGAGGCGGACGCGGACGCCGAGCTGCGCGCGCTGGTGCTGCGCGCGCCGGTGGTGCTTGGCTCGTCGCTCGCAGCGTCGCTGCGCCCCAACGCCGAGCTGTGGCGACGCGAGCTCGAGGCGGAGGGGCTCTCGCTCGCCGCCGAGATGCGCCACCGCGGCCTCGGCTTCCTGTGCTTCTCGTACGAGCGGCGCACCAAGCCGCGCCTCGAGCGCGCGCGCTCCGCCGGCATCGCCGCGAGCACGGTGCTGCCCAAGCTGCAGCTCTCCGACGCCAAGTGGGCCGAGTGGTGCACGTACAAGGGCATGGGCGTGACGCCGTCACCGCGCCCTTCCCCAAAGGAGAAGCGGCCGAAGGCGAGTGAGGCGCCTCCGGCTCCCACTCCCGCGGCAGTGTGAATCGCCAAGTAAGTAGCGTAGTGCGTAGGATCTTTGAAAGGCCGGGTTACGCGATGAGATGTCAAACCACCGCACACCTCGCGCTCGCTCAAGCCAAACGAGACATGCAACAAACCACCTTGCTGCGAGCCAGAGCTCTGCGCGACGCTCCCGCCGCTCGCAGGGACGCCGACGACGACTCCGACGACGAGGACGAGGACGGCGCGTACGAGAGAGGCGAGGAGGAGGAGGCGATGCTCTACTATTTGCTCGAGCACGAATTTTATGCGGGCGGCACGTGCACATACACGCCGCACCGCGTCGTCAAGCGCAAGTCGTTTGGCGGCGCGTTCGAGCCGCGCTTGCTGCACCCCGGCGAGGGTTTGCCCGACTCGCCCGGGCGCGAGCTGCCCCTGGGCTTCGGAATGCCGCCCAGGTTGCCCAGCCGCTCGCAGCTGCTCCCAGGTGCGCCGGAGTCGTCGGATGACGAGCTGCTGTCGCCCTCGCCACGCGCCTCCGCCGTGCCGTTCGTGAATCCGTCCGACGGCGCCGATTCTGACGAAGGATGGCCGGCGCGCCGCTGGCAGCCGGCGCCGAAAATGGGCGAGGTGGAGGCGGCCACCGACGCGCTGCTGATGGCCGAGGGGCTGCGCCTCCTGCGCGAGTCACGGCTGCGGCGCGGGCAGCGCTGCCTCCACCTGTGGACCAACCGCGAAGCCACCGTGCTCGCCGCCCGCGCTGCGCGGCACTGGTATGAGCGCAACCTTGCGCTGAAGTCCGACGCCTTCGTCGGTTGGCGCGACCTGCTGCGCCGGCGCACGCAACAATATCTGCTGCTGCTGAGTGACACCTTCCGGCGCTTGTGGGTCTTCACGCACACGCAGCGGCGCTACCGCGCCATGCTCGCCGACGACCTGGAGTCGCTCGCACTGCTGACATGAGATGAGCGTCCGCCTAGGAGGCGTTCGCCGTGTCCGGCCTGTGGCGGGTGCCTTGGCTTCATTCAGATCGTCTCAGGTTACTAGAGTACGTTGCAACAGCATGCATCATGTCCTTCGGCACTAGGTAGATCAGACTTGCCCATGACACTGGACAGGCCCATCACATCAGAGCCCAAAGAACGGCACTTCGACGTGCGCTGCTTTCACCCCTCTGCAAGACTTGGATCGGCCGACACAGCGCTTCATTGCGGCGAACTCGTACCCCCGTCGCGTGGCGTCCAACTCGTACGAGGCATGACCTCGGTCTTCGGCGATGCCATCGGGACGGTCCTCAAGGAGAACAAGGAGGCGATGAAGAAGCAGGCGGATCGCGCCGACGCGGCCGAGGAGGCCAACGAGAAGCTGAGAGCCAGGGTGGCGCAGCTTGCGGCGCAGCTCTACACATCACAAGCAGAGGTCGCGTCACTCCATGCCGATCTGGAGGCGCAGCTCGTGTGGCACGCCCAGGAGCTTCATGAACGGGAGGAGCGCCACGCCCAGGAGCTGCAGCAGAAGATGGAGCGGGCGTACGCTGAGATGATGGCGCAGATGGCAGCGATGCGCACCGAGCACGAGGCGCAGATGGCAGCGATGCGCACCGAGCACGAGGCGCAGCTGACTGCACTCCGAGCCAAGCATGCCGAGGCCCTCGAGTCAATGCTGAGTCGCGCCCGTTTTGCCGAGGGCGCCGCTCTCAACGCGCAGACGAGTCGCAACACGGCCGCGAGAGCGCTCGGGCGGGTGCTGGGCATGCTCGGCATGCAGCCGACGGACGATGACGACATCTTCGTCGGCAGCGGCAGGACGACTGCGCGAGGCGGCGCCGACTCTCTGCCAGCGGCAACGTCGCGCTACAAGCCGCCGACCCACGACGTGACGCCGCGCGTGGGGCAGGAGCAGCACGCCACGCCTGCGGAGCCGTACGAGCTCGAGCTGCTGCACGTGCTGCCGCACGAGGCGCAGGTGGCGCGGCTGCTCGAGCGGATCCAGCACGCGGTCGAGCACACGCTGCGCAACCCGGCCGACGTCGAGCGCATCGCCGAGCTGACGCGACAGGTGCGGCTGCGCGACCAGAAGGTCGTCGAGCTCCACAATGAGGTGGCGGCGCAGCAGGAGGCGCTCGCGAGGGCGGCGCAGCGCTCCGAGGCGTTCAAGGCGCGGCTGATCACGCTGGCCGAGCGTATCCACCTGCTGCAGGGCGGCGGCGGCGGCGGCGGTGGCGGCGGCATTGGCGGCATCGGTGGAGGTGGAGGAGGAGGCGGAGGCGGGCTGGGAGGCGACGGGGCGGGCTCGGGCTACAGCTCGCTGGGGAGGTCGCCGATGGTGTCGCCGGGCCGCTGCTCGCCCGTGACATGCCCGCCGGTCGCCGGGTTCGCGAGCCCCGCGGTCGTGCGTGCGATGCAGCACGCGGCGTGCCTGGCGGAGGCGGGCGACCCGCGCGCGCTCGCGGCTGAGCGCTGGTACGACAGCTCGGCGAGCGGCGCGTGCTCGGAGGAGCAACCGGGCGACGACGACGCAAGGCAGATGCTCGCCACGACCGAAGCGGTCGCCTCTCGCCACGCGCCGCGGCCGAGGACGGCGAGTCCGGTTCCGGTCTACAACCTTGATAAGCCGGCGACCGGACTGAGCGGCGTGCGGCTGACGCTGCCGCCTGCGGAGCGCGCGGTGCAGCTGTGCCGACCCTCGAGCCCCTCGCTCCGGCCCTCGTCGATGCCGATGAGCCGCCCACCTCCATCGAGGGGGAGCGCCGGCCTGCAGGCCCCTCCACTCTCCAAGCCGGGCGTGGCGGGCCTCACGCACTCGCACTCGCAGCCGCAGCTCGCGCCGGAGGCGCATGACGGCTCTGTCAGGTCTCTCAACCTACTGCGCCCTCCGCCTCGACAGATGCAGATGGCACCGCCGCTCAAGGGTGGCGCGACGCAGGCGCGGCTCAGCGCCCACAGACAAGCGCTCAAGCGTCTGGAGGGTGGTGGTGGCGCACCAGTCGGCTTGCCGGGTCTGGGTGGGCGCGAGTCGCCCTGATCGTAGTGTGTAGCATCGCTTAGCAAGTTGATAGTATGAGCAGCCAGACATACTTTAGAGCTTCGTCAACGAGTTTCGAAATTTTCGTGAGCCTCAAGCCTGAGCCTCGAGCCGAAGCGGCTGAAGCCTCGATGGCCTCCTTGAAAGCGCGCGGCGCCAACCTCGCCGAGGAGCAGAAGATCCGCGAGAAGGCCAAAGCGGAGAGCGACACCGCCGAGCTGCTCGACGGACGCGTCTACTCAGACGGCCGCGAGACGCCTCCTGGCCAGCGTCAGCTGCAGGCTGACGGCACACCGTATCCGTGGTGGAACAAGGGCGGCCGCTGGGACCTCAACCACGACAAGATGAAGAAGCAGTGGCTGTCAAGCGCGAATAGCCCCAAGGCCACGCTCGTCGGGTGGCTCACCTCGACAGGCGTCAGCATGATGTTCATTGGGGGCGCATACGCCTTCCTCTACCCCGAGCGAGTCAACGCGGAGTGGTACGGCTTCACCTACGCCTCCTTCGACGACGGCTCCGCCGACGGCTCCACCGACGACGCCGCCTACGGCGGTCTCTTCTACAACGCCATCTTTTCGGCCGACGACTCCACCGACGGCTCGGCCGACGGCTCCACCGACGGAGCCACCGCCGGTGACTCGCCCACCGACATCGACGTCGGCTACATGCGCTCCGTCGCGGCCTACCAGCTGCTCGGCGGCGCCGTCCTGATGGCGGGGCACATGGGCGGCTCGCGCGCCGCGGAGAGCAGCTACCTCCTCGGCCTCGCGCTCGTGCTCCTCGCCACGGCGCCGGGCGTCGAGGCGGCGGTGGGCCTCGGGCCACTCGCCGGCTTCATCGCCTCGTGCGCGCTGCTCGGGGTGTGGCGGCTGCTCGGCTCCTCGTTCGCCGGCTCCATCGGCATCTTCGCGGCCCTCGCCACCGGCCTCTACGGCTGGCTCGACCCGCAAAGCTACTACGAGGGCTACGAGCCCAAGGTTGCGCTCTCCGAGCTGCCGAGCGATGGCGCTCTGCTCGTGGCGCTGGTGGGGCTCGCGCAGGCGCACGTGCTGTGCATCGGCCTCTACCTGATCGTGCTCAAGCCAGCCACGTGGACCTACGGCCTCCTCCCGCGTCTCAAGGTCGAGCCCACTGCCTCGAAGCACGGGCACGCCCTGCTTCTCTACCTCACCATGCAGCTCGTCTGCGCCCTCAAGTTCCTCGCCGCGCTCGACGTCAGCGACACGGGTGAGGAGGCGGCCGGCCCTCTGATCTTCATCACCACTGCTCTCGTCCTCGCGGCCCTCCTGGCCTACGCCCTCCGGAAGTCGTTCCCGGGCCCCGACGGCCCCGCGGCCCTCGTGCGCAAGATGGTCTCCGAGGGCGTCGTCGCGGCGCAGAGCAACGACGAGACGGCCGTCGACACGTTCATGAAGACGTACATGAAGTGGGACGCGCAGATCATCCGCCCGTCGGGCAACCCGATGGACCAGGCGACGTGGAAGGGCATGCTCACCTCCGCCGACATGCAGGTCATCTCCGACGACGTCATCAGCGTCGACAAGGTGAGCGAGTACGCCAACGGCCAGATCGCCGTCGTCGTGTTCACGACGCGCTCGAAGTTCACCTACAAGGGCAAGCAGAACGACGACATCGCCAAGTTCAGCGCCACCATGGAGAAGCAGGCCGACGGCAAGTGGCAGATCGTGCACAACCATCGCGGCACCGGGCAGGTGCCCCAGTAAGCGGCCATGCACCGGAAGTACCTACATGAAAGCCGGTTTGACGACCCCTTCCCCACGAAGCACGACGCGATGGTCGATGCCGGGCGACCATATTTTCGATCATGCACTCCATTGCTTGGCGCCACAGCATACTAGACCCTCGTAGGATCACATATTTTTCTCTATAATCTTACTCATTCAGTTCGTTGCACAGCTTCTGCAGCTCAGCCCCGAGCACGGTGCGTCGGTCGGGCGGCAGCTGCAGCATCAAGTAGCGCACGTCGCCGTGCATCTCGCGCAGGGCCGCCTCGGCGCCGGCCGCGTCCTTTGGCAGCGCCGCCTGTCGCTCGGTCGACCCCGCGCTGCTATCGACTGTTGTGCTCGCACTGGGAGCGCTCACCTGCTTCGCCGGGTCGATTTCCGCTGCCGCGCCACCGCCACCCGCGCGTGGCATCGCCAACGGCTTGCGCACTCCCCCGCCGTTGGCAGCGCCGACGACGCTGCTCTTCTTGTAGCCGCCCGCGATGGCACCACCTGCTGCGACCCCGGCCTTGCTCGCCACCTTGTCCGGCGCGAGATCGGCCAGATCGTCCGAGAGCATCTGCACGTGCAGCTGGCCGAAGACCTTCTCGCACGCGTCCTTCTGCATCGACACGCGCGCCTTGGCGAGCGGCGGCGTCCCAGGCGCGATGTACGTGAGCCCCACAAACTTGATGCGGCGGCTCTCGTGGTCGCCCGCCTCGTATCGCAGCAGCCCAAAGCTCACCTTGCCCTCGGGCATCGCGGCGAGCATCCCCTCGAGGCCGTCGTTGCCCAAGTCGCGCAGCGCCAGCTCGCCGTTGCCGCGCCCCTCGTAGTTTATCAGAAGCCAGTTGGTGTCCGAGTCGTCCGCACGCACGTCTCTCACGGCCATCTCGATCGCCTCGGGCGTTGTCTTCTCTCCACCGACGGCCGACGATTCCTTGCGTGCCGCCACCGATGGCTTGTGAGGCATTGCGGCGGATGACCCCTCGGGAGAGCTTGAGCCGTTGGCGTTGGCAGCCGCGCTCGGTATGACCGGAGGTGTCTGTTGGCAAAGGGGCGAGCAGGGCACGGCTGCGTGTGCGTGCGTGTGCGTGCGTGTGCGCGTGAGAGCGGTGTGTGCAAAGCGTGTGCGCGCTGGCCAAGCCACAGCCGTTGCCAAGGCCAATTGCGACGCTCGTCGGCTCCGTTAGTCTCTCCACATTGAAGCCCGCCCCCTTGAGCGCCGCGCTCGCACCAGCTGTCGTCGTCTGTGCCGCACGCTGCGCCTCCTCCGACGCAAGGCTCGCGCCCTGCACGCGTGGCGCGCGCGGGTGGTTGTCACCAGTCAGACGCACAAACACGGTGTCTCCGAAGCCATCGTCGTTTCCATCGTCGTCGCCGCTGTCGTCATCTAATGTGCCGCCATTTTGGATGGTATCGAGGGCCGCCACTTTGGAGACCACGCGAGGCGTCGGTGGCTGCAGTGATGGGAGACCACCCCGACCCAGCGGTGCGTGCGACGCGTGCGGGGGTGCGTGTGCGTGCATGTGCGTGCTGCGGGTGCGTGCGGCTCTCACCGTGAGCGACTTTCGCGAGAGGCTGCGTCGCTCGATCTTCGCGCCGTTGGGCTCCGAGAACCTTCGCTGCAGCTCCGCCGCCTCGGCCTCGCTCGGCAAGGGCGGCGGCAGGTCGGCGGAGGCGGGCAGCTCGGCGGAGGCGGGCAGCTCGGCAGACGAGCTGATGCTCGAGTCGCGGCTGGCGGCCGACCCGCGGATGGTCGCGAGGGAAGCGCCGGCGCTCGTCGACGGCGGCAGCTTCGAGGCCCGTTTCGCGGGCGCGCCTTTGGGGTCGTCGAGCTGTGCGGCGACCGGCTGCGCCAACGGCGCCACGGCGCCGCCCTTGAGCGAGAGGCGCCCCGAGAGGCGGCGGCCCGCGCCCTGGATGGTCATCGCGGCCTTGAGGTCCTTGACGCTCTCGCGCCGCGCCTTGCGCTCGGCCTCGCGCCGGCTCGCCTCGGTGCGCGTCGCCGCCTCGGCGCACATCTTGGCCACCGCCGCCGCCGCCGCCGCGTCGGCCACCTCGCCCTTCTCCTCCATCGCAGCGAGGAACGGCACGAGGCTCGTCGCGACGCGCACCTCGCCCTTGGCCGCGTCGACGGCGTACTGCGTCTTCGGGACGCCCAGCGCCGCCATCAGCGCCTCGCCAAACTTGGCGTCCGTGTCGAGCGGCTCCGGTGGCGCCGAGAGCGCCTTTGGCAGGCTCGCGAGGTGCGGCGGCTTGCGCAGCCGCGCGATCGTGCCAAACTTGAGCGCGCCCGGCATCAGCTTGCGCAGGAACATCAGCGACGCGAGCGTGCCTGCCGCGCGCAGCCGCGTCCGCACGAACGCCGCGTCGAAGACCTTTGGCTGCATGACGAGGTTCGGCTTCATGCAGCGCACAAAGTGCGTCTCCGTCTGCTGCAGCGTCGAGATGAGCTCGACGAGGTCCTGCGAGAACTTGTACCCGACCGAGATGAAGCCCTTCTTGGCGGTGGCGACCGGCTGCAGCTCGGGCTGCGTGAAGAGGTTGGAGACGAACGAGTTCCGCACCGAGTCGGCCGCCAGCCAGTTGAGGCGCGACGAGTCGTTGTTGAGCTCGAGGAAGTGTCCCGCCTCGTACAGGATGTCGCCCGCAAAGTGGCGCACGACGAAGCCCGTCTTCTCGTCGGCCTGGCACGCCTTCGAGACGCGCGGCACGCGCAGGAACGGCGAGCGCTCGTGCTTGGCGTTGACGGCGACGCAGAACGTCGAGTCGGTCGCCTTGGGCGCCTTGCACATGAAGTCGAGCAGGTGGAGGATGCCGTCGGGCGGCTCGCCGAGCATCGCCAGGCACGGCCGGTTGTCGATGCGGCCGTCGTCGGCGCCGAGGACTGACTTGAGCTGCTCCTCGGGCAGCCCCTGGAAGACGGACGAGAGGAAGAGCGCGTGCAGCCGCTCGTTGGCGAAGTTGATGCACAGCTGCTCGAAGCCGTTGGTGGCGAGCGACTCGAAGCCGAAGATGTCGAGCAGCCCGACGACCTTCGAGTTGGCGCCGCCCTGCGCGCCGCCCATGCTAGACATCCGCCGCATCAGGCTGCCGCGCCGCCCCGCCTTGCGATCCGGCTTCTTCGCGGCCGCCTCCTTGCCGCCGCCGCCCTTGCCCGCCTCGGCGGCCGCCGCCTTGAGCGCCGACGGCAGCAGCAGCGCATTGAGCTGGTGGACAAAGTAGAGGAAGAGCCGCTGGTAGATGGCCTTGACGACCGCGTCGCGCGACTGCGAGCTCACCTCCGGAGACAGCTTGATCTCGACCTCGTCTCCCGGCCCCGCGGAGATCCATCTCGTCGTCATGTGCAGCTCCACCTCGCTCGGCTCGATGCCGAGCAGCTTGGCGGCGCTGCCGAGCGGCCCCGCGCCCGCCGAATCGACGGCGCAGCCGCGCTCGTCGCCCGCAAACGTGACGTCGCCGAGGTGGAGGATGGCGGCCAACGTGCCGAAGAGCTGCGACGGCTCCATCTTGGCGTCGGCGAGCGCCTGCAGCAGCTCGTCGAGCTGCTCCTTCTCCTTGCCGCCGTTGTCGACGGTCCCCTGGGTGAAGTCGTGCTGGTCGGCGCCGCGCAGCGAGAACTCGCGCCGCGTCGCCTCGTCGCCCGCGCACATCAGGTAGAAGGCGTGGAAGTTGCGCTCGAGCGGCGCCTGCTTCGTGACGCGGCTCTTCTCGAGCAAAAACGTCTTGAACTTGCCGCCGATGCACGCGCCGCTCGTGTCGAAGGCGATCTCGAGGTACTTGCCGAAGCGCGACGAGTTCTTGTTGTTGGTCGTCTTGGCGTTGCCGAGCGCCTCGAGCAGCACGTTCGAGAGCTCGATCACGCGCGCGATCGTCGTCGAGACGTCGTCGTGCCCCGCGCGGAAGCGCAGGTAGTGCAGCACGTGCTTGTTGGCCTCCGTCTTGCCGGCGCCGCTCTCGCCGCTCACCACGACCGACTGCGCGTTGACGCCCTTGTCCTTGAGGCCGACGAAGATGCGCTCGGCCACCGCGAAGATGTGCGGCTCGAGGTCCTCCGCCTTGGCGCCCTTGTACCGCTCCATGGCGCTCTGGTCGTACGTGCCCGGGTAGATCTCGTATGGGTTGAGCGCGAGCAGCTCCATCTCGCCGGTGTACGTGTACGCCTGCTGCCGCGCGAAGCGCGCGCGGATGTTCTGCAGCAGGCTCGGCTCGTTCAGGTTGACGAGCATCAGGTTGTTCGGCAGGCCGCCGCCCGCGCCCGACGCGTCGCACTGCCGCACGTGCGCCTTCTTGACGGAGGCCTTGGCGCCCTGGTCCGTCAGCACCTCGTACGTATCGGCTGCGACCGCCGTGATCTTGCCGCGCACGTACGGCTCAGGCGTGGCGCCCTCGAGGACGGGCGGCCGCAGCGCCTTGGTCGCCTCGAGCGGAGCGAAGGCCTTCTTGACGTCCTGCAGGTCCACCCAGACCGAATCCTCGACGTGCAGGTCCTCGAGGGCCTCCTCCTTTTCCACCTTCTTCTCCTTGCGAGCCAGCGCGGGCAGGTCGCCCGACTCGCCCTCCTTCTCCGACTGCGGCAGCTTCGACCAGTCCGGCTTGCAGTAGAGCCGGCCGGTCTTCGGGTGCTCTGTCGCGCCCGCCAGCGACAGCAACACGTTGCACTTGGTGCATCGGAAGCACTGCTTGTGGAAGATGTAGCCGGCGGTGGTCTTCACGAGCTCGGCCGGGTAGACCGACTTGGAGCAGAGCGTGCACGGCTCGGCGCCGCCGCCGAACTTGGGCATATGCTCTTGGCCGCGCGCGGTTGCTCCGACGCGCGCTTGTGATCTACTACCAAGTACCGCGGCAAGAAGTTTCGGAGGAGGGGTTGCACCACGAAGCGTCCAGACATTCTAGCACATCGTGTGGCAGCCTGGGTCGCTCCTAGGAATCTAGGTAAGCGGGACGAGCAAGCTGGCAGGCTGAGCTGGTTGCGCCCCTCCTGAAGCAGCTCCGCGCCAACTTGGCCGATTGCGCGAGTACCCGCGCGCTTGCTCCCGCGAGCGCAGGCCAAGGTGTACTTCGACGTCTCGATCATGCTCCCTGCCAGGACGATCTTCGCCTTCCTGCTCGTCGGC
>Ga0209713_10000971_pt1 | contig 16713 bp, 10 predicted proteins | sample ArcOceMetagenome_3_FD_187444 | JGI IMG/M metagenome (GOLD analysis project Ga0209713, IMG submission 187444) | Marine eukaryotic phytoplankton communities from Arctic Ocean - Arctic Ocean- Svalbard ARC20M Metagenome (SPAdes) (version 2) | ecosystem: Environmental > Aquatic > Marine > Oceanic... | reverse complement strand
GGGTCGGTCGGTCGGGCCGGGCCGAGTCGGGACGGACGGCAGCGCCGCCAGCCGGGCGGGTCGGTCGGTCGGGCCGTCCCGACCCGAAATTTGCGTCGCCGCGCTGCGCGCGGCGGTCGGTCGGTCGCGGCGGGGCGTACCGAGTCGGAAACGCTACCTACGGCTACGCGTGAGTCGGTCAGGAATTACGCAAAGTTAACTTTCAACTTCGCTTCGCCTGGCTGCTCTTCACCATTTGTCGCGTGCCACTTCTCACCGCAGGCCGGCGAGACTCAACTGGTAGTCAAGTTCAAGTTGGGACGTTTACGCGGTTCGCTGATTGTTGAACAGATGGTGGGAGATAGATGATGATGATACGTTCTGGGAGTGTTCTAATCGAACCCGAATCGAACAGTCAATGACACGCATTAATTCTTATCCCAAGCACACGTCCCCGCTGCCAATTCAAAGGCAACAATATGGTATCGATACGGTATATTCATACTCAAACGACAGTCTCTGTTTCTTCTCGTTTCCACGGATCTCCAAAGCTCAGCCTCTGTCTCTCTGTGTGTTCCTCTGCAACAGCGCCTAAAATCACCTCTTCTCTGCAGTATCTCCCACCCTTGCCTCACCCACCCACGAGAGGCAGCCGCTCTCAGGGAGGCATTTTGTGCCTGCATATATTCGTCCCACGTCCCTCTTTTTTGTTGGAAAACTTGTAGCCAGATGATGATGCTAGGCGTGCATGATGATGATCGTCCGCCTCCTTCCCAGTGGCGGCCGACAGGATGGTATTCTTGTAGCAGTACGCGTGTCAGATGTTGCATGACATCGGTGAAGTTCAAAGCAATTCCGGCCGAACCGGTTGAGCGGGTAATGATGCTTTCAGGTCCACGAGTGTGGTCTTCTTCACAGGCAGCGGTCAGAACGACCCCAGAATGTGTGAGGTGCACTCTCGGTGCTCGAGGGAAGTCAAGGCTGTCGGACCCACCGAGGGCAGACGCTCCGTCAGAGCGAGGCCCTGCATGCCAACGAGTGCAGCTTGACGGCAGTCCTCGTGACCTTCGCTCAGGTCTGTCTCGCCCAGGCCAGAGGCGCCGGCGTGCAGGCGCAAGTGGCCGAGCAGCGCCGTCACAGTGAGGCGTTGCTCCGGGTCGGGATGAAGCAGGTGGAGCGGGGTCGCGAGTGTGGTGAGCTCGGGTGCATAGCCTGCTGCCAGCATCGGCGCCTCGTCGACCTTGCAGGTTTGGATGAGGCCGCTGAGAGCCGCGAGATTATCCGATTGGAAAGGCCGCCTGAAGGCCAGGATCTCGTAGAGGACCACGCCAAGAGCCCACAGGTCCGCTGGCTTGGAGTAGGGAAGCCCCCTCACCTTCTCGGGGCTGAGGTAGTAGGGTGTACCACACGCCGTCTCGGCCATGATGGCCTCATCTTCCAGGGGACGCGCCAGGCCAAAGTCTCCCAGCTTGACGTCGCCGAGCCGCGTCAAGAAGATATTCTTCAGCTTGATGTCCCGATGCAACACAGCCGACTGGTGTAGGAGCTGGAGCGCCGAGGCAAGCTGGTAGAGCCAGACGTGAACAGCCGCTGGCGGCAGCTGCAGCCCCCGCGCCCTGTGCTGTTGCACCGCGTTGTGCAGAGTGCCAGCCTCGGCGAACTCCAGAATGATGCACATCATGCCCATCTCTTGGAAGCTGTCCAGGTAGTGGATGATGTGCCTTGACTGGCCCGAGAGAGACTTCAGGATTCGCACCTCGTTCTCCACCCTGACGAGCGACGTGCCCGTCATGTCGATGGTGTTGATCCGCTTGGATACGACGTACTTGCCATCTTGCTGCATGAGCACGACCACTCCTGACGAGCCATACCCAAGCACCTGGACCGGCGAGAAGCCCCTGTACTTGTGGTAGGCGATCATGGTATCGGAGAGAGAGGGGCTCGGGGAGATCAAGCTCCCGCACGTGCGCTCGGAAGAAGATCCCGCCTCTGACGTGCGTGCCGCCACCACGCGCCTCGTGAGCCCCGGCTGCCCTGGCTGTGCCCCATCCAGCTCGACCTGCGAAGCTCGCTTCGAAGCAATCGCAAAGTCGTACTGCAGCCGGTGCTTCTCTCGCAGCAGCCGCTCCCTCTCCTCGAAGAACCGCTCGCGCTCGCACTCGCGCTCGCGCTCGAGCTCGTAGGCGCCTCGCAAGTAGTGCTCGGCGCAGTGCCAGAGGCAAGCACCGATACTGCAGAGGGTGGCGACATAGAGTAGCTCCTCGTGGGGCTGCATGGCGTCCAACATAATTGGCTTCACATGAGCCGCAGTGACGATGACGGTGAAGACGGCGAGTCTCCACGCGTCGCCACACTGAGTGCCGAAGACGCATAGCATTTGGAAGAAGATGGCGTGGTTCACGAGAAGGAAGCGGAAGGTGCCGGCACCAGGCACGTAGACCGGGAAAATCACGTGGACGCAGGCAACGAGGGACGCCAGCTCGAGGAACGACGCAGCCCAGCGTCGCCTCGCCGACGTGCACCCTCCGCCGATCGACCAGCAACAGTAGCGCACCGCCCCGACTCCGTAGACGATGGGGCACGGGCCCCACTCGCCAGTGCACATCACGGCGATCGTCGTCCACGCAAAGCACGAGACGTATGTGGTGTATCTCATGCCCTCCGACCAGCTGGCCGCGAAGTCGCGTGCTGGCACGACTGGTGCTTGGCCGAGCAAGCGCATGACGGTGCCCAGCTCCTTAGTGGCGTGCTGCGCTGCAGTGTCCATGGCGAACGGCGCGCGCTACGATGCAACGCCACCGCAACGCGCCAACCCGGCCGACGTGATGCTCGAGCTGTCGCACCACGAGGAAGGCTGCCGACACATATGTGTTCTTTGTCTCAGCTCCAGGGCCGCGTATTCATCAAGAGAAGAATCTAAAAAAAACCAGAGCTTGTTCGTTAGGCTGCAGCCATCTCACCCGACGCGAGGCTCATCGCAGCCGGTTGCCGCGGCGCCGCTCGACGCTAGCGCCGGGTGCGCTCACTGGCCCGCCCGGAGCAGCGTCCCGATGCTGCGCGGCTCGCGGTCCACGAAGAATCGCAGGCTACCAGTGCCGTCGCCAGAGGCGACGAGGACGCAGCCCATTGAGGGCTTTGACTACAGCCGCCACGCTGGCAGCCCGCGCCGTGGGGACGAGTGCCGCCACGTCGCCCGGCCCGGCGGCTCGACCCTCTGGTGCTGCGTGCTCTGCCGACGGCTCAACACGGGCCCCGAGGTGGCGTGGGGGGTCGAGCCGGGCTTCCTCCCCGGCGGCCTCCTGATGCAGCCCCACACCCACGTGGTGTGCAAGGTGTGTGCGGGCGTCGACCAGGGTGGTGCGCTCCACCTGCCGCAGCTGTCGCCTCGGGAGCCGCCCACGATAAGCTCTGGACTCAGTCGCTCCAAGAAGGTGGCTGCCGCCACCGATGGCGACGACGTGCTGCCGCCGCTCGCCTCTGCGCGAGGTGCGGGGGGCGCATCGACGTGCTCGCCACGTCACGAGGCGGCGCGGCGGATGCGGCAGCCGCAGCAGCCGCGCGAGGGGCGGATCGGAGTCGTGCCGAGCGGCAGGGCTAGCGGCAGGGCGGCGCGCGCCTCGCGCGACGACCGCCGCGCGTGCGGCCAGCTGGGCGGCGCGCCGCGCCGCCGCCACGGCGACGCGGGGCGGCGCGGCTCGGGCGGCGGGCTGCCCTCGGCTGGCTCCGAGCACCACGACTCCCCCGCCGCCTCTCCGGCGCGGCGCAGCCCGGCGGGCGCCATGGCGGGCGAGCTGCTCAAGTGCGGCCTCGGCAACCCGCGCGTGCTCGCCAAGCTGCAGGCCAACCTGAAGAGCATGGACCTGAGCACCAGCGACGGCTTGCTGAGCAAGCTCGAGTTCCGCCGCGCCGTCGAGACCCTCGGTCAGCTGCTCGGCGTCAAGGCCTCCTCCGCCGACGAGGCCGACGCGCTCTTCGATGAGCTCGACCACGACCAGATCGGCTGCGTCCAGCTGGGCGACATCAACCACGTCCTCGGCGCCGGCGTGAGGGGCGGCGCCGCGCGGCGCTCCGGCTTCGCGTCGGCCGAGATGGAGTCGCTCATGCACGACGCAGCGACGGCGGCGGCGCGCGCCGAGCACGAGCGGCTGGCGTCGGGCGCCACGGCCGCCACCGCGGCGGCGGCCACGGCGGCCACGTCGCCCACCGCCGCCGCGCCGCCGCCGTTTGGCTCCTTCTTCGCCGAGAAGATGGACCGCAAGCAGATGAAGGAGCTGCTGCAGACGACCAACATGACGCGCGCCGAGATCTACCGCCTCTTCAACCGCTTCAAGGCGCTCTGCCAGCTGTCGGGCACGCCGGGCTCGATCGGCAAGACGACCTTCAAGGAGGGCGTCTCGTCGCTCTTCTTCGAGGACGACGCCTTCGTCGACCGCGTCTTCAACCTGCTCGACGCCGACGGCTCGGGCTCGGTCGAGTGGGACGAGTTCGTCGGCGCCGTCAACGCGCTCGAGACGGGCACGCCGCACGACAAGCTCCACTTCTGCTTCCGCGTCTACGACCGTGACAACTCCGACTCGATCGAGCGCTGCGAGCTGCAGGAGATGTTCACGGCGATGCTGCTGCGCACCCCGGGGACCGAGGCGGGCGAGGAGGAGGAGATCTCGGTCGACATGCAGGAGCTCATCGACGACTTCGTCAACGGCATCTTCGACGCCTTCGACATCGACCGCTCCGACAGCCTCGAGTTCGCGGAGGTGCTCGGCGTCGTGCAACGGAAGCGCATAAATGACGTGTGGGAGGTCTTCGGCCGCACGCTCATCAGCAGCGGCTGAGCGGCCCGCCGCGTACTGTACATGGCAGTGTGTAGAATGGTATAATCAAGTGCCCGGATTTGATACGCCCGAGTAAAGCCAAAGGCCTTCCACCGTCCCGTAACGAACAAGAACATGGAAAAAGTATGCGGAGCCGCATGCAAAAGTGTCGAAACCCCTCCGTCGCCGCTGCTACGATCCTGTCTGCGCTGGGCGCGGCGTGCCGGCGCCGCTGCTCTCCTTGGAGCCGCCGCTGGCGCTGTGTGGGCGGCTGCTCGAGTCGGCGCGCGACTCACCGGCGGAGCGCGGTCGCGAGTCGGCCGACGGCGAGGACGGCGGGACGGTGGCCGACGACAGGTTGAGCAGCCGCGGCGAGACGACGAGGGACGGCGCGAGGGCGCTCGGCGAGAGGGCGCCGAGCGCCGGCGAGCAGGGGTACGACGGGCAACGGCTGCCGCTGACGAGCATGCCGCCGGACGAGTTGAACGCGCGCTCCGAGTCGAGCTCGAGCTCCGTCTCGAGGCGCGCCTTGTCGCGCGTCAGATCGGAGAGCTTCTCGCGCTCGCGCGCGACGCGGTGCGCCAGCACCGAGTTGTCGCCCTGCAGCCGCTGCAGCTCGGCTCGCAGCTGCTCGTTGCGCGCCTCGTGGTCCTGGCACTGCTGGTGATACGTCTCCTGCTGCAGCCCGAGCGCGTCGATCTGCGCGGTCAGGTGCGTCACCAGCAGGTGCGAGCGCTGCACCGCCGCCTCGCCGCCATCGCCGTCGCTCGCCGGGTCGCCCGAGTCGCGCCGCAGCACGGCCTCGCCGGGCGCCGGCAGCGCCGGCATCGGGGGCAGGTCGACGCTCGAGCGGTCACGCCGCCACTGCTGCAGGTGCTGGTGTATCGTGCCCAGCACCGCCTCGGTGTTCTCGCTCAGCCGCGCCTCGAGCGCGCGCTTCTCGTCGAGAACGGTGCTCAGCTGCTTCTGCAGCTTGTTCACGATGTACTCCTGCTCCTGCTCGAGCTGGTTCTCGAGGTGCACCTTCTCCTGCTTGACCTGCTCGAGCTTCTTGGTCAGCTTGTTGGTGATCATCTCCTCCTCGACCTCCACCTGCCTCGCCAGGTCCTCCTTCTCCTGCTTTAGCGTCTCGAGCCTCTTCATCAATCGGTTGGTGATGTACTCCTCCTCCTGCTCGGCCTGCAGTTGCTGCGACACCAAACGGTGGGACGGAAGGGGCTCATACGCGGCGTGACGGAGCGCGCGGCGCTCCAAAATAGTCGTGCTGGGGACGGCGTACCAGCTGCCCGTGCCGCAGGTGGCTCTCCTGCAGCTTTTTTACGAGCTTTTCCGATCTGGACCGCTCCTTCTCCAGCTCCTTGCGACACTCGTCCAGCTGCTCCTGCAGAATAGCTTCGCTCGTCATTGCTGCGCTGCGCGTCTCAGGCGTCTTGTAGGTCAGCGCTGATGACAGGAGCGCAGCTTGCGCCGCGGCGTACTTGCGTGCGGTGCTTTGTTCCGCATTCCCCACGTGGAAGTTTCACGAGAACAAGATGAGAACCTAATGACCTCAAGAAAGAAACACGACCGATCACGGGAATGTTCGTCCAGCAGCTTGTTTATGTATCAGCCGACGTGATTGCTTTATCTTCGCTTTCTCGGCTTTCTAGGTTCTAACGAATCGTAGAGATTGAAAATGCATGAAAGTTGCATACAATCTCCTTCGGTCCAGCGACAAAGCATGCGCACTCATCGAGATGGTGATCACTCCGAGCCTGGCTCCGACTGCACCCGACATCGCCTCGCTCGTGCGCTCGGCAGTCGTCTCGCGTGCGCCGCTCCTCGACACGTTGCACGCAGAGCAAACCGACTGCTACCGCCTCTTCCACGGCGCCGTCGAGGGGCTGCCGGGCTGCACTCTGGACCGCTACGGCGACCTGCTGCTGTGGCAGACATTCCGACCGCACCCGGTCCCAGCGGACACGCTGCTTCCGCTGCTGCACGAGGTGGTAGCCGACGAGCTAGGGCTGTCGCTTCAAGCGCACTGGACTGACAGACGCCGTGGCGCAAGGGTGAAGCAGCAGGCGGGCAGCACCGCGGAGCTGCCACCTGACCATATGGGGCAGGAGCTCGGACTGCGCTACCGAATCGAGGTGCCACCTCACGGCCGCGACCCGCTCCTCTATCTCGACTTCCGCGCGGCACGGCGGTGGCTCGCGGCCAACAGCGCGGGGAAGGACGTGCTCAACGCCTTCTCGTTCACGTGCGGCGCCGGCGTGTCAGCGCTCGCCGGCGGCGCCTCGTCGGTGACCAACCTCGACTTCTCCGAGGCGGCGCTTGCGACGGGTCGGCTCAATGCGGCGTCCAATGGGCTCTCCACGGGCTTTGACACGGTTTGCGCGGACGCGCTGCCGGCGCTACGCCTGTTCGCCGACCTTCCCCTCGTGCAGGACCGCAGACGCGGCTCGGGGCGAGGCGGGAGGGCGGGGGGACGTGCGCGTGGGAGGGCCGGACGGGGCGCTGCCGGTGGCGGCGGCGGCAGCGGTGGTGCCAAGCAGCTGCCGCCGATCAAGCCGCGCCAGTTCGACGTGTGCGTGCTCGACCCTCCGACGTGGGCGACGAGCAGCTTCGGCGCCGTCGACCTCGTGCGCGACTACCAGGCGCTCTTCAAGCCGTGCGTGCTCGCGACGCGGCCGGGCGGCACCGTGCTCGCGTGCAACCACGTGTCCACCGTCGCGCTCGACGAGTGGGTCGACACGCTCGAGCGCTGCGCCAAGAAGGCCGGCCGCCCTCTCGCCGGCATCGAGGTCATCTCGCCTGAGGTCGACTTCCCGTCGCCCGACGGCCGCCACCCGCTCAAGATGGTTCTCGCGAGGTTGGAGGAGTAGCACCTATATTGTGAGGATACATTTACCATCGTTTTGCTCTTGTGTCCACAGAGCCGACCTTTCCCCCTGCCCTGGACGCTAATAAACCTCACCAGCCTCGGCCGGCGTCGCGGACGCGGCACAGCACGCCGTGCAGCATGGCGGCCAGCGCCTCGCCGCCGTCGCTGCAGCTGATGGTGCCGCCGCCAGCGAGGAGCGAGGGCATCGCGCAGCGCAGCAGGGCGGGGTGCGCGCCCGCGCCGCCCGAGAGCGCCACGTGCGCGGTGGCGGAGCGCAGCGTGATGCCAAACGCGGCGGCGACGACGTGCGCTCCTCCGGGGCGCGGGCACACGATCTGTGCGTCGATCCGCACCACGGCCGGCGCGCCGCCGCCACTGCTCGGCAGGAAGCGCCAGTGCAGCTGCAGGCTCGGCCCATGCCGCCATGCGGCCGCAAGCGCGTCGAGGCGGGCGGAGACGGCCCGCACCGCCGCGGCGTGCGTGGTCGCCCGCCCCAGCCACGTGAGGAGCGCCGAGCCGTCGGTGGCGCCGCCACCGCCGCCGCCGCCGCCGAGCTGCACCGCGGCGGCCTCGGCCGAGGCGAGACGAAGCCGATGGTCACGCCACGCCGCCATGAGGCCCACCTCCATCGCGAGCGACGCGCCGCCTTCGCCGCCCGCGCCGCCACCGGCCGGAGCCTCACCCGTCAGTTCGAGCGCGACGAGGCCCCCACGCGCCGGCGGGCACGCCAGCAGCAGCCGGTCGCTCGTCCCCAAGAAGAGCTCGGGCGCATCGGCCGCCGCGGCGGCGCCGCCGCCGCCGCCGCCCGCGGCCGCTGTGCGCGACGCGGCCGCGGAGGCCGTCGTGAAGAGGGCGCGGCCGCGGCGCGAGAACTGCGCCTCGAGCAGCGACGCGTGCAGTGCGACCAGCGCGGCGTCGGCGTCGCCCCCCGCGTCGCCGTCGACCTCCATGCGCTCCTCGTCGTCGCCCGCGGCGGCGGCGCCGACCGCCGCAGCGGTCGTCGCGTCAACGGCGCCGACGGCGCCCGCGATCCACGAGGGCAGCGCCGTGGTGGCGCTCGAGCCCTCGCGCACCGCCACGACCTGCAGCGCCCGCTCGGCGCCGCGCGCGCTCGCAATCTCGAGCCGCCCCTCCGCGCCGGGCTGCAGCACCACGATCCCGCCGTCCGCCGCGGCCGCCGCGCCCTGGCTGCCGCTGAGAGCGGCCGCGGCCGCCGCGCTGGCGGGGCCGAGGTGGTAGCGCAGCGCTGGGAGCGCGGCGGCCTCGGCGGCGTGCACCGACGGCTGGCCCGGCTGCACCTCGAGCAGCTGCCAGTGCGGAGCGAGGCGCTGCGCCTGCGAGAAGACGCGCCGCTCGCGGCCGAGGCGCAATCGCAGCCGCGAGACGCTGGACTCGAGCTCCGACGCGGCGGCCAGCACCTGGCGCCGCTTGTGAAAGGCGCGCTCCGACGAGGGCTGCTTCGCCACCCCCTTCGGCTGCACCTGCCCCGGCCGAAGCTGCTTGCCCGCCAGCAGCGCGCGCGCCAGCATCGCGACCATCTCGGCCTCGGCCCGCGCGGCCAAGAGCCGATGCATCACCTCGGGGGGTGGCGGACGCGCGGCGGCGGCGGCGGCGGTGGTGACGGGAGCGGCCTCGGCCGCGGCGGGCGCGGCCTCGGCCGCGGGGGTGGCGTCGGCCTCCTCCAACAGGGTCGTGATCGGCAGCTGCGCGAGCACCCGCACGTGGTGCTGCGCCGGCGTGAGCGAGGGGCGGCTGACTTTCGTGCCGTCGGCCGCGTAGTGCAGCACCGACGGTGGCGGCGGGAGCGCGGTCACCGAGGCCGAAGCTGCCGAGGCCGACGACATGCTGCACTGCGCAAACTGTGCGGGCCTCGACGGCTTGCATACCGCATGCACCTACTCGCCTCCCCGGGGCTGGCGCTCCCCTCCTGGGAGCCGCTGCCCGCGCGCACGGCGGCGCGGCGCGTGCACGTGCACAACCGCTGGGACGCGCCGATTGGGTACGCGGACGCGCTAGAGTGGCAGCGGCGGCTCCGCGACGCTCGAGTGCAGAGCCTGCGCGGCGACGGGCCGTCGCTCCCAGACACGCTGCTGCTCGTGCAGCACCCGCCCGTGTACACTCTGGGCACGGCGAGCACGCTGGACAACCTGCGCTCCGACTCGGTGCCGTTCGAGCTGCACCGCACCGAGCGTGGCGGCGAGGTCACCTACCACGGGCCGGGCCAGCTGGTGCTCTACCCAATCCTCGACCTGCGCGCGTACCGGCAGGACGTGCACTGGTACATGCGATCGCTCGAGGAGGTGGCGCTGCGGACGCTCGGTTCGCTCGGGCTGCCCGGCGAGCGCGTCGAGGGGCTGACCGGGGCGTGGGTGGACGGAGCCAAGGTGTGCGCCATCGGCGTCAAGCTCTCGCGCTGGGTGACGATGCACGGCCTGGCGCTCAACGTCTGCCCCGACCTGGCGCACTTCGGGCACATTGTCCCCTGCGGCATCGCCGACCGCCCCGTCACCAGCGTGGCGGAGCTGCTCGGCGAGGACGCCGCCGACCTCCGCGAGGTGCAGCGCCTGCTGCTCCGCCACTTTGGCGACGTCTTCTCCGTGGAGGTGGTGGAGGCATCGGAGGGGGAGGAGGAGGTTGACAGTCAGGTGTTAATTAGTTAGATCTTAGGCTGGTTGGGGTGCGGTTAACATTTTCATTTTCACCCCACTCTCCCGTGCTATATCGTCCTCTTCTGGCACGAGACCATCAAAAGTCATTCGGCGCATCCTCAGCTCCCGCCGCTCTCGCTGCCCTTCGCCTCGGCCGGCGGCTCGGCCGGCGGCTCGGCCGGCGGCTCGGCCGCCGCCTCGTCGGACGTTTCGTCGCCACCGCCGCCCGACAGCTCGCCGTAGTACTCGGGGTGCTTGTCGGTGCAGGCCTTGAGTAGGAGCGTCTGCTTGCCGCACAAGTCGACAAAGTCCTTCTCCTGATCGCGCGCCTGGTCGATGCACGCCTCCCACGCCACGAACTCCTCGCCGCACGGCCCCGCCTTCATGAAGCGGCAGAAGCCGCACTCGGGCTCCACGGCGCGCGCGGGCAGCGCCAGCCCCTTGACCGTCACGACGCGGACCATTCGAGGTCCGGTCGGCGTACTGAGCTCGCCTCGCCACTCGACGCCTCCGCCAATCAGACTGACAGAGGTAGGCAGCGCGTCCGCGTCGCGTTCGACCTCGAGCACACCGGCCGTCTCCAGCAGCCGCCACACGTCCTCCACCTGCTCGGCGACACTCGGGCCCTCGTCCTCGTCACCCTTGGGCGCTGGAGGTGGCTCATCCGCCAGTGAGAGTGGCACCACTGGGTATCCCTGCCCACCCTCTGCGTCGCTCGCCGTCGACAGCGTGCGCTCATCGAGCGACACCAGGAGCGATTGGGAGTAGGAGTCCTCCGCGTAAGCCAGCGCCCGGAGAGGCAGGTCCTCGCGGGCACCGATCACACATGGGCGCAGCCACACGCGCTCGCCGAGGACACGAGGGTGCGCTGGCGGGAATTGCTTCAGCAACTCGTCGCGTGGGCCAGACTGTAGAAGCACGTGGAGGCACTTCTCCGTCTTGGCAGGCTTCTCGGCCGGCGGCTCGGCAACCTCAGCCGTGGACTCGGCCTCCATGCTGGCGATGCGGGACGTGACAGCAGCAGTCAGGCCTGCCGCAACGCCGGTGGCAGCCAGGCTTGATCGCAGTGCGCGGATCCACATGCTAAAGATCGCCGACCTGACTGACCGGACTGTGCATGCAAAATATGCGCAGAGAGAGTTTGCGCAGACAACTGCCAAGGTCATGCTCCTCCCGCTGCTGTGGAGCGCTGGCGCCGCTCGGCGCGCTCCGTCGCGCACGTCGGTGCTGCGCGCCGAGCTGTCGTTTGGCTCGAGCACCGAGCACGAGGCTTGGCTCGCGGCCGAGGCGCCGCTGCCGGCGGGCTTCCGCGTGGCCACCGGCGGCTTCAGCTTTGTGCCCGAGGAGGCTCCGCTGCCGTCGATCATGAACCTGACGCTGATCGTGCTGGACGAGCCGTCCCGCCTCTTCGCGGCGTGCTTCACGAAGAACGCGCTCTGCGGCTCGCCCATCAAGGTCGGCCGCCGCCGGCTCGCCGAGTCGTCGACGCTGCAGGCGGTCGTCATCAACAACAAGATCTCCAACGTGTGCGCGGCGGGCGACGGCGTCGGTGCGTCCGAGTCGGTGTGCGCCGCGGTCGCCGAGGCGCTGGCGCTGCCCGACGGCGGCGAGTCGGTGCTGCCGTGCTCGACGGGCGTCATCGGGTGGAAGCTGCCGGTCGAGCAGATGGTCGAGGCGGTGCCCGACATCGCGACGCGGCTGCAGGGCGAGAGCGCGCTGCCGGCGGCGCGGGCGATCATGACGACCGACCGCTACCCGAAGGTGCGCTCGGCGAGCGCGTGCGGCGGGCGGCTCGTCGGCTTCGCCAAGGGGGCGGGCATGATCGAGCCCGACATGGCGACGATGCTCTCGTACGTGCTCACCGACGTGGCGGTGCCGCGCGAGGCGCTGCAGCCGATGCTGCGCCGCGCGGCGGCGGCCTCGTTCAACTGCATGAGCGTCGACGCCGACCAGTCGACCTCCGACACGCTGCTGTGCCTCTCGTCGGGCGCGGTGGCGGCGCCGGCGACCGACGCGGAGCTCGCCGCATTCGAGGCGGCGCTCACCGAGCTGTGCACGGCGCTCGCGGGCGACGTGGCGCGCAACGGCGAGGGCACCGAGCACGTCATCCGCGTGCAGGTGCGCGGCGCGCCGTCGGAGGACGTGGCGCGCGGCGTCGGCAAGGCCGTCGTCAACTCGCCGCTCTTCAAGTCGGCCGTCGCGGGCAACGACCCGAACGTCGGCCGCCTCGTCGCGGCCGTCGGCTCGTACCTCGGCCGCACCGCGCCCGAGCTCGACCTGGGCGGGTCGAGCATGGCCATGGGCGGCAAGACCATCTTCCGCGGCGGCACGTTCGCGCTCTCGCCCTCGCTCGAGGACGAGCTGCACGACCACCTCCTCGCCGCCTCGCTCAAGCCGCCGGGCGCCGACGGCGGCGCGCCGCCCTACCCGCCGCACGAGCGCTGCGTCGAGATCGAGATCGACCTCGCGGTGGGCGACGCGGCCGTGACCGTCGTCGGCTCCGACCTCACGCAGGAGTACGTCAGCATCAACGCCGACTACCGCTCGTGAGAGTGGCTGGGGAAAGAGGTGGGGTGGAAGAGCGCGGGCACAGAAACCACTACACACAGCGGTGCATCAAATATTTTTTGTAAGCCAAGCCCACACATGCATCCGGCCGGGCCGCGTTGCACGTACAGAGGCTTCGGTCGGGCAGCTGTCAAAGTGTCAACCTCCGTCCTCGGGCTCAGGCGAAGGCGTCCCAATCAGGCTTGAGCAGCGTGACGACGATCGCGTCGTCGTGCGGGTGGAGGAGCCCCATCTCCTTGTCGTACTTGATGACCTTCTTCCTCTTCATGCTGTTGAGCACAGCGGTCACCACGTCGCAATGCAACTCCTCGGCCTTTTCGAAGATCTTGCCAAAAGTCGTCTCACCGCCGTTTGCGACAAGCACGTCGAAGACCACGAACTTCTTCGCCATGTTCATCAGCCACTGTGGGTCGTCCGCCTTTTCGGGGTCCCACTCTGGCAGCTACGGCACGTGGACGGAAGCGTCTCAGCAGGCGGCCACGGCCAGCCATGGCAGCCGGCACGTGCATTAGGGTGCAGCAGGGGCCTCGCATGCGCAGGCGTGCGGTCGCTAGACGCTCAGTGGAGGAGCGAGGGCGGGCTGTGCCTGGTCCATCGCGTCGGCGAAGTAGTGCGTTCACAGCTAGGAATTCCTAGTCGAGTCACTCATGGTGAAAACGGTGATCTTGATACCTTCAAAATCTAACTAGCGTCTGTTCCGTGCGCCCCGGGCAGCAGCATCAGCGTCAGCTCCTGCTCCAGAATCCGCTCGCTGTAGTGGTCGCCGTCTTCAGTCTCGTCGCAATGGCCGAGCGTGAGAGAGTGCCCATCGACGACCTCCCAACGCGAGGAGAAGGCCGGCTCGGATAGCACCGCCCTCTCACGCACCACAAGATTCTCGGCGCCCCAGGACGACCACAGCGAGGCGTTGAAGCTCTCTAGCTGGTCGGCTGCCATCGCCTCCCAATACGGCTCGTCGGCCTGTGACCTGGGTGGGCCGAAGCATCCCGTCGTGTTGCCCGCCGCGCAAGCAAGCACGCGCTCGCGCCCAGCACCGTTGTCCAAATGGCCATCCATCTTGGCATTGCAAACCGAGTGTGTCGTGAAGGCCTTCAGAGCCGCATCAGGACACGCTTCCTGGACAGCCGACAGGGCATCTCGCAGGCGCTGCTCATAGTTCAGGATCGACCAGTCTCTAGACGTCTCGCTTCGGCAACAAAGCCTGGTGAGGTGGTGCATGCCAGACGGGCCGACCAGGACCACGTCAGGCACTGGCACAGCGCCTTGCGGTTCGAGAAGCGTGTGCATCACGTCGCCCAAAATTGCCATGTCCAGCAGGGCCTTCTGTTGATAGACCACGGTAACGACCACCTCGACCTCGCCCACCCGCGCCCTCTGAGTCTCGACGTCAACCACGGGCGAATATTCGTCGGCATGAGATCCGTCCCAGTGCGGCAGATCCATGAGACGGAGCTTTGAGATGACCGTATCCACTGCTTGCCTAGGTGTACTTCTGAGGGTGTCGAGGAACGGAATCAGCGCCAAGAAGGGATGCCAGACGGTCGAGTCGCCAATCATGACAACGGAGAACACGCCCTCCTTCACTGCGTGAACGCGCTGCATCAAAGCGTCCGCTACGCCGCCTTCCTTGCGCGTGCTAGCTGTGGCGGCTGGTTGCAATGACTTCTCATTCGCCAGAGGCCGCCCTGAAGTGAGGCCGAGCCCAAGGACGGCGGCGAGCATGGTTTTGGCGTACTCCTTGGTGTACCGCACGTATCCTTGTAGATGCCTAAAACGGACTCAACAGTACCAAGTCGTCGATCGGTCGCTTGGCACCGCGACGCAGGTTCGGCATTTGCAGAGCATGATGAACCTGCGACGCGGAACGCAGCGCACGAGCGCTCAGCGATGCGAGACCTATGAGGACGATTAGTATGAGAGCAACGACACGGACGGACCTGCGCGGCCACGATGGCTGACTGACTGACTGACACGTGACAGCCCATTGGATCATTTCGTTCGGTATCGCTATCGCTATCGCTGTCGGTCTTGCTGCACGGATCACGTGGAGCACATCGCGAGCAGCAGCCAGGCATATTAGTGCGATAATCCGAATATATGAGGAGATGAGCGCGCAGATCGGCCTGCCAGCTCACTTCCCCGCCGATGGTCTATCGTCGTTTGGCTGGGGAGGACAAAACAGCGCAGACCTTAAAGGATGCCAAACAACACAGCGCAACGCGACTCAAACGGCCCTCCCACGTGCGTCTCGTGTTCCCCCCCTCCCCCTCACCCTCCTCTCTCTCCCTCTCGTCGTCATGCTCACAATCGATCGATCAAGGCTGCAGCTCCAGGTTGTTGTCGTCCGAGCTCGCCTGCGAGCCGTCGCACGCGCCGTAGGTCATCGCGCCCATCTGGCACTTGGACGCACCCGCATCTCCGAGCGCCGCCGCGACCACGGTCATCGCCTCGCAGTAGCTCCAGTCGCCCTGCGAGCCCTTGGGCATGTAGAACGAGGCGCAGGTCTGGCCGGCGGGCACCTCGTCCGGCTTGATCATCCAGCACGCGTTCACCTCGACCGTCAGCGCGCGCTGCGCGCACGTGCTGTCGAGCGGCGGCGGCGAGGGCGGGTCGTCTTTTCTCGGCCACGGCTCGACCTCATGCCACGGCTCGATGCGATTCGAGCCGCCGATGCGGATCGTCGGAGCCGGCGACGCCGACGGCGGCGACGTTGCCGCCGGATCCTCCGACGGCGACGTCGGCATGGGTGCCTCCGGGGCTGGCGCGCTGCCACCCGAGCACGTGTCGCAGCCCGAGCAGATCGTGCTCCAGGTGCACTTGATGTCCCACGGCGTGTCGTTGTCGGCGCAGAACGTCATGCACGGCGCCGACGCCGTACCCGCGCCGCCGCCGCCGCCGCCGCCGCCGCCGCTGCCGCCCTGCTCGGGCCCGGGCGCGGGGGGCGCCACCTCGCACGCAGTGCAGCCGCCGCACCACTTGGGCCAGCTGCACTTCTCGGTCCACGAGTGCTCGGAATCGTCGTCGCAGAACGCCTTGCAGTTGGCCCCGGACGGCACCACGGCCGAGACGCCCGAGGGTGGCTCGGTGCCGAGTACGCCCGAGGGAGACTCGGTGCCGAGTACGCCCGAGGGTGGCTCGGTGCCGAGTACGCCCGAGGGCGACTCCGCCGTCGGCGCCGCCGCCGCCGTCGAATTGAGGCCAATCGGCGGGAGGCCCGACGGGAACTCGCTCGAGCTGGCAGTCGATGCGCCAGCAAGCGGGATGCCGGAGGGGTACTCGAGGCTCGGCGGCACGCTCGAGCCGCCGACGCCGCTGGCGATGCCCGACGGCCACTCGAGGCTCGGCGGCGCAGCGGGGAGGCCGCACGGCGCGTCGGGCATGTTCACTTCGTACGAGCGCTTCACCTCGTCGGGGCAGGCCGCGGCGCAGCCGGGCGGGTAGACCATCTCACGGTAGTCGGCGCACGAGGTGGGCTCCCGTGTGCACGTGGCGGCGCACGTCGCACAGTTTGCCGCGTCGTCCAGGGGCGTGTTACGACACCATGCCGGGTGCTCGAGGTTAGTCAACGGCGTCGCCGCCGCCGTTGCGTTGAGGCCCATTGGCGCAACGCCCGAGGGGAACTCTCCGGGCATGCCAGACGGATACTCAGCGCTCGAGATACCAGATGGATACTCAGCGCTCGCCGGCCCATCCAGAGCTGGCGCGGGCAGGCCGCACGGCGCGTCGGGCATGAGCGCCTCGTACGCCTTCTTCACCTCGTCGGGGCAGGCCGAGGCGCAGCCGGGCGGGTAGGCCATCTCACGGTAGTCGGCGCACGACGTGGGCTCCCTCGTGCATGTGG
>Ga0209713_10000970_pt1 | contig 16720 bp, 6 predicted proteins | sample ArcOceMetagenome_3_FD_187444 | JGI IMG/M metagenome (GOLD analysis project Ga0209713, IMG submission 187444) | Marine eukaryotic phytoplankton communities from Arctic Ocean - Arctic Ocean- Svalbard ARC20M Metagenome (SPAdes) (version 2) | ecosystem: Environmental > Aquatic > Marine > Oceanic... | reverse complement strand
GGCCATTCTGACACGTGAACGGAGCTGGCAAGTTCCGCATGCACGACCGGATGGAACGGAGGCTCGTCACGGCGCCGTTGCCGCCATGTGCCGTGCTCATTGACCGTCACGTCGTCAAAAATGCGGGTGCCACGCTTCAGCCTATCACCTTCGAGAACGACCTTCGGGATGGGTGGGCTTTCTGGGGCTACGGACTGAACAACCTTCGACGTGTCGCTTACGAGCTGCAACGTGCAATCAACCGAAGCAGCGGATGTGGAGACTGGGAGAGTCGGTCACCGCTTCGCATCCTAGGCTCGCTGCACTATGGCTCTCGATATGGGATTCGCGACGTGTTCGACGCGTTTGGCCCAGCCTCACCGCTCCGTCACGTGATGCTCAGGTGCACGTGCAAGGTTGTCCTGATGACGCGGGTCAGGGAGCCAACGGCTTGGTATCGAAGCTTCTGGAGCTGGCCCGGTGTCAAGCGGCGGCAGATCCGCAACAGCAGCGCGCACGGCAGCACCATGATCGAGTTTGCACAGGCCTACAGCAACCTGCAGTCGTTGCTGCTGCTCTGGCATGTCAACATTGTGGCCACACCGCAGTATGTTGGCGCTCGCGTGATCTCCCCCTCCAGTCTCAGGCGCTATCGGTGCTTTGAGCCACCTGGGTACCGCTACGTTCCTCAAAGCACAGAGGACCGCATGCTGCAGCGATGCGGACCCGGTTTGTCGGAGCGTGTGGACACGCTGCGTGAGGCCCTGCGGACATTCGACCTAGTGGGCCTCGTTGAGCGCTTTGACGAGACGCTGTTGCTGCTCGCCGACATGCTCGGGCTGCAGCACATCCTCCGCTCGGCCGCAAGGAACCTGGCACCGCGAGATGCGTATGGCAACGCAACCTTGCTCGGCTGCGCAGAGGACTGCCGCGCTGAGATTGCTGCCGCGGCGCCAGCTGACGCGCTCATGTACTCCGAGATGAACGCCTCCTTTGCCGCTCGCGTTGAGGCGCAGGGTGAAGCCTTTGCGACTCGCGTCAAGTAGCTACGCGAGGCGCGTGCAGCGACCCCGATCCCAAAGCTGCGCGGAGTCCGGATGACGGCCAAACAAGACGAGAAGCGAATGGGCCCTGTAAGCCCACGGCAGTGCCGGTGTGCCGCGGCCTGCTCGCAGGCGAGCAGGGCTCGTCCGCGGAGCGTGTGTGCCGGCTCGTGACCGCCGACAACCAATTTTCGTTTGCGTGGCGTACAGAGCGAGGGTATTAGTGACGATATATTATGTGGCACATCATGATATTTTCTAGCTCGCCCTGCCGAGACGGAACGAAGGGGCCCCAGCGGCAACCACGAGCCTCGGCTTGCGTTCTGGCGGATGTCTGCCTCGTTGGACAGCAGAGCTTCGATGCGACTGCACGTCTTGGTGCATGGCATTGCCAGTGTGACATCATTGCCATGATGGCATCGTACACACGACGCATCCAACGGCGATGGAGGATGCTAGCACACGCAGGACGAGCTGGGAGAGACGCCAGCACACGTAGGTTGGCCAGAATTGAGATCGCTGATTTATCACTCGTCGTCCTCGTATCTTCGCTTGATCGTGCGGTACTTTTTCAGCTGAATCACGCCGATCATCTCCTTGACCATGAAGCGTCCGTAGTTGATGGCGTGGTTGAGGTCGCCACCCTTGGCGTCCGCACGCTTGCGGAAATCGCGCTTGGCTCGCTCACGTATGTAGTCCAGGCCCTTGGGATAGTCAACACCGACCGTGAGGATGCGCTTGTAGAGGTCGCGGACGCGCGGGTCGATGCGGAGCATCGTGTTTCGCCACCGGGGACACGCGCCGGGTCGAGCAGCGCGTCGCCCCGCACCTAAGTTTGAGTTTCGGAGGAGGGGTGACATCACGCAAAACGCGCCTAATAGAAGAGCGGCGAGACAGACGCGGGCAGGAGGCACTGCGACGGCTCGTTGAGCAGGCAGAAGCGGTCGGCGCGCATCGCGTCGACGTGGAACTGCTGCGTGTTGACCTCCTGCATCTCGTGGCAGCTCCACACGCCAAAGGCGCCGTGCGCGCTGAAGTAGTCGAGGCAGCGGTCGGAGTGGGAGGCGTGGCGGAAGACGAGCGAGGCGGCGTCGTACGTCCACAGCTGCCGGTCCTCGGTGGCGTTGCAGTCGTGCCCGTGCAGCGCCTGCAGGCCGCCGTCGAACTGGAGGCAGCTGAACTCGCCCGGCCGTCGCAGCCGCAGCCGCGGCCCGATGAAGGCTTCCTGCAGGCAGAAGCCGGCGCCGACGGCGGCGGCGCAGTACTTGCCCATGTAGCGGTCGAAGACGAAGCGCTGCTCGGGCGCGTGCGTCTGCTTGCACGGCCGCGCCGACAGCTCGAAGCTGGGCTGGGCGCTGCCGGCGAGGCGCGGCTCGCCCACGTGCAGCTGCAGGCACATGCTCGGGTCCTCCGACGGGCGGAAGGAGGCCGACGGCGCGTGGAAGATCCACTGCTGCGCGCGGCGCAGCGCGAGGCACGGCGCCGCGGCGGTGGGCAGGCCGGCGCCGCGGAAGTCGACGCACGCCAGCGTCTCGGCGGCCGACGGGACGCGCAGGTGGATGGCGGAGCCGGAGGCGGCCTGCTGCACGCACGTGCTGCCCCGCCCGCGCCGCAGGCAGTACTTGGCGCCAATCTTGTGGTAGGTGAAGAGGGCGCTCGCGCCGGGCGGCTTGGCCGGCGCGCCGTCGGCCGACGCGCCGCAGCCCCAGGTGCCAAAGGCCTGCTGCTCCGCCTTGTAGTCGAGGCAGAGCGACGGCTCCACCTCGCTCACGAAGGCGCCGCCGAGGCGCGTGTCGTACCGCCAGCGCTGCCGCGGCTCCGTCGAGTCGCAGGTCTGCTGCGAGAGCGGCTGGCTCGGCGCGTCGAGCTGCAGGCACGCCGCGTTGCCCGGCACGCGCAGCGGCACCGCCTGCGCGCCCGAGCCGCGCACCGCGTGCAGGCACGCGTCGCCGTCGTTGCGCAGGCAGAAGCTGAGCCGCTCCTCCCCGCCGCCGCGGCTCTCGTCACGCCGCTCGAAGTGGGCGTTGGCCGCGTCGATGCAGCTCCACACGCCGAAGACCTCGAGCCCCGCCAGGTAGTCGACGCACTGCGTCGAGTCGGAGGCGAAGCGCAGCGTGCCCGTGCGCGGCTCCCACTGGAACTGCTGGCGCGCCTCGCCCACCGTGCACGTCGCACGCATCAGCGGCTCGAGCTCCTCGTCGTGCGCCAGGCACGCCGCCTCGAGACCCGACCGCAGCAGAAAGGGCGGGCCCATCGCCGGCGGAGGCGACGCGACGACGGCCGTCGCCCGGCGCGCCGGGCGGCCGCTTGGACGGCGGCGCGCGGCGGCGGCCGCGTGCGACGGAGGCTGGGCGTGGGTGTGGGTGACGTGGGTGGTGGTGTTGCTGGCGTGCATGGTCAGGTTGTGAGGCGTCGACGGCGTGGTGGCGGCCGTCGCGGCCTCGTCCTGGTGCGCGTGCTGCTGCAGCACGTGCTGCTTGTGCACGAGCCGGTGCCAGCGATCGTTGAGCATCGACCAGCGCGAGCGCAGCCGCTGCCCCATGAGGCGGCGTGCCGAGACAGGGAGCCCTTCGCCGTCGTCCTCGGGCAGCGATAGCGAGAGGCTGCCGATGGAGACGAGCGCGATCAGCACACCGGCGGTGAGGAGGAAGAAGTATCCGCCCTTCATCAGAGCCGCGGTTAGCCTCGCGGTGACGGTCAACTGCTTTTCGTTGGCACGGGCGCAAACTTGTGAATTTCACGTGATTTTGTGGGACAAGCGCGGCTTGCCCGTGCGCGGCGTGATTGCAGTCCGCTGCTCTGTCAGCGCAAGCGCGTTCGCACCTGCGGGGAGGCGAGGCAAGGAACATGCGCAGCCTGATTGCGGTCCTGCTCCTCGCCGGCGCAAGCGCGTTCGCGCCCACGTGGAAGGCGCTCACCGCCACGCAGGCGCACCCTGGCTCCTACCTGTGGACGACGCCCGCTGACCCGCTCTCGACGGAGGGTCTCGGCGGCGGCATCACCTACGCCGTCGACGCGCAGTTTTGCGACAAGATCATCCCGCAGTTCCGGGAGGGCTCCAACCTCGACAAGATGTTCGGCTTCATCACGTGCAAGCTGCTGCGCGCGGCGCTCAACCGCGCCTTCAGCACGTGGAGCGACAACAGCCCCGCCATCTCATTCTACGACATCACCGAGCGGTGCGAGGCCGAGTACGGCGGCGCCGAGGGGTGCCCGCTCGCCGAGGTCTACATCGCGACGGACGACTCGGACGGCGACCCGAGCCACTCCGCCTCGGGCGAGGGCGAGCGTGCGGCGTACGTGAGCCAGCTTCCGGAGTGGGGCCTTCTGCGGACGCCCGCCGGCTCGGAGAGCTACACGTTCATCAACCAGAAGGCCGACCTCAAGTTCTCGACGAAGCTGTGCTGGTACCTCGACTCGACCTTCTGCGGCGCCTTCCACAAGCACGAGACCAACACGGGCAACTACGGCGTCGTGCTGTCGACGGGCAAGGCGATGTTTGCGATCCTTTGGGGCTCCGCGATCCTCTCGATCTTCTACCAGGTCTACCGCAACATCGGCCACCAGCTCGACGTGCTGGGCAACACCAAGAAGGAGAAGGTGAAGCGCCGCTCGATGCGCGAGCAGATCAAGAAGAGCAAGGAGGCGGCGCTCAGCCAGAACGAGGTGGTGATGTCGGAAAAGGAGAAGGAGGCGCTCGACACGGCGGCGGCCAGGGTGCAGGCGCACCATCGGGCCAAGGTGGTGAGGCAGAAGACGGGCCGCGTCGGGCTGCGCAAGACGATGGACGACAAGCTCAAGGAGAAGCAGATCGTCAACGACGAGATGGCCAAGGTCGAGGCGGACAAGAAGGTGGGCGAGGAGCACGTCGCCAATTTGGACCGCCAGCTCAAGGCGCAGGGCACGATCAACCTCAACCAGACGACGGAGCGGCAGAAGGAAGCCTTCCTCGACAAACTGCAGGAGATGTCGGTGCCGTGGACGATCGTGCGCCTCGTGCTGCTCATCGCGCCGCCGACCTTCTACTGGCAGCTGCTGCTGCCGTGCTTCGAGTGCTTCGACTTCGAGAGCGCCGCCACGCACGAGATCGGCCACCTGCTCGGCCTGGCCCACCCCAACCAGTACCCCGACGCCGTCATGATCCCCAACGCCACGATGGACAACGTGACCTGCCTCAACCCGGAGGGCTACCTCAACCCGCCCGACGCCGCGACGATCGAGGCGATGGAGAAGCCGAGCTACTCGATGATGACCGCCTTCACGCAGAACCCGTCGGAGGTCTGCCTGACCGCCGACGACCTCGATGGCCTCAACTACCTCTACCCGGTCTGCGAGAACGCCGCGGTGCCGCCGTCGGCGTGCTACAAGAGCGAGCGCAACATCGGCTGGCTGCGCTTCGCCGTGTGGGTGATCACGCCGCTGCTGCTGACGATGGTGAGCCTGCTGTGCGTCGTCAACGTCATCAAGCAGCGGCAGGCGCGCAAGATGGGCGGCTTCGCGCAGAAGCTTGTGCGGATGGAGAAGCGCAACCAGAAGCTGCTCGACAAGATGAAGGTGCAGGCCGACAAGGCGAGCGCCGAGTCGAGCGAGCAGCGCGACCAGATGATGCAGATGCAGGAGGAGATGAAGCTGTGCGAGGCGCACATGGCCGTGCTCGCCACCGGCATCGGCAGCAACATGCCGAGGCGCAAGACGCCACTCGCCTTCCGCGCCGCCGCGCAGGCGCCGCGCGCCAGCGTATCAGCGCCAGCGCTGATCAGCCCCAGCGTGAAGAACAAGCTGAAACTCGCCATGAAGCTCGGCTCCAAGCTCCCTTCCAGTTCCACGTGCTCTTCCACAGCATCGACCAAGTCCAGCGCCTGAGTGGGCTGTCTGCTCAGAGTCTGGGACCTGCTCCTGGGTGGTAGCACAACAACACAAACACTTATGAACACGCATGTGGGTTGAATGAAAAATGAAACTGAACTATGTGCGCGATAAAGTGTCAGTTCACGCCGTTGTACATGTTAATTCTTGTTTACGGCTAGTTTTCCAACTGACAGTCCTGGTCGAGTGGTGGCGTGTACCCGAAGCGCGCAATGTCCTCGGCGTAGAATCGGGCGACGAGGTCCCTTGCGGTACTTGCGGAGCCGAGCGTGTTGCTGTAGTAGCACGCAAAGGGCAGCTTGGTCATCGACGGGCAGTCGTACGCCTTGCCGGGGTTCTTGCGCTCGATGCCACCGCTGGCGGCGGCCTCGTCTGGCGATCCACCACCCTTGCCCTTGCCCGTGCCCGTGCCCTTGCCCTTTCCGGGGCCCGAGGCGCCGTTGGGGTCGGCCTCGTCCGCCCCGTCGTCGAGAGCGTCGCACTCGGCGCCGTTGATGAGCGAGGGGTCGCTCTCGTGGATGTGTGACGTGAGGACGCTCGTCGCATCGCACTTGGCGGCCTTGAGCAGCTGCGGCCAGCCCTCCTCGAGCTGCTCGAGCACGAGGGTCGCATCCACCTCGCCGTCGTCGTCGCCGCCGCGGTTGTGCGCGCTCGTCGAGGCGAGGGGCGGCCGGTTGGACATGGCCGAGGTGAGCGGGCCGAGCACGTCCTGCACGTCGGCCGTCGCCTCGACCCACCGCTGGAAGACCTGCACGCGCTTGGCGGCGTCGCGGTACCACGGCTGCACGCGCACCTTGCCGTCGATCCACGGCGAGCCGCGCACGACGGCGGGGAAGGTGCAGTCGTCGGGGAGGTCGGCCTGCTCGAGCGACGGCGGCAGCGCGGCGCACGCCTCAGGCTGCATCATGTCGTCGCAGTGGTACGGCATGATCTCGTTGATCGCAAACTCGAAGAAGGACACGAGGCGCGACCACGGATTGCGCACGATGCTCAGCGTCAGCGCGCCGCCCCACTTCTCGCGCCCAAACCAGCGGACCATCACGTCGGCCCACGCGTCGTGCTTGTGCGAGTTGACGCCGACGAACCTCGCCACGCCGTCGACGCCGTCCATCAGCGCGCCGAGCGTCGACGAGCCGCTCTTGGCGGGGTAGACCGCGCCAAGGAGCGACGTGGTGGGCGCCGCGCCGTTGCACAGCCACGACGCGTTGGGAGACCACACGATCGGCACGCCCACCCACCCGTTGGCCGAGGCCGTCCGACTGCTTCTTGCCGGTGCGGCGCGCCGTGGCGCAGCGCGCACCCAGCCGCGCGACACGCACGCCATCCGCGCCGCGTCCTCCGCAGCCGTTTCCCGCAGCTGCTCCGCCGCGGCGTCCGTGCACACCATCGGCCGCGCCTGCCCCTGCCACTTGACGCTCGTCGCGCCGACCGCCTCGGTGCCGGGGTCGGGCTCCCACCGCGGCGTCGCGTGCGGTGGATCCTCGTACGATCGGCCGTCGTACGCCGACGTGCACAGGTCGCCCAGCGTGACGAGCGGCGTCACGTATGGGATGCACGAGCCGCGCCGCATGTCCTTGCCGCGGCGGCCGCCCGGCGCGCGGCCGTCGTCGCGGTGGTCGGCGTCCTCGTCCGCGAGGGCGCAGGCGCCGCCGCGGCCGTGCGCCTTCATCCAGTCGCGGAAGAGCTTCTCGTAGAAGGCGTGCGCCGGGCCGAGCGGCACCGAGCACACGAGGCGCTCGACGAGGCTCGAGTCGGCCGAGAGGCTCTTGGGGTTGCACGGCCCCTCGGGGATGACCGTCGTGCCCTGGTGCGAGCGGTGCAAGTTGAGGAAGTAGGCGTTGAACGTGCCCGCCCACGTCGGCGAGCCCGACGGCGCCTGCGCGAGCGCCTCGAGCGCCTCGGGCGTGCGTGCCTCGAAGGCGGAGGTGTTGAAGCCGAGGCGCGACGGGAAGAAGGTGCCGACGCGCTCGACGAGCAGATCGCGCACCTCGGAGCGGAGGTTGCCGCACACGTCGTACTGGACGCGGTTCGTGTGCGTCGCGTCCTCCGGCACGTAGAAGGGCTCGGCCGTCGGTCGGTCGAAGAGCCTCTCGCGCAGCTGCTCGCGCGCGGCGGTCGAGTTGGCGCGCGCCATCGCGAGAAACTTGTTGAGGCGCGAGAGCGAGTGGCGGTCGGAGGGGTCGAAGTAGAAGTATGGCAGGTCGTACTCGCCCGCCGACTTGCGCAGCGACGCGAGCCAGAACTCGAAGTAGAGGATGTGCCAGTGGTCGAGCCACTCCGAGTAGTGCGTCGAGAGCGATCGCTCGTGCACCACCTCGAGGTAGTTCTCGAGCATCCAGTCGCCGTTGATCGCGCGCACCGCACGCACGGTGTCGAGGCGGCTGAGGCCGTCGACGAAGAGGTCCGACCAGCGCACCAGCTCCTCGTACGAGAGCGAGCGGAACGACTTGCGCAGCTGCGGCAGCTGCAGCCGCCGCTCGCAGTCGTCGCCGCCGTAGCCAGCGGCACAGCCGCCGCAGTCGTCGCCCCAGAATCGCTCGCCGCACAGGCAGCGCGCCGCGCCCATCAGCACCGGCCACTGGCACGACGCGTCGGCGTCGTCGGGCAGCGCCTGCTTGGCCATCCAAGTGTCGATGCCGACACAGCGGCCACGCCCCGACGCCTCGCCGCACGGGCTGGCGTCGCCCCTGTGCGCCGGACAGCACGCCGTGCCAAACGACGTCACGCACGGCGCATCGGCAGGCACCGCCGCGGTGCCGTACTCGGTCTTGAGAGCTGTCGGCGGCTGCGTCTCTCCACCGTCGTCGGTGCCGCCCAGCTCCTCAGGGACGCCGCAGCTGCTTCGGCTGTCGACTGGCGCGAAGCGCACGCACTCGGGCACGTCGGGCAGCCCGAAGCGCTCGCACAGCGCCATGAGCGCCCCCCACGACGGCAGCGCGGCGCAGGCGCGGCAGTAGCACGCCTCGAGGAGCGTGTCGGGCACGGCGTCGCACTGCGAGGTGCACTGCACCGAGTAGTCGCAGAAGCAGCGGTCGAGGCCGTCGCCCTGCCCCTGGCACGCGCGGATGGTGCGCTGCCCGGCGGGGAAGTCGACGCCCTCCTCACCGAAGCGCTCGCAGTTGCGCGTGCTCGGGTCGGTGTTGAGATCGTCGACCAGCACGAGCACGCCCCACGCGTCCTGCTCCGGCACAAACCACTCACCGGCCGGCACCGCGCAGCCGCTGTGGCTGCTGTTGCCCGGGCCGTTGCCCTTGCCGCCACCCTTGCCCTTGCCTTTGCCGGCGCCACTCACGGTCGCAATCTCCTCCTTCAGCAGCTCCTCCACGCCCTCATCCTCGTCCTCCGCCTCCTCCTCCTCGTCATCACGTGTCTCGTTGCCCCCGTCTTTGCCCCCACCCTTGCCGTTGCCCTTGCCGTTGCCCTTGCCCTTGCCCTTGCCCTTGCCATCGCCCTTCCCCTTGCCTTTGCCTTTGCCCAGAGTCATCGCCGACCTCGGTCTTTCCGTGATCGTCGCGCTCTCATTGAGCAGCAGCTCATCGAGCAGCGCCTTCTCCGCCATGCCAGGGCACGTGAAGTTCCGCGCGATCGCGCGCCCCCAGCAGGTGTCGGCACGCGCCACGTGCCGCTTCGACGCATTGAGCAGGGCGTTGGCCAGCCGCGCCGCGCTGACCGCACCAAACGTCTCGTCGGGCAGCGAGCTCACGAGGCACTCCCAGCAGTGCGGGTAGGTGACGCCGCCGTGAGTGTTTAGCACGGCGTCGTCTGTCAGCCAGTACTTGGCCATCTTGTTCTGCTGGTGCGGCGGCGTGCGGCATGCCTCGACGCACGCCTCGGCCACGACCGCCAGTGCCGCATCGGCCTCGGGCAGCTGCGGCACGGCGACCAGCTTCGTGCCCTCCCAGATGCTGTCTGAGCTCGCGGCGCACGGGAGCGGCGGCACCGTCATGCGCGTGTACCCAAACTCCGGCGACGGCTCCTGCTCCTCCTCCTGCAAGGACTGGTCGGCAGCGGCGCTGGCCATGCCTTCACCCTTGCCCTTGCCCTTGCCCTTGCCCTTGCCCTTGCCCTTTCCGTCGCCCTCGCCACCGCTCTTGCCCATGCCATCGCCCTCGCCGCCGCCGCCCTTACCGCCGCCGCCCTTGCCCCCGACGCCCTTGCCGCCACCGCCGCCACCGCCGCCATGTTCCAGCTGCATCTGCTCCTTGAAAGACACGACGGGCGGCAGCGGCATGGCCCGTGCGGCCGCCTCGCCCGCGGCGGTGACACATCGTTGCACCGAAGCGACGTGCGGCTCGAGCTCCGCGTCGAAGACATCGATGGCGCGCGCGTAGACCTCGTCGTCGAGGTCATCCGCGTCGATGAGCGGCGCGAGGCCGCACTTGTCGACCTCGGCGCGCACGTCGATCTTCTCCTTGGCCCAGTCGCTCCACCGCACCGCCACGCCGCGCGGCGGCAGGCTCGGCCGCGAGTTGATGAACTCGTATGGGCTCAGCGCATGGCGCGAGCGCAGCTGCTTGTGCATCAGGCAGACGCTCTCGGGCCATCGCTCGACGAGGCCGACAAACTTGAAGGCCTCGGGCATCGCCTGCGCCACCAGCCGCGCCGTCTGCGCCTCCTGCTGCGGCCCGAGCTGCGCGAGGCACTGCTGCCCCGCGATCATCTTGGCCTGGCAGCCGCGCATGTGCCGCAGCAGCAGGCCCATCCACGCGCAGAGCGACTTGCGCTCGCGGCCAAAGCCCATCAGCACGAGCGCCTGCTCGGTGGCCGCCGCATCGAGCCCGAACATCTTCTGCAGCAGCATGCGCGTGCGCTGCAGCCGCGCCGAGTCGGAGCTCGGCAGGCCGCAGCTCTCGAGGTAGGCGCCGTCGGACCAGTAGCGCAGCACGTACTCGAGCATCGACGCCTTGTGCTGCGGCGGGCTGCGGAACATGCTGACCAGGTGGCCCCAGTCGTCGCTGAGCACCGCCGCGGGGTGGTCGTCGAGGCGCGACGAGTTGACAAAGCCGCCCGCGCAGTAGCGCGACGGCTCGGCCTTTTTGGTCAGCGAGTAGATCGGCCGGCTGCAGTCGACGCCCAGCGAGTCGTCGAGCTCCTCGGGGCCGTTGCACGCGTGGCGGTACGCCGTCAGCCCAAACGTGCTGCCCGTCTTGGGCACGTGCAGCCACTGGATGGGCAGCAGCGGCCGATCGACGGCGCCTGCGTCGAGCCCCGCGAGCCAGTCGGCGATGCGAGGGTCGGCGGGCTGCGGCGTCGTCACCACGGACAGCAACAGGGTGACCAGCACCACCAGGATGACGCCAATCCTCACGAGGGTGTCCCGTGGGAGCAGCCGCCTGCTCTGCTGCCGTTGCTTCTCCATCGCCTCCTCGAAGAGGTCGTCGATGGCCTCTGATTTGCCCTCGCCGTCTGGCCCGTACTCGTCGTCGTCAGGCTCCGAGTCTGTCAGCGCGTATCGGGGAGACGAGGAGCCGTCTAGTCGTGGCGACCCGCTCGGAATGCGCTCCTTGGCCTTGCGGCCCATGCTAGCAGGATGACTCCGTGCGTCGCGCTGCTCTCCTTTTGCGCGCCGCGTCACTCCACCGTGGCAACCACAGCAAGAATCTCGACGGAGCAAAGTTGAACTCAATCAAAAAAGCTGAATCGCAGGGGCACAGCCACTAACCACGCTGTCTTCTAAAGACTAAAGAGTAACAAAACGTGTCTGGTGGGAATCGAGGGCGACTCTTCTTTTATTGAAGCAGACACGGTGGCATAAGGCATAACTATACAAGCGGTACAAGCGAACAACCCCGGCCAACGCATCTCTGTCACCTCTCGAATGCTGTGCAAATGTGCTACCATCGTCCCCACACGCCAGCTCGCAAATCACCTGTGTCCATGCAACTGTCTGAATTCAGCTCGTCAGGCCGACGCGGCGGCGGCGACGTCGGTCGGGAAGGCCTCGGCGGCCTGCGCCATGAGCACCGCCTTGTAGTCGTCGGGCATGACCTTGACGAAGCGCGGCAGCGCGGCGTCCCAGTCGGCGAGCAGCTCCGACGCGACCGTCGAGCCGGTGCGCTCGGTGTGCGCCTCGAGCAGCGCGCGCAGCTCTGAGCTGTCCTCGGAGCCGCGCTCGATCTCCTCGAGCGAGACCATCTCGGTGTTGCACCGCGCCGGGAAGGCGGCGGTCGGGTCGTAGATGTACGCGACGCCGCCCGACATGCCTGCGCCAAAGTTGATGCCCGTCTCGCCGAGGCACACGATCTTGCCGCCCGTCATGTACTCGCAGCCGTGGTCGCCGATGCCCTCGACGACGGCGGTCGCGCCCGAGTTGCGCACGCAGAAGCGCTCGCCCGCCTTGCCGCGGAAGAAGGCGCGGCCCGCCGTGGCGCCGTACAGCGCGACGTTGCCCACGACGACGTGCTCGCTCGGCACGAAGCCGGCAGCGACCGTGGCCGGCTGCGGCGCCACCGAGATCTCGCCGCCCGAGAGGCCCTTGCCGCAGCCGTCGTTGGCGTCGCCCTGCACGTTCATCGTCACGCCCTTGGCCAGCGTGAAGCCGAACGACTGGCCGGTCTGGCCGACGATGTTGACGGTGATCGTGCCGTCGGGCAGCCCGGCGCCGCCGTGCCGCTTCGAGACCTCGTTCGAGAGCATCGCGCCGACGGAGCGGTTGAGGTTGTTGATCGTCGCGCTCAGCGTGACGGGTGTGCCGTTGTCGAGCGCGTCGCCCGCCTGCGCGATCAGCTCGTCGTCGAGCAGCGACGGCAGCATCGTCGCCTCCTCCGAGAAGTGGTCCTGCCCCCAGCTCGCCTCCATCGTGCGCGGCATGATGCGCGGCGTCGCGAAGCCCTGCGCGTTGTACTGCCGCTCGCCCGGCGCGAGCGTCGCGGCGGGCGTCAGGATCGGCCCGAGGTCGAGCGTCCTGCTCTTCTCGTGCAGCGCGCTCTCGTCGACGCGCAGCATGTCGGCGCGCCCCACCATCTCGTCGAAGGTGCGGAAGCCCATCTGCGCCATGTAGCCGCGCACCTCCTCCGCCATCATCCACAGGAAGTTGACGACGTGCTCGGGCTTGCCCTCGAACTTGGCGCGCAGCTCGGGGTCCTGCGTCGCGATGCCGACCGGGCACGTGTTGAGGTGGCACTTGCGCATCATGATGCAGCCGAGCGCGATGAGCGGCGCCGTCGCGAAGCCGAACTCCTCGGCGCCGAGCAGCGCGGCGATCGCCACGTCCTTGCCCGACTTGAGCTGGCCGTCGGCCTGCAGCACGACGCGCGAGCGCAGCTTGTTGAGCACGAGCGTCTGGTGCGTCTCGGCGAGGCCGAGCTCCCACGGCAGCCCGGCGTGCTTGATGCCCGTCCACGCGGCGGCGCCGGTGCCGCCGTCGCCGCCCGAGATGACGATGTGGTCCGACTTGGCCTTGGCGACGCCCGCGGCGATCACGCCGACGCCCACCTCCGAGACGAGCTTCGTCGAGACGCGCGCCTTGCGGTTGGCCGCCTTGAGGTCGTGGATGAGCTGCGCGAGGTCCTCGATCGAGTAGATGTCGTGGTGCGGCGGCGGCGAGATGAGGCCGACGCCCTGGGTGGTGCCGCGCGTCTTGGCGATGAGCGCCGTCACCTTGTGGCCGGGCAGCTCGCCGCCCTCGCCCGGCTTGGCGCCCTGCGCCATCTTGATCTGCAGCTCGTCGGCGTTGGTCAGGTACTCGGACGTGACGCCGAAGCGGCCCGACGCGATCTGCTTGATCGACGAGCGGCGGTTGTCCTTGAAGCGCTGCGGGTCCTCGCCGCCCTCGCCCGTGTTCGACTTGCCGCCGAGCGAGTTCATCGCCGTGGCGAGCGACTCGTGCGTCTCGGTCGAGATGGAGCCGAGCGACATGGCGCCGGTGCAGAAGCGCTTGACGATCTCGGCGGTGGCGACGACCTCGTCGAGCGGCACCGGCGGCACGTCCTCGCGGAACTGGAGCAGGCCGCGGATCGAGACGGAGCGCGACTGCTCGATGATCGTGCGCGCGTACGCCGCGTACGCCTTGCGCGAGTTGGTGCGCGCCGCCACCTGCAGCTCGGCCATCGCCGCCGGCGAGTTGTAGTGCGCCTCGCCGCCGTGCCGGTAGTGGTAGTCGCCCGGGTTGGGCAGCATGATGTCCTCGCTCGGCGTGTCGGCCGGCCACGCCCACGCGTGCTGCTTGAGCATGTCGGCCTGCAGGTGCTCGAAGCCGATGCCCGCGAGGCGCGACGCCGTGCCGGTGAAGCACGTCTCCATCACCTCGTCGCCGAAGCCGATGGCCTCGAAGATCTGCGCGCCCTTGTACGACTGGACCGTCGAGATGCCGATCTTGGACATGACCTTGAGCATCGCCTTGCCCGCCGACTTGCGGTACTTGTCCATCAGCGCCTCCTCGCTGTCGCCGCCCGGCACCGCCTCGAAGGCGGCGACCGCCGCGTACGCGCCGTACGGGCAGACGGCGTCGGCGCCGTAGCCGACGAGCGTGCAGAAGTCGTGCGGCTCCTTGGGGTCGCCCGCCTCGAGCAGCAGCCCGGTGCGCGTGCGCGCCTTGACGGCGATCAGGTGCTGGTGCACCGCGCCGCACGCGAGCAGCGACGGGATCGGCAGCCGGTCGGGCCCCGCCGCGCGGTCGGAGAGCACGAGCAGCGGCGCGCCGCCCTGCACGACGGCGGCCTCGGCCTGCGCGCACAGGTCGCGCAGCGCGTCGCGCAGCGCGCTCGGCGTGGCGCGCGCCTCGGCGGCGTCGATGGACGCGTCGAGCGTGACGGCCTTCCAGCCGCGGTGCTCGTGCGCCTTGAGCGCCTCCATCTCCTTGAGCGAGAGCACCGGCTGCGGCAGCAGCAGCCGCGCGCAGTGCTCGGCGTTGCTCTCGAGCAGGTTGGCCTCGGGGCCGACGGGGCACTGCAGCGACATGACCACCTCCTCGCGGATCGGGTCGATCGGCGGGTTGGTCACCTGCGCGAAGAGCTGCTTGAAGTAGTGCGAGGGCGGCCGCGGCTGCTGCGAGAGCACCGCGAGCGGCGTGTCGACGCCCATCGAGCCGAGGCCCTCCTTGCCCATCGCCATCGCGTGCACGAGCACGCCGACGCTCTCCTTGGTGTAGCCGTGCATCGCGAGCACCGAGTTGAGCGCGTCGCGCGGCGGGTGCGCCGCCTTGGCGCCCGCCGCCTGCGCCACCCACGCGTCGAGCCGCAGCGGCTCCTTGGCGACCCACTCCTCGTACGGCCGCTGCTTGGCCATCGTCGCCTTGAGCTCCTCGTCGGGGATGATGCGCCCCTCGTCGAAGTCGATCAGGAACATCCGCCCCGGCTCGAGCCGCCCCTTGATCGCCACGTCGGCGTCCTGGAGGTCGACGAGCACGCCCACCTCCGACGAGAGCAGCACGCGCTCGTCCTTGGTCACGTAGTAGCGCGACGGCCGCAGCCCGTTGCGGTCGAGGCACGCGCCGACGTAGCGGCCGTCGGTGAAGCTCATCATCGCCGGCCCGTCCCACGGCTCCATCAGGTTGGCATGGTACTCGTAGAACGCGCGGCGCGACGGCGACAGGTCGGTCTTGTTCTGCCACGCCTCGGGGACCATCATCGCGACCGCCTCGTAAATCGAGCGGTCGCCCGCGTGCACGAGCAGCTCGGCGACGGCGTCGAAGTTGCCCGAGTCGGACAGGTTGTTCGACGTGATCGGCAGCAGGTCGTTCAGCTTGTCGCCCATCGACGCCGAGCTCAGGATCGCCTCGCGCGAGCGCATCATGTTCTTGTTGCCGCGCAGCGTGTTGATCTCGCCGTTGTGGCACAGCGCGCGGAACGGCTGCGCGCGGGCCCAGCTGGGGAAGGTGTTGGTCGAGAAGCGCGAGTGGACGAGCGCGAGGTGCGACGCGTAGTCGGGCTGCTGCAGGTCCTTGAAGTAGCCCCACACCTGCTCGGGCGTCAGCTGGCCCTTGTAGACGATGGTCGAGTTGTGCAGCGAGCAGAAGTAGAAGTCCTCCATCGCCGGGTCCTTGTGCACGGCGAACTGCGAGGCGATGCGCAGCCGGTAGAGCTCGCGGTTGAGGTCGGCCGGCGTCTCGACGCCCGGCCCGCCCGCGACCGTCAGCTGCCAGGTCGCCGGCTCGCTCTCGAGCGACGTCGGGCCGAGCGCCGAGTTGTCGACCGGCACCTCACGCCAGCTGACGAGCCGCATGCCGTGCGCCTCGATCTGCTGCTCGACGACCGCCTTGCACTGGGCGACGGCCGCGGGGTCGTTGGGGAAGAAGATGTTCCCCACGCCGTACTCGCCATCGGGCGGTAGCGCCACCCCGGTCTCCTCGGCCGTGCGGCGCAAAAAGCTGTACGGCACGCCCGTCAGGATGCCGGCGCCGTCGCCCGAGTTGGGCTCGCTGCCGCAGCCGCCGCGGTGGGACATGCGCACGAGCATCGTGTTGGCGTCCTTGACGATGTCGTGGCTCGCCTCGCCGCGCAGGCTCGCCACCATGCCGACGCCGCACGAATCCTTCTCGAGCATCGGGTCGTACAGCCCCTGCTTCGCCGGGAAGCGCGTGCCGCGCGGCACGCCCGAGGAGGCGTAGCGCAGCGGGCGACCCACCACCGCGCTCGTCAGCGAGCGAACGCGTAGCCCGAGCCGCATCGCAGCCGTGGGGTTATCACGGGCTTGATGGCGCAGCCAAGCTGGTCGCCCTGTGGACTAGGCTGTCCACCAGGCGCGGGCTGACGTGCGCTGCTTTGTTGCAACACAAATTGCGCATAGTAAGGAAACATGGCCGCCGGGGATGGTCAAGCCGACGCGCAGGCCTGAGCCGGAGCCGGAGCCTAAAGCGCTAAAGCCAAGAAGCGTGGCCTCTTTAGCCTGGCCCG
>Ga0209713_10000969_pt1 | contig 16725 bp, 11 predicted proteins | sample ArcOceMetagenome_3_FD_187444 | JGI IMG/M metagenome (GOLD analysis project Ga0209713, IMG submission 187444) | Marine eukaryotic phytoplankton communities from Arctic Ocean - Arctic Ocean- Svalbard ARC20M Metagenome (SPAdes) (version 2) | ecosystem: Environmental > Aquatic > Marine > Oceanic... | reverse complement strand
AATAATAACTTAAGTTCACAACAAGCTCTCGATGATGCACTAACACTTATTCAAACTAGACGAGCAGATTTTAATATAGCTGAGTATCAATTATCTAAAACTAATATAGTGGCGCCGTTTAATGGTATAGTCGTTAAACGATATTCATCGTTAGGCGAGTTACAATTGCCAAACGAAAATGTACTAACAGTCGCTGCGTTAGATAATAATGCTATTGTAAGTATTACATTAACTGATGAGCAAATGAGTCTTGTTAATGAGCAACTACAAGTCTTTGTTAACTTAGAGGAACTTGGAATAATTTCCGCAAAAGTCAGCAAAATTCCTGCAAGTGCAGACTCATTAAATCATTTATTTAGTGTCGATTTTTTATTAAATGATATTAATATTAAGCAAATCAACGTTGGTAGTCTAGCTGAAGTTACAGCAAAAATAGCAACAAACAATTTTGTTTATAAATTACCACTTAAAGCGCTTAATGGTATAGATGAGCAAGGTAGGGCTTTAGTGGTTATATCAGAAAATAGTTCAAACGTATTAAAATCATATAGACAACATGTTTTTGACATTAAAAAAATATCAAATAAATACCTTTACTTACAGGCTCAACAAGATAGTTTGCCTATAACTATTGTTGATAATGGGTGGCAGAATTTAATTTATAAAAAACCACAACAATCCATTTATAGTAGTAAAAATTAACTAATGAAACTCCCTAATTTAGCAATACAAAATAGTCAATTTACTTTGACCGTTGCTTTGTTGTTAGTACTTGTTGGTATTGTTTCTTATTTGAATATGCCTCGATCAGAGGACCCTCAATTTGATGTGGCGGTGACTTTAGTTGAAGTAGTTTACCCAGGCGCATCACCTCTAGATATAGAGACCTTAGTTGTAAAACCACTTGAACAAGAAATTGCGGAAATTGAAAATATAAAAAAAATTGAAGCAAAAATTAATAATGGTTCAGTTCGTATTACCATTGATTTTTTGTATGGAACTGATGCTGAGGCTGCTTACAATAAAGTTAAGCAGGCTGTGTCTTCTGTAAAACCTTCGTTACCTCAAGGTATAGATAAATTATTAGTATTAAAAGCAACACCAAGTGGTGTTGCTATCATGCAATTAGCCCTGTGGTCAAAACCTACCAATTATAAAACAATGGAGTTGGAAGCTAAATTACTTGAAAGACAATTAGAAAGTTTGTCTGGAGTTCGCAAAGTTAATATTTGGGGGTACCCAGAACAAATAGTTGCAGTAGATGTTAATGTATCAAAACTAAAACATTATGGTATTTCATTAAACAAGGTTACTCAATTACTTAAGTCTACTGCAAAAAATATTACACCTGGTTTTGTTGATGCCAGTATTAAACGTTTTAATGTAAAAGCTAGTGGTGGATATACAGCCATTTCAGATATCGAAAACACCGTCATTAGCCATAATAAACAAAGCATTTTACAGGTTAAAGATATTGCAAGAGTTAGTTTTTCAAATGATAATCCTAATTACTTGGCTTATTTAGATAGTAACCCAGCAATATTTATCACCGTAGAACAACGTCCAAATACCAATATATTTGAATTAACCCAGCAATTAAATACTGCTATAACAAAATTTCGTAATAATTTAGCTGAAAATATCACCTTAACTACATTATTTAAGCAAGCTGACAGCGTTAATGTTCGTGTTAATGGTTTTTTTGAAAACCTTACTTATGGCTTAATTATTGTGGCACTAATGGCTTTGCTATTTTTAGGGATTAGAGAAGCTATAGTGGTAACCCTTGCTATACCTATTTCATTTTTAGTAGCTATTGGTTGGCTTGATTTCACTGGTTTTGGCTTGCAACAAATGTCTATTGTTGGATTAATTATTGCTTTAGGCTTGCTTGTTGATAATGCTATTGTGGTAACTGAAAGTATTCATAGAGAAAAAAAAATCACTACTGATATAAAGCAAGCGGCTGCCAAAGGAACAAGTAAAGTTGCTTGGGCTATTGCTAGTGGCACAATAACCACTATGTTGGCATTTTTACCTATGTTGATGATTCAAAGTAATACTGGCGACTTTATTCGTTCAATGCCTGTTACTGTAGTACTTGTATTATTTGCTTCGCTGATAACTGCTTTAACACTAACGCCCTTGTTAGCCAGTAAACTGCTTGTTAATCACAATAAATCAACGCTTAGAGCTAATATTAAAACCTTACAACATTATGCTAATCAATTCTCTGAAACAACTTATAGTTATAGTTTAGTTTGGTTAATGCGACATAAAATCTGTGTTTTAATCAGTGGTTTTTTGGTTTTGATAGTGATGTTGTCGTTGTTTAATCAAGTTGGTGTTAGTTTATTTCCTAAAGCTGAAAAGCCAATGCTATTAATAAACGTTACTACACCAGCTAATTCTTCATTGGCTCATACTGATAAAGTATTACAGCAAGTAAGGCAACATATTAAACAATATGATCAAGTTGATAAAATTGCATTAAATGTAGGCAACTCTAACCCCCGTATTTATTATAATGAAATTCCAAAGCGTGGCCTTAATCGTTTTGGCCAAATACTCGTTATTTTAAAGTCTTACGAAGAAGAAAATGTAAATGAATTAGTTAATAACTTACGACGTGATTTTAAGTTATGGCAACAAGCTAACATTACTGTTAAAGAGTTTACTCAAGGCCCCGTTACTGATCAAGTTATTGCTATTAGGTTGTTGAGTGAATCACTCGATGATTTAGTATTAGTAGCTAACGACTTATCAGCTTATATGCAAGATATTCAAGGGATTGTTAACATAGATAACCCAATAGGTATGGATAATACTGAGTTATCTCTAGTATTAAATTATCAAAAGTTAGCATTAAGTAATATTGAGGTTATTGATTTTGATAATACAATTAGTACGTTATTATCTGGTACTCGGGTAGGTCAATTGAATGATCAAAATGGTCAAGACTATTCTATTGTTGTTAGAGCTAAAGGCTTTGATATTGATAACCTTACGCAATTAGAAATTAGTAATAATCAAGGTGAAGCTATTCCCCTAGAGCAGTTTTCTGATATAAAGTTGAAAAAATCTGATAGTGAATTTTTCCATTTTCAAAAAATGCGTATGGCAAAAGTTTCTGCTGATGTAGCTAGAGATTACTCTGTAAGTAAATTAACAGATCAATTAGTACGCTATTTAGAAGATTATGACTTACCAAAAGGCTTGAGTTTTAAATTAGGGGGTGAAGAGGAAACACGACAAAATACCTTTGCTGGTTTAACACAAGTTATGTTAATTACTGCTATGGGTATTTTTGCTGTATTAGTTTTGCAATTTAAATCTGTTATACAGCCTTTAATTGTCTTTAGCTCTATTCCTTTTGCTATAGCGGGCGCTATATTAGGTTTGTATTTAACTGGTTTATCATTTTCAATGATGGCCTTTGTTGGTCTCATTAGTTTATTTGGTATTGTTGTCAACAATGCCATTATTTTAATTGATTGTACGAATGCCAATATGCGTTTAGGGTTAAACAAAAAACAAGCTATTTTAAAAGCAAGTGCTATAAGGTTTACACCAATATTATTAACAACATTGACTACTATTGGTGGGTTATTTCCATTAACATTATTTGGTGGTAGTCTATGGCAACCCCTTGGTGTAGTTATTATTTTTGGTTTATGTATTTCGGCGTTATCAAGTTTTCTGCTAGTACCACTCTTAACTGCATTATTTACACCTACTCATAATGAAGATTTATCTTAATGTGACCGACTAAATAATCTTAAACGAATATCTACTTGATAAATTACAGTATATTTTAATTAATTTTTTTATATTATAGCTAGTTAATAACTGGGAGTTTAACAAATGGAAATTATTGGTACCTCGGGTTATTTTTTAGCATCTTTTGCTTATATTATTTTTATTTTACTTCTTTTAGCTGCTCAAAATAAAACCTTAGCGGGAAGACTAATGTTATTGGTAGCAATGTTAGTTTTTATTTCTTCTTTAACAGCCGCACTGCAACCTAAACAAGGTTTTTCGTTACTGATAGTTATGGCAATAGAAACGGTTAAATTAGCTGTTTGGTCGTTACTTATTATTTGTACGCAAACCAATATTAATTCTTTTAAACAGTTAATAACTGAGCCTAAAGTTAAGCAATATATAAAGGTTTGGAGTGGCTTAGTTATTTTATGTTGGGGATTAATTATTTTTTCTACTGACAATATAAAAATACTGTTTTCTCTATTTTTATTACTTAATTTATGGTTATTAGTATTACTTGAACAGCTTTATAGAAATGCTGATATAAAAGTTAAGTGGGCTATTTGGTCATTGGTTATCGCCTTAGGTATGAGTACTGTTTTTGATTTTGTACTCTTTGCACAAGCCGCGTTAGTTAACCAGTTAGATTTTTCTTATTGGTATGCACGTGGATTTATTACAGCTATTGGAATGCCATTAATATTGGTAAGTACACGTCGTATTAAAGATTGGTCTGTTGATGTTTTTGTATCACGTGACGTAGTTTTTTATAGTTCTATGTTGTTGATTTCAGGTGGTTATTTATTACTTTTATCAATTGCTGGGTACATTATTAATTATCTGGGAGGCGCGTGGGGTAATGTTATCAGTATTGCTTTTGTTATTTTAGGAGGCTCTGTACTTGCGGCATTATTAATTACGGAACGTTTGCGTAAAGAAGTTAAAGTATTTATAACAAAACATTTTTTTGCTAATAAGTATGATTATCGAGTTGAGTGGTTAAAATCAATAGAGCAACTAGAAATAGGTAAAAATGATAATTGTTATCATACAGCAACACATATTATTTGCTCTTGGTTAAATATTCAACAAGGGGCACTAATTAGAAAACACTCTCAAGGCTACTATCATGCAATATATCAGCAGAACTTTGCTTTTGAACAAACTGATTTATTCTTTCTTGGCGAGGTTGACGATTTTTGTCAACAACAGGGGTGGATTATTGATGTGAGAGAATTTGCTAGGGTTGAAAAAAGTTATCCTAACTTGAGCTTAGATGCTCAACTCTGCGAGCAACAAAATATTGATATTATTGTACCTATCTTTATGAATAAAGTCGTTTATGGTTTCTTCTTATTAGCCTTACCAGAGGGACAGACTTTATTAAATTGGGAAGATAGAGATTTACTTTTTTCTATTACTAAGCAGTTAAGTAACTACTTGTCGTTGAATGAGGCAAATGAAAAGTTAGCTGAATCGAAACAGTTTGATGCCTTTAACCAAATGTCAGCGTTTTTAGTACATGATTTAAAAAATATTCAAGCCCAATTAGCTTTAATTAATAGTAACGCGAAGCGACATAAAGATAACCCCGCCTTTATTGATGATGTGTTTGAAACTGTTGAATCTGCAACTAGTAGGCTCGACAAGCTTTTAATACAATTACGCAACAAACAGGCTGCACAATCAACAAAAAATAATGTTGATGTGAAAAATTTGATTGATAAGGTAGTTAAACAGCGCAATATACAATTACCCAAGGTTATTTCAAATATTGATGTCGATACCTTAATATCAATTAATGAAGAAGTACTTTCAACGGTTTTAAATCACTTGTTACAGAACTCTCAAGAAGCAACAGCAGATGATGGTTGGGTTAAAATAACAGCTGAATTTTCTGAAAATAAACTTTATATTAATATTATCGATAATGGTTGCGGTATGTCAGCGACATTTATTGCAGAAAGGCTTTTTAAACCCTTTGATACAACTAAAGGTAATGCTGGTATGGGAATAGGTGTTTATGAAGCTAAACAGTTCATTGAGGGCGTTAACGGCTCCATAAAAGTATTTAGTAAAGAAAATAAAGGTAGTCAATTTAAAATAGTTATTCCTTGTGAATAGCACCTTATTAAATTAAAGGAACACGTATTGTAATGGAAAAATTACTGGTAGTTGATGATGATATCGGCGTACAAAAACAGTTAAAATGGAGTTTCGCTGATTATGAAGTGATATTAGCCGACTCTCGCGAAACAGCCATTACAGCAGTTAGGCGGTTCGTGCCTAAAGTTGTTACTTTAGATTTGGGACTACCACCTGATGCAACAAATGCTAGCGAAGGGTTAGCAACTTTAAAGCAAATATTAGAAATATCCCCACACACTAAAGTGATTGTTATTACTGGTAACGATGATCGTAATAATGCCTTAAAAGCCATTGAGATGGGTGCTTATGACTTTTATCAAAAACCGGTTGATGCCGATGTTATTAATGTCATTGTTTCGCGAGCACTTAGTTTAGCAACTATTGAAGCTGATAACCGTATTATGAAGTCTGTAGTTGGCTGTGATACCGGAATTATTGGTAGTAGTGAAGGTATTGATCGGTTAAGGATGATGATACAGCGTATTGCACCAACTGAAATAACGGCGTTATTACTGGGTGAAAGCGGTACAGGTAAAGAAGTTACTGCTAAAGCTATTCATAAAGTCAGTGATCGTAGCGATAAACCTTTTGTTGCTATTAATTGTGCTTCAATCCCCGAAAACTTATTAGAAAGTGAATTATTTGGTTTTGAAAAAGGTGCTTTTACCGGAGCACATAAAACCACCTTAGGAAAAATAGAATGCGCCCAAGGTGGCACACTATTTTTGGATGAAATTGGCGATATGCCTTATCATTTACAGGCAAAATTATTACGATTTTTGCAAGAAAAAGTTATAGAGCGTTTAGGGGGAAGAAAGGAAATAGCGATTGACGTGCGAGTAGTCTGTGCAACTAATCATAACCTAGATGAAATGGTTAAAGATAAATCATTTAGAGAAGACCTTTTTTATCGAATTACCGAGATCACCTTAAATATTCCACCTTTAAGGGATCGTGATGAAGATGTCCTTATTTTAGCTAACTTTTTTTTACAACAATATGCTATGGAGTATAAACGTAACGTTAAATCGTTTGCTGATGACGCTCTTTATGGCTTAAAGCATCACAATTGGCCGGGTAATATTCGTGAATTACAAAATAAAGTTAAATCATCAGTAATAATGAGTACAACGAATCAAGTAACTGCTTTTGATCTAGGATTTTTTGATAAAGAAAATGCATCTTATAAATTATCACTTAATTTAAGAGCTGTGCGTGAAGAGGCTGAAACTATTGCTATTCAAAAAGCCTATGCGTTAACAGAGGGTAATATGTCAAAAACCTCAGCTTTACTAGGCATAACTCGGCCAACACTTTATGCTTTAATTGAAAAATATAACATTGCTATTAATCTTTAATTTAAGTTCATTAAAAAAATCGTTTACTAAATATAATATTAAAATAAACCGTTATATTATATGGTTCGGTTGTTTAGCTGGTTTTTGATTTAAGTAATTAAGTTATTATTAGATGCATAGCTAATTACTTATTTTTAACTTTAATTTGTAATTCAGCAAACTCTCGACTCTTTTGTTTTAATAGTTTGTCTAAGTAACGTACCATTTTTACTTTTTGTTGGATAGATCCCTCAAGAATCTCCTCCACATCATGAAGAGTTTTTTCTAAGTTACTATTAGTACCTGATAATGATGGAACTGAAGGCTCTTCTTGAGTAGTTATTTGCTGTTTAGTTAGCGAACCTGTTAATTCAACTGACATTTCATTGGCAACTTTATTAATGGCGTGGCAGTCAATATGATTTAAATCTTCCAAGAAACCAAATAACAATAAGCGATCAACAAAAATATTAATTTTTCTTGGTACTCCGAGTGTTTTTTCAAAAATAAGCTGAAAACTTTCATCTGAAAACAATGTTTCTTTGTTACAGTTAGCCTGTGTTAATCGATGATTTATATAATCTTTTAATTCCTCAGTATTAAGTGGTTTTAAGTGAGCAGAAGCAATAATTCGTTGTCTGAACTGCTCCATATTAGGTGAAGATATAATAGCCTTTAGCTCTTCTTGACCTAATAAAAAACTCTGAATAAGTGGCTTGTTATCTAATTGAAAATTTGACAACATACGAAGCTCTTCAACTGTTTCGGCAGGTAAGTTCTGCGCTTCATCGACTAGTAATAAGGCGCGCTTGCCTTGTTTATGCAAATGTACCAAAAACTGTTCAATACTTTGTAGTGTATCAGCTTTACTATTTCCGGTTATGGTGATGTTAAATTCAGCAGCAACTAGATTAAGTAGCTCATTTGGAGATAGTTTAGTGGTAACTAGTTGTGCCGCAACAATGTTTTCGTCAGCAATATTAGCTAATAAATTACGGGCAATAGTCGTTTTTCCTGTACCTATAGGCCCTGTGATAACAATAAAGCCTTCGCCTTGATCTAAACCATATTGTAAATATGATAATGCTCGTTGGTGATGGCTAGTAGCGAAGAAAAATCGAGGATCAGGGCTTAGTTGAAAGGGGCGCTCAGTAAAACCATAGTAACTTTCATACATATTAAAAATCTTTTGTTAAATTAATAGAAATACGCCCTTCATCATACGTTAAACTTTCAATATTTGATTGTCTATCTAAATATTGCAGAGTGATATAAGCACTTAATGAACTTGCCAATTTTTTATTATAGCTGGTTGACACTAATTTATAAGTATCTTCCTGTCTAGGCCCTGAAGGTGAATCTTTATCAAATATATTTTTGCTGTAGTCAATATAAATAACCAAATCACTTTTAATACTGAGTCGACGTGTCATACTTAAACGACTATTGAGGTAGTTATCAATAATACCTGAACTAAGGCTTTCTCTATCTTGATCAGACAGGGTGAAATTAAAGTTGGTACGCACAAACGATAATTGTGATTGCCATGTTAAGCGTTTATTTAACGAAAACTCGTTATCTACAACTAATTCAGGTGGTATTTGCTGATCACCATCAGTTTGAAAATTATTTCTATCAAACACTTCAATTGTTTCATTGTAAGTAATAATACTATTAAGACGCTTGGTTCTGTGTGAAAAATTTACACCATAAGAGTTACCAAAAAAACGTTTAGAGTAGTCAGCTTTTAATGATGTTCTAGCAGATGGTTGCCAATCAATAGTTGTTGCTATGTAATCATCACTTACCTGTGAATCATCATCTACGTAGTTATAAGAAACATCAATAGTAAAGTTTCTTACTGCTTGATAACGTATACCTAAACCCCAAGAGGGCACAATATTCGGTCTAGCGCCGATAAGTGTACCTGTTATTTTTTCATCATAAAATCGAACAAAGGGATTTAATTTTATATTAGTAATAGCGCCGACTTTAGCTTCTACTTGGTAATTTTCACTGGTTTGAAGACCATTTTCTCGTTTTATAAATTGGCTATCAAGCTGCCAAAAAATATACCGAGCAGCATTACCATTTTTACTATTAACTATTGCCGTGTAGCCTTCGCTTTCACCAATATTATCCTCTGTTTTTGTTTCACTATAATTTAATGAAGAAAAAAGTGAATAATTACTATTTAAAAAATTTAAATCAACGCCTACAGCGTTAATATTTTGTTGAATTGTATCGGCAGTAATTAAGTTGCCTAAGCTATTACTACTATTATTTTGGGCTATATTATTAATTGAGGAACTAGCTATTAATTTTAACTTGTCTTGCCATAGACTATAATCGGCACTAACTTGTAGGGTTTGATAATCATCATTTAGTTTACTGTCGTGGCTATAATCTACGAGTGTTTCAGAGCCAGAAAAGTCTAAGTTGAATTTCTTAGACGTATAGTTAGTGTCAACGCCAATAATAAATTGACTGACAAGACTTGCTTTTTGATCAACTTGGTCAAGTTCTATATTGTTGGTAAGCGTTTCAGTAAAACCTAAGTTCGGTTTAAATTGCCACTCACCCGCAAAAATATTAACTGAAAATAATGCACTTGTAATGGCTAGGTAATATGAACTTAGTCGTATATTACTGGTTTTTTCTGCCGTAACCATACCCATAATAGCCATAAACATCCTTTTTAGATCTAATTGTTTTATTCATCACTAAGCCTAAGGCGATATCTTTATTTAATTGGCTTACTGCTATTTTTATATCATCTGTTTTAGTTTTAGATTCTTCAACTACAACAAGGGCTTGGCCAACAAGATCTGATAATACTGGGGTTTCAGTGACACCAATAATTGGCGGGCAGTCAAATATTACAATTCTATCAGGGTATCGTTCAGCTAATTCTTTCGCTAAATTTGCCATACGTTCACTCGCCAGAAGTTCATTGGTTAAATGATGTGGTTTACCTGCAGGTATTAATTTGAGGTTATCAATATTTGTACTGTAGATAATATCAGAGAGAGAAGTAACTTCAGCGAGTAGATACTCGAGTAAACCTTTTTTACTTTCAAATTCTAATTCTCTGTGTAAGCTTGGTCTTAATACATCAGCATCAACTAATAAAACAGTTTTGTCTTGTTCTAGAGCAATACTTAAAGCAAGGTTAATAGAGATAAATGTTTTACCTTCATTAGGGTGAGAGCTACTAACCATAATTAAGTTACTGTTATTAAGTGTCTTAGAGGCTAAACCAAAAGCATTATTTAATAACTTACGTTTAATATGACGAAACTCTTCTTGAATATGGTGAGCGCTATCAGGACTGTATATAAAGCCGCGTTCATGTAATCTCTCACCATTTAAAATAATTTTATCTTTATTACTAGGTCTTGAAGTTTTAGTTTCAATAAACGAAGTGGTTATATCTGAAGCCCTAATATTACTTTTATCATCACTATCACGCTCAAAATCAACTGATTCATGTCTTTGTTGAGCTAGCTTTTTTTTAGCTAGGGCCTTTTCAATTGTACTCATGATTGAAATATCCTTTCTAAAGGAATTTTTATTGCATCAGGAAAAGCAAAATAACTGATAAATAATAATAACACACCTAATAGTAATACATTTGAACCAATAAATATTAAGGTTTTCTTTTGATGCCAACGATGTAATCCTAAGTTTTCGTTGGCTGAAATAACACCAAATATGGGTACACCAGTCGCTTTTGATAATTGTATCGTAGAGGTTGCAACAGGGTTTAGTTGACTCATTAAAAATGACATACCAATACCTACACCAAATCCAAACAATGTGGTTCCAGCAAATAAAATAAAACGCTTAGGGCCAGAAGGCTTAGTTGCTTTTCTAGGAGGATCTATTACTCTAAATTGAATTTTATCAGTTGTTTCATCGGCTTGCTGGGCGAGCTGTGCAGTTTCTTTCCGCGATAATAATTCTTCATATTTATTTTTAGTTATATTATAACCTCGATTAAGGCCGATCAATTCTGCTTCTATTTCTGGTAAAGTATGAACCCTATTTTCAAGTTCAATAATACGCTGTCTGTAGTTATTAGCCCTAACATTTAAAGATGCAATAAGGTTTTCAAGTTGATTTACTTGTATTTGTACTTCTTGGATTACAGGGTTAGCACTTAAGCGGTTTAAGCTACCTGTTTTTTGGTTGTTATTTACTAAATATTTTTCTATTTCTACAGTACGTAATTTATTTAAATTTTCTAAATTTTTACTCACTTCAATTACATCAGGATGTTTGTCTGTATAGCGTAATTTAAGTGTATCTAACTGTATTTCTAAGTCATTAATACGGCTGTCATAGGTAGTTTGTATAGAGTTTTCATGTTTTATTTTGTTACCATTGTTAGCGTTTGTAGTAATAGATTTATTTAACTGCTTTTTAGCTGAGTCTAAGCGTGTTTTATTTTCTAAAATATCTAGCTCTATACCTTTAAGTTTATCTTTTTGAGCATTAAGTTTTGAGTAATAACCACCTGATTGTTGTGGTAAAATTCCACTATACTTTTGTTTAAAGCTTGTTAATCTTGCCTCAGCATCAGACAACCTATTTTCATACTCTTTAATTTGGTTGTTTATGAATTTTTGAGCGCTATCTGAATCGCTTCTTGTTTCGCCTAGAGTATTTTCGATAAATACTGTGAGTGCTGAGCGCACTATACTTTTAGCCATTTCTGGATCTTTATCTTCGATACTTAAGGTATAAATATTTTCGCGACCAACGCTAGATATTTTGATATTATTTTTTAAGTGTTTGATGATTACTTCATACTCTTCGCTATTATTAGCTTGCACATCAAGATCTGTCATTCTAGATATTCTTTCTAGGTTAGGTCGACTCAGTAGAGTTCTTACCATAAGACGGATTTGTGTATTAGGGTTAGTTTCTACTGTTAACCCCTTAAGTAAAGGCCGCAATAATGACTGAGTATCAACATATACTCGCGCTTCAGATTTATAAACATCTGGCATAGAGGCTACAAAATACCATGATACGGGGCAGATAAGCCAAGTTGATATGATTATATAACGACGCTTTAACCAAATACCTTTGAGGTAACCAATTACTTCTTCAAATATGTCTTGCATTAGCAGCCTATAATTACGAATTTTAGTCGTATTGTGTTTAACTTAGGGTGAGTTGTACGGGTATTAATTTTTAAAACCACGCTTCAGGAATAATAATAATATCACCGGGAAGCATATCGACATTAGCACTTATTTCACCATCTTTTAGTAATTTATCTATCATCACTTGATATTGTTTTTGTTGACCTTGTTCAATACGAATCAATACTGCATCGTTGCCATCGGCAAACTCAGTTAAGCCACCAACTTGAATCATTACATCAAGTAAAGTCATATGTTGAGTATAATTAATGGCTCTAGGTTGAGCGGCTTCACCTATAACTCGCACTTGCTCACTAAAGGGTCCAACAAAGTTTTGTACCGTAACGGTTACAATAGGGTCACGCAAATAAGTTGATAATATCTTTTCAATTGAACGCGCTAACTCCGTAGGAGTTTTTCCTGAGACTTTAATATCTTCAACCAATGAGGTGGTAATCATACCATCGGGGCGTACTAGAAAAGATCCAGATACTTCAGGGTTTCGCCAAACAAAAATATTTAGCAAGTCACCTGAACCAATTAAATACTTATAAGAATTGATATTATTTGTTTTAGAAGGTTGAATTGTAGCACTTGGCAGGATCGTATTTGAACTACAACTATATAATAATGTAGTAAATAACAAGGTTCCAATTTTTAAAATATTAATAAAGCGATTTTCCATAATTTACACCTTTTATGAGATACTATTAGATTCAACGTCTATTATAGATTGTATGATAGTTTTTCAATTTTTTACAATGCAAATTTACAAGTGTAATCTTATAGTTAACGCTTGTTAATGTTTTGGTATAATAAAATTGTTTTTAATTAGATAAATAATTTAAATATTTATTAAAAGAGAGGAAACCTAGCATTCTATGTCTAGTGCAAAATTTCGAGATTTATCAGCAGGTACAAAACTGTTAATTGTTATTGAACAAGTTTTTTTTGTTGGCTCAGTCTTATTAGCAGTATATATCAACAGTATTTACCAAATAGTTAATTATCATATACTTTCAGGTAAATATTTTTTACTTTATGCTTTCATATTTGCTATTTTTAATCAATTAAGTGCTCTTGCTTTAGGCTTATATAACTCGAAATTAAGAGAGAGTTTTCGAGGGATTTTACGGCGTATGTTAATGTGTGTCTCTGTTGCTTTTTGTGCGACCACAATAATGAACCCACTTCACGGTGACAATGCACTGCCTATTGAAATATTAGCAATAGCTTCATGCTTTAGTGTTTTTTTTATCAGTTCTTTTCGTTACTTTACTTTTAAAGTTGACTTTTTTGGTTTTGGTAAACGAAATATTTTAGTACTTGGCTCAGGCAAAAGAGCTTCTATTATTGAAAAACGTATGCGTCGTGACGTTGATAGACAAGATTTTACGGTACATGGTTTTGTGGTCATGGAGGGTGATTTAATCGATGGTATTCAGTATGAAACACGAATTAATCTCAAGGATTCTTTAGTTGAATATTCTCTTAAGCATGACATTGATGAAATTGTCGTGGCTAATGACGAACGAAGAAATAACTTACCTATAGATGAATTGTTTTCTTGCAAAATTCGTGGTGTTGAAATTATTGATATACTAGACTTTATCGAGCGAGAAACAGGTCAAATTGAAGTAAACCTTATTTATCCAAGTTGGGTAATTTATTCTAATGGGTTTGCCTCTACACATTATCTTCGTGATGCGCTTGATTGGTCATTTAACGCGCTACTAGCTATTTGTTTGTTGCTAATAACTTGGCCAATAATGCTGTTTGCAGTAATTAGTATGAAAGTTATAGAAGGTATTAAGGTCCCTATTTTATATAAACAAGAACGTGTTGGCTTAGATGGAGAGCCATTTAATATTGTTAAATTTAGGAGTATGCGATTAGATGCCGAGAAAGGTGGCGTACAAATGGCCAGTGAGAATGACAGCCGAGTTACCTTTGTTGGACAATATTTGCGTAAATATAGAATTGATGAACTACCTCAGATTTGGAATATACTTCATGGTAAGATGGGATTTGTTGGCCCAAGGCCTGAGCGTCCTGAATTTGTTCAAGGTCTTATAAAAAATTTACCTTATTATAATGAGCGTCATAATGTTAAACCTGGTTTGTCTGGTTGGGCACAGTTAAAATACCCTTATGGTGCTTCTGAAGCTGACTCATTGGAGAAGTTAAAATATGATTTGTATTATATCAAACACCGCAGTTTTTTATTAGATTTGCTGATTTTAATTCGTACCGTTGAGGTTGTATTATTTGGTAAGGGGCGTTAATAAGTATGAATACTCCTGCTAAAGCTAATATAAACCAAAAAAAACAGGCATTAACTGTTGATGTTGAAGACTATTTTCATGTTTCAGCATTTGAAAGTATTATTGATAAATATCAATGGAAAAATTTAGAAATGCGAGTAGAGGTAAATACCTACCGTTTATTAGAATTGTTTGAACAAAAAAAAGCTAAATGTACTTTTTTTACCCTAGGTTGGGTTGCAGAGCGTTGCCCTAGTTTAATTAAGGCCATTGTTGCGCAAGGTCATGAGTTGGCGAGTCATGGTTTTGCTCACCAACGAGCTAATATAATGACTAAGGCGCAATTTCAAGATGATGTCAGTAGTAGTAAGAAAATATTAGAAGATATTTCTGGGCAAGCGATAACCGGTTATCGGGCTCCAAGTTTTTCTATTAATGACAGTAACACATGGGTATATCAAATATTAAGTGAACTAGGTTTCAAATATAGCTCAAGCACTTACCCTATTGAACATGATTTATATGGTGTACCACATTGGCCTCGCTTTAAGTATCAACGTAAAGAATCTATTATAGAAATACCCATACCAACATTACGAAATAATTCAGGCAATACCGGTATTGGTGGTGGTGGTTATTTCCGCTTATACCCTTATTGGTTCTCCAAAAGACGCATTGATCGGTATTTACGCGAAGAGCAACAACCTTATAGTTTTTATTTTCATCCTTGGGAAATTGATCCTAATCAACCCCGGGTTACTGGTGCTTCATTTAAATCAAGGTTACGCCATTATTTAAATCTTTCAAGTATGGAAAATAAAGTTGTTCGCTTATTAGACGACTACCGTTGGGATACCATGCAAAATATTTATTTAGGTAAAGATTAAACGAGGCCTTAGCTAAATATTTACGTTGACTAACTAAAATATAAAGAGAATGGATACTTGAAAGCTAATTTTATACTCAAATCAAATAATATAAGTTTGTTAACCACTAATAATTGCCAACAATGGGATGATTTTGTTAAGGGTCATGATCAGGGTAGTTTTTTTCATTTAAGCAGTTGGCAGCAGGTTATATCTAAAAGTTTTAATCACTCTTGTTATTTTTTATATATAAGCTGTGATGACAATATTGTTGGTGTTTTGCCTCTAGTCGAGGTTAAAAGTCAGTTATTTGGACATGCACTGATTTCAACTCCGTTCTGTGTTTATGGCGGTGCTATAGCAAATAGCCCAGAACTTGTTCGTGAACTTGAACAAGAAGCCTGCTACATAGCTGAACAACTATCAGTTGACTACTTAGAACTACGCTACCAAAAGCAACAAGATTCAACCTTATTGTTAAAGCAAGCGCATAGTACTTTTGGTTGCCACATAGCAGTATCAGACGAACAAATATTAGCGTCAATTAAAAAAAAGCAGCGCGCTGTTATACGTCATTCTCATAACAATGGTTTGACGACCTCAGTAGTACCAGCAGAGCAAAAATTTAATGACTTTTATAATATTTTATCAGAAAGTTACCGTAATCTAGGTACCCCAATTTTTAGTAAAGACTTTTTTAAAAACTTAATCAAATATTTTATTAAGGATATTGATATTATTGTCATTAATAATAATACTGAACAACCTTCTAGCGCCGTTATGAATTTTTATTTTAACGAGCAAGTACTGCCTTATTACGGCGGTGGTAATGCAGATGCTCGTGCTATCAAAAGCGCTGATTATATGTATTATCAAGTGATGTGTAATGCAAGAAAGAAAGGGTTTACTTGGTATGATTTTGGCCGAAGTAAAAATAACAGTGGTGCTTATAACTATAAGAAAAACTGGGGAATGCAAGCTAAACCTCTCTATTATTATTATTACCTAGTTAATGCCACTGAATTACCTAACCTAAGCCCTAACAACCCTAAATATAAAATTTTCATTAAGCTTTGGCAAAAATTACCATTAAAGTTAAGTCAATTTTTAGGTCCATTCTTATCTAAGTACTTGGGTTGATATGATAATTAAACATAGTCTTAAGCATCTAAAGCAACCCTTGTTATTCTTA
>Ga0209713_10000968_pt1 | contig 16742 bp, 5 predicted proteins | sample ArcOceMetagenome_3_FD_187444 | JGI IMG/M metagenome (GOLD analysis project Ga0209713, IMG submission 187444) | Marine eukaryotic phytoplankton communities from Arctic Ocean - Arctic Ocean- Svalbard ARC20M Metagenome (SPAdes) (version 2) | ecosystem: Environmental > Aquatic > Marine > Oceanic... | reverse complement strand
GGCGACAAGCGGGATTGCGAGCGCCAGAAGCCACGGCATCTGGGCGCAGTGAGGCCAGCTTGATGGGCAAACCTCCGCCTGTTGAGGGGGCACTCCACCTATGAGTCGCGGGTGGAAGAACACGGGCGGGCCCCCGTGTTCCGAGCCACCTATAAAGTGCGTTACATGATTATTACTTTAGCAAAACGACACGTACTTCAAAGCTCTAGGCGTCCTATAAAGTGCGTTACATGATTATTACTTTAGCAAAACGACACGTACTTCAAAGCTCTAGGCGTCCGCCTCCATCTCCTCGGCGCTGCCGCTCTCCTCCTCGTCCGGCGGCTCGAGCTCCTGCACGACGCGGTCGACCTTTTGCAGGAACAGGGCGTGCATCGGGCGCGGGTCCTTCCACTGCGCGCAGATCCTGGCCGCCTCGATCTGGTCTCGCAGCAGGCGGTTGATCCCCGTGAGGTTGGTCACGACGTCCGTGTGGGCCTCCTCCGCCTCGCAATGCAGCCGGGCCACGTCCGCCGTGAGCAGCATGCCGTCCTGCAGCAGCCGCTTGCGGTCGTGCTCCAGCGATCCGGGACCGGCCGACGGCGGCACCGCGCTCGAGGCCGCCGACTCGGCGGGCATGTGGCACGCCCACGGCCTGAGCATCCCGAGCGTCCTCTCTCGCGCCCTGCCGTCGAGGAGCATGGCCAGGTCGCGCTCCTCGAACGTCCTCCAGTCGCGCTTCTGCTGCTCGCTGAGCAGGTCGGCCTTGAGCGACTCGTTGCACGCGGTCACCACCAGCAGGAGCTGCGCGGTCTTGAGCGCCTCGTGGCGCTGCGGCGACTGCTCGGCGAGTCTCCGCAGCAGCGACGCGCGCGGCGCAGCGGCGCCAGCGGCGCCAGCGGCGCCAGCGGCGCCAGCGGCGCCAGCGGCGCCAGCGGCGCCAGCGGCGCCAGCGGCGCCAGCGGCGCCAGCAGCGCCGTGGGCGTCGCGTCGCAGTATGCGCAGCACGGCGCGGTGCAGCTCGAGCACCAGCGCGCAGACCGGCCCCGACTGCAGCGCGGCGCGCTCCGACTGCCGGACGGCCGCCACGAGCAGCAGCGGCAGCACCTCGCCCAGCAGCAGCTCGTCGAGCGCGGCGGATGGGGATGCGGACGCCGCGTCGATGAGCTCGCGGAGCGTCCGTAGCGCCAGCAGCGCCTGGCTGACGCGGCCGCGGAGCTCGTGGTTGCTGAGCGGCTGCGTCTGCGGATGCGGGTTCGGGTTGCTGGTGGCGCCCGCGCTCGGGCGAGCGGGCAGGAGCACGTCGGGGAGCACGAGGCCGGCGAGCAGCGGCCGCAGCACGCGCCCGTCGGCGGCAACGGCGCGCATCAGCGCCGCGCGGCCGGCGGCGGGGTTGTGGCGCTGCTGCTGCAGAAAGTGGCGCGCGACCTCGCACATCTTGCGGTGCATGAACTTCTGCTGCAGCGGCGCCATCGCGGCCATGCCCGGCAGCGCGCGCGGCAGCAGCGCGAGCGGCGCCGCCTCGCAGCCGCGCGGCGGCGCGCGGAGCAGCAGGTCGACGAGCGGCTTGATGCATGCTGTGTTGTTGCACGCCAGGACGTGCGGCAGCCGCTCCAGCAGCTCGCCCGCCGCGAGGTAGACGAGCCGCACGCACGAGGCCGTGGCGGCCGAGGCGGTGGAGGCGGTGGAGGCGGTGGAGGCGGTGGAGGCGGTGGCGGAGGCGGAGGTCGAGGGGCCGGCACCGCTGCCGCCGCCCCTGGCCTTGGAGGAGGCGGCCGCGGGCGGCGCGCCGCCGTCCTTGAGCCGGTCGAGCTGCTCGACCTCAGTGAGGAAGAAGCCCATCTGGTTGACCATCGGCCGGATGACTGTCTCGGCCCGCGCGAGCAGCGCCGCCGGCGAGGAGGGCGGCAGCCGCGCCGCGAGGCTGCGCATCACGCGCGCGAGGACGTCGGCGCGGTTGCGCTCGAGGCTGTCGCAGAAGCCAAAGGCGTCCGACGGCAGCTCGAGCAGCGCCGGGAGCAGCACCGACGTATTGTCCCCGGCGCCGCCGCCGAGCACGCCCGCCATGCGGCGCAGCTGGCTGGTGAGCGCCTGCTGCTCGGCGCCAAAGACGCCCGGGTCGACCATGGCGCGCAGCCAGCGCAGCTCGATCGCGTCGGCGCAGCACGCCCACAGCGACGCCGCGAGCGCCGCGCCGCCGCCGCCGCCGCCGCCGCCGCCGCCGCGCCCCGCGGGCGCGTCGGCGCACGCGCGCAGGAAGGCGGTGAGGAAGATGTGCGGCAGCGCGCGCCGCCGCCGCCGCCGCAGCAGCGTGCGCAGCTGCGCGTCGCCGTCGAGGCCGTCGTCCTTCTTGTCGAGGCCGGCGCGGCTCGAGCTCGACAGGAAGGTGTCGTCGAGGCGCAGCGGCCGCACGACGCGCCGCTCGAGCTCGGCGCGCCGCTCGGCCGCAGAGGCGTGCGCGAGCCGGCCGAGCAGGCACGCCTCGACGCGCGCCCAGCACTCGACGAGCGAGCGCGCGAGCTTCATGTCGCACAGCGCCGTCTGCCCGTCGGCGCCCGGCGCCTCGAGCCGCTCCACCAGTGCGCCGCGCTCGCCGGGGCTCCACGCCGCGCCGCGCAGCACCTCCTCGTGCAGCCTGTCGCGCCAGCGCGCGGCGGCGGCGGCGGCGGCGGCGGCGGCGGCGGCGGCGGCGGCGGCGGCGGCGGCGGTGGCGCACGCGGCGCGCTGGTCGTCGTCGTCCGGCGCCGCCCCTCCCGCGGCCGCGGCGGGGACGTGGACGTGCGCCGCCTCGAGCGCCGCCTCGAGCACGTGCAGCGCCTCCGAGCAGAGGTCGGGCGCGCCGCGGCGCACCAGCCGCGCCACGCCGCTCCCGAGGAGCTCCACCTCGCCCGCCGAAGCCGACGCGCCGAGCGAAGCCGACGACGCGCCCGCGCCCGCGCCCGCGCCGCGCAGCAGCGCCGCGCACCGCTCGAGCGCGATGAGCAGCAGCGCCTTGCGCTCGGCCCGGCGCTCGCCGCCCTCCTCGCACGCGCGCGCCAGCGCGTGCACCGTCTCGTTGAGGCCGCGCGCGAGCGGCGCCACGTCTGAGGCCGACTCCTGCGCCATGCGCACGAGCCGCGCCTGCGCCTCGACGACCACGCGGCCCGCGGCGGCCGAGGCGTCGGGCCTGAGCACGAGCAGCTTGGCGAGCATGCCGTGCACCTTGGCGAGCGCCGACGGGCTCTGCGGCTGCAGCTCGGCCAGCACGAGCAGCGCCGCGACGCTGCCCCACAGCGCGTCGACGCCGTCCGACCCGCCCGTGGTCACGCCAGCGGCCACCGCCCCGCCGCTGCTCACCAGCGCTCGAGACTGGCTGTCGGCCCACGTCGTGAGCATGGAGATGCCCTTGGCACGCACGCGCGCGACGCACAGCTGCTGCACGAGGAAGCGGAGCGCGAGCGTGCGGCAGTCGTCGTCGGGCGCGTACTCGACGGCTACGCGGCGTGCTGGCGGCTCGAGCAGCGGCTCGCGGCACCACGTGGCGAGGTCGCGCGGGAAGCTGTGGTCAGCCACCGCGCGCACGCCGCCGCGCCGGGAGGGCGGCGGCTGCCACTGCCACACCAGGTAAGCGACGCCCCAATCGGGCGGCCACACGGCCGACAGCTCGCAGCAGAGGCGCAGCAGCAGCCTCGAAGCTACCTCCGCAGATGCGCCCGCGGGCGCCAGACGCCCCGGGCTGAGCGACGACCTCTGCAGCATCATGCGCACAAACGGCCAGCAGCCCTGCGGCCGCGCGAGAGCCACGCCCTCCGCGTCGAGCCCGTACAGCGGCGCGAGGTACGCGACGCAGCGCCAGCACCAGCCGACGCGCTGCGCCTCCGTCGCCGCGAACGTGCCTCGCGACGTGGTCAGCGTGTCGACGCTGAGCAGCTGCTTCGCGAGCAGCCGCCAGAAGGGCGTCGTCCCATCGGCGCCGCTCGGCGCAGCAGCAGCAGCAGCGGCGGCCGCCGCGTCGGCCGGCTGCGCGCCGTCGAGCGCCAAGCGCAGCTCTTGCCAGAGGGCGAGCACTTGCCGGTCGACCGCCGGCGCCGCCTCGAGCGAGGTCGCCGGCCCGTTGGGCACGAGCCCGGGCAGCGCGCCGCGCACGCCGCCGCGGTTGAGGTGCGTCTCGCCGGCGAGCGGCAGCAGCTCGGCGACGGCGCCGCTCGCGTGGTGCGCGAGCAGCTGCGAGCAGTGGGCGCGCGCGTCGTCGCGCGCGCCGAGCCGCCGCAGCCAATGGAAGCACAGCCACCGCAGCTGCAGGTGCACCTCCGCCAGCGCGTCCGTCGCGTCTGCACGCTCGCCGCCGCCCGGAAGGAAGCTCGACGGCGGGCCCTGCGCGCGGAGCAGCGTGAGCTCGTCGCCGAGCGCATTCGCGATGCGTGCCACGTCGGCGGCGGCGAGCGTGGCTGCCGCCACCGGCACGGCCGCATGCAGCCGAGGCAGGAAAATGCGGAGCTCGGCCGTCGCTGTTCGACAGGCGTCGTTGGCTGCAGCGTCCGCGTCGAGGCGGTGGGCCTGGCGCAGCAGCGCCAGCCGCGCGTTGCAGTGGGCAAAGAGGGCGGGCAGCCTCTTGCCGAGATCCTCTCCGAGCGGCAGAGGCCGCTGGAGCACGGCCGCGATGCTGCCGCTGCTCTGAGTGGGCGCGACCGCGTCGTCCGCAATCGGATGCGCGAGGCGCAGCCCGGCGGGCGGGTGCTGCAGGTGTGGCGGCGGCTCATCGAGGAAGCAGAGCGGGTGCGTCGTGGCCTGCGCCGTCTCCGCTGCGCCGACGTTGCGGCGCGGCTGCAAGCTGAGCTTGCGGGTCGGCCGCGAGCGGGCTGGTGCGGCGTATGAGGAGGCAGCTTGGCGCGGCCGAGACGGCACCGCGGCTGGCCGTGCCGCCTCGGGCTGCACCGCCTCGGGCGCCTCGTCGTCGTCGGTCCTGGGCCGCACGCGGCGGGAGAGAGCCTCGAAGCCCGCCCAGCCGCGGCGGTGCACGGATCGCGACGGCTGCGCATCGGCCTGGCGCCGCTCGCGGGGCCGATGCACAAACACGCGCTGCGTCGGGTCGCTCGTGCCATCGAGGCCCTCCTCGCGCACCGCGCCGCGCCGAGTGGGCGCGGTCGTGCTGCGCCGCTGCCGCATCTTCTCCACCCAGCCGACCCACTTTGGGCCACGCGCGGGTTCGCTGGCTTTGCGCCGCACCGCCGAGGCGCGCCGTCTCGCACCGCCTGGTGCGCCCGCGGTAGCCTGCGCCCTGGGCTCGCTCTCCGCCGCTCCGCTCTGCCTCGGTTGGCTGCGCACGCGCACGCGTTCCTCGTTCTCCCACGGCGGCACCGCGCCATGGCGGCCCTCGTCGCGTTGGAACTCGAAGAGGTGCCGCGCGAGCCCGCGCTGCTCATCGCGCTCCGACCAGTACTGCGTCACGACGTATTCGCCATCGTAGCGATGGCCCGCCGCGGGCGCGTAGCGCGAGTGCAGTCCCGGCCCACGCACGACTCGCACCGGCTGCCGACGCTCGCGCGAGACGGCGAGCCACCAGTCGGTGCCGGCAAGCTCCTCGCCGCCGCCCTCGCCGAGGTACACGAAGCGGCTGCCGTGGTCGGAGGCGCACGTGCGAGAAGAGAAGACCACCGAGAGAGCCCCGGCGTCCTGGCTGCCGGCCACGCCTCGCCCCTGATCTCGGTGGATGCCGGCGTCGGCCAGCGCGCGGCGGCCTTCGAAGAGCGCACCGGGGCGTACTCCCTCGATCGCTCCGACTGTGGCAACCGCTTCAATTAGAGCTCGTGCAGGCACCTCATAGCTCACCGGCAGGCCGGCGGGCAGCGCGGCGGCACCGGTGCGACGCGCCTCGTGAGATGGCCGCGGCCGCTTGCGACCAATTCCCGCCTCTCGCTGCACGAAGCCAAAGTCAAAATCGTCATCGTCGTCTTCCTCCTCCTCCTCCTCCTCCTCGTCTTCCTCCTCCTCCTCGCCTGCCTCTTCCTCGCCGTCACCTTCTTCTCCTTCATCCTGGTCGCCCTCGTTGCCTGAGTCCGATGCTTCCGCGCACGGCGTGCACTCCAGCTCCGCGTCCATGTCGGCGGGCCGTGAGGGACCTGGCTCTTGAGGGTCTTCGAGAGCCGGCTCCTCGGCCTCCCGAGCTCGCATGGGCTGCTTCGAGGAGCGCGGGCGTGCCGCTGCGCTTGCCTGTTCGGCCGTCGTCGCCCCCTTGCTGGTAGAGGGCGCCTTGGCGGGCTTTGGAGCACGTGGCTGCGCTGGGCGCTTGCCGACAGCGGGCACTCGCTTGTCCTTCTCCTCAGCGAGGCGTGCGCGTCTGGCCCTGTCCTCATCGAGGCGCGCGAGGTCGGCTTCGGCCATTGCGCGGCCCTCCCGATCAAGGAGGTGGAGGAGGCGATCTCCGAGGAGCATCCGCTCCGTCTGCGATGGACGATCGCCGCCGCTGAACGCACGATGGCCCCGGCCGGCTGGCTCGTCGTCAGAATCGTCCGATGAGCTCACGATCCGATTCTTCCGACGGCCGGCGGCAGGTGGGCGTTCGGCCTCCTGCAGCGGGACGCAGTACAGCTTCCAGAGCCTCTCGAGCTCCTCCTGCTGAGCCGCCTGCTTCGTGACGAGCGCGCGGATGCCGTCGTCCTCGTCCTCGCTCTCCGAGGACTCGGAGGCCGCGGCGTACTTCTTGGCTCGTGGCATGCTCAGCCAGTGCACGGCGCGAGTTCCACGGCGCTTTGCCCGCAACGCAAGACTTGCGCGGCCTCGCCCTCGCGCGGCCAGCAGCTCCTCGCTTAGCGCGGCTGACGCGATCACCAGCTAATGGCGGCCACCGCGGTCGAGGATGCGATTCGCATCGCGCAGGACGCCGTCAAGGCGGACGAGTCGGGCGACTTTGACACTGCGATAGCGCTCTACACAAAGGCGGTAGACCTCATCAAGAAGGGCCTGCAGATCCAGAGCGAGGACGAGTCGGTCGACAATACCGTCCTCCACCGATACGCCAAGCTCTACTCCGACCGCATCGCCGTGCTGGCCGAGCACGGCCGCGGGCGGGCCCAGCCCAGCTCCTCTGCGGGTGCCGGAGCCTCAGGGGCCTCGGCGTTCAGCTTCGACGACGAGGAGATTGCGCAGGCGCAGCCGCCGCCCGCCGCTCCGGCCGACGAGTGGCGACGCGCCTTCTGGCTGATGCGCATCCTGCGCAACTCGATGTCGCGCGGCGGCTTCCTGAGCCCCGACGCCCGCGTCTACGTGCCCAAGCGGGTGTGGCTGCAGAAGGGCGCGCGCTTCACGGCGCTGCAGGCGAAGCTCGACTGCGCCGAGTGCCTCGTGAACGAGCTGCGACGCATCTGCGCCGTCGACGTCAACCAGCCCAAGCTCGTCCAGAAGGAGCTGGTCTCTCTCTGCGAGACGATGGACGCTCTGCAAAACTCCGTCTCGCGGCTGCTGCCCTTCATAGCGGACGCCGAGAAGAAGGGGGGCTCCGACAAGGGCATGTTCGGGATGAAGGGGCTCGCCAAGAGCCTCGAGAAGACGGCGGCGCGGCTGGGCACGATGCCGGCCAAGTGCTCCGACCCGCACGAGTACATCCAGACGCTGGTCGACCTCTTCGACGCGGCCGCCTTCCTCGAGGGCTGGCTCGAGCACTACGCGCCGATCGCGCTCGAGCACGCGACGATACACCAGCAGCTCCACCGCGCCGCCAAGTTCTTCTACGACGTCGTGTGCGCCTTTGCCGTACACGACCTCAACGGGCTGCTCGCGCGGCACATGCGCAAGGCGTCGCGCGGCTTCGTCGAGGGCTCCGAGTGACGGTTACGGGGCGACCCCCTGTTTTTGTCGCATAGCCGACTTGCGGCGTTTTTTGTTCTCTAGGATTTTGTAGGTGGATGTATCTCGTCGCCTAATTCACGAGGCGACAAACTCGGGTTTCACGTTCATCGCTACCGAATCAGCTACCTGTAAAGTACGCACCGCACTCCGTACGCCGTCAGCGGTCCCTCGTGTCACTGCCTACCTCGCGCAAGAACGCCTCGAGCCGCTCGGACGCCTCCCGCGCCCGCAGGTCGTCAATGAGCTCCTGCAGCAGCTCGGCGGTCTCGAGCATGCGCGGCATGCCAAACTTGGAGACGCCGAGCCGGTGATCGGTGACGCGGTCGTCGGCAAAGTTGTACGTCCGGATCCGCTCCGAGCGGCCGCCCGTCGACGCGACCTCGCCGCGCGCGGCGCTCTGCTCGGCCTGCCGCTTCTCCTCGGCGATCGCGAGCAGCTTCGAGCGCAGCATCTGCAGCGCGCGCGCCTTGTTCTGGTGCTGCGAGCGCTCGTCCTGACATGCGACCTTGATGCCCGTCGCCGTGTGCGTGAGCCGCACGGCGCTGTCGGTCGTGTTGACGCTCTGCCCGCCCGAGCCACCCGAACGGAACGTCTCCATCGTGAAGTCGGCGTCGGCGAGCTCCACCTCGTCCGCCTCTTCCGCCTCGGGCAGCACCATCACCACGGCGGTCGACGTGTGCACGCGGCCCAGTTTCTCGGTGTCCGGCACGCGCTGCACGCGGTGGACGCCGCTCTCGCCGCGCAGCCCCGCGTACACGCCGTCGCCGCGTAGGTTGAGCGTCGCTTCGCGCACGCCGCCGCCCTCGAAGAGCGACTGGTTGCGCACCTCGCACTGCCAGCCGCACCGCTTGGCGTGCTGCCGGTACATGTCGAGCATCTCCTGCGCAAACAGACCGGCCTCGGAGCCACCCACGCCCGCGTGCACTTCGATCATGGCGCCCTGTCGATCGTCCTGCTCTTCGCGCGGCACCAGCAACGAGACCAGCCGCGCTCGCCGCTCCACCAGTAGCCGCTCGCCTTCCTCCAGCTCGTCGCGCGCCATCTCCTTGAGCTCCTTCTCGGTGGAGGCATCGCTCAGTAGCTCGGTGAGCTCGTCGACCTCCTGCTCGGTCTCCCGTAGCTCGGCATGCGCATTGGCGACCGGCGCCAGCCGTGCCAGCTGCTTGGCACGATCTGTCGTGTAGCCCTCTGTCACCATCCGCTCATTGAGGTCGTCATGCTTGGCGACCAGCGCCTCCACGTGCCTCAGCAGGCCGGCTTGTAGCGGCTGCTGCACCAGCTCGCTCTGCAGCGCAGTGGATAGCCGTGCGACACGCGGTCGCAGCGCCAGCGGCGCGCCGTGAGCCCACACGCCCCTCAATGCTCGACTAAGCATTCTGGCCACGCGTCAAAAGAATGCACCGGCCTGCATGCAAGAAAAAAATTAACCTAAATCGCAAGGGTAAAAAGGACGCAGCGACACTCCGGATGCTGATCACCGTGGCTTGGGGCGATCGCCGCCGCCGCCCTCGGCGCCCCCGCCATCGACCCCGCCGCCATTCTCGCCGCCTCCTTCCGGCCGCAATACATGAATCAGCCAAAAAGCGGACACGGTCACGGATGACGCCCGGCTCTCAGTGATTCAGATCGACAGGTGGCCGGCTTTTGTGTTTATTAGTTTGCTTATCTAGTCTTTACGTCATTTTCGTGCCGGCTGACGTCATTCTTTGGCCAAGCCTCAAGGCGGTGGCGACGGTGGCGGTGGTCGACACTCGGGCCTGTTCGTGTCACGCCTCGATGCGCACGGCACTTTGGTATAGCGCATCCGAAAGTGCGGGTTGCTGTCAATTCCCGCGTAGATTGCTCGCGCCTGGGTTGCCAGGGCCGCAACGCTGGATAGTGCCGAGATGCTGACAATGAGCGTGTCGCAGCAGAAGATCAGCTCGTGCATCATCGCCAGCAGCGACGTGTTTGCGTCCCGCGTGATCAGCTCGTCACGTCGTCCGTGCTGCCTCGTGCCGTCGGGACCAAAGACGCTCCGAGCCATGTTGATGTTGTTCGTGTGGAGAAGTATCGCGAGTGGGCTGTTGCGCTGCGATTCTGGCCGTTCGGCCGCCGCCTGCTCGATTGCACGATGCCACCACGACGACGCCAATGTCCTGCGTCGCATTGAATCCTTCTCCGCCCACCGCGGCGTGATGAAGAGGCCGCCCGGCTTCGACTGCACTCCAGGGTCCCCCAGGCCGCGCATGTGCACGCAGGTATCGAAGCGGCGTGCGCAAGTAGGCGCGCCTACCGCGCGGATGAGTCGGCGCCGCAGCCGTTCAGCCACCTCCCGCTTCACGTGTGGCTCCTTGTCCATGTCGACCATGCGGTAGCAGTTGTCGCAGACGGTCAGCTGGCCGCTGCTGCAGCGCGGCAGCTTTTTGCTCTTGTCGCCGTCGCATACGCCATGGTAGCGCTTGGGTTCCACGTCCACGGCGTCGCGACCGCGGTTTAGGAATTCGAGCAGCGCATCGCTGTCCACTGGCGTGTGCTCGAGTGCAATGTGACGGGTGCGTACGAAGCGATACGTGGTGTTGTAGATCGCCAGCGCCTCGCAGCTCAGCAAACCCGACAGTTGATGGCCGAATCCGTCCGAACTCCACGCCGAGAGCTCGCAGGAAGACGTCCGCGCGTGCCGCGTCGCGTGCATGGCAGACGCGCGGGGAAGGGTGGGGGTATTACCACCTTTGGCCATGCCTTTGGCGCGCTCTACTCCACTCGAACCCCTCGACAAAAGACCTCTCATTTTGAATTCACTGCTTTCTTGTTCCTTGACATTAGTGAACGCACCTGCACACACTGGCTTACTAGATGGTACCACACGCGATAGTACAACATCGATGCGATTCTAGCGCAAATGCGCGCGCGAAAGGCTTGCAGCGACGTCACGCCTCCAGTTCATTCGGGTCCACGGTACCAACGGGACGCTCCGAAGCTTCGAGCCTGCTGAATGGCAAGGCTTTCATAAAGGTCGACAGCTCACCGAACATCTCGTCGCCTGCAACCTCTTGTTGGGCGGCGCTAATGGGTGCCGGCAACGCCGTCGCAGCGACACCCATGATCGTCGTGGTGCAGCGCCTCTCTGAGTGAGCGCGGTCGTATAGTGAGTCGGAGTCCTCCTCCCAGTCGGCCTCAGAGTCGGCGTCCTCTCCAGAGTCAGCCAATGGAGGGGCAGCTGTGGGTGGTCGCGGCCGGCGTGATGGCTTGCAGGTGGCAATCGCGCAGCCCGCGCCGACGAGCACCGAGCTTGCCATCGCAATCACCAGGCCGAGCAACCACGCTTGGCGCCGGTCGTCGGCTTCGTCCTCAGGTGGTGCGCCCGTCATCACGGCCAGCAGTGCAGCACCGACCAGCAGCCCTGCTACGAACAGCACGCCGCCCAGCTTGCCACGGCCTGTTCGTGCGCCGGGTGCTGCGCCCGGCTGCATCGCATCGCCGCCTTCCGAAAAGCTGCTGCGATCGCCTGAACCCCACGGCGTCGAGATGTGCGAGAAGCGTGAGAAGCGACCAGCCTCGCTATCTTCGCCCTTGGTCTCGTGCTCGTTGACCGCCTGCGTGTCGGTCGCTACCTGCTGCCACCCTACCAGTGGCGTCGTCGGCCGCCTCGCTCCGCCGGCAGCGCCAGTGGCCCGGCCACTCGTCTTGCGACCGTCATTCGAGCTGGCTGCGGAGGTGGCGCGGCTGGTGCTACTGATGCCACTGCCGGACCTTTCGTCGACGGCGCGCAGCACGGCCCCCTGCAGCTCCGCCAGGGCGTGCGTGAGCGGGGGGCGCACCTCTGGGCGCAGCGAGCAGCACAGCGACGCCAGCTGAAGCAGCGGCTTGGGGCAGCAGGCGGTCGTCACGCCGTCAAGTGGCGAGACGCGGCCCTGGCACACGCGCAGCATCATCATGTATGGCGACGAGGTCTGCACCGCTCTCGGTGGCGGCGGTGGTGAAGACGCCGCGTCAGTGGCGGCTGCCCCGTGAGCCTTCGCCGTGGCGTGGTGCGCGTGGTGCGCGTGGTGCGCGTGGTGCGCGTGGTGCGCGTGCTTGGCGTGCAGAGAGCGCGGCCGAGGTGTCACGCCGTGCATGCCACGCATGCCACGTCCGCGCGGCCGTGGCGTGGCGCCGCACCCGCCGCTGCTGGCCTTCGCCATTCCAGGAAGCTGCGGCTCTGCTTGCTCTGGCGAGCCTGAATGCGAGTGCTTGGGCGAACGAGAGCGTGTGCGTGCGCGAGAATTCTCCGTCCCGCCCAGCGCGGCAAATGGACCTTGCTTGCGACTGGGCGAGCGGGAGCGGGAGCGGGAGCGAGAATGATGGTCCTCGCCCGACGCCGGCGCAGCACGTGGACTCGTCGACACGGGCGGCGGCGGTGAGGGCGGTGGAGACGGCGTGGTTGGAGCGCCCGCACTGCCGACGCCAAAGAGAGCTTTCACGGAGCCACGCAAGCCCCCTGCCAGCAAGCCGAGCCGCCCGGTAGGGCCTCCACTGTCTTCGCTGGACGACATGAGGGCGGAGAATCGACTGAACGGGCCGGCAGCTTTGTCTGTCTCAGCGGCAAAGGGGTCAGCAGTGTTGTTTGCAGTCGACTTGCGGCCAGGGAGGCCAAACAGGCTGTTGCGGCGGCGGTGCGGCGCCGCGTCAGACGTGGTCGGTGCGTCGCCCTCGCGGGCAGAAGACCGGTGGAATAGAGACCGCATGCTACCGTGCTGCGCGCTGCCGCGGCGCTGCCGCTGTGGTGGCGCCCGGCTGCAGATGCGCCCGGGACGCTCCTTGGTCGCTTCCGTCCCCTCGTCAAATCCGTCCATTTCGTCGGTCTCCCTGCGCCGCTGAGCCTTGGAAGGACCACGCTGGTGGCTGCGGACGCCTCCGACGCGTGAGCTGTCGCCGCCACCGCCGTCCTTGGTGACTCTCTGGTGCGCCGCCAGCCGGCACAGCAGGCAGCCAAACGCCCATGCGTCGCCTCTCTGCTCGGCTCGCTCCACCTCGACACGAGCCGCCTGGCTGGCGGCCGTGCCCGCGCCATGCTCATGCTCGGGCTGCTCGCTTTTCACGGAGCCTCGCCTGGGCTGCTCGGTCTTTACGGGGCCTCGCCTGGGCTGCTCGGTCTTTACGGGGCCTCGCCTGGGCTGCTCGGCTTTTACAGAGCCTCGCCTGCTGGGCGCCCCCTCCTCCTTGGCGCCATCAGCGCTGCCGTGCGACGAGTCCGCCGCCGTGCTCCGCCGCCGCCCACAGATCGGCAACGATCGCCGTGATGGCTCGACTGGCGCATTAGCCGCAGTGCTGCTCGCCGCCGCTAGGTCACGTAGCCGCTGCGCCGCTGCCGTTCCGCCGTTGCTGCGCTCGGGCGGCACGAACATTACTGTCTCCGCGGTAAGATTGTTCAGAACCGTACCGTGGTTTTTCGACCCCGTGTCGCTGGTGGAGGCGGAGATGTACGGATCGAGGCCGTACTCTGCAAGCTTGGCCCGCCACGATGCAGTGATGAGCACGTTGGACGGGAACAGGCGGCCGTGGTGCAGCGCTTGCGAGTGCAGGTACGCAAGACCCGAGGCCACATCCGTAGCGATGGCGAGCAGCCCGTTGGCCCACGTGAGCGGCTCCGGCGTCGGTGCGGCAAGCGCGGTGGCCAGGGAGCCGGCGGGGAGGTCTGAGAGCAGCGCGACCTGGCCGCACGGCTGGTCGGAGACGACGGCGAAGACGTGCAGCAGATTCGGGTGGTCGAGCTTTCGGAGCTCAGCCGCCTCGCACAGCACGCGGGCCAGCGCCTCATTCGTTGTCGTGGTCTGAACGGCGTGCAGCATGAAATTGCGGCGCACTGACTTCAGCATCGCCACGTGGGCATCGCCCGCGGCGAGCGTCGTCATCGGCTCCATCGGGAAGCGCTTCAGCGACGTTAATGGGCCGACTGCATTGGCGGCCGTGAAGTACCCCTGGACAAGAATCCCTTGGTCATCAAAGGAGACCCGCCGCTTGTCGCTCCTCTGCGCGCCCCTCCGGCCGCGATCGATGTGGCCATCGCTCGCGCCTTGCCCGTGTTGACTGAGTGGCGTCGTGCCGACGACGACACTGCGCCACTTCAGCAGCGGCACTGGGGGTATCTCAGCGCCGTCTTCCTTGGTCAAGACAAGGCTCAACTTGTTCACCGATGGCCCTGGCCGGTATCGGTGGACGTCTTTCGCGCCGTCGTAGGTCACTTCGGTGCGACCATCCTCGAGCAGCCGTGTCACTTTGCCGAGGCCACGGGACGGGTGCCGCACTCGAGTGCCCATCGGGAACGGGAACGAGTGAGTGTCTTGACCGACGTCAAAGGTGAGCATCCACTGGAGCTGGTGCAACCCCTGGGAGAAGCTCGAGCGGCCACGCGACTTTGCACCTTGGCGAGCAGGCTCGCTGGTGGTGCTGCTGCGCTCTTGCTCTGCAGGCTCGCTGGCCGTCGCAGGGTGCAGAGTCGAGGCGGGCTCCGTGGATGCACCGGATGCGGTGCGGTCGGTTGCCCCACCTTGCTTTGAGGACGCGCCGGTGGCGTCCTCCGCATCCTCTGGCGTGCTTGCCAGCGTGGTCCGTGGCACCGTGAGCCTCGCCCCCGGATCCTCTGACGTGCCTGTCAGCGTGGTCCGTGGCGCCTTCAGCCTCGCATCGCACTCGAAACGCTTCTCTGCAGCGTCGTCTTCCTCACGCACCCAGCGCGACTCCTCAGCCAACGCGGACTCCTCGCAGGTATTGAAGCCCGTCGCCGCACGCGCCAATTCTGCCGCCGCCGCAACGCGCACACGGTGTGCACGCCGCCCGTGCACGCGCGTCTGGCAACAGCTCCAGCACATGAAGATGACAATCGCAGCGCCGATGGCTCGAACCACAACTTCGCGGCCGAGGTCCTCAGCCGAGACGCCGCGACGCGGAGACTCTGACAATGCGGCGGTTTCCGCGTCGTCGAGCACGTCGCTTGAGTTGGGAGCCGAGGGCGGCGGCCACAGCACGATGGGCGGCGTCAGTGGTGGCTCATGGCCAGGTACCGAAGGCGGCGAAGGCGGCGATGGCTCAGGCACGTCAGGCGGTGGGTGCAGAGGTGGCGGCTGCAGCGGTGATGGCGAGCTCGGCGGGTATGACGGTGGTGAGCTTGGCGGGTTGCGCGGAGGTGCAGACGGTGCTTGCGGCGGACTTGGTGGCGGTGGCGAGGGTGCGCTGAGTATGACCTGCGTGACCGTGATCTCGCTGACGGATTCAATGAGCTCCCCGAGCGCGGCGGAAGCTGCGGTCAAGTTACGATTGAGCGCACGCCACGATTCGACCGTTGCATTCACTCGATTGGCAAAGCCACCAGGCGCTTGCCCATTGTCGCTCGGCTGCAGACGCACACGCGTGGTGACGACGACGCTGCCTGCAGCGGCGACTGACGTGATCTCGTCTTGCGAGGCACCGACCTCGCTTGCGAGATTGAGGTCAAACCTGGCGCGGTTGAAGTCATCGAGCGTCGCAGCGATGGTTGTCGTGCAGGAAATGTCGGTCGCCAGCGTACTTCCAGGTGGCCTCGGTGGCGAAGCGGGCGGCATGCGCGGTGAAGGAGACGGCGGCGGGAAGGGCGGTGGCGTGCTCGGTAGAGGCGAATCTGGCCACGGAGGCATCGGCAGAAGCCCAGTGGGAGCAGGCAAGTGCGGCGGCGGCGGCGACGTTGGAGGCGGCGCAGGAGGCGGCGCAGGCGGCCGCGCAGGCGGCAGCAGCGGGCTCTGTACGACGGCACAGCCGCTCTCAAAGGTCACGCACACTCTTAGCTCCTCGCCAAAACGATGCACGTCGCTGGACACGCCATCGCAGCCACTGCTCATTCGCCAGCCCGCCTCGTATGCTTCAGCCTGTGTCCGCGTGATGGCGACATCAGCTTGCGAGTGGGCGGTGAGCTGCAGCTCGTAGCAACCAACTGGCACGTTGCACAGCTCATGGTCGGCTCGAGCGCCGTCTGCGAGGCTGAAGCTGTGATAACCTGCGCCCGCCTGCGTCATCCGTAGCTGCAACGCGCCGTTCCAGCCGTCCTCAAAGTCGTCGACCAGCTCAATGCGGATACAAAAGGGCGGAGCGCCCGGCGGCTGCGCTTGGGATGAGGGAATCGGAGGCGGCAATGGCGGCATCGCAGGTGGTGGAGCCGAAGGCGTGGGTGGTTCAGCGGATGGCGTGGGTGGCGGCGGCGAGCTCATGTTGCAGGCTGATGCCCCGAAGGCGGCGTCGACGAAGCGAGCGCCTCTTTGGTGGCTTCGCTCCACGCGTGCAGCTTCGGCCTCCGTCAGATTCAGCACAGCACTGCCGAGCTCGGGAGCAGGCGAGCTTTCGACCGGGGAATCTCCCGGCACCAGGCGAGCGGAGAGCTGGGAGCGCAGCTGCTGCGCGGTGCGGTCCTGCGGATCGTCCGGCGAGAGGAGCCACACACGCACGAGCGTGGCGCCGTCGGCCTGCGAAAACCACTCGGACTCCACCTCGACACGCCACGAGGAGGTGTTGAGCAGCGCATCGGCGACGAGGCCGTGCAGCAACGCGCCAAAGCCGGGCTGCAGCCGCATCGAGGTGAGGCGGAGCAGGACGCATTCGGCGGGCGCCGGCGGCGGCAGTGACGGCGACGGAGGCGACGGGGGCGGGGGCGAGGGGGAAGGGGGCGGTGGCGACGGTGGGGGAGGGAGCGGCGGGGCGCGCGGCGGAGACGGTGGGACTGGCGGAGGCATTGGCGGCTGAGGGATGGTTGGCGGCTCCGGCGGCGGTGATGGCGGTGGTGGTGAGGGCGGCGGCGATGGCGGTGGTGGAGAGGGCGGAGGAGAAGGCGGCGGAGGAGAGGGTGGCGGCGACGGGGGCGGAGGCACGGGCGGTGGCGATGGTGGCGGAGGCGAGGGCGGAGGCGACGGGGGTGGAGGTGAGGGCGGTGGCGACGGCAGCGGCGGCGGCGGCGG
>Ga0209713_10000965_pt1 | contig 16777 bp, 12 predicted proteins | sample ArcOceMetagenome_3_FD_187444 | JGI IMG/M metagenome (GOLD analysis project Ga0209713, IMG submission 187444) | Marine eukaryotic phytoplankton communities from Arctic Ocean - Arctic Ocean- Svalbard ARC20M Metagenome (SPAdes) (version 2) | ecosystem: Environmental > Aquatic > Marine > Oceanic... | reverse complement strand
ATAATTGATTCCTCTTTCAGTTCATTAATCTTCATTTTTGAAGCGTCCCAATCTACTTTAGCTTCCCTGTAGTCCGAATTTGTTTTTATTAGTGTCCTTACATCTACCCAAGTGCTTAGAATTCCAAAATTATTCAGATAATTACTAATAATTGTGGTAGACATTAATTCTCCATATCCAGCTAAACTGTCATAGGTCTTGTCGAAGTTCTTAGTATATTTATTAGCATAACTAACTTCTAGCTCCTCTTCCAGCTGAAATAAAAAATCATTGATTTCTGAATAAACCTTGTGTGATTTATCTGGAAACAAATCCCAAAGAATTTTATTATGAAAATCAACTATCTCATTTAGAGAATGTTTTAACTTATTTGGACTGTAGCAGTAAGAATTGATTAACCACTCGAAAGCATTGGTCATTTTTCCCATTGCCGAAACAACAATAACTAACTTTTCATTCGAATAATTAGATAAAATCTTCCCAATATTTCTTACGGATTCAGCATCTTTGACAGAAGCGCCTCCAAATTTAAATACTTTCATACTTCAAAGTTAATAGATACTTTATCTTTTGCATAAAAAAAGTGCTTGTGATATTCACAAGCACTTTTTGACAACTAATTATAGTTTATAATGAGCTCTTATTGCTTAATAAATCTTGTAACTCCAACTTTATTGTTGCTAGTTACTTTAATAATATAAGCTCCACTTTCTAAATCAGATACATCAATATTGTTGATTGAGTTTAAAGAAATAGCTCTAATCAATTTTCCATTCACTGAATAAATTTCAGCTTTTTCTATATTAACTCCAGAAAGAGTGAATATTGAGTTTACTGGATTTGGGTATAAAGAGAATTTTAAGTCATTTTCTTCGATCGAAGTAACTGCAGAAACAACAACATCTAATGAATCTCTTGGCTCTAACTTATATTCGTTAAAAGAATAATAAACAACACCTGTAACATCATACCTTGTTCCTAAAGTAGAAGTAAATAAATACATTACATCATCAACAACAGCTGTATCTCCTAGTACGTTAGAATAATCCCATTCTCCAAAACCTGCAGATGCGTTTACACACTTGGCATTAGATGCCTTAGCCAAAAGACCTTCATACATTTCGTTTTTCATTGTTGAAGAATTCAAACTTAATGCAGCAGGAAGAGTGTTTCCTGTAGAATTTGTAATTAATGTATCAATGTTTTTGATTTGAGTTAATCCGTAATACTCAGCTACTAATCCTTTGATAGTAACATTATCTCCTCTTGTTGGAGTATTTGTATTATCATAAACGTAAACTCCATTCCATGCAGCTGCTGAATCTTGAATCCAGTATCCACTTCTATAAGCAGCAGTTACAACTCCTGTAGTTTCTACTAAAGAATCTTCGTAAGGAGAATCTCCACTTACATCAGCAGTATACTGAATTTCATAAATTGACTTTGCAGAATAAGATGGTGGTGGTGGTGGTGGACCTACTAAACCAAAAATTGAAACTGAATCCAAACCAAACCCTAATGCTGAAGTATTTCTTGTTGACATTATATATTCTATACTTGTACAACCTGAAGGTACAGTAATAGAATCGGTATACATTGTTAAAGCAGTTCCAGAAATAGTTTGATATGAAGTATAAGTTCCATAAGATGAATTTGTTAAATCATAATAGTTAACTCTTAAATCTCCAGCTGTCCCTGCAATCCACATGTTAATAATGTATTTACCTCCTGGAATTACAGTTATTGCCTGTGTGGTTAATCTTTTGTGACCAGTACCTGAGTTAATAACATTAGCAAAAGAAGTTCCATGTACTGCACCAGTTGTAACTTCAGTTACATTAGCATCGGCTATGCTTGTTCTTCCTCCAAAAAAGTCAGTTGGATTTCCTGTGGTATCCCATGCAGATAAATCGCTTTGAAAAACGACTTGAGAGATTGATAAATTGGCAATGCATAACATTGCAATAGAGAATAATATTTTTTTCATAATGTATTGTGTTTTTATTTATACAAAAATAACCACAACATTATAAATACTTCGTTAATTCAATGTTAATTTATAAACACTTTTGTAGCTCCCATTCCTCTGTCAGAATAATGTTCGTCCATATAGCTCAAAGATGGGTAACTGTGCAGTAAATGACGTACTTCTTCCTTCAACTTTCCGTTTCCAACTCCATGAATTATTACAAACTCTCTAGTTCCTTTGTTAATATGTTTATCAATACCTCGCTTACAATAATCCAATTGAAATAACACAATTTGATGATTTGCCATGTGATGATGGCTATCCATTAAGTTTTCCATGTGTAAATCTATAACTGGAACTTGAATCCCTTTCTTTTTAGAACTAATAAACGGATTAACAGTTACATTTCTATTTTCAAAGGTTTTCATTTCTACCCCGTCAAAAGCATTTTTCTTGTATAGAGTAATTTCATTTACAGAACATTTCCTATCGAATCCATGTTCATCTTCTACCATAAATATACCTGTAGAAATAACTTCTATTATTTTATAAACCCCTACTTCATCTAAAAATGTTACTTCGTCATTTACTTGATACATAATACATTTAACTATTTAGGGTTTCTGTTTTCTGGCACCAATGAATCACGAATGAGTATTGCATCAATCTTATGTTTTATTTCTAATAACTCTTCCGTAACAGGATTCATCGATTCATTGCAGTTGTATATTGAATTACATTCGTTATAAACCAATTCTTCTAAAATAAGGTTTGAAGCTAAAGCAACTTGCGAATAATTTTGTGAAGCATTTTTAAATCCTCCAAACGTGTTTTGCCACATTTTTTTAATGAGCGAAATTCCACCAAAATCTGGATTCATTTCCTCTATCAAATCCCCTACATTTCCTGCTCCAGCGTGGTAAATGTGTAAAACAAAAAGCTTGAACCACAAATCACTTTCATTATAGTGAATAGTTTGCTTTTCCAATATTCGTTTGGCATGAGGAATACAAGATTTTTTCAGTAATTTGGCAGCACCAATAGCAGATAAAACAAAGTCTTTCCTATCGTCTTGACTTCTATTTACTGTTAATCCATGAGCTCTTGCAACAGATTTCATTAACTGAAAAGGACCGTAAGCTCCCACAGTAGAATATTGAATTTTTCCTGGACTCTCTATCAATAAAATAGATTGAGCATACCAAGGATTCACTCCTTGTTCTTCAAAAACTTCAATTCCTTTACTTAGTGTGGGCATTACTTTTTTGAAATCATAAAAATGATTTTTACCTGAAGTAATATAAAGTAATTCATTTGAATCCAAACAATAATTAAATCGTATATCCATTCTCACACTGTCTTTTTCTTCTTCTGTTTGTGATTTCCAATCGGTAAAAGATTCGTAGTATAATATTTGTCGCGTAGCTGCAACATTTACAATGCAAGAATCAGGAGAAAGCATCATTACTTTTTTCCAAAAACTAGGTTGTGGTAACAAATCCCATCCTTCTTTAAATAGCTGTTCATCAGGAACAAAATAAGTAAAAATACTATCTTCGTAATGGTTTACTTCTACAAAATCAAAGTTAAATTGACTTTTTGAAGAACCAAATACGCATAGAAAAAGTATGATTAAAAACGGCTTCATTTTCATACTACTAATAACGGTATTTTATAGATTTATTGACAAACTTGATGCGTTTTTTTAACAACTATTAATCGTTAATAACTCTTTATTTAATCCAATAATTAATCCAAGCTTAAAATTTACCTAAAACATCTAATCAATTAAATCATTCTCGATACTTTTTCTCATCTTTTTCCTTAAAGAAAATCACCTGAACTTAAAAGTACTCTTAACCGATAGGTTAAGAGTACTTTTAATTTTGCAACAATAATTGAAAGTACATCGAGAACGGAAGTTTTAATTGAATTATTTTTATCTTTGAACCACATAAATTTTGAAACCAAACTATGGAACCGATAACTCCTTATAAACCTACTTATAAAGTAAGAATTGTAACAGCTGCCTCTCTTTTTGATGGCCATGATGCTGCTATTAATATCATGCGAAGAATTATACAATCTACAGGTTGTGAAGTTATTCATCTAGGTCACGACAGAAGTGTGGAAGAAGTGGTAAACTGTGCAATACAAGAGGATGTACAAGCCATTGCAATGACATCTTACCAAGGAGGACATACAGAGTATTTAAAATACATGTATGATTTACTAAAAGAAAAAGGAGCCAATCACATTAAGATTTTTGCTGGGGGAGGCGGGACTATTCTTCCTTCAGAAATTGAAGAGTTACAAAACTATGGAATCACAAGAATTTACCATCCAGATGACGGAAGAGCTATGGGATTGCAAGGAATGATAAATGACTTGGTTCAACAAAGTGATTATGCTGTAGGGGATAAATTAAATGGAGAAATAAAAACTTTAAAAGATAGAAAAGTAACTTCTATTGCAAGATTAATAAGTGCTGCAGAGAATTTTCCTGAAGCTTCTCAAACAGTAATGAATCAAGTTCATAAACTAGCTGAGAAAGTAAAAACTCCTATTTTAGGAATTACTGGAACTGGTGGTGCAGGAAAATCCAGTTTGGTAGATGAATTGGTGCGTAGGTTCTTAATCGATTTTCCAGAAAAAAACATTGCTATTGTATCGGTAGATCCTTCTAAAAGAAAGACTGGCGGTGCTTTGCTTGGAGATAGAATAAGAATGAACTCGATTAAAAACGATAGAGTCTACATGCGTTCATTAGCTACAAGACAATCTAATCTTGCTTTGAGTAAACATGTTGCTGAAGCTTTGTTAATATTAAAAGCTGCTAATTTTGATTTAATTATTCTTGAAACTTCAGGAATTGGTCAATCTGACACGGAAATAATGGATCACTCAGATGTTTCGTTATATGTAATGACACCAGAATTTGGAGCCGCAACACAATTAGAAAAAATTGACATGCTTGATTTTGCCGATTTAGTTGCCATTAATAAGTTTGATAAAAGAGGTTCGCTTGACGCATTGAGAGATGTAAAAAAGCAATACATGAGAAACAACAATTTGTGGGACACTCACCAAGATGATTTACCAGTTTTTGGAACAATCGCCTCACAATTTAATGATCCAGGAATGAATACGCTTTACAAAGCTATAATGGATAAGGTTGTGGAGAAAACAGAAGCTAAGGACTTAGTTTCTAAAATTAATATTACAGATGAGATGTCGGAGAAAATATTCGTTATTCCTCCTGCTCGTACTCGTTACTTATCAGAAATATCTGAAAGTAACAGAGCTTATGACGAGCAAGCGACAGAACAAAGTGAAATTGCTCAAAGATTATTTGGTATTTTTAAGACTATTGAATCTGTAAATAATGCTCCTGCCCTATTAAATACGATTGGAATTGAGGAAAAATCAATTACATTAACTGAGGATAATAAAGAGTTGATTGATTTATTATTGAAAGAATTTGCAAGAATAAAAATGGACTTAAACCCCCATCATTGGGAATCTATTTTGACTTGGAACGAAAAAGTTAAAAAATACCAAGATCCTTTGTATGTATTTAAAGTAAGGGACAAAGAAATTAAAATTGAAACGCATTCCGAATCTTTATCTCATATACAAATACCTAAAGTTACATTACCGAAATACAAGGCTTGGGGAGATTTATTAACTTGGATTCTACAAGAAAATGTGCCGGGAGAATTTCCTTATACTTCAGGACTATATCCGTTTAAAAGAACCGGAGAAGATCCCTCAAGAATGTTTGCAGGAGAAGGAGGACCAGAAAGAACAAATAAGCGTTTTCATTATGTGAGTCACGGAATGCCAGCAAAAAGACTTTCTACCGCTTTTGATTCTGTAACCTTGTATGGAAACGATCCAGATCCAAGACCCGATATTTATGGAAAAGTAGGAAACTCAGGAGTTTCTATTTGTTGTTTGGATGATGCGAAGAAATTATACTCAGGATTTGATTTGTCTCATTCTTTGACTTCGGTATCTATGACAATTAATGGACCTGCTCCTATGCTACTTGGGTTCTTTATGAATGCAGCTATAGATCAAAACTGTGAGAAATATATTGTAGAGAATGGTTTAGAGAGAGAAACTGAATCTAAAATATTAGCAAAGTACAAGAAAGTAGGAACGAAAAGGCCAGCTTACCAAGGTAATCTTCCTGAAGGAAATACTGGATTAGGATTAATGCTACTTGGTGTTACTGGAGATGAAGTATTACCTACTGAGGTTTATAATAGAATAAAAACAGAAACTTTAATGCAAGTTAGAGGAACGGTACAAGCAGATATTTTGAAAGAAGATCAAGCACAGAATACGTGTATTTTCTCTACAGAGTTTGCTTTGCGACTAATGGGAGATGTACAAGAATACTTTATTGAAAATAAAATAAGAAACTTTTATTCTGTCTCAATCTCGGGCTATCATATTGCCGAAGCCGGGGCAAATCCAATTACACAACTTGCTCTTACTCTGTCAAATGGATTTACTTATGTAGAGTATTACTTGAGCCGAGGAATGGACATTAATAAGTTTGGTCCTAACCTTTCATTCTTCTTCTCTAATGGGATTGATCCGGAATACGCAGTGATTGGACGTGTAGCTAGAAAAATTTGGGCAAAAGCCATGAAAAACAAATACAAAGCCAACCCAAGAGCACAAATGTTGAAATATCACATTCAAACTTCTGGTCGTTCGTTACATGCACAAGAGATTGATTTTAATGATATAAGAACATCTCTACAGGCTTTGTATGCAATATATGATAACTGTAACTCGCTTCACACAAATGCTTATGATGAAGCAATTACTACTCCAACAGAGGAATCTGTAAGAAGAGCTATGGCAATTCAATTGATTATTAACAAGGAATTAGGATTAACGAAAAACGAAAACCCAATACAAGGTTCGTTTATCATTGAGGAATTAACCGATTTGGTAGAAGAGGCTGTATTACTAGAGTTTGATAGGATAACAGAACGAGGAGGAGTTTTAGGTGCTATGGAAACAATGTACCAAAGAAGTAAGATACAAGAAGAAAGTATGTACTATGAAACTTTGAAACACAATGGAGAATTTCCAATTATTGGTGTGAATACATTCTTGAGTAAAAATGGTTCGCCTACTATTGTTCCTGCTGAGGTTGTAAGAGCTTCAGAAGAAGAAAAGAAATACCAATTAGAAATGCTTGCTAACCTTAAAGAAACGAACAAGGACAAAGTAGATGAGCAAATAAATTTAATACAAAATGCTGCAATCCAAAATGAAAACATCTTTGAGTACCTGATGGAAGCAACTAAATTCTGTTCTTTGGGTCAGATTACTAATTCATTATTTGAAGTGGGTGGACAGTATAGGAGAAATATGTAAAAATAAAATAAAATTATGAGTAATACAAAACTAGGCGGAACGCCAATCACAACAAAAGGAGAATTCCCTAAAGTTGGAGAAAAACTACCAACTATTCGTTTGATAAAATCTGATTTATCGGAATTGACTAATGAAGACTTAAAAGGAAAAAAAGTCGTATTTAATGTTTTTCCGAGTGTCGATACAGATGTATGTGCTATGCAATTGGGTCAGTTTTCTAATAAATTAAAAGACAGAGAAGATGTAATGCTTGTCTTTGCTTCAATGGATTTACCGTTTGCTTTAAATAGATTCTGTGGAGACAAAGGAATAGAGAATGCAGTAACTACTTCAGACTTTAGGCATAAGTCTATTGCTAATAATGGAATGGAAATGAAAGAAGGTGCTTTGGCAGGATTGTATGCGAGAGGTGTTATGGTAACTGATGAAAACGGAATTATTACTTACAGTGAATTATGTAAGGATATTGTAGATGAACCAGATTATGAAGCTGCATTGAAAGGATTGTAATGAAATTCAATAAAGAATTTAAAGATGCAGTTTTACAGCTGTCTCAAACCGAAAAAGATAAGCTGCTTTTACAGTTGCTAAAAAAAGATGCGGTATTGAGTAGTAAATTGCAATTTGAATTACTAGATGATAAATCAGTTGATGAACGTCAATTGGTGATGGAAGAAAACTAAAAAGATAAAATAGCTTACTTTTCTACTAAAAGATACTCTCCTAGTTACTTATTGAAACGATTAAGGAGTGTGAGTACATTGATTACAGCACACGTAAAAATCACTAAAGACAAACTGGGTGATTCTTATCTTAATTTAGTTATGCTAACTGAAACTTTAGATACTTTTAATACCAAACTAGAAAAAACAACTCCAGGACAATCGAGAAAATTGGGGATTTACTTTGTTTCAAAAGCTTTTAAAGTATTAATTGGTATCACTAAACTGCACGAAGATTATCACCTTGAGCACAAGGAGAATCTTGAAAGACTGGGCAAATTATTTTCCTCGAATAAGCATATGATACGTACTTCAAAACAAAATGGGTTTGATATAAACTGGTTAATTTCAACAGAAATTCCTGAGAACATTGAGGAAATTTATAAAGAGATAAAAAAACAAGGCTACTTAATGAGTAAAACTTATCTAAGCACTACCGATTATAATTCAAGAATAAATTAATACGAATGCTCCCAATCCAATGCCCTTTTTGTCAGTACTCTCTTTTTTTTAATGAAGAAAGAAGTTATGTGTGTGAAAATAACCATAATTTTGATTTATCAAAACAAGGATATCTTAATCTATTACCAGTAAATAATAAAAAATCTAAGTCTCCTGGAGATAATGATATGATGGTGAAAGCTAGGCGAGAGTTTTTAGAACAGGGATTTTACGATCCTTTGATGCAAGAAATAAAGAGTGTAATTGAGAATGAATTAGAATTTAATTCTGAGGAGATTAACACTATAGATTCAGGATGTGGGGAAGGTTACTATTCCGAAAATGCTCTGAATAATTTGAACAATATAAAATCTAATATTATTGGAACCGATATTTCTAAACATGCTATAAAACAAGCTGCAGGGAAATACAAAGAGAATTTTTATTTTGTGAGTTCCATTTATAATTTACCCGTAAAAACAGAGAGTATAGATTTAATCTTATCAGTCTTCTCCCCTAACGATTCCAAAGAATTCGGTAGAGTTTTGAATGATAAAGGCTATTTGGTTATAGTGAGCCCAGGAAAGAATCACATGAAGCAATTAGCCGAATTAATTTACGATTCTTTTCGTCCCCACGAATATAATATCATTGAAAAAACAGGAGAACCATTTTCTCATAGTTCTACCCACAGAAAAACATTTGAAATAGAAATTAACAATTCTGGGATGTTACAGAATTTACTAAAAATGACTCCTTATTATTGGAATACGAGTAAAGAAGGACAAGAGAAAATAAAGAATTGTAATGCTATTACTATCACTTGTGATTTTAATATTACAGTATTTAAAAAAGCATAAAAAAAAATCTCACTCTGATATTTCAAAATGAAATTTTGAAATGTAAAATTTTGATTATTATTTATTTACAATTAATAATTTTCTTTCTGAATTATTCTCTAAATTAACAATTACCATATCAACAAAAAATTGTAGAGAAGAAGAAAAAGTACCTTTACACTTTGAACTGATCTTGATTCACTTCTAGAAATACCGTTAAATCTAGTTTTGATATAATCTTCTGATCCATCAAAATGCAATCCCGTATTTTGAGCAAAAGTTAGTGTTGGCAATAAAAACAATAAAAGTCGTATCTTTTTCATAATATGAAATTTACTTAAAACTATTTTTTGATGGTTCGATTAAATTATTAAAAATGAGTATATTTATTTCAATATTATTTAATTAAAATCTCATGAAAAAATTATTACTCTCATTATCGATATTCTTTTTTACAACTATTTCTTTCTCACAAAATGCATTAAGCCTTGACGGAACTAACGATTATGTAAATTGTGGAACTGGAACTTCACTTAATATAACTGGAACAGCAATAACTATGGAAGCTTGGATTTATCCTACTTCCTGGCGAACCAATATTTGGCAAGGAAATGTAATAAGTAAAGAAGGAACTGGAACCGGATACATGTTAAGAGTAGGTGCTGGAGGGAAATTAAATATGAATGTTGGTAATGGTCCTGGAGCAGGAACTTGGAATGAACTTTCATCCAGTACAACTGTATTAACTCTAAATACTTGGCAACATATTGCTGGTACTTATGATGGTTCTTATCTAAGGCTTTATGTAAACGGAATCGTTACTGATTCTTTAGCTAAGACGGTTACCATGACTGGATCAAATACCATAAATCTATTATTAGGAACCTCTCCTTATGATTTAACTCGTACTTTTCCAGGGAAAATTGATGAAGTAAGAATATGGAATGTAGCAAGAACCAAAGCACATATAAATGCAGATATGAACAATGAATTGTGTTCTGTACCGTCTAGTGTAAAAGCATATTACAACCTAAATCAGGGAGTTGCTGGAGGTGTAAATACAACTGTTACTACTGCAACAGATTATTCTGGAAATAGTAATACTGGTACATTGGTTAATTTTTCATTGTCAGGAACTTCATCAAATTGGGTAACAGGTCAAACATTGGTTCCTGGAGTGGTTGTAAATACTATTAATATATCAGCTTGTGGGTCTTATACTATGCCTAATGGAAGTATTATTACAATAGCTGGAACATATTACGATACGCTACCGAGTTCAACACCATGTGATAGTTTAATAGGATATAATATTAGCTTTCCTGCTGCTATAATTAGCAATACAATTAATGATGTGGGTTGTGTAAATTATACAACTTCATTAGGAAATATAATCACTACCTCAGGGACTTATTACGATACAATTTCAACTGGTTCTGGTTGTGATACAACTGTAGAGTATATTATTACTATCTCTGGACCTGTAGATGATTCTGTTTTCAGAGTTGGAGGAAGAATGGATTCTTATGATACATGGGCTGCTCACCAATGGGTAAGATGTGACAGTAACTTTAAACCTATAATAGGTGCAACAAATAGATTTTATATTGCAACACAGCCTGGAGATTATGCTGTAATTGTTATTCGTGGGAGTTGTTTAGACACTTCTGATTGTATAAATATAGCTTTGTCGAATATTGAAGAAATAGATCTTAACAACTTCTTCTCTGTTTATCCAAATCCTAGCAACCAATGGATAACAATAGATTCTGAGATTCCATTATTGAAAAAAAATATAAAAATTTATACAACAACAGGAATTTTAGTAAATGATTTAACAAGTGTAGGAAAAAAAATTAATGTTGAATCACTAACAAGTGGAATCTATGTTATACAGATCAATTTTGACGAAAAAATCTACTTTTCTAAATTTGTAAAAAAATAATAACCTAAATATTAAACAATGAAAAAAATATATTTGTTGATTATAACAATCAATTTATCAAGTTTTTCTTATTCTCAAAATATAGCTCTTCATTTTGATAGTCTAAATACTCATGTTCAAACAACTTACTCTGGAATTTCTGGAGGAACAGGCGCTAGAACAATTGAGGCTTGGATAAAAACTACTTCAAATCATGTTCCTTCAGCTAGTGGTAAACAAGGCGTGATAGCAGATTATGGTTCTTTTACAACTGGAGGTCGTTTTACTTTTAATGTCTTATTTAATAATGCCCTTAGAATAGAAGTTGGTGGAAACGGATTAAGTGGAACAATATCTGTTAATGATGGGAACTGGCACCATGTTGCAGTCGTCTATAACCCTTCTGCTACAAATGAATATAGTTTATATGTAGACAGTGTTTTAGATGTAGCTGGAAATTTAACCATAACAACAAATACGGGTTCTTTAACTAATTTAAGAATTGGAAAAAGAATTGATGCAGCAGGCGGATTTAGAGGGAGTATTGACGAAGTAAGATTTTATAATTATGCGAGAACTTTGGCGCAAGTTGGTGCTGAAAGAAATGATGAATATTGTACTTTACCTTCAGGTTTAGTGGCTTATTATAAATTTAATGAAGGAATTGCTAATGGAACTAACACTGGAAAAACAATAACAGCAGATTATGCTGGAAACAATGATGGTACACTTACAAACTTTCTACTTACTGGTACTACAAGAAATTATGTAGCTGGACCAACTTTAACACCTGGACTAAATAAAAGTGTAGTTACTGCTTCTACTTGCGGAACTTATACTTCAACTAGCGGGAAGGTATTTTCTTCAACAGGAATATATTACGATACATTAACTAACTCTGTAAGTTGTGATAGTTTAGTGAAATATGACATTACCGTCACTTCTAGAATTATTACTCAATCTATTACTGCTAATGGTTGTGGAACTTATGTTACTCAGCTTGGGAAAATCATTTCAACTTCAGGTACTCACTACGACACTCTTTCTTCTGTTACTGGATGTGATAGTCTTATTGAATATATACTTACTATTACTACTAATAATAGTACAGTAACTCAAAGTGGAAATACTTTAACTTCTTCTGATACTTGGGCAAGTCACCAATGGGTAGATTGTAATAACGGATATTCTCCTATTGTTGGTGAAACTACAAGAATCTATACTCCTCCTGTTTCAGGGAGTTATGCTTGTGTCGTTTATAGAGGTACTTGCTATGATACTTCTACTTGTACTATAATAACGATTAACAATGCTAGTATAAATGAAAATTTAAGAGACTTATACCAAGTATATCCTAATCCTGTGAAAAATAGTTTGTTTATTAGTTATAATGCTTCTGATTTAAGAATACAAACTATTCAAATTTTAGATGTTACCGGAAAATTAATGACTGTTGTAAACAGAAACTTTAATCAAATTGATATTTCTGAATTAGCTACAGGAACTTATATCTTAAGGTTAGAAACAGAGAGTGGAATTTCAACACAAAGATTTATTAAAGAATAAAACAATTTATCAAACAATAAAAAAGCCTCATTCGAATTACAAATGAGGCTTTTTTTTTAGAATATGAAAGGCTTTAATCTTAACACTTACAACCTTAATACTATCTTCTTATAGAACAAAGGCACAATAATAGAGTACATAACTGATATTAGAAACATTCCTAAAAAATAGAAACTTAATACTGTTGTTGTATCTCCCATTATTTCAGAAGACTGTGTTGCTTGCTCAATGTAATCTTCTTCTGTTTTATCAGTAAAAAATGCATTATTCTCTTGTATTGTTTCAAACGGTACAGAAAGAGCCTGCTCTATTGCTGCCTTCACATGGTTTTTTAAAAACTGAGGGTTAATAAATTTTAGGTAACAAAACAAGAATACAACTACAATCAATATATATTTCCCTGCATTCTTAAGACTATTCTTAAAATTAATAACAAAAGGATGAAATTCTTTGTCTTTTTTTACCTGAACATACAATCCAATAATTATTACACCAAGAATGAAAAATAAATTCAAATAAATCCCAATTCTAAAGTGATGTGGGACTTTTAAACTATTCATTACTAGCAACAACAATATCCATATTGCTGCTAGTGAAACCGGAATTGAAACTCTTCTCTTTTCCATTTTTTTTAATTTTCATAACCAAAAACCACATACTTTAAATATTTGGTTTTTAGCTGTTTGTTTTTTTTGGAATTTGTTCCGATAACTATTAGAATTCTATCCGTTCATTGATGCTAAGAACTCAGCATTCGTTTTTGTGTTCTTCATTCTATCCTTCATGAATTCTATTGCTTCAATTGGGTTCATATCTGCCAAGTATTTTCTCATGATCCACATTCTCTGCAATTCTTCTTTCCCCATCAGTAAGTCTTCTCTTCGAGTTCCAGATGAAGTAATATCTATTGCTGGATAAATTCTACGGTTAGCAATTTTTCTGTCTAATTGTAATTCCATGTTACCAGTTCCTTTAAACTCTTCGAAAATTACTTCGTCCATTTTAGAACCAGTATCAGTTAATGCAGTTGCAATGATAGATAAGGAACCTCCGTTTTCTATCTTACGAGCAGCTCCAAAAAATCTTTTTGGTTTGTGTAATGCATTTGCATCTACCCCTCCAGAAAGAACTTTACCTGAAGAAGGAGAAACTGTATTGTATGCTCTAGCCAATCTTGTGATTGAATCTAATAAAATACATACATCATGTCCACATTCTACCATTCTTTTTGCTTTTTCAAGCACAATGTTAGCTACTTTTACGTGTCTTTCTGCTGGCTCATCAAAAGTAGAAGAGACAACTTCTGCATTTACATTTCTTGCCATATCTGTTACCTCCTCTGGTCTTTCATCAATTAATAAAATAATCAAATAAACCTCTGGGTGATTTTCTGCAATTGCATTTGCAATGTCTTTTAATAAAACTGTTTTACCAGTTTTTGGCTGTGCCACAATCATTCCTCTTTGTCCTTTACCAATTGGTGCAAACAAATCCATTATTCTTGTAGACATAGTTTCCTTAGAATGTCCTGTAATATTCAGTTTCTCATCTGGAAATAAAGGTGTTAAATGTTCAAAAGGGACTCTATCTCTAATAAAAGAAGGTTCTCTTCCGTTCACTTTATCCACACTCAATAATGGGAAATATTTTTCTCCAGCTCTGGGTGGACGAATAGATCCAAAAACGGTATCTCCTGTTTTTAGTCCATATAATTTCACTTGTTGGTTAGATACATAAACATCATCAGGCGAACTTAAATAATTGTAATCTGAAGATCTCAAGAATCCGAAACCTTCGTTCATTAATTCAAGTACTCCTTCCATCTTGATTAAATTATCAAAATTATAACCGTGCTCTTCCCCTGGCTTTACTTTATTTTGATTTGATTTATTCTGATTTCTGTTCGAGTTCGAGTTCGATTTTCTATTGTTAGAATTCTCTTTCTCACTGGAGTTTTCTTTAGGGTTAGGGTTTTCTTTAGGGCTAGAATTTTCTTTAGAATTATCCTTCTCTTTTTTCACTTTACCTTCCTTATTTCCTTTGTAAAAAGGATTGTTAGGATTATTCAAATCAGCTTTAGTTGGGACATAATCGTCCGGAAAAGTTTTCTGCTTAGGATTTCTAGAATTCCTTTTTTCCTTGTATTCAGTTCTTTTTTCGTTTGGTTTGGAATCAGATTCTGCCTTTATCTCCTCTTTCTCTACTTCTTTATTCTCAAACTCTTCATTTTTAATAGGCTTTTTCTCTGCTCTTGGTTTTGGAGCTAGTTTATCTTTCTTTTCAGTTTTCACCTCTTCTTTTACGATAACGATTGGTTTCACTGCTTGTTCATCAAGTATTTTGTAAATCAAATCTTGTTTTTTAAGATTTATTTTTTTGATGTTTAATTTTTGAGCAATTTCTTTTAGCTCAGGTAATAATTTACCTGTCAATTCTTTAATGTCGAACATATAGTATGTATTGTGATTTCTTGATATTATTTAGATGATATTAAAATAATAAAATGGCGTGATGCCTTTGTTTGTTTGTTAGGTTAAAAAAATAAAATGGAAATCATTTTATAAAAAAGAAAATACAATCATTTTTTTCTTCCCTGCAATTATACAACTATTTTTTCTAATTTAGCAAAAAATCTTTCAATGATACAAAGAATCCAATCCGTTTATCTAGCCATTTCAACTATTTGCTTAGCTCTCCTATTTGTTTTTCCTTTTAGTTATTATCCAAATATGGAATATAATGTGATGGAATTAACAAATTCTGAATTAGGACCTAAAATTTTATATCCCTTATTTATCAATGTGATTGTATCTATTTTTTTAGCTCTATTTTCAGTACTAAGTTTTAAAAATAGAAAAAGACAACAACTATTAAATAAAATAAATTTTGTTGTTCTACTGGTGTTTCTAATTGTCATGTTTTTTGATTTCAATAATATTGCATCAGATTTGCCCATAAAGAAAACTGAAATTAATTACGGGATTGGACTATTTCTACCCGTTGTTGCTCTTATCTGTTTATTAATGGCAAATCGAGCAATAAAAAGTGACGAAAAACTTATTAAATCAATGGACAGAATTAGATAATTCTAACTACTCACATTTCTTAAATCCTCACTATGAATTCCAAAACTAAAAGTTGGTTTCTTCTTATTTTATTAGCCATCATTTGGGGAAGTTCATTCATTTTGATGAATAAAGCTATGTTTATAGATAACAATAAAGATTATCCCTTACTTACAGCCAATGAAGTTGGTGGGTTAAGAATATTAATCTCTGGATTTGTATTACTTTTTGTGTTTTTTAGACACATTAAAATTGCTTTTAGTAAACATACTATTTTTCTAATTCTTGTTGGTATTCTTGGTAATTTTGGCCCTGCCCTACTATTTACCCATGCACAACAAACCTTATCTAGCTCATTAACAGGGATATTAAATTCATTAGTCCCAATATTCTCAGTTATTGTGGCCACATTAGTTTTTAAACACAAGATATCAACTAAAGCAATTGGAGGTATTCTTATCGGTTTAGTTGGAACAGTTTTCTTAATATATTTCAGTAATAACGGAAATGGTGACATAGAACTCATTCCTGTCCTTATGGTTGTTTCTGCTACTGTTTGTTATGCTTTTAGTTTAAATATTATAAAAAATAAACTAACCGAAGTTTCTTCTTTTGCAATCACTTCTATATCCTTAGTTTTTATGATAATTCCTTCTCTAATTACTCTCGGTTTCACAGATGTAATTGATAAGGTGAGTAATCCTATTTATTATCCTGCAATTGGCTATACTGCTTTACTAGCTGTAGTTGGAACTGCTATAGCACTTGTTATTTTTAATGAATTAATAAAGCTTACAACTTCTGTTTTTGCTTCTTCTGTAACTTACCTTATTCCTGTTGTAGCAATC
>Ga0209713_10000964_pt1 | contig 16785 bp, 10 predicted proteins | sample ArcOceMetagenome_3_FD_187444 | JGI IMG/M metagenome (GOLD analysis project Ga0209713, IMG submission 187444) | Marine eukaryotic phytoplankton communities from Arctic Ocean - Arctic Ocean- Svalbard ARC20M Metagenome (SPAdes) (version 2) | ecosystem: Environmental > Aquatic > Marine > Oceanic... | reverse complement strand
ATACCTCAACAGACTGAAGAAACACATACAACAGCTTTACACGCTACATAGCGTTCTGATGCATCCATCATCATACCGCACTGTACCGTAGCCGGCCAGCGTGGTCCTGTAAATTCTTAGGGAGCGGCAGGAAGCCAGTCAGCCTGCGTGGACCCGAGTTTCTTCAAAAGATGTCAAAGCAGACCTCAGCAGGCGTGCGAAAAGGCCAAGTGGAGAGTGGAGGTATTGTGCTCGCTACCGTATATGGGACCCGAGCGCCCAGGGTGGTGTTACCCGACATGGCGTTGAGCTTACCTACCTTCTGTCATTCGTTATAGACGGTCAGAATGGGGCCGAAGTGCTTCTTCGCCACAAATCTTACGGAAAACGATTGAAAACGCTTGAAATCCCAACTAGATCAGCGTCATCAGTGATCAGTAAGCACTGTCTCTCAAAAGAACCCCTCTGAAGACTCGAAATGACTAGGGTTCAATACTATGACAGTTTCCAGTTTTATTGAGACCCCCCAGAAAAACGCAAAAGTTCAAGTTGGTTGGGCGTGACTTATAATTGCGTTTTTGGCGAAATCTTAAAAAATCTCCCGGTACAACCGATTTTTCGATTTTTATTTGTACCGGGAGATTGTGTCCAAATGCTCTTTGTACCGGGAGACGGTGTCCAAATGCTCTAATACACCTTACATCTTTGGAGGTTTCACTGGATCCTGTTTTTCTTCCTTGCTGATCAGAGTCCTAATTTGAGCCCAAATCTTTATTGACAATATGTACACGGGCCAAGTGCCCAAAGCTGGCACAGGCAATTACTTCAATCTCGGAGCAGATCTTCCCCTTGCCTGCCCACTCCCTGCTTCCGCCTCCCGCTCTCCATCCAAACAGATTGTGTCCAAAGTGGCCCTGAAAACTCCTGCACGAGATTTCAAGTTGGAGCTCCATCTTCAGCTGAGCTCGATGGAGGATTACGGATAGGAAGTCTCTGATGCTGCCCTTACGAATACTTGGCAGATGTGCCGTCGACCCCATTCGTGTATCGCGTTGAGCCTGGCTTGCGCAACTTCTTAAACCTCTCAGCTGCCAAGATGGCAACACCAGCGCCTGCAATTCCTATCCCAGCATCATCTCCTCTTCTTTTGCTTACAGGCTTGGCAGTTCCCGCTGTGCCGTTGACCTCATCCGTGTGCGGCATCGAGTCAGGCTTGCGCAACTTCTTAAACCTCTCAGCTGCCAAGATGGCAACACCAGCGCCTGCAATTCCGATCCCAGCATCTCCTCTTTTGCTTGCATCATGTACCTCTTCCAGCACGAGGACGGGTGGGTGGTGTTGCAACTGGGGCGCTCCTTCGCCCTTGGATTCGCCTTCATGTTGACGCGGCGGAGGCTGGAGCAGCAAATGGGTGTCAGACATCACGTCGAATTCCCTAGCAGATTCAGCAAGCTTGCGGAGCCGTGATTGGACTGCGGGAGTGGATTGACTGTGGTTGGTGCTGATGAGATCAGGGTGCTCTTGTCCGAGATCTTCCTCAGCAGTCAGCTTGGGAAGCTCCGTACCTCGCAGTAATTGCTCTCGGAATTCGTTCGCCGAGATAGGAGTATTTTCTGTCTCCTCTCTCACCGGCGCAGCATTCTTGTCCGCATCGTCTCGAAGTTCTGGCTTGGCTCGAGCGTCGTCCGATGCAACAGGTTGTGGCGGCTTTGGAAGCCTCATTGAGCCAGGTCTTGTCAACTTCTTTATCTTCTCAGTTGTCACGATTGCAGCTGCAGCGTCCGTAGGCGAAACGTTCTGATGATCGTCTGCATTTTCATGTTCACCTTCCTTTTCCTCCTTTGCTTTAGGAGCCAGTCCAACGGCGACCTTGACGCTGTGGAGTCCGTTTCTAATCTTGCCGCTAATTATACCCGGCACATCCTTTGGGCTTGGAAGCGAGGAACGCATATTCTTGAACATCATGAGTGGCGGGATGACCATGGTTGTCATGTTCACCACAACAGCCATGAAGGAAAAGATGAAGTGATTCATCTCAAATGTGGGATCGATCTGAGAGAGTCCCCACGGACCCGAGGCTGCTGCTTGTTGTTCTTTTGCGATGTACGCGTCGATGATCATCATGAGCCCAACAAATAGCGTGAGTGTCAGTGAGCCTTGCGACACAGCCTGCATCTGGTTCAGATCAGGGGTTGCGAACGGCTGCAGGATGAGGTTTGCGATCAGGAAGAAAAGGGTGACGAGGAGAGCAACGCCCATTTGGGCGGGCTCGCCGGGCGAGATGAAGATCAGGAGCCCAACCATCATGAATTTACGCAGCATCTCGCTCAGCTCTGCGCGTTGAGGGAGTAGGCGTGTGACACAGTGTAAGTGCTTGTGCCATGTGTCAGGTAGGTAATTGTGAACAACTTTCTCCAGGTTGCACGTGCGCGCACTTCCAGTGGAAAATCAAAACAAGGGCATTCACACAAAAAGAAGGAACTAACCCCAGAACCACGTCTTTACTTGATAGGCGCCGAAGATGGTGCCAATGCGCTTAATTGCAACCCTCTCGCGCACGTCTGGGGACTCAGGGTCCCAAGTCAGGACGGGGATGGCGAGGACACCACTTGCCAGCAATGCTTCTACTTTCAACTCAAGCTCCTTTCTCTTGGCTTTTACAGTCTCTGGGTCTGGAGCATCCTCTTCCTGTGTGCCCCCCGGCATGTTAGATTCTTTGCTGGTGTGAAGACCAGGTGTGCAAGCGAAAGCGTGGCAATCAAGCGCATTGGGACAACTAGATGCGCTGCAGGATACCAAATATCACTAGCCCCAGCCATCGATGCACACGCAAGCGCGAACAAAGGAGCAAGCTTAGCCCCGACCGTCACAAAATAGCTAAGCAAACAGGTAGCAATACCACCCCTCCGCCCAGGCACACAAACTCGGACACAGGGGCTCTTCAAGACTTAGCACTCTTCAATCAAGGAGAAATGCTCAGCGTGAAGAAAAGTTGCCAGAACAAGGAGGAGAAAAGCAACTTGCCTTATCATTAGCTAGCCTATGCGACAAGGCCTGCCACAAGACTTGCTCGGAATTGAGAGGCTTGTCGTCGGGCTTTGGTTCATAGGATTTGGACTCTGGGCAAAACGTGCCATGGTAGAAACTGTAACTGTCTTTCTTGTGGGGGTTTGGGAAGTGACTTCCAAATGGTGAGACCCACAGTTCCTCAGGATTCGGCTTCTTCTTGCCCCTGCCGAGCATTCCCTTGATCATATCTTTTTTTGCCCCTGCTTTGCTAATCTTTGAACCTGAGGATGGCCATTCATGGTTCAGGAGCATATTCACCTGGTCGAAAGAAATATTTTGTATCGTTTCCATGCCCGTGAATGCGTGCGATAATGAAACGATTTTGCGTATAAGGTGATCGAACATCTCAAAGTCGACATCCTCATGATTTTGCAATTGGAAGTGCTGACGAATGGCTCGATGAAGTACAACGTCAGAATCGTTAACCTGCATGCAGACGTACTTGCAATGTCACAATCTTGTTGAGTGCCGAGGCCTCGGAAAGTCACGAGATCCACCAAATACTTTTTCATGGCGCGCACACTGCAGGGGCCTCTGATCTGTACGCTGTAATTACCCTGCATATACTCATGATACTAAATTATTTATAAATTAGGCCCAACATGAATTTCTTTCCTCTGGCGCCGCTGTAATTACCCTGCATATACTCATGATACTAAATTATTTATAAATTAGGCCAAACATGAATTTGTTTCCTCTGGCGCCGCTAGCGCCCGCCCACGGTTGGTGTTGATGGGGACTGAAGCATACGGACAGATATTGGTGAGTTATTGACAACAACAAGTGCAAAAATCTTTACCATGTTCGCTTCTGCTTCATCCATCTCCAGCTGGCAAATGCGCCTGTCCAAGAGTTCACACAGATTGTTCCACGTCACTGAACAAACATTTATACATTTGTTCTATATTTTGGACAGTTCTGAGGGCACGTCAGCATTGACTGTTCTGCGAGCAGACTAGCATCCAAGAATGTGACCTGTAGATATCCTCAATGCGGCGAGCATATTCATTGATATCATCCTCGATACTACCGATCAAGGATGCTATCAGCTTGCATTCTAGAGATGCGTTCATTTTGTTGAACAGCCGCACCATGTCAGCAAACGCTGCCTTTATCTTTTTGTCTTTGGCAACAGCAGGAATTTCCATTTTGACCATCAGTCTGTAGAAAATGAAGGGTATACCCAGCGGAAACAGGAAAAAACACACGAGACTGTACAGCCCCAAAAACGAATTTAGCGGAGGACATTCCAAGCGGAAATCAGCATACAGAACTCCAAGGGTCTTATGACAATTGAATGCTTGCAGACTGTTCAATGAGGCAACAGGGTAAATCAGAAATGCTCCAAACAGCACATTGCCGTAGAAACTGTCTTGTAAGTCCTCCCAAACCTGACGGCGTTCTGGGGTCCAGCCCAAGCACATCACTGTCATCTTGTGCGCCGCAAGAGGAAGTGCACAAAAAAGAGCAATGGCCACCGGTCCCGCTGTCGTGGCAATGAGATTACTTTGAAAACTCAATCCAGTCCACAGACAGGACATCTTTGGAAGCTCAACCACATTGAATTGAAACATTGAACCCATGTCGTTCATCATCGTCGTGAGTCCCTCTGGCCATTCAACGTTGAAAGAGGCAAACGAACCAAGAACTTGGACGTACCCTACTATGATCTTCATATGCACAGTCAATTTGTGCTTTTCTGCGAATTCGCTAAACCATGACATAAATCCAAGAAACTTCGACACCATGTTCCAAATCCCTTTCACTAATGCTATGAATGGAGCTAAAAACCCCCAGATAATCTTCCCCGTTTCACCCATTTTCTGGCCAAAGTTTTTGACGGTGGTCATAAATCCCGATACAGAAAGGCCCTTGGGTCTGAATCGCAAAAACTTTGTCCATGCGTCACGCAGCTGCAGAAATGTTTGGTTAAGCCAGCTCTTCTGCTTCGGCTGTGCCTGTGCTTGCGTTTGGGCCCCTTCCTCTGTATTTGCATTCGCATTGGCGCCAGTGGACGCGCTTGCAGCAGCTACACCGGCTGCCCCAGCTGCGCCTGCTGCCCCCGCAGCTGCCCCCGCAGCTGCCGTCCCCGCAGAATTCGATTGTGCGGGTTTCTCTTGCTGTACTTGCTCCTCTTCCTCCTTGCCTTCGTCGGGGTCTATACCGAAAAACAAGAGAATCCAACGAACCATAAAATCAGGCATGGGGATTGCACCCAACATGGGAGACCAACATGCCAAAATATATCCCAACAAAGCCACGATTCCGCCCCCAACAAATGTTCCGATCTGTAGAACAAGCAGAGCCGGGTCACCTGGTGGGGGGCACCACTCGCAACCGGTGGCGACCTTGGCCCATCCATCAGGGCAGAGGCCACATGCTGGCCCTGTGCGATTGCCCAGGCAAAAATTGGCTTTGGCACAGGCTCCTGGAAGGCATCTGTGCACATTTGCAGCTCTTGGTCTGTGGGTGATGTTCACGTCCAATGCCCTCCTCGTGACGAAAGCCACTCGGTTTCGTCGAAACCCCAGTTTTGCGCCGAGCGTCTCTATCAGGTCTGTGAATTCACCAATTGCTCTGCGCCAGAAAGGTGCAACTTCGCCATTTGCATTCCAGAAGTGCGGAGAACTTGCTCTCCGTTCGGCACCATTCAACAGAGAATCGTTCTTTTGGGCATTGGTCCAGTTATCCGGCTCTCTCCAGTAACCTGCGATCGTAGTGACGTCATCCATCCCACTGCACGTGGCGCCTACCGGACAATTAAGACACGCGGAAAAGTTGTTCTGGTCTAGCAGATACAGGTTTGCGTCGCACCGGAGGCAACGATCCTCCAGCGGGTATCTGTCGTCACGCTCCATGTAGTAGCCTGGCGGACACGAGATAATCCTCTTCACCATGTTCAGTTTCCGTGGGCCGGAGAGCACTATTTCCCATTCGCTCCCCTCGGGATCTGGGACAAAGAGATCCCCGTCAGGACACTTGGCACCTTTGGGACACTCCTGGCATGCTCCTCCAGACTTCGGATCAACTATGTAATTGAGAGGACCGCAAGGCGAACACTGTTGCGACGTAAGGTCGAAGTCATAGCTTCCAATCGAGGCGTTGATGAGTTTTGTTCCTCGCGGACATTCCCGCAAGTAGAACCCTGGGACTTGGCTAGGGTCGCAAGGCTGTGTCTCATCCGTTGCAATCGACAACATACTCCCAAACATAGTTGTGGGGGTTTTGTCCCTCAGATAGATTCAGTGATGGCGTTCCGGTGATATTCTCATAAAAAATTTCGTAGAAAAGCGAACGGTTGGGTTTGTGGTAGCAGCTACGCCCTTGATGGTCGCCCACTCTATAGTCCTGGTTCCCACTTTGAGCATTTTCGGGATAAAGTGCATCCAGGGCGGATTCGATGCAGGTCTGCATTCAACGCCGATGGGGCATTTAGCACACGTACGTTTCCCACACACACCGGCACTGCAATCAGCGAACATGTCTAAAGTGAATGAACTGAGACCGCACTCGTGGCATTCTTGCGTGTCAACAGTGGTGTTGACAAGGAGATAGCCCATGGGGCATGCCATCAGTGTGAAAATTCCATCAATTTCTAACCAGACCTCTCCGGGCAAGCGCGTAGTCATTTCTGTAGCGCCTCCTCTTACCAGTGACAGAGTGCCATTCGGGAAAATTTGTTGCAAGGCTTTGGTGAGGTTGGCAAGTTGACCTGCCGGATTTGCAACAAGTTCTTGCGCTGTCGCAGCGTCACCAAAGAGCCTGTATTTCACTGTGTAGGCAGAAAGTGACAGAGCGCGTCGCGTTGCCTGTGTACGGCGGGCTGCCTGCCGGGAATCAGCCAGCGACGCGTAATCCTCGATCTTGACTAAATCAGGGTCGATGCCAAAGGCTAAAATCAACAGCTCTTTCAGACGGGCCTCTGACGGCAACGGTCCTGAAAGCTCGAGCTCCCCCAGCACGTTCGATTCTGGAAATACTGGTTTCCCTCGATTGGGACAGATTCCAGAGGGAGGACAATTGAAGCATGCGTACGCCGCGTCATTTGAATTGCTGATATACTTGCCTTCTGGGCACATATAACACTCTTGCAATTCATACCCTGTTTCATTTATGAGTTGATGACCGACAGGGCAGCCATGGACCGCATACTTTTCATCAGAGCCCCGAATCCAAGTGCCAACAACGTTCGGCATCTTATCTGAACCGATCCCAGAGCACGCGAAACTCGGGAAATTTTTCAAACCACAGGTCCCATCTGGACAAAGCGCAGCTGCAGGACATTTGAAACACTGCATGGTAATCGCACCGCCCTGTCCCGTGCGGTTCTTGGACATGTACATGTTCAGCGCACAAATGCAGTCATCAATGGATACCGCACCCTCCCGGTATGGCGCTTGCTCTCCTGTGTTAGCACCTGGGACGCAGCGGATGCAATCACTTTCCGACTTCATTCCAATTTTGGTGTTATACTTGCTGGCTGCGCAATCCCGACATTCGACAGTGCCTGGTGAGTCCTTGTACTTCCCGGCACCGCACGACGAGCAGGTAAGACACTGGTCTAGCGTGCATTCCATGCCTTCGGGACAGACCTGGCACTCTTGTTTAGGCGCATGGATTTCGTTGTCAAACACCTCGCCAATGGAAAGTGCCGGCCACACCTTGTATCCCGTGGGACAAATGTTCAGTTTCATGATCGGGGACTGGATGGTCCATTCTGATCCCACCGTAACTGGAAACGTCACATGCGAGCCATTGCATTCAAGGCCAGGCGGACAGCGCTGGCAGTCATCCGTGTTAGGGTTAAGAATGTAATGAAGTACACGATTACACGGTTGGCACAACTGCATCTCCGCTTGCGAGACTTTCCCGTTTCCGATCCCTTTCATCGAATATCCTGTCGGACAACTTTCCAGTTCGAATCTGCCAAAGTCGGGGTTCACAGTTGTCTTCCGTTCGTTATACGGCCGCCTTACCCATTCTCCGACAAGTTCTGTGCTATCCCCGTCTGGACACCTGAAGGACGACATGTTTTTGAGGGCACATGATCCGTCAACACAAGATGCTCCCAGGGGACATTTCTCACAGTTTTTGACTGTCGCGCCATAAGGAAAATCTGGCATACTCAGATATCGGTCAAAGCCACAAATCACCAGATCAGTGCCATCACATTCGGCGCCTTCAGGGCATCCCCTGCACGATTCGAAGAATTCGGGCGGTTCCGTATTTGGCACCAGGACTCTTGCTGAATACGTTCCAGGGTCACAGCGCTTGCACAAGTCAGTAGCGCAGTCCAGTTTGTATGGAGGATCGCACATCCATGGGCATGTGTCGTTATACTCCCCGTGGTCAATGAATATGGTATGCTCCTGCGGATACGTGCAATTCAAGCAAGTCGAATCGCGGATTGAGCCAATTCGACATCTGGATCGGTATTGGCCTATTGCACAAAAATCCAAGTTGCAATCCAAGCAGAACGTTGCCTCCTCAACAGGATTGTACGTGTCCCGAGGGCATGCAATGCACGTTGCTGATGCGATCGGGGCATATTTGCCAGCCGGACAAATGTTGCAGTTCGTGGATCCTTGTGGGGAATATTGTCCGCCGGCACAGTCTGTGCACACAGATATGCTTGTCGCCGCGACGACCGTCGAATATTTGCCACCCTCACATTGGTCGCATACAGATGTGCCATTGTTTTCAGCATACTTTCCCGCCTGGCAATCAATGCAGTCCTCAGCATTCGCGGCCTCTAAACTTGTGCTGTACTTGCCAGGTACGCAAGGAGCGCAGAAAGAAGAGTTGACAGCAGCAATCAAAGGGCTGAACCACCCTCTCCCGCATGATGTACAATTGGATGGCCCTGGCTCCGGCTTGAAATTGCCCGTGGGGCATGCTGTGCAAGTTGCTCCATCTGGACCGCTGTAACCTCGGTTGCAGGTGCAATCGATTACTTCATCACTCTCGGGCGGGGAATCCGACCCGAACGGACAATCATTGCAGTGACTGGCAGCTGTCGGGCGATTACCGTACTTGCCTTCCTGGCACGATAAGCAGCCGGATGTGCCATTGACCTTCTTGAATGTCCCTGGCAAGCACTCCAGGCACGGCCCTCCGTCTGGCCCGGTGTAACCCGGACTGCAGACACAATCAAAGCGCGAGGTACTTCCTAACAAAGTGATGCCATGGGGGGGGCATGCTGAGCACAATGCAGCTCCCGCTGTGGAATATTTGCCGGATGAGCATAACTGGCAGTCAGTAGGACTACCTCGGCCTCTCGAGCTCGATGAAGTTCCAGCGGGGCATTGAATGCACACATCTGATGTCGTCGCGCCTATGGTTGTGGAGAAGGTTCCAGCATCACATCGCATGCAGCTGCTTGCACCAATCATGTCATTGTATGATCCGGCGCTGCAGTTTGAACACACATACATCCCTGTCCGGTCGGCATACTGCCCGGAAAGACAGTTCTCGCATCCAGTCGCGCCAATATGCGGACCAAAAGTTCCCTCAGGACATCCAATGCAGGCAGACGCGCCTGAGCCTGAAAAAAATCCTGCAGAGCAAAGTTGACACGTCTGATTGCTTTGAGCGCCTGTCACATTCGACTGTGTTCCAGCAGGACATGACATGCACGAGAAATCTTCTGTCTCTTTTGCTCCAACTTGGTATAATCCAGCTGGACAAGGAGAATTTGGATCAAAACAAGCAGACCCGGGCGAATTTCGTGTGTGATTGGTCTTGCAAGTGCAGTTGTTTGCGGATGCAGCTCCCGCAAGAGATTCAGAATTGAGGGGACACTCTGTGCACGTCGACGCCCCGGCTTTCGCGAACATGTCCTTGAGGCAGATCTCACAGACTGTCGCCGAAACGGCACCTCGCTGGCCTGAATATTTGCCCGCAGGGCACCTGGAGCATGCAGACTCCGAGGAGGCTGCTGGATTTTCGCTATACGTACCCGCTGGACACTCCAAACAGCGATCTGCCAAGCAACAAGCAAACTAAGTCAGAGAAATTTGCGGAGAGACCCATTACGCAAGAAAGGAATGCATTGGGGAGTGAGGAAAGAGTGTGGTAAGCCATGTCCAGTCCCAGCCTCGTTCGCTGAGTTCGCAGCAAGAACAGCTCAGTGATACCTTGTGACATTGCACCTTCCAGGCCGCCGTACTTTCCAGCAGGACAATCACTACAAACAGTCGTTCCCTTGTTTTCTGAGTAGGTGCCGAAAGGGCATGGTCTGCAATCTATTGAAGAGTTAGCGCCTATCTTGTCAGAAAACGTCCCTGCACCGCATTTTTCGCAGTTGTCTTCTGTTGTGGCGCCCAGGATATCCGAGTATGTCGCTGCTGGACATGACATGCATGAGTCCGAAGTCGCCCCGATTTGATCTAAATATTTGCCCGCCGCACATGAGATACACGCTGTTGAAGCATTCGAATTGCTGTACTTCCCCAGCGCGCATGGAATACACGGGGAGCTCCCTCGGACGTTTTTGTACGTACCAAGCATGCATGGATAGCATTCATCGCCATTCAAGCCAGTAAAGCCTTCAGCGCAGATGCACACAGCATTACTTATGCTCCCTGGCGGCGATGACATTTTTGGTGGGCACGACAAGCAAAAAGAGACATTGGTGTTTCCCCTTTCATCACTGTATGTTCCAGCTGGACACGGGTGACAACCGAAGGACCCAAAGGAGTCCTTATACTTGCCAAAGCCACATTGTCGACACTGAGCCAGGCCACTGGGACCAGTGTATCCTGCTATGCAGCTGCAATTGTTCACATGTGCTTGACCTTGCAGTGACGTAGTCAGCAACGGACACGCCTTGCACGTAGTAGCTGCAAGCTCATCCATATATTTGCCCGGCTCACAAAGATCACAGAGAGAAGAACCGGAAAGCGGCTTGTATTTACCAACTTCACAGGCCTCGCACGAGTCTCCGTGTGGTCCGGTGTAACCAGGAACACACTGACAATCTGTAATCTGGACACTCCCTGCCGGCGACGACATGTGCACTGGACACAACATGCATTCTGAGCCTTGCAGATAAAATCCAGATTCACACACGCACTCTGAAACTGAGGCGCTGGTCAGCGATACAGTCGTGCTGCTCAGAGGACATGACGTGCAAGTGGTTGTGCCCCCGGCAGAAAACCTTCCGAACCCACACGGTGCACATTGCACGTCGACGCATTGAGAAGTGCAGGTCGAACTACCAGCGCCTCCAACCACAGAAACGTTAAAGAAGTCCATGAAAACGTTTTGCCTTGTCTGTTCCCAGTCGTGATCAGCTGGAACACTTAGATAGTGGCCAGCTGCACAAGTACAGTTGGTTAACAGCTTGCTCCCACTGGTTGAAATCCCACCTTCAGGGCACGGCAGGACTTGACCGCTCCCTGGACAGTAGTGGTTCTCGGGACAAACCGAACAGTTCCCATAGGATCCGTAAAAACCGGGCGCACAACCACATCCTTCAATGTGAATCCCCTCTCGGTAGCTATTCTCGGGACATTGCAGGCAAGAATATGTCCCAACAGTGTTTTTGTAGAAGCCAGGGGCACAGTAAGTGCAACTCGAGGGTCCGCACGGGGGACTGACACACTCCTTGCGCCGACCACATTCAGCGCACTTCTTGAACGGCTCTCTCCCTGTTTGCAAAGCTGACACTTCGTGACCGTAAGGACAAGCCGAAGCTTTGGTCCAAATGCCTGGAGCGCACTCCTGCTTCTCCGGCGACGCCATATCATGCGCAGACAATAGTTGGTATCCTGAAGGGCAACTGACCAACTCATATGCACCAGTTGAGGAATTTCTGGTCCAATTTCCGATGATCGGCCTCCCACCGGGGCACAGAAACCGGAAGATGCTGCCGTCCTGGGACACGTGCGCAGGCGCTCGCAGCGCACATGTCGTGTCCTCCAAACAAATTGCGTTCAAGGGGCAGCGATGGCAAACCAATGGTAGTGTATCCGATCCGTAACTCTCAGAGTAGCACACGCACGCTGACTGTCCGGTGAGTCCGTCTGTATGCGACCGCGGAGGGCACAAGAGGCATGGGCTGCTCCCGTTGACGGTCTTGTAGTGATGCTCCCCGCATTCGGTACAAGCGGCGCCGGCTGGGCCCGTGAACCCAACCCTGCAGATGCAATCACTTGTGCTGACGCTCCCGTGTCCAGAGACGGTATTGGATGGGCAGTCCAGGCAGGCCACTTCGGAACTCTCGCCCGTGGTCGTCGAATATTTTCCCCGCGCGCACAGCATACACGAAGCCGTGCCACGCACATCCTTATATTTGCCCGCACCACATGCACTGCATACTCCGCCGTCTGGTCCTGTGTAGCCCAAGTTGCAGGTACAATTGATGCTGTACTTGCTGCCGAGCCCGGAAGCCGAGTTTGATGGGCATTGCAAACACTGCGCTGAGCCAGTGAAATTCTTGTATTTTCCCGGAGCACAAGCAGCACAATTGTCACCGTTTGGTCCAGTGTACCCGAAATTGCAAATGCAGCCGAGAGTGCTGTTGGTACCCTCATGAGAATCTGCATTCGAAGGGCATTCCCTGCACGTCACCTCAGAAATTGCCGCGGAGTCTCCGCTGTACTTACCCCGCGAACACAAAGAACACAGAGCTGTTCCATTCACAGCCTTGTATTTCCCCGCGACACACGCAGTGCATGCCCCGCCGTCAGGCCCAGAGTAGCCCAAGTTGCAAGTGCAATTGCTGACGCTGGTACTACCAAACCCCGAAAACGAGTGCGAGGGGCAGGCGCTGCACGCGGCACTGCCTGTCTCCGAGTAAGTTCCCTGCGAGCACATCAAGCACTGCGACGAACCAGCGACGCCTTGATACGTGCCAGCCGGGCACGACGTGCATGCTTCAGAGCCGCTGACGGTCTTGTATGTTCCAGAGGAGCACGGCGTACAGGCGCCCCCGTCTGGTCCGCTGGACCCCGCGTTGCAGGTGCAGTTTGTCGCGTTCGCGGGCGAGGTCGACAGAGCAGGACAGGCATAACATGCTTCATATACCTCCACTTCGCACAGTGTGAGGGCGTCGGAGCTGTCTGGCAGACCGATGTAGAGATACTGTCCACTACGCGCACAGTCTACCTGCGCTGTGTAGGGAGAGGCTTGCGAGGCTTGACCCGGTACTGCTGAGCAGACTCCACCAGGCCAGGAATCCGCGCACTGATTAGATGACTGTATGACACCTATCTGTCCTTGATCATCACGGCACACGTGGTCCACGATTCCATCGCCGTCGCAATCTTCGATTGTGTAAAATTTTGATCCTTGTTGACCACACCACGTGCCATCGTACGGCCTTGCGCCGCAGGATGGAGAAGCTTGCGGAGCGGTACCGCCCGTGAAACAGACGGTGGCGGCGCTGTATGAGGAGGCAGAGCTTCCAATCCGAACGTCGAAGCCCTGCAGTCGCTCGGAGCAGCAATCAGATCGACCCCATATCTTGACGGCACTGACCGCCCTCACTTGTCCGAGGTCGACCATCCACCAGGGACTGGACTCTGCCCCCGAGGTGTGAGTACAAGATCCTGCTGCTATATCTGTGCTGTTATCGCCGTCCACTGCGCGGGCAGCCGCTTGACCCGCATCCGTTGAAGACTGCTGCGAGGCGCAAGGCTGCAGCCCATCTGCCCCGCACGCCCTCGCAAGGTTGTAGTGCGTGCCGCCTGGCCGGTATGTGCCGGACGCGCACGCCACGCAGGCCCCCCCATCCGGCCCGCGGCCGGAGAAGCCTGCCGGACACGCGGGCTGCGTACAGGCAGCAGGCAGCAGGCAGCACGTGAGCGCCAGCGCAAGGAGGCGGCCGCGGGATGCCGTCGCGCCACCGCCGACGGCCCCGCTGCGCCCCCAGGTCCCCATTCGCCGGCACCCGTGCCCCGCCGCCAGTCCTCTGTCGCGTCAGCGCGCGCGCGCGCGCGCGCGCGCGCGCCGGTCTGTGCGCGCCGACATGCCAGCCCGGCGGACCGCGCGCGCCTGCGCGCCCCCGCTCGCTGTGTGCACTGTGCAGCTGTGGTGGACCAAACTTGCGTCTTTGAACAAAGCTCGCTCTCGATAGCTGCTCTCCTCCATTTGACACTCACCTCACGAACCCCGGGAACCTGAGAAACTGCAGTTGCGCAACGGGTTGCGCACACAGGGCCAGTGGGCCAGCCTGCGGCGCGGGGAGGGCGGGGGCGCGAGATGCCAACCGCGCATGCAGACTCAGAGCACCCGCACCGGGACGCGGCAGCGCAAGAGGCTGCGCCCGGCGGCCGCCCTGCCGCCGCGCGACCGCCCGCCTCGTTCAAGGCCATTGCGGCCGCGGTCGGCGTGGCCGTAGAGCTGGCCCTGGCGCAGGATGCGCCGCCTGCACTCGCGCGCAAGCTCCACGGTGAGGTGGGACAGGGGGGCGTGCGGGGTGCCATTGCACGGTGCCAAAGCCCGCTCGGCGGCGGATCGACACGGGGGACGAGCTGCGGCTCTGTCCCCCCCGCGGAGGACGGTCTAACATGTCGCTCTCTTGCGCGATGGCCCCTCGCTTGCCCACGCCCTGCGTGCATGCTCCGACAGCGGTCCTCTTGCAGTTGGTGGACGAACTCCAGGTGCCGGGCGAGGGCGGAGCGCCGTGGGGTCAGCCAGGACGAGGGACTTTAGCGGGTCCCGCTTCTGACCCCACGCTCGTGACGCGCGATTCTACGTGGACACCAGTCGAGAGCAGGATGCAGGAGGAAGGCGGACTGTCCAAATGCTTGCTTTCGATGCTTGATGCCGAGCGTGTGAGGGATTCCGAGCGGAAGAGCGCGCAGCGGCAGGAGCGGGAGAAGGAGCGGGTCAGGGAGATGGAGATGGAGCAAGAAAAGGCAAGAATCCGAAGTGCGTTCCCAGAGACATCAACAGCCTCTTCCAGACCGTGTTCATGTGCGCCGTGTTTCTTGAACAAGCTAAACTCCAAATCCGTGCAGGCCCTTCCCTGTAAGTCGCACGTTACTCTCTAGCATCTGCCTCTGGATATGGCCCTAGAGTTGTGCAAACTGTCTTGCTGCGATGACTCAGAAAAATCTGTAAGGAGAGTGCACTGTTTCTGCCTGAGTTTGAAATGCCACCCCCGCCCCCCCTCTTTTCAAACTTCGTGTTCAGGTATAGGGGCTGAACGTGATAGAGTAAAGGGACAGGGCACGAACGAGGCGAAGAGCCTGTTTCCTGAGCCTTCCGTCGTTCCTGGGCCAGGACTTGTGACATCAACCTCGGCAGGGGAGCCTGTGCGAGAGGCCGGCCATTTACAACCAACAGAATGTGATCAGGATCCAAGTAAAGGAAACACCCTTCATGCAAGGGTGAAATCACGCCTGAAACTGGATCAACAGCCCCGGATGTCGTTGGTCGAGTTTCAAGAGCAAGAGGCGTGTGACTTGAGTGGAGGGGAAGGAGACAACGAACACGTGATGGTGCCAACAAAGTCGCCTGAAGGTGCTGATCTACTCGTGGAGGCAAGGGAAAATGCTGTGTGTGAAAACATTTTTGGACTCCGGGCTAACATGGTATCACAAACGAAGGAGATTCAAAGTATGAATGACAATGAGTTCTTGAGATCATTGGACATCTTGGAAGCTCACGTGATAAGTTTGCGCAAGTGGAACCGCCAACTGTCCAATGGCCAAAGGTCTGACGACCCCGAGTGGCAGGAAGCACTCAGAAAGCTGTGTGATGACATGAAGACCTCGACTCGACTCCTCGGTCGCGCCCTCGTCTCGCCGCCAACTTCGGAATCCGCCAGTATAGACAACGAAGGTGTTAGCCTTGGACTCGAGGATCCATCATCGCGAATGGATGAATCGCCCACACGGCGATCCGGGGAATCACGAGACGCCGACCAAACCCTTCAAGAAGATCAAGCTGAGCCATCCAGCCCTCATGGCTGTGCAGCGGGCGTGCACAGCTGTCGTTGTGAGGAGGACACGGCACACAGTCGGGGAGGCAGTCCGTCGGAAGGCACACGAACGAATACCGAAAGAGTGAAGACAATCCAGCACTTGTCAAGGAATACAACGACAAGGACCGCGGCCACCACCTCTCGGAATGCCGATCACATGTTCCCCGTGAGGACAAAATCATGGGGAGGACGGACAAAGTCGGATACAGGAAAGAAAGAAGACAAGGGCTTTTCCCGCACCGGCTCGATCGCCAAAACGGAGATCTCGGCACTCGAAAGTAATCTTCTGACACGAGGCACCAAAAATCAGCCGTTCCGAAGTTCTGATGGTTGTGCCTTGCCCTGCCCTCGCCCTGCCACAGAATGCCGATGGATCTAGTCCACCAACTGAAACAAACAGTGTCTGCCTTTCCCCATGCCATGTTCTGACGAAATTGTAACGGTCTTGTTGTTTGTGTTTCCCCACTCTGACACTCTGTGGGGCATGGTCGGCAGGAACGTGGATCAGACCACAGTTCAGCACCAAAGGCGCAAACTTGAACAAGTGAGAGTCTGCTGACACAGCCAAAGTGACCAGTCACCAAGTTGGTCAATTTGAACTGAACTGAACCAGCGTCCCCGCGCATGGCTCGCCCCGCCATCAAAGTGGGCGCGTGGGTGGCGGTGGCGGCGAGAATGGTGACCCACGCTCCCGTTTTGGTGGCAGGAAAACACACGAGAAAGTAGGCACTGCCACCCCCGCCCGAGACCACCCCGTTATGGAAGATTGTTCCTAATAAATCTCTCTCTCTCTCCCCCCCCCC
>Ga0209713_10000963_pt1 | contig 16797 bp, 15 predicted proteins | sample ArcOceMetagenome_3_FD_187444 | JGI IMG/M metagenome (GOLD analysis project Ga0209713, IMG submission 187444) | Marine eukaryotic phytoplankton communities from Arctic Ocean - Arctic Ocean- Svalbard ARC20M Metagenome (SPAdes) (version 2) | ecosystem: Environmental > Aquatic > Marine > Oceanic... | reverse complement strand
GATTCACTGTCGTAGTCAAGGACCTGTGTGAAATTGGCGTATCGGAAGACGAGCTCGATGCTGCAATACGCCATGTGAGTGGCCAGGATCCGGAGGTGTCAAACATCCTTCGTAAGGTTGAGGGTTGAGCAGTCATGATGCCTTTTCCAATGAGCTGATTTTATTGAATAATTGACGCAATGCGACTTTGCATTATAGCTAGTGGGGCTAGATGTCGTGGTGACGCGGCCATTCGGGGTACCACGTCCTTACTCGACTTTATTTTCTCGTGATTATTTTAGTATTTATGTCATAGAGCCTTTTCGAAGTTGTTCAGGTCCAACACAGAATCATCGTCCGCAGTCTGCCCCCCCTCCATAGCCTCTTGAATAATGGCGGCCATAGAAACATGTACTGCCAGTTCAGTACCAAGAATATATTCGTTGTACAGGTCCTTGATGAATGTTCTTGCTTTTGTCAAGCCTAAATCAATAAATCGAACCATAGGTTCAGCGCCTGGGTTTATGACGATATTGCCAGTGTGGAGGTCGTCGTGGTCAAATCCACGCATATGGAGCCGAGTTCTCAACATGGCTATCTTTGTAAGAATTTTTGTGACTTCAGATGGAGGTCGTTTGGTCTTGATATAGTCCTCCAGAGAAATTTTATATTTTTCAGAAATCTCCACTGCAAATCGCGTTGCTTTCAGAGCGTCAGGCCCGTGCCGTTCCGCACGATACTCCCCTTTCATAAGACCTTGCACAGCTTTTTTGATCTTCTTGGGGTAGTTCTCTCGCAGAGAATCGTTGTCAACTGCACCAGTACACACACCCATGAAATGTAATCTTGGAAGTAAATTAGGTTCAGTTGCCGTGATTTCTTTCATTATTTTTTGATGTTCTATCACCTTGTTGTTTGTTGTTGGTGAAGCGTCACGAAAGGGACCTCCACGCATCGTGCTGTACTCTTCAAAAAATGTATAATTCACGTCTTCATTAAGTGTTGGTACATTCACTGGTTCGATGAGTATCGCGCATGCTTGGCCGCCAATTGTTCCATTGTAACAACATTTGCTCTGTCCACGCGCAAAAGGTAGTGTATCTGTGACAATCAATTCTTGTGCAACACCCCCGACGTCTACAAAGTCTGGCATACCTACAGTGTATTTCAGAACTCCACCATCTCCACTGTAACTCTTCCACGGCCACCAAAACTCTCGAGCCGTTTGAGCCGTTCCCTCCTCAAGAGAGACCACGAGTTCTTTTTGAGTGTCATCTACCGCGGATCTTCGAACCCAAGGGGGCGTTGCAGGACTCTCGTATCCGTCCGGCGCCCGATAACAAATAGTGTCACGCATCAAAAATGTGGGAGAAGAACGAAGGAGGCTCAGTTTTTTGCCGCTTGTGCGTGTAGTTATCCTAAAAAAAAAAAGAGAGGTCGATAAAATGAAAAAGAATTCATAAAACGATTGGATTTCCCATGTGTTCCCGATGTATTCTTTTTCCCTTCGGTTGGCCAACTTTGCTCTCTTTCCCCGCCGCATCCCCTTCACCCTCACCCGCGTCGCGGCCCTGTCATGCAGAGGGGGCATCCCTGTTTTTTTTGGAGGAAGGAGGGAGGGAGGGGGGGGGGGGGGGGGGGGGGGGGGGGGGGGGGGGGGGGGGGGGAGGTGACCACCGCACGGGAAAAAAACTCAGCTGCGAGGTGAGGGGAGAGGGGCCGGTGTGTCAGACCCCGCCCGTGCCCCTGCGCGGTGGCGACGTGTGCCGTAACCGCACCCCCGTCGCGGACATGCGCACAGCCACTTTTTCTCCGTCTGTGCTACAAGACCAGACCTCAGAAAAATGAGCAGCGTCGTGATCGACTTCTGCCGATCACGCCAGGCTCTGAAAGACGAGAAGGCGCGCCGGAAAGACACCCTGGACGAGACGGCCGAGGCGAAGCGTGCCACCCTCGAACGACTCAAGGACAGCATGGAGAAACATTCCGTGGACTGCATCCGCCTGCCGTGCCAAGGCGACGAGACCCGCTACGCCCGCCTCGTGGCCACACAGGCGCGGTACCCTCGCTTCGCGTCGTTCCAGGATGTCGAACGCCACATCGCAGGCATGCAGGACATCATAACGGACGTGCCCAGTCTCCAGGTCCCGTCGTGTGTCCTCCGGGCATTCCTTCAAAGGGCGAGAATCCCCGACGCGCGGAAGCGAGTCACCGTCCACTCGACCACGCCAGCGTCGGTGACGCCCTGCGCCAGACCACCGACCGAGATCCAAAGGCTGTCCGTGTCCATGGGCAGCGCCCTGACCGAGTACAATGACTGTCGCAGTGGGATAAGGTCGTTGAGCGCCACGATGCGCGAGGCTTCCAAGGCGGTCGAGAACATCGTCCAGGTCGAACAGCCCCTCGCCGTCGAGATGCAACGGAACGGGGTGCGGAGAATCGTCGAGATCTCCAAGCGCACGCGCACAAAGGCGCCGACGGGCATTGGGGTCCGAGAGCTCTCCGCCGTCATCCAGGAGGCCGCCCGCTTCGCGGTCAACGACCGCGAGTCGTTCGATGTAGTATTGACACGGCGCGTGGCGGAGCTCATGAACCACACCACCCCTGCCGCGAGCGGAGTCCAGGTCACGGTGAGAGAGAGGCGGGTGCAGTGAGGTCAGGGTGAGACGTGGAAAAAAAACATCTCTAGTTGTCAATATCACCCTGCCCCCATGGTGCTCACCATTGTGCGCGACGCCAAAGTACCTTTCCCCGCATATATCATAAAGAGTAAGACACGCAGCAAAACGGAGCTCAGGGAATACGTCGCCTCATGTGCAACGTCCTGGGTCATGTATCAGCAACGACAGGGGTTGCGGGGCGCTGTCATGCTGGACATCGATGACACCCTCATCGACGGGAGGGAGTCCGTTGCGTTTGGGTTTGGGTTCATGAGAGATCTCTACAACACGCTCCACCTGCACTTCCCCATACACATCGTCACCGCACGACCGGACGACGAACATGGGAACGTCATGTCGTTGCTCACGAAGCGAGGGTTCTGCATCCCACCAGATCGACTGCACATGCTCCCGGCGGAACTATACGGGCGATCGTACTCACATGTCGAGGACTTCAAGTGGGAGCGTTACAAGTATATCGAAAAGCTGCACAATCTCGTCCTGCTCCGGATGGGTGACAAGCTGTGGGACGTGGCTCGTTTGCAGTCCCTTCGAGGCACAGGGGAAGGTGGAACGGGGAATATGTCGCACATAACGGATCCGGAGTGTTACATTTTCACTGATCCAGGTATGCAGAGTTGTATGTCGTGTAAGCTTCCGGGTGAACGCTGAGGCGTTTTTCATGTCGTCGAGTAAGTCGACATGTGCGCCGCTCGCAACAGGACCGACGTTCCGAGGGGGAGAGGCGACCGGTCGGGGGGGGCGACGGGCACGGGGGGGGCGACGGGCACGGGGGCGGCGACGGGCACGGGGGCGGCGACGGGCACTGGGGCGGCGACGGGCACGGGGGCGGCGACGGGCACGGGGGCGGCGACGGGCACTGCCACGGTGTCACTCTCTCCCCCGTCTTCAGACGAAGATAGTCGTTCGGGGCAGTAGAGTGACTCCACACAAGTGTGACCGCGACGGAAGCTACCACAGTGTCGGCAGCGGTGCTTGGGGGGGGAACGGTGGTTGGTCCGGGTGACACGAAGGAACCGGTTGCGGATGGAGCCGGTGGTGCGACCGTGGAAAAAAGGAGCGATCAGGTTCCAATGGGTAGAATGATCCGTATGACGTATGACCAGCTCCCTCAGCAGGGTATCCTCTGCGAACGTCCAGTCCCTGGCTTGATGCATTGGTGTGTGTCCGTGTGTTGCGTGAGTTCCGGTGGGGTGGGGCGTGCCAAACTCCTTCGTTTTGGCATGCTTTCCCTCGTAGCAGCGGATGGATCGACTCCCCCTTTTTGGTAGAGATTGTCGTACCAAAAAAAACACCGCCAGGCGCGACCCACGCGCCCCACGTGGCGCGACCCACGCGCCCCACGTGCCCCCCCCCTCCCCACTCCTCCCCTCCCCTGGGAACCCCCCCCGCGCTCTGGGGCGTCAGTATGCGCACTCACGACCTCCCCATCGTCGTCGCAGCCACCCACTCCTTCCGAACATGCCGTACCCCACCCTCGAGGACATCCCCATCGAGTCGATCAAGTTCTCCAAGATGTACGTCATCGACAACAAGGCGAGGGTGGACATCGTCCAGGGCAACGGGAAGAAGATGATCTTCTCTCTGTGCTCCGACTGCCAGGAGCCCTACGAGGCTCGTTACCCCCTCGACAGCGTTCGCGACGACGCGACGGACGGCACGCGCCGCGGTCAGAAGATTGTCATCGGGGAGTCGGCGTGCAGGGACGCACTCGCGTGTCTCGACGAGGCCGTCGTGCAAGCTGCCCTTGCCAACGCCGCGGACTGGTTCAAATCGAAGGTGCCGATTACCGAGGACATGATTCGCAGCCGCTACCAGAATATTGTCTTCAAGGAGACGGAAGCCGACGAGCACTCGTGCATGAAGTTCAAGGTGAAGACGGAGGGGGCAAAGTTCCCGACAAAGCTGCACCGCGTCCTCGACGATGGCAAGATTCTCGAACTCAAGGGGCGCTTGTCGGATATGGAAATGAAGGGATCGAAGTTGGCACCGATTCTGTCGTCCTTTGGACTTTGGTTCATGGGTGGCAAGGACCCCTCCAAGTTTGGCGTCTCCTTCCAGGCCGAGGAAATCGTGGTGACCCCGGGCCAAGGGAACGAGCCCCTCTCCAACTTCAGTTCGAAGCGTAAGATCGATGCGGTTGCATCGATGCAGTATGGGAGCGAGGAGGAGGAGTCGAAGTTTGTAAAGCTCGAGAACGACCAGGAGGAGAACGAAGGGGATGCCATGTGAGGTGGGGTGAAAGGGGAGGAGTTTTTTTTTTAGGAGTCTTGTCACTAAGCAAGAACGAGTTGAAAGAAATGGAATCGACTGAAATCGGGATGATATTCGCAGGGACAGTCGCCTTCGGTTTGATGGCGAAAGAGTGGAATAAACCGCAAAGGAAAGGGGGTGTGAGGGCCTCCGCGTGCCATGCGATGCGTTCCGCTGCGACCTACAAGGGGGGGGCAGGTGGGGGCGTCTCCTCCAAGAAGGCGACCACGACGGCTGGTGACGATACGCCCTTCTCGGAGCCACTCAACAAACTGTTCGAGTCCATAGATTCCGAGGCCAACGCGTCGCAGCTCTCGGGTCCGGCACAGAACGTCATTAAGATGCAGAAAATGAGCAAGCAGATCGAACCCATCTCGGAGATGACGACGCACAAGAGCAGGTCCGTCGGGAATTTCGTACCCAGGCTCGGCAGCGCTCAGTGGGAAACCAACCCCAACTCGATGCCGTCTCAAACAAACTGCGGCACCGTCGGGATCCCATTCAACGCCGTACAGGAACATGCCTACGAGGCACAGCACGGTGCCTACCCCGAATACGCGCCCCAGGGCGAGTCCAAGGGGCACCCTATCGACGCAATGCTGACAAGTGTCATGTAACCCCCACCCTCTCCCCCCCATCCTACTCTGGTCATGCGGAGAGCAGCATGCTCGCCGCTTCTCGCGACACGATGGACTCACCGGGCGGTGTCCTCGTAGATGTCGTCGAACCGTTGAAGCATGAGAACGTTGGTCAGCAGGAGAACACCGAGCAGGCCCTTGCTCAATAGCGACAGTACCTGGAAACACAGCTCGCCGCGGTAAAAGTACCGTGGGGGTCCCCATTGGGAGACGAAGCTGGCCGCCCCGAACGAGAAGAAGAGCGTCAGCTCCCCCCACAGAATGAAGTGCACAAACCACGGCACCCGCGCACTGTCCCACCCGTTGTCGTAGAACTGCAACAGAACCACGGACCAGGCCGCCAGCTGGGGGATGTGCCCCAGGAGCCACGGATAGATGCGGCCGAGAAATGGACGGGTCCACGTCGCGTCGGACGCCGGCCTGCCCTCCCGCTCCGTCCAGAACCCGAAGAACATCGTCGTCGCGATCAGAGCCACCCCGGCCACGTAGTCGCTTCGTGCGCGCATGCCAAGGCCATAGGATATGAGGACAAACATAATCGGGGCCGAGAAGGCGTACTCGAGCCAGCGTGTCGGAGTGTAGCATCGCTCCAACGCGAAAACATAAAACCTCCACAGCAACGTCGCGTTCAGCAAATGGAACGCAGCCGTCACGAGGGAAAAGGCAACCGTGAGGTCCACGAGCCGGAGGCTCCCCCGCTGCTCGAAGTAGGGCCACAGGCGGAACGCTCGCCCGTCGGTCCTCTCGGTCGTGTTCGTCACCGTGACGTACGTCCCGTTTTCAAGTACCTCGAAGAGAAGGGAGGTCCTGAAGAGGGGAACCTCCAGGTCCGGGTTGGCAAGTGCGAGCGTGACCAGCGCGAGCAGGGTGTGGAGCAGGGACATTGCTACATTCCAGTAGCGAAGGAGCTGTCGGGGGAACGTCACGAGGACTTCGCCTTCGGTCTCCTCCTCTTGTATCGCGGGCTTCTGCACGATTCGTCGGGGTTGCGGTGGAGGGGGGCGACGACCCATGTGCAGGGAGATGTCGCCGAATGTGTTTGTTCGCGCCATGACGCTCACCGAGCAGTTTCCCTCGTCCGTGCTATTTTTCTTTCCATCGCATGACAGAGGACCAGCGTGACGAAAAGGAAGGCCACGAACAGAGGGTAGTCGCTCGGCGGTCGCCGGTGGCCTTTCCCCGTCGCCATCCACACGTAGTGCTGTCGTATCGAGAACTCCGGCTTGTTGGAGCGACGATTTACCTCGTTGTGACAGTCATTCATGAGCTCCACCAGCCTGTCGCGACCGGAAAGGCGATGTTCGGTCGCCTCGCGGACAACGAACTCGGAGAAGTGACGACGACACGTGGGGCATGGTAGGTGGGTACCCAGCAAGACGAGGAGCGATTTCATTTCGTCTCGCTGTTGGGCGCTCATGCTCTCGGGGGAGGACATCATGATCGCATGTATAAAGTGCCATCCACTCGGCCCCCAGCTGTTTAGTGCCAACATTCGGAAATTTGATGTCAATGCCTCCAATTTTTTTTCTAGCACACATCCGACAACACAAAATTACTAAACCATGAGACTGCATGGTCTCGATAGCTGGCACGACAACCCATCCTTGTTCACAGCCACACAGCTCGACTTCGACGGGGGCCGACGCGCGCAGCTGCAAAAAGAGGAGGGCATGACCTTGTGTGCCATGGTGGGCGCCGTCGTGGTGCTGTACTATTTCATGACGGTCCATTCGACGTCGGATGCTCGTGCTGGGAGCTCGTACTCCTTCGGTGCGATGGGCGGCCTCGCCGAGTCCGCCCATGCCCGGGCGGTCGGTGGGTGTGGTCAGGTACGGGGAATGGTGTCGAAGCTGTCGGCCGCGGTGTCCGCGAAGCACTCCACCAACAAGGACAAGGACGTCTTCACGCACAACGCGGCCGAATACTACGACGAGGTGAAGACGCCCAACTCGATTGCTCTCGTCGAGAAACACCTTGGCCGCGAAGTGCAGACGGCGCAGAAGATGACCCAGGATGACAAGGAGAGGTGCAAGACTGCTCTGAGGCACTACTTGGATCAGAACGACCGCGTGATCATTCTCCTCTTTGCGCCGTGGTGTCAACATTGCAAGCACCTGATGCCTACCTTCGCTGCCAGCCTGGGCGACCGGAAGGCCGTCATGGTCAATGGAGATTCCATGCCCGAGGACATCATGTCCGGGAAGTCCTGGTTCCCCAAGGTCGAATACTTCCCGCTCCTCGTCGTCCATAGGGGCGGAGAAATCACCGTGACCAGTAGTCCAGAGGAAGCTGTGACACAATACGACAAGCCGCTACGTGTGGATGAGCCATCCGTGAACGCAAAACAGTCCCTGGGCCACCCCATGTCCGATCCGGCCCCCAATTCGTCGGACCCCTTCCTGGCCCCAGACCCCCAGTCGGGGTCGCACGACTTCATGAACGCCCTGTTCTCGTAAACGTGTAGACCCACAGTTGGAGGGCGCTCGGCGAGGTGCACATTCTGGCAACCCAACGCCTGACGTCGCCTTCCTTGATCGCAGGGTCCCGCCTCACAGCCTCACCGACAATCGCAGCGACGGCCTTGTCCTGGAAAACAACCCCAGTGTGGTGCTGAGTGGAAAAGGGAGCAACCTCGTTCAGGACGTCAAGGAACACGAGCGTCCCCGCCCCCGCGTCTCTCCGACAGGGTACCAGCGGCTCCAGGGCTCTTCTGAGCTCTCGCGGGAGGTCCGAGGGGCGCAGGTCGAGTGACTCCGGTTGCGGCGTGAGCATCCCGTTGAATGTGCCGTCCATGTCCATTCGCACCTCGACCTCGTCGTCTGGAGGCACACGCTCTCCCGCCTGCGTCTTCGGGCGACGGCTCCGCGTCGAAATCGAGGGCCGGGCGCGGCGACGCTGCTCGGGCAGCACAAGTCGGGGCGAGTACTTGAAACAGAGCCTCGCCTGGAGGTTTGGCGGTATCGTCAGGAGGAACGCGTCGCGTCGTGGGTACTCGCATGCCGGTGGTGGGCGCGTCGGATCGTCCAGGAGGCGCATCATGGGCGCGACGCGGGACGCGTGGTGCGGGCGGTCCGACACGAGCGTTCGCGTGGGTTTGGTATCCGCGTGGGTTTGGTATCCGCGTGGGTTTGGTATCCGCGTGGGCACTCGACCCCTTCTCGACGCAAAACCGATTCGTGTTTTTTTTGGTACAGACCCCCCACCTGCCCCTCCTCCCCCCCTCCTCGCTCCGAGATGACGCTCCGCGAGACGCGCGCCATGCTGTCCGTTGGGGGGGCCTACAACGAGGTGCTGGAGGAGCATCCGAACATGTGCCACCATTGTGGCTTCTATGCTGTCCCGGTGACGCATCGATGCGAACGATGCGGCATTCAATATCACGAGGGCTGTGGACCCTCACTGGCACCCGACGGTCTGTGTGACATGTGCCAGGGGGGTGGGCGCGCCAAGTTCCCCAGCTGCTATCTCTGCGACGTCCCGGATCCCGCGGCGCGAGTCTGTGGGACGGACCGATTGAACCTGAGGCTCGTGTATCACGGGATGCACTGGCGCCCCGCGACGTCGGACGAGCCCGCCGAGCTGGACGGGGATACCGTCCGCCTCCCGTCGGCGTGTGCGGTGGCGTCGCGACTGCGCGCAAGGAGCGGGAGCATGTTCCACTTCAAAGAACTGCCACACGAGGGCAGGCATCGGATGTCGGTTGAAGTCCAGGGTGTTGGCACGTTCGTGAGTGTCCCCTTTGTGGTCCACTCCTGGTGTGCCGCCTGCCTCTTCGACGTCGACTGTAGCCAGGACGTCGACGACTACGGCAACGAGTGCGACTGGCGCACTCGACTCGTCCAGAAAATGTTCTCCTGCGGGTCGTCTCCTGTGGGGACGATGGAGCAGCCAGTGACGCGCGGGGGTGCCGCATGTCAGTTCTGTGGTTCCGACTCGGGCTGGCTGACCTACTGTTCTTACCACCTGAGTCACAAGGCGGGGTGCACTCGATGCAGGGCCGATCATGACCCCACCGTCTCCATGCATGCGTTCCACCCCTCGTGTGCCGTTCGTTTCGGGATGCAGCGGATGGTCAGGCAGGGGCGACATGGCATGTTCTGTGCGGGGAACAAGAAGTGGCGCGGGCAGAAGCTCCAGTCGCTGAAGTACTGGCTTGGCATGACGAGTGGCATCAACCACGATCTCGTCAACCTGGATCGGTTGATCCCATCGAATCTCACCAACGTGCCGGGCTGTGAACGAAAAGGGAGTCGGTATGGTGACAGCATGATCCCGCTGTCGCAACGTGCCTGAAAAAGGGAGTGAGACGTGCAAGCCTTTTCGAGCGACGGCTCGTACGGAGCGTGGTGGAAAAGGGAGTCGGGGGTGGGGTCAGGGAAATTGAACTCTGAGTGCACTGTAATTTTTTTAGTCTGTTTACACGGCAACCCACAACCTCCCCGAAACTGCAACTCAGGGATCCAGTGTCGAATACGACACATCCGAATAGCCAACATGTCCGGCGCTGATAATCGGATTCTGGCTGAGTCGATCGGGGCTGCTGTCGACAGTGGCGTTGACGTGTCTCAAGATCCCATCCCCACATCAAAGAACAGCACGACCACTGGAATCAACGCCCGGGGCGAAGCCAAAACGGTGGCAACAACCGACTTAGCAGAGCCTTCGGAGGAGAATGCAACCCTTGGGTGCGCGGACGGGGGGGGGTGCCCGCATCCACCCCCTCCACCCGGAAACGAGGTCGGTCAAATCTTGTCCGAGACCGTCGCGAAGGGCAAGCTGGCGTCCGAGGTCGTCGACCAACTCCTGTCCGGGGCCGTCGCGAAGGGCAAGCCCCTCGCGTCCGAGGTCGTCGACCAACTCCTGTCCGGGGCCGTCGCGAAGGGCAAGCCCCTCGCGTCCGGGGCCGTCGCGAAGGGCAAGCTCGCGTCCGAGGTCGTCGACCAACTCCTGTCCGAGGCCGTCGCGAAGGGCAAGCCCCTCGCGTCCGGGGCCGTCGCGAAGGGCAAGCCCCTCGCGTCCGAGGCCCTCGCGAAGGGCAAGTCCCTCGCGTCCGGGGTCGTCGCGAAGGGCAAGTCAATCGCGTCCGAGGCCGTCGCGAAGGGCAAGCTCGCGTCCGAGGCCCTCGCGAAGGGCAAGTCCCTCTCGCCCGTCGACGAACCCGCGTCCGAGGTGATTGAGACCAAACAGAAGGGTGCAGTCGAGACGGACACCGCGAAGGGAAAGGGGGCGAAGCGCGCCGCCAATAAAACGAAGCACGCGGCCGACGAGGAGTTTCTGACGCGTGTGGAAGTGAGCTCGAAGACGACCTACGGGGACCTATGTGTTGGTTATATGAACAGAGAGGAGGACGGTCAAATGGTCGTGGCGGCATGCCGCATGAACAAGGAGAACACGTGTCCTACAGTCTACTCTGCCGACCGCTGTGTCCTGCTCCAGGTGGTCGGAGCAAGCGTCTCCACCGACTCCGTCAAAAAGATGTGGTGACTCAGCATCCATTCCCCTGCGCGGGTTCGAACCGCGGTCGGTCGGGTGAAAGCCGACAATCCTGACCACTAGACTACAGGGGGGCGTTTGGGTGGACTCTCAGACAACCAGACGCACGATGACTACTCGTGTGATCCTGTCGACGGAGGAGGGGCGCCCGAGCAAGTGAACATACGCCAGGTTCTTGGGTGACGTAGCCGCCGGAAGGACGCAAGGTAAACCAGTGCACTCCCGATCCAAATCATCCGCTTGCTGCATAGACTTCCAGCACCTCGTGGCACCGGGAGTTGAAAAAAAAAAAAAATTCTTGTGCACAGGTGGTTGCCCTGCTGGTCTTTGCTCGTCTTTTTTTTTCTTTATTCTCTTTTTCTTGCCCGAGCGTTCAGACCCCGAGTCCCGGGAACTCTCTACTTCGCCGGCCGGTAGCACTTGTAGTTTTTTTTCTCGCTCCTCGATCTCCGCATGCCGGGCTTACACTTCAGCCTGCACTCCTTCGCAAGCTTGACCCAAACACGTGGACTCCCCTTTTTCGAAGCCTTACACTTTTTGCGTTTAATGGGCGAGTGGCACCCAAATGGGGACTTGCGAGCTCTTCTCTCGGGCGTGTGGCAGGGGACTTTGCACCCATGATTGTTGGAAAATCTCTGCCCCTTGGGGCACTTTCCTCTCGAAGGCATCTTGAGTGTGTGGTAGAGGGTGTTTTGTTGGTGGACAGTCGATGAAAGAAAAAAAATCTCACGTGTCCACAGGGTATCCACAGGGCCGGGGTGTGGTGAAGCAAATATTGTGAAGGGACATGCGAACATGTCCACAGTGACCCCGTAGCTGCGCTGCCCCCCCCCACCCCTCCGCCCCCCTCCCCCTCCGCCCCCCTCAATGCATCACGATTGACGCCGCGATGTTGATCCCTAGAAGAAGGCGTAAGACGTCCGTCGCCGGCGTACGTGTCGGGTTCGAACTTGTTCTTGTCGTTTCGCACCCTCCTGTCGTGTTGAGATTCTGGGGGCGGAGGGACTCCTCGAGGAACATTCCATGTGGAGTGTGGAATGCATGACTCGAGACACAACGCTCGTGCTGGTCGGACCCTGGGTTTGACTGGGGCCACATCTCGAGGCTCGTGAGAATGCCCCACGCATCGCCCAAGGCCCCGGTGACGGGCGTCGTCTTACCCTGGAGGAAACGAAGAGGATTTGGTACAGGTGCAGGCATCAGAATTCACACATCGACTTGCCTTTGACACTTTCGCCGCGCCCTCCCCGACGGACGACATGATCAAATACGGCATGACGGAAAGCCCCCCGGTGAGACCGAAACGACTCATGTTTGGGCTGCTCTCCGCCGAGGAGATCGAACGAATATCGGTCGTCCATGTGACGGAGACGACACTCTACTACAGGGGCCTCCCGGCCAGTGGGGGGCTGCTCGATCCACTCATGGGGAGCGTGGACCGACGGCACCTGTGTGCGAGCTGCATGTGTGACGCCAAGGCGTGCCAGGGGCACCCAGGGCACATCGTACTTGCCTACCCGGTGTATCACATCGGCTTTGTGGACACGCTGCTCAAGACACTACGCACCGTCTGTTTTGGCTGTTCGAGGGCATGTTTTACCGACGAGGAGCGGCAGGCCGCCGCGGCGCTGCCCATGAACGCGCGCCTCCAGTGCGCCCATGGCCTCCTTCGCAACCGGAAGACGTGTGCGCACTGCAACATGCCCCGTCCGCACTATCTCAAGGGGGCGTACGGGGCCATCGATGTCGAGTGGGGCGACACATCCTTCGAGAGCGACGAGGAACGGGACTTTTGCAACAGGCCGTTTACCGCACGCGAGGCACTTTCGATCCTGCAGTGTATGACCCCCGAGGACGTGCCCCTCCTTGGGTTTGACGAGAGTCGGTCCCACCCATCGCGCATGGTCGTGCAGAATGTGCTCGTGCCCCCCCCGTGCACGCGACCGGCCATCTACTCCAGCGAGGGGTCACGCAGCCGCGGGCAGAACGATCTGACCGTGCGCCTGATGGAGATACTCAAACGGAGCCAGGAGGTCAAGAGCATGATAGGGGACTGCTGGAGGGACGTCGACGTCTGCGAATCGCTACAGGAGAAGATACATCGTCTACAGTACGAGGTGTTCATCCTCGTCAACAACTCGACGCGGGTGCATAGGCCACCTGGAATGGGGCGGGTGTCCACGGGTCAGCCGACCAAGTCGCTGACGGAACGGCTCCGGGGCAAGGAGGGTCGCGTCCGGGGCAACCTGATGGGCAAGCGGGTCGATTTCAGTGCCCGGTGTGTCATCACCCCCGACGCCTACTTCGAGTGTGACCGCGTGGGGGTGCCCTACCGCATCGCCAAGAAGTTGACGATACCGGAATGCGTAAACTCGCTCAACATACAGAGCCTGTCGAAACGCGTGCGTCAAGGGGCCGGCTGTGTGAGTGGCGCCCAGAACGTCATCCGCACGGACGGCACGGTGATCAATCTCACAAACTGTAGGGAACGGGAAACGATCTGTCTCAGGCAGGGGGACGTCGTCGAGCGGTTCCTGGCGGACGACGACGTGGTCGTCTTCAACCGGCAGCCGTCGCTCCATCTCCATGGGATGCAGGCGCACCGAGTCACACTAATGCCCGGTCACACCTTCCGCATCTCGTTGCCGGTGGCCTCCCCGTACAATGCGGACTTTGACGGGGACGAGATGAACCTGCACGTGCCGCAGTCGAAGGCGGCGGCGGCGGAGTGCATGTGCCTGATGGCCGTGTCGCAGAACTGCATCGGTGGTCAGGCCAACAGACCCGTCATGGGGATCGTGCAGGATACCCTCATCGGGGACCACGTGATGACCCACAACGACGTCCTCCTCGACCATGCCCACGCGTGCCGGATGATCGGTGCGACGCGGTTCTGCAAGAGGTCGCTGCCCGCGGCGGGTGTCGTGGTGTGGAGGGGCGGACACCCGACGCGGCTGTGGACCGGGAAGCAGATCTTCTCGACGCTGCTGCCCGGCGACTTGTACGTGGAGTCGGGGGCGCTACCCTCGCCGGTCGACGGGGAATGGGAGGACGATGAGCTCCCCGTGATCGTCCGACGGGGGTGCATGCTGTGCGGAATCCTTCGGAAGGAACACGTGGGGACGGCCCCCGGTGGCATCATCGACGTTCTCTGTCGTCAGCACGGCGGCGCGTTCATGCTCCGTTTCATGGGAGACAACCAGCGCATGATCCATCACTTCCTCATGCACAAGGGCCATCACGTCGGGATCGACGACGTGATGCTGTCCAAAACCGGACACGAACGTGTCAACGATCGGTTGCAGAAGGCGAGCAAACTCTGTGAGGAGATTCAGCGCGAGATCGCCCATGCCCCCGCCGAGACCAGGCAGGCGGGCGAAGCGGCCATCCTGCGCATGCTGAGCAAGATGCTGCTCCAGACCGGCGGGATCGTCGAGGAGGAGATGAGCAAAAAGAACGCGATCCGTCGCATGGTGAAGGGGGGGTCGAAGGGCTCGTTCATCAACCTGTCGCAGATCTGCGCGTGCCTGGGCCAGCAGAGCCTGGACGGGTCTCGCATCGTCGCCGAGAAGGGGACGCGCACACTCCCGTGCTTCGCGAACGACGATCTCAGTCTGGCGAGTCGTGGGATGGTGTACAACTCGTTCTCACTGGGCCTGAGCCCCCCCGAGCTCTTCTACCACGCCATCGGTGGCAGGGAGGGACTCGTCGACACGGCCGTCAAGACGTCGCAGACGGGCTATCTGCAGCGCCGGATGAACAAGTCCATGGAGGACAACGTGGTCCACGGGGACGGGACGATCCGGAACGCACTCGGCGAGGTGGTCAGCTTCCGATGGGGGAGCGACGGACTCCACCCGGCGAAGGTCGAGCGAGTCAAGTTGGCCATCCTGGGTGAGGACAGGCTGTCCATCGGTCGGCGATTCCGCCCAGAAGAGCTTCGGCTCCTCGACGCCTACCGGCCAGAGATACTGAGGGTCAAGACGAGCGTCCTGGGAAACGAACTGGACACGCGGGTCCTCCTCCCGTTCAACATACATCGCATTAAGAACAGCATGCGCCGGGACCGGGAGGCTCGGACATTCGAGCATCCGTCGCTCGTGTACCAGTTCCTCCTGGACGCGACGAGGAGCCTCGTCGTGAAGGTGGCGATCATCGAGCTCTTCTCCCACCACGACACGCGCCACCTACGACCGGAGGCGCTGCGAGCGCACATGGTGGAGGTGGGTCGCCTGGTCGAGGAGGCGCAGTGTGTGGAGGGCGAATCGGCGGGCTGCCTCGCCGCACAGTCGGTGGGAGAACCCAGCACTCAGATGACACTCAACACCTTCCACACCGCGGGGGTCGCGGCCAAGAACGTCACGCTCGGAATCCCACGACTCAAGGAGATCCTGGACGGAAGCAAGAACCCAAAGACGCCGTGCACGACGCTCCGCTTCTCGCGCCTCTTCTCCACAACCCCCGCCTTCGGCGAGTACGTGGCGAGCACCGTGACGCTGACGCGGCTCGGGGACGTCGTCCAGCACTGCGCGGTGGCCAACAGGCCCGTGGACCACGACGCCCCCCGATTCCCACTGATCGACCTGAGTCGTCACTCGGCGTTTGTGATACGGTACATACTCTCGCGCGAGGTGACAAAGGCGCGGGGCCTGACGCCGCCCATGATCCGTCGCATACTCCAGGAACGACTCGAAGACCGGGCGGACGTCGTGTCGTCCGAGGCAAACTCGATCGAGTGGCTCGTGGACGTACGGTTCTCGCAGGTCAAGGACATGATGGAGCAGGGATCGCTCTCCGTGGATCACGAGCCCATGCTCTGCCACCAGGCCATGAACGTCCTCCTCGAGACCGTCGTGGTGGGTGGCCATTCCCAGGCAACTGCCGCCGACTGCGTCCAGCAGCACATCACGCGACTGTCGGCGCAGGGGGACGTCGTGGATGCGACGGAGTACGTGGTGAACGTCTACGGGAACTTCCTCTGCGAGTGCGCGGCGATCGAGTGTGTCGATTGGAACCGCTCCACCTCAAACGACATATGGGAAGTCTACCACACGCTGGGCATCGAGGCGTGTGTGCACGTCCTCTACGATCAGCTGAAGGCAGTCGTCAGCTTCGACGGCACGTACGTTGCCGACCATCACCTCGTGATGATCACCGACACGATCTGCCGCGGGGGGACGATCATGCCACTGAACCGACACGGCATCAACAAGACCGAGACGTCTCCACTGATGCGGTGCTCGTTCGAAGAGACGACCGACGTCCTGTGCAACGCGGCGATTCATGCCGAGGATGAGAACGCGAGGGGGGTCACGTCGTCCATCATGATGGGGCAGCTCTCGAAGTTTGGCACGGGGAAGGTGGTCGTGCTGTTCCCGTCCAACGATCGGGTGAGGGGGATCGAGCAGAAGAGGGGGGTCCGCGTCCTCCGATCCACGTGCCGGTCTCACCTCACACACACGAATGAGGAGACCCTCGAGTACGTGCTGGACGGGTCGAAACCCACGGGGAATCGGAGTCTGTCGCCCAAGGTGACACGCACCCGGGTGCGTTTCCGGCATGCCTCGCCCGCGAGGGAGCGGGCTTGAACGAGGAGCGCCCCTCGGGGGTGGGGGGGCAAGAGATGGGGTGGGGAGGCGGTGGGTGCGCACGTGTCTAGTCGTTTTTTTTTGAAATCCACAGACGACCATTACGCCTCACCCCCCCCCCCCCCCCCCCCCCCCCCCCCCCCCCCCCCCCCCCCCCCCCCCCCC
>Ga0209713_10000962_pt1 | contig 16801 bp, 12 predicted proteins | sample ArcOceMetagenome_3_FD_187444 | JGI IMG/M metagenome (GOLD analysis project Ga0209713, IMG submission 187444) | Marine eukaryotic phytoplankton communities from Arctic Ocean - Arctic Ocean- Svalbard ARC20M Metagenome (SPAdes) (version 2) | ecosystem: Environmental > Aquatic > Marine > Oceanic... | reverse complement strand
GCGGCTGGACGAGGGTCTTGATCGACGGACGCGGGTGGCGCCAGCAGGGCGGTGTCGCACGCTGCCTCGTGCGCCCCGGTCTGCGAAGCTGCAGGACGGCACCCTCTACACTGTGCGGCTCGCGTGCGGACCCGCCTAACGGGGCACTCGTGCGGGGCAGCGGCAGGATGGAGGTGTCCTGAGGATGCAACAGAGGGGCCCCCAGCGTGAGAGGCGCTCTGCTATACCGACCGCTGCGGTTGGGGTGTGCTGCCTGTGATCACAAGCATGGTTCACCACACGCAGTTCGCTCTCGCTCTGCACCTGCTCGTGCTGGTGGCGTGCCAGTGCCAGACTGCCAGCAAAGAGGCCGCGGAGGAGGCCTCTGTGTCCGCAGAGTCGCAGCGGGGCGTCGTGATCCGTGACGGGCGCGTGGTGCGACGCTCGACCTTTTACCTGGATGCCGACGGCTGGACGGTAACGGGCCGCGACGTCAAGGGTCCCTACACCTGCCACAAGATGCTGTGCGCCGAAGATCATGGGCATTTGGCGTGGCACTGGTCAGCTCCCGCACGCTTCCTGGCTGCTCTGTCAAGGGCGCACGGCGGGCGCCTCGTGATCCGGCGCGGTTTTTTTGAGATCGTGAAAGCCGGCGAAACCGCCTTTGCAAAGAGCATGCCCTTCGACGTGTCGATTGAAAGCAGCTCCAGCGGCATGAAGGTCCAGCAATTTGGCCTCGTCAAATTTGGCGAGTTTGCGTGCGAACACAACCTTGAGCTGGATGTCACGGGGAACTGGGCTATGGAGTCGGGCCACCCTGTCGACGACTCAACGCTGCGACACGTCTTGTCGACGGCGGGTCGCATGCTTATCCGGGGTGGCTATTACCGAGGGAATGAAACAGCGTATCTCACCTCTGTCGAAATTGTGGAGCCGCGATCCGTCGAAGCGGGGGAGCAGGGTTCGGGGGGCGGGGAAACTGTCTTGTTGGAGGGGCAGGAATGCGGGGTCGCCGAGGGGCAGTGTCCGGGCGGCCTTCGGAGGACGGGGGGGCAGCTTTCACGAGAAGCGCAGGGGGTCGGCACAGGACGGGATGCGCAGGCGAGCTTGGACATGGGGGCACTAGAACGTGCGCTGCAAGAGCGAGACGCTGGACTGAAGGCGCCGCCGACACATGTGTCTGCTCGGCCCGGAGCTGGCTTCTCCACGCAAGTTGGCACGCGAGAGAGCTCACCAGGCTCCAAGCGCGGGGGGACTTTTGCATCAGCGGGACAACGTGCAGACAGTGAGAGGGCGCGAAAGCAACAGGTTGAGGCAGAAATGCAAGCTCGACGGCTGGGCCGCAGCGTGTCGCGAGACGCGCGTCGCGCCGACGCGTCTGAAGACGCCATGGCCCCGCCCTCCGCGCCGCGCGCGTCGCACGAGACAGGCAAATTCGAGACAACCTGGGAGGAGGAGGAGAGCAGAGACGCAGAGCCTAACCTTCTCTCATGCGTGGCGAGCAGAGGCGGCGTGAGCTCTAGCAGTGAGTACTCACAACCCATGGGAGATCTGCTGCGTGCGGCCGCGGACCGCGGCCTACCGCTCAACGCGTGCTTGTCCGGGACTACCGCAGCGTTTGGTCTGGCCACTGGGGCGGTGGTGTACGTGGCATACGGCGATGCGCCGCAGATTCTGCCGCTACACCAGATCGAAAGTGTTTCGACAGACAGTGAGGGGTCCATTGTCTTCCTGGGGGCCCAGGGGGCTTCGGGCGATGGTGACGGCGGAATGCAGTCCGTGCTGTTGCGCGGGTGTCAAATGTCGGCCTTTGACTTGGATGCGATGACCTCGTTCTTTGAGCGGGTCCAGCAGGTGGTGGCTGACCTCGAGGGGGGAGGTGCGGGCACGTGACTGAGTGAGCGAAACCAAGCGCCTAGTTGCGTGACTAGGACCTAGTGTCTAGTTGCATCAGGCCCTCTCGACATACACTAGTTACATGAAAAGCCACCAGGTGCACAGCACGCGGGTGGGACACGCGAACTTGCTCTCATAAAATAAAAACAGCAATCTTGCGCGATTTTGCTCATGAAATAAAAACAACACTCATCCGAATCTGGGAATAGGGAATAGGCACAGACTAGATTCTGCATCGTATCAACCGCTCAGCCTCCATTCGAGCTGTGGCCAGGCCCACCCACATAGGGCGATGCAACGCCTGTCACCGGGCCGTGCCTGGGAGCCCCCGTTATGGACATTGTTTCCGAACAAAGTCTGGCTCTGTCTCCCCCCCCCCTCCCTCCCCCAGGTGCCCGGCGGCCTCCTCTTGTCAACGCCCCCCGGTGTCCCGAGTGCAGCGTGACATAGGGCCAAGCGGAGAGGGGGGGTATGGTGTTCGTTCCGTACTGCTGGGCCCGTGCGACCAGCGGCAGCGCTACGCGACAGCGCACACTCTACAGAGAAAACATTCTATCTAGAGAGAGTATGTTCAGTGTGTCTCAGCGCAACGCGACAGCGTGCTGTGCCTACCGACCCACATTCATTTGTTCCTTGTCAATCCTCCTGCTCCTCCTCCTGACCCTCCTCCTCACTGCGTTAGCTTTGAAGAAACCGTGTCGGGTAGCTTTGAATAAACCTTCCTCCATCCGAGATTCATTCGTACGTTCCCAGTAAATCCTCCTCCTGCTGCTCGTCCCCCTCTCCCCGAGCACACATGGGACTGCGGGCCTCCTCTTGCCCAGTGCAAGACAGTCGCCCCTCTCCATCGCCTGTCTGGCACAGACCCAGCGCGCCTTCTGACAGGAGACTAGTCTCGCTTCCCCCATCGGACATGGCTAGGAAATAAAGCTCTCTCCCTCTCCCCCAACAGAGCCCGCAAGTGCCTACCAGCGAGACAGCCAATGTGCTGCCGTTGTGTCACGCGCGAACCCCGTGGCGGAAATACCACCCTTCGGCAACGCGCGCGGTGCACGCTTGCTCCCGCTCCCCCTTGCGCACAGCGCCCATCCACCTCGCCGCCGTCTGACGCTGGTAGCGACGCACAAGTAATCGCACTGTTTGTGACGCACAAACATGTTTGTGCGTCACAGCCAGCATCAGACGCTGGCGAGACGTCATGTCATGACACCTGCGCCAGAAGCCGCCACCGCGGGGACCAGGGCAAAGGAGAAGGCCAGGACAAAGGCCGGGGCATGCGGTGACGCGGCGCCGCGCCGCAGCGTGTTTTCGACGTGCTGCAGCAAGTTCCGCGGCCGCCGCCGCCGGCGATTGGCGAGCAGCACGTCGCCCAGGTCTCTCCGCACACGGACTCTGGTCACGTGGCCACGGTATGTCGCCTGCACAAACACACACACACACACACACACACTGCGCTGAGCCGCACGCCCCTGAGTCCCGCCCCCCGCGGCGCCGCAACAGAGCACGCGCGCCACTGCACTTACTTGCGCATTGCGAGGGGGGGGAACCGCGACCTGGATGCGCTGGATGCGGACAAGGGCCCTCTTTCTCGCAAGGGCCTGCTGCGCCCGTACCCTGTCGAGGTGCCCCCGGAACGCCGCCTGCACGCGCGTCGCCGCCACGCGCGGCGCGTGGAGATGGGCCGGGCGGCCCGCGGGAGAGAGCAGGCCCTTGGCGCCAAGCGTTTGCCGGCAGCGGTGCCCGCGAAACACTGACTGCAGCTTCACGGCGCGCATGAGGTTGAGCAAGTCGCGCTCCCCCGCGCCCTTACCCTCCGCCGTCGCCATCGCGGGTCCCCCCATGGCGAGGTGTTCCTATTGATAGGGACACCCTACAAATCAACTTGATCGGTCATGGAACGCGACCTCAAAAAAGCCTCTGCGCTGCCCGGCGGGGTGAAAGAGGAAACACAGGCGCGGCACGCGCGCGTGCGCGATGGGCGACGACCCGGCGTCGCTGGTCAGGACACGATGCCAACCCCGATGACGCTGTTGCTTCCTCGCCTCGTGCCCCGCGCTCGCTGACTCGGCGTGCGCCGCACTGTGGCAGACGGCGATCGAGCAGATCCACGATGCGATCTTTTGCAAGACGGCGCCAGGCGGCGGGACGGCCGTGGCGTCCGCGCTCGGCCGCCTGCTGCAGACGTTGGCGCTGACCGCGCCAGCCGGCAGGGAACGCGCTCAGCAGCTGGCGTCCCGTGCGATCGAGGTGCGACCTTACTGTGTGCTCGCCCGAGAGGGGCGTGCTGCGTAGCGCGTGCGGTGACAATGGCGGGGCGCGTGTCAATGTCCACGAGCAGGGTGCCGCCGAGTTGCACCGGCGCCTGAGCGACCTCGGCGACACCCAAGACCTGCTGGCCGCGGCGATGAATGCTGTGAGCAATTTGTCTTCCGCCGGGCCCGCGTGAACGGGGCTCGGCGTTTTGTTTGCATGTCTGCCATGGCTGCGGCTTGTGCGTGCTGTGACTTGCAGCTTTTGCGCAGCTCTAGTGTTGTGGTGCGCATGCGGCGGTCTGGAGCACACGCGGTCGCTTCAGAGTAACGTTTTGGGGGGAATTTCACTCCAGGTGTCCGCCATGCATGGGGCTGCCTGCGGAGACGACGATGGCCACAGGCTTGCGGGAGTCGGGATAGTGGCGATCAGCGACGTGAGTGGATTTCGCATCAAGCGTCTGCTCAAGAATAGCCCGTCAGAGTGGGTTAGTGGCTCGCTCCTGCCGGGTGACAGGCTGCTGGCGATCGATGGCCAAGACCTGGCAGACAAAACTCTCTCAGAAGTATCGGCCATGCTGACAGGTCCACCCAACACCAAGGTGACCGTTGAAGGGCAACGTGATGGCAAGAACAGCAGGTATGTCGTCACGCTGCGAAGGGCAGGGAAGGAGGGTGATACAAGGCCCGTGCAAGAAATGTGCAGCGAAGCTGTCGATGCGATCAAAGACATGCGCAAACAAGTTTCGCAGGTTGATCAAAAGGACGCAGAAATTCGCAAGCTTGCTACTGCACTGCGCGAAGCTCAGGCGGCAGGTGCGCAGCATGAAGCAAATGCGAAGAGCTTGCAGGAAGACATGAACAAGCTCAAGCAGCAGCTTGCCAGTGGCGAACAGAAAATTAAGGACCAAGATAGAGAGTTAGAAAACCGCACAACAGAATTGCGGGAATGGCAAGCTCGCGCGCAAGAGCGCGAAAAGACAGCCCATGCACTGACTGCAGACAAAGAGCGCCTCGTTGCAAATCTCGACAAGGTGACGCTTGAGTTGAACGAAGGAGTGCGGGAAATTGAACGCCAGCGATCCGCCCTGGCCGCAAAGGTCGAAGTCGAAAAGAAGTTGCAGAACATGATCCTGGAAGCACACGAAGTGCGGGGAGAGCTTGCAAAGACACGTGCGCAAGTTGCAGAGCGCGACTTGGAAATCAAGAGTCTGAAGCAAGAGCTGGAAAGAGTAAAGACGCTGGAGGCGGAGGTGGCTGAATTGAAAGAGCGCCTGAGGGTCGCGCATCGGCGCCTGACTGAGAGTGAAGAGGAGATTATGCGCCTACGGCCTTTTGAGAAGTCAGTAGGCATTTTGGAGAAGAAGCTGAACGATAAAATCTCGGAACTGACACAAACGGTTGAAAATCTCGAAGGTTGCCAGCAAAGCCTGGACAAATCAGTGAAGCGTGAGGGCGATCTTGTGCTCCAACTGAAAGAGTTGCGGGCAGCTTCTGCTGCCGCGGAGGCCGACCTCCAGGGTCAATTAGCAGCAGCAACAGCACGTATTCAGGAGCTTGCGAGATCCTTGAAAACATGCGAAGATGAGCTGCGGGATGTCAAGGCGCTCTTGCACAAATGTAACCTCGACCTCATCTCCGCCAATGATGCAATCAAGGAGGGCCTCAGTAGAGAGAAAATCGCAGATCAGAAAAGCTCGGTGATTCAGCGATCTGTAGCTGAACAGGCGAACCGTATCTCAGACCTGGAGGCAAAACTGAAAAAGGCTCAGGCGACCATCGATGACAAGCTGCCGGCCGTCCAAAAAGAAGTGCAGCAACTACATTCTTTTGCCAAGGAAAAGCAGGAGACGCTTACCAAGGCCATCCGAGTGGTAGAGATTTCAGCAGAAGACCTAAAGAATGAGGTGGACAGGCACAAGGCCATCAAAAATCTACTGGAGGAATCGCAACGACGCGAGGCACAACAACTTCAGGAGCTCGATGGCTGCAAGATGGAAATACGTTTGCTCAAGAATTCGCTGCAGTCCAAGGAGGCAGAAATTCTTGCGCTTCAGGCAGAACTTGAAGCCAAGTGTAAGTCGCTGGCATTCACAACCACGCAACTTGACATGTCATCAATCAAGTGCGGTGGGCTTGAAAAGGAGACGTCGCAGCTCAAGGAAAGTGTCAGAGCACGGAACCTAGAGATAGAGCAGCTCAAGTCGGCCATGGCGGTGCTTCAAGGCAAACTGACAGAGTCTGAGTCAATTAATGCGGACCTCAACAACAGAATCAACCTCCTCATGCAGGAGAAGCAAGTCGATAAGGATAGAATTTCTGCGCTAGACGTTCAAATTGCTGAAATGCAAGAGGAGCTTCGTGCTGCAACACAAAAGCTGCGCAAGTCTGAGCATGATCGCAAGGCTGCTGTGGCACATAGCGAAGACTGTACCAAGCAGATCCACGAGCTCAAAAGCACAGTTGGGAGATTAGAGATGCGCATTCGAGCTCTCGAGGCTGAGAAAGGGGGTATTGCCCTTGAGAAAGGCGGGCTGACGGACCAACTTGCCAAGCAACTTGATGATTTTCGGGAGTTGCAGCAACAGCTTGCAGACACGCGAGGTCTTCTGAAGGAGTCAACCGAGCGGGAGGCTCACCTCAGGATACTGTATGACGACCTGCAGGTGTTTCCTTGCTTGCTGATGATTCTCTTGTTTGCCTTCATAGGTACGCTGTCCACCTGTGGCGTTCCCGCTTGAATGTTATATGACAAGCAGGTGCTGACTGAGCAGGTAAAACACGAGTCAGTTGTACAAGAAGCTGCAGACAGCAAGTCAGCTGGTCGCAAACTTCTGGATGCCTGCAGTGGCCACGTGGCAGAGCGCAAGGGAGTTGGGATGGTGGTGCGTACCGTTGGTGATGGTCCCATGGGCAGCTTTTTTGTGCACAATCTCCAATCTAAGGAGTTTTTCGTCAAACAGCTCATCGCGGGTAGTTCTGCAGCCAACGCCACTGGCATTGACGTAGGAGACTTTCTGGTTGCAGTCGATAATGTGAGAGTGCAGGGCATGACCATCGAGCAGGTGCAAGACCTGATTCTAGGTCCCGAAGGAACAACTGTTGCGATGACGCTTCTCAGGAAGTCACCAACGGGCGGGGTGCGCTATTCAAAGACGCTTGTTCGTGGTGACAATAGCAAGAGCACTAGACCTTTTGCGGAGGAGGCCAGTGAAGCTGTTGAAGCATTGAACAACGTCCATGAAGAATCTCGCGCCCTGAAAGCTCGCGTTGAAGAAATGGCCAAGCTGCTGACAGATGGTGGGCATGCTTTTAGTTTTTTTATGTGCATGCTTTTCATATATCCCATAATGTTCAAGGTGTTGGCATTTGTAGATTTAATGGCGTGTAGAAAAGTTGCGCTGGCCTAACTTGTGGAATGAAACAGCCAAGGCTAATGTCCTCCAGCTGGATAAGCTAACGACGTCGCAGAACAAAGCGATGCAAGAACTCAATGCCGAGCTCTCAGATGTTCGTGCCAAACTGTCAACGACTGAGCGCGATTTTAGCCAGGTCCGGACCATGTTGGGCAAGGTGGAGGATGAGCATTCGACCTGCGAAAGTGGGCGCAATTCGTTGAAGCGGATGATTGCGGAGCTCGAGGGCAAGATTCTGAACTATGAGAGCCGTCTTGAGACTCTGGGCAACGAAAAAAGTGGAAATGCTGAAAAACTGGTACGCATGGCCGCGGACATACGGGAAATGCAGCAGAAGCTCGAGAACGCTCAAAACAAGGAGTCTGCCGCCAAATCGGACATGGAGGCTCGAGAAAAGGAATCGAAGGCAGCTTATGACGCTCTCCAGGCCCTATACGAGAAAGCCCTCAAAGAGGCGGCTGAAAATGCCGCAGCGGGGCAAGCCCTGCTCAGTGCAGCATCTGGCTATATCGCGGTGCGCAAAGGCATCGGGATGGTAGTTCGCTCTGTTGCTGAAGGGCATGGCTTCGGCTTTTTGTCAGCTAGGAGTGCCAAATCTCAAGACTGGTTGGTCAAGCAACTCATTCCTGGCGGGACTGCTTCCATGTGTGGGCAAATTGACGTGGATGATGCCGTTGTTGCCGTGGATGGCCAAAGAATTGCGGGCATGAACATCGAACAGGTGCAAGATCTGATTTTGGGTCCTGAGGGTACGACTGTGACAATTACTGGTCTCAAATTGTCGCCAACAGGCGGAACGAGGTATTCAGTCACTCTGACTCGCGGGGATCCTGGCTCGGGTGCAAACAAGTCGTTTACAGAGGAAGCAAAAGAGGCCGTGGACGCTTTGAACAATGTTCATTACGAAGCCAACCAAGCGAGGGGGATGCTAAAGTCTCTGGAAGACCAGATTTTGGAACTCAAAACTCGCATTGCTGAGCTTGAATCAGAGATAGCATCCCGGGATCGTGCCATGTCGCAACTGCAGGCAGAAAATGCTGAATCCAATTCCAAGTTCAGTTCTATGAAGAAAGAGAATGACATCACCACAGACAAGCTAAACGACATGGCACGGAAAAACTGTAGTTGCGAGGAGGGGAGAAAGGCGCTGAATGCCCAAATCGTCGACCTCAATGCGACCATCAAGGTCAGAACCCATCTTTCTTCAGCGCGCATGAGTTGTGATGTACATATCTAGTGAAGTTCTGACGGATGTGTAGACGAACACTCACATTCTGACTGATATCCAGGAAATGGAGTCGAAGATTGCAATGGCGCAGGGCATGAAGAAGGCTTTCGATGACTCGTTCAATCGCGAACAAGCTCTCAAGGCCCAGCTTGCCATGTTGCAGGGTAAATACGAAACAGCCAACCAGAAAGCATCTGATGTAGAGTCTGCAGGGTATCAGCTGCTCGATACGATGTCAGGTCATGCTGTTGAACGCAAAGGTGTAGGTATGGTCGTTCGCATCGAGACCAGCAAGCCCGATGGGGAGTATGAAGTGAAACAGCTGATTGCGGGAGGTTCGGCGTCCAAGTCAAGCATCAGGGTTGGCGACACGGTGTTAGAGGTGGATGGTCAGCCTATTTCGAAATTGTCGATAGAGCAGGTTACAGAACTGATCCTGGGTCCTGAGGGCACTACCGTGACAATTACTGGAACAGCAAATGGCGCCCGCTACTCTGAAACGCTCGTGCGCGGCGAGGCTCAGCACACGCGTCCATTTGCAGATGAAGCGAAGGAGGCTATTGATGCTCTCCAGCGAAATAATGTGGAGGCCAAGGAAGCTAAAGCTGCTTGCAAGAGCCTTGAGGAACGACTGGCAGCAGCAAAGTCCAAAATTAGTGAGCTGGAAAAGAAGTTAGAAATGCTGATGGCATCGGCTTCCAAGGACAAAGAGGAAAACAAATCTATGGCAGACCAAGTCTCATCGCTAACCAAAGAGTTAGAGGCCCTCTCGCTCAAGCTTAAACAAACAGAGAACAGTAATGCTCAGCTCCAGGCAAAGCTTGTTGGTGTCAAGGATGCTTTGGCAAGGTTGGATAATGATGCCAAGACGGAGCGGGCTGCATCCGCGAAGGCTTCTGGTGAGCTCAAGGCTGCTCTGGACGAATTGTCCAAAACAAAATTCAAGTTGCAGAATACCTCTCAGTCTTCTGATGCAGAAATCAGCAATCTTAAGGAGAGGCTTGAAGCCAGTGAGGGCGAGGTGATACGTCTGACTAAGAAGTCGAACATGCTGGCGAAGGAGCACAGTTCATCCGCTGGCAAGTTGGCTGAAGCTCAGGAGGCCCTCTGCGCTACGACAGTTGCTCTACGTGGCCAAAATATGCAGCAATGCGGTGTAGGAATGGTTGTAAGAGTCGAAGACCGCAATAGGTGCATTATCACCTCACTGACTCCTGGGGGTCCCGCTGCAGCCAGTGGCATGCTCGAGTGTGGGGATTCCATCCTGAAAATTAATGGGAATGACGTTCAGGGCATGCCTCTATCGCTGGTCCAGGAACAAATAATTGGGCCTGCTGGAACCATTGTAATCTTGGCGGGAACACACACAAATGCGCAGTCCTTCACGGTTGAACTCATACGAGGAACAAATGCAAACACGCAGTCCCAATCCGTCATCGAAGTGACCCAATCCAACATCACTACTGCCAAGGGCTTGCACAAAGAAGTTGCTCGGTTGAGCAAGGTGTATTCAGAGGCACAAAAAACGATACAAACACTAAGGCAGGATGCAGATTATTCCGCAAAGCGCGAAGAGGCCCTGAGGTTGGCAATTCGGGGCGTTGAGCAAGATTGTGTATCAACAACCGGATCGCTCCAATCACGAATGGCTGAAATTGAGCTGATGAAGAACGATCTGCAGGAGCGCGAAATGCGCCTGGCTGCAGCCCTTGAGCAGTGCAAGAAAGAGAAGAATCGATGCGAGGAGTTTGAAGCTGCAAATTCGCGGCTCAGTAAGCAAATCCAGGACCTGCACAGCGAATTAGAGAAGCAGCTGAAGGAGTACAAGGTCGTGGATAAACAACTCGGTACACGATGTGCAGAGCTTAATGACGTAACAGCCGAGAGAGATGCAACTCTGGGTGCACTGCAAAGCGCGCAGCATGAAATACAAAATCTGCATGCGCAGGTAGCAGATCTGAAGGGGCAAGTTGAGACGAGTCGGCAGAAACTTGTTTTGGCAGCCTCTGCTCGCCAAGATTTGGATGATATGCGCAAAAAGCAGTACGAAGAGCTGAAGGTTCTGAAAGAGAGCTCTCTGTCAGCGCTGGAGAACCTAGCAGATGCCGAGAAGGATTTGGCAGGCATAAAGCGCAACACAGAGGAGCAAAGTGCTCAGTATGCCGCTGATGTAAAGAACTACCATACATCGCTGGCGAAAGAGCGGGAGATGACAATTGCTATTGAGAAGCAGCTCGAAATGGCGAAGGTCGAGGTAACAGCCTGTCGGCGTCTGTTGGATCTGATGAGAGGTTATGTAGGTGAGCGCAAAGGGGTTGGTATGCTTGTGCGCACTCATCCACTAAAAAGAGGGCAGTATACCGTCAAGGAAATGTACGAAGGCGGCTCGGCAGCCCTCAGCAATCGAATCAGTGTAGGTGACACTCTGCTGGCGGTAGACAACACTGAGGTGAATGGGCTGTCGATCGATGATGTCCAAAATCTTATCGTGGGACCAGAAGGTTCTGCCGTCACAATCAAATGCCATAGTGAAACAGGAAAATTGAGCACACACGAGTCTGATGAAACAGAAAACAACGGCTTCCTCTCGTCGCGCGGAATCCAAAATATGCTTTCCTTCCGCTCCAGCACGAGCAGCGCCAAGGGGACGACATACACTGTTACACTTCTCAGGGGCGACTGGGCTCAGGCTGACAACTTGTTACACGAAACTGAAGCAGCATGTGACCGTGTGCGCTCCATGCAAGCTGAGAAAATTGAAGCAAAGAAATTCATCAAGGCTTTGTTGATAGAGATGAAGGAGCGTCAAGTAGCACTTGTTGAAGCGCGGCACGTGCTGGAGAAGAGGTGCCAGGAAACCAGCATTCCTCTCAAGGAATCGCAAAAATATACCAATTTAGACGACTATTTCGATACTCCAAGTGCAGATGTCAATGTAGACGCCTCAACCTTCGTCCGTCTAGATGATGCAACACAGTCCGAGCTTGATTCTCTGCGTACAAAGTCTTCTGACCTCCTTTCTGATGTCTTGAGAATGGCCGAGCTTGGCCTTCAATGCTATCAAGAGCAAAGTCAGCTCAGTGATGCACAGAAGCAAAAGCTCATGACTGCCGAGTCAAGGAATGAGCACCAGTCAGAGACTATTTCAGATATGAAGGAGAAACTCGCCAAAACTGAGGTCCTACTGAAGTCCTCACAACAAGAGGTCGATGAGCTCTTGACTAGTGTCAAGAAAATGGAGAAGGAAATTGTGGTACTCAAGACGGACAAGAACGAAAAGACAGTCACGCTTGTGGACCTCAGGGATCAACTTGCTAAAGCTCTTGAGCAGAAGGGCTCCATTCAAGCTGAGAAAGATGGGCTTGTAATCCGCTCAAACGCTTTGGAGAACCAACTCAGAGAGGCAGAGCTCCTCGCTGCCCAGCGTGGAAAAGCGATTTCTGATCTGCAGGTGGGTCCTTGTCTCCTGCAGCAGAGCTAACTTCCAAATGCATGCACGTGCGTTTCCATAAATTGCAATGATCTTTCAAGATGATTCATGCCCCATTGAACATGATTCAATGTGCCCATAACTGACGTGCGGATTTCGGCAGGACAAGCTGGCAGAAATCGAAGCAATGTTTCAAAAAAATACAACAAAGCTCCAACAGGATAATGAAGCTCTATCAAAAGATCTGGTTGAACTGCAGCAGATGTTCGCAAAAAGTAAGGCACGCTGTGAGCAGCAAGCAGACATTATTTCTGACGAGAAAGAGAAGGTAGGATCTGCTGAGGCAAAACTCAAAGTTGTGAACGAGGAAAATGATGATCTGAAGCAGAAACTGTTGAAGACGGAAGAAGAATCATCGACACTTCGAGCTCGTTTAAATGCTGCGATTGAAGAGCATGCTGTTCAGTCTTGCAGCATGCAGTCAAAGCTCGAGTCTGCCTTGGAGGTTCAAGAGCGCTTGCGGCGTGAAGTTGAGTTTGTCAAAAAGGAGAAGAGTGCAAAGGATCTCTATGTGACCGACGTGGAGGGCAAGTTGACATCTAGGGAGACGTCGTTGTCAGATTCTCAGAAAGAGGTCGCAGTGCTGAGGGAATCGATTCATGAGGTTCAACAACAGTATGAACGAACCGAGTTGCGCCGACAAGCGGCCGAGGCTGAGCTCAACGAGGCGAGAATGCAAAATATCTCGCTGAAATCTCGCATCGAAGCGCTCGAGCAGTCGCACGCTGAAGAGGATGCAAGCATCAAGGCCAAGTGGATGACGGCCCTGGAGGAGCTCGAGCATTCCAAGCGCAATTTCGCAAAGCTTCAAGACGAGAAGCGAAACCTGGACGCGGATCTGAAGATGGCTGTTTCTCACTTAGAAAAGGTCTACGCCGCGATCACTGTCCGGCAGAATGTCACTGCGAGAACGCACAACCTGGTGACCAAAACACTGCACGAGCGAGCAGAGGAGTGCGTACAGATTATCAAAATTTCATTTATGCATATAGATGAACTCAGCGAACGCGTCCAGGAGCTGGAATGCATTGTCCAGCAGGGAAAAGACAAGACCAGCAGCCTCAGAATGGACCTGGAATGTGCAAAGAAAGAAATTGTGGAGCAGAGTGAAGCAGCCAAGAAAACCTTGGCGTCGCTGAAAGTTTGTGAGGTGGAGCAAAAGGCCGTTGGCAAGCTGAATGAAGAGCAGGCCTTGAAAATTAAGGGTTTCCAGGCTTCGACATCCATCTTGGAGGCACAGATGGTTGAGACGGAGAAGTGTGTGAAACAATTGTCGAATGACTTGTCGCTCAGTCTCACTAAACGCCAAGTTGAAGAAGAAAGACACCAGAAGGAATGCGACGATCTGCGCACTAAGCTTGCCGATTCGCAGGCAGCGCATCATCGGCTTGAATCAGAGCTTGAAGCGCGCCACATGACACGCAGGCGCGAAGTAGAAGAGCACGAAAGCCGCTTTAGCACCACCCTCAGTGAGCTAGATCGTTTCCGCGCCAACCAGAGCTTCCTCGAGCAAAAGGAGCGGCAGGCAGATGAAGATGCACGTGCCAGCAAAGCAGAGTCTGAGCAGCTTCGTCAAGAGGTAGCGTTGCTCAATTCGAAGCTAGATGCTGCAAACCAGGAGGTAATCATCCAGACTTTTGCCTGGCATTATGCGGTGCAAGCGTGGACTGTGTACCTGAAGCACTAGAATTGATCATTTGCAATGATTTCATCAGGTTCATAGCATGAAGGTACGACTTGATGAAGTAACGTCTAAGGAGGCTGCGACAGCTGTGGAGCTATCCGACTGCGTCAGTGAAGGATTACAGCTCAAGAGGATGCTCCATCAGCTGCGCGATAAGTTGAGCACGGTGGATTTGCCTTTTGTTTCTTCCAATCTTGTCTTTGAGTTTTTTTTCAATTTATTCAAACTCACGCGTGTAACAGGAAGAGACCTTGGTTCATACGCTGACCCACGAGTTAAGCACGGTGCGCGAAAAAGAAGTCACGGCCAGCAGAAATCTATCCGAGATTACCAACGAAAATATGCAAAACAAGATAGCTCTGCAAGATGTACGCGAAAAATTCAAAACGGTGTGTGGAAGCGTGCACCAATGCGTGATTTTTCGCGTTTCTGAAAGGGTTGTCGTTGGCCTGTCTGATGTTCGTAGGCAGCATCTCCGAGACCTCGGAGATGAACCTTAAACTTTGCTTCGCTTTGTGCTTGCAGGAAGAGGCCATGACACGCAAGCTGTCAAGTGATCTACTCGAGTTGCGTAAAATGAAGAATGATGCGGATCAACTGTACAAGGTTGTCGTGCACGCGTGCGTGCTTCGTGCGAGGAATAAATTTGAATGTGCGTGTGAGTGCATGAACTCCCATGCCTGGGTGCGGAAATGTAACATCTGCGGCGGCGCATGCAGGAAGCGGAAAAAAACAGAAAACAATCGCAGCAGAAGGTGGACATGCTTTCAAAGGACATCGAGCAACTCAAGGCCGAAATCGCAAAACAAAAAACTGCGTATCAGACTCTTCTTTCTGAGGTGGGACATTTGTGTTGTTTGAATATGCAGTATCGCTTTTGTTTAGCCTCCGTTGAGATGTACTGATCTAGTCAATCTGCCCTTCTTACACTTATTGTGGAACAGCACGATAACTGGCGCCGTGATTACGGACAAGTCAAGAAGGAGCTGGAGATGCTGAAAGCCGCTGGTAAGACTATTTTCATACTTGGTTGGGCAACAATGCACGCACAAAAGTGCTCGAACATGCATCATGAAGTTTCATTGATGAATTCCTGCGCCTTCAACCCAAAACAGGCAATGAGACACCAACTGGTGTTGGGCTTGTCATCACAGAACGCCACCCTCACCGCATCCTCACTGTTGTTGAGAATGGCGCCGCTGCTGCCTGTGGTACGAGTTTACGCCTGTGTTCCTGTGTGTGTTCCGATACGATCTGTTCTGGTCAGAAGGAGGTTGAAGGGCATTGTGTGTCTATTCTGTGGCGTGTGATGTGCCTGTCAATTTCAGGGGTGGTCTCTGCGCCTTGAAACAAGTTGTGATACAGATGACCTGATACTTGCACCAATACAAATTTAAACGCAAATCAGGTGAAATCATGGAGGGAGACGTTATTGTTGCTATTGATGGTACAAACGTCGAGCAGCAGGCAATTATTTGTATAATTTCTGTACTGCTTAGGTCTTGTTCAAGGCCTTGATTCGCCACAAATTAGTCTCAACAACAATTTTGGCTGCGTGCAGAAATCAGAAACACTCGTCCCTTGAAATGAATGCTTGCCGTGCATTGGATACACGCACATCCTCAAGTTTGAATTCTGTTGTACTCACCACATGATCTACAGGATATGAAGCTTGTTCGAGGAATGCTGTTGGGCCGTCCTGGAAGCCGTGTGCACCTAGCTCTCAAGCGTTTTTGCGCCTCGGATGGATCTGATGAGCCTGACCATTACGAGGTGACAATCATCAGAGGAGTCAAGAACCGACGGACATCGTCTGCGTCGATGGACGAGACAGACAAACGCAAATCTGGAGCTCAATTTATTTGATTTCTGAAATTTTCTGGACTGCTGGAAACTAAAAAAAATATCGCATAAAAAAAAGAAAGAATACTGGATGAATTTGTTCCTGTGAACAAATTCATCCCCTGCAACGCGTACGCAAGGACGAATCCAGGAGTGCTGTCTGCGACTGTTGCTCGAACGTTCTCCTTTCTAGACGTATCCCGAATATTGAAACAATGTCTAATTGCAGCCTTGTCCCTTTGAAACACATCTGATTGCTGATCAATTGCTGCCGGACTGCAATCCATAACCAGGGCCTCATTCCCGGCCTCCCGCAATCCGAGTGGCGCTCAAAAAGCTGACGTTCGACGGGGCACCCGAGGCAGCAAGCGCAGTCCTATTCAACGCAGGAGTGCGCGTGCGCACCTGCAACGATGCTTCCTGTGGCTGTGTGCCACCAGGCTCTAGCGCTTGGAAGAGCCCTTGCGCCGCTGTGCCTGTGAGGCACAAGGCGCTGTGTTGTGTCTGCTTTCCGCCTCTGCGAGCAGCAGCAGGTCCATGCAGCGATGCGACAAATCCCTTGACTTCCCTGCGTGCTGAATCTAGGGTCACCGCCGTGCCATTTCTCGACATTGTCATGCCGCGGGCACTTGCGCCTCCACCTGCACTCCGATCGCTGCCACCACTTCCTAGCCTTCCGATGCTGCGCATTCCCTCTCGAGAGAAAGGCGCCATCAGCGCTGAGCCACCGCGGCCAGAGTTAGGGCACGCGCTTTCCCCTGCCCCTCGCAGGCCTTCTTCAGCGTCGTCCACGCCGTGAAGCCTCGGGCTGTCGGTGAGATGATTATCCGCAAACACGGGTCCGTTAGATTGTGACCTTGGTGGATCGCTCCTGCCCCCGTCACAGGCAGTTCGAGTTGCCATGCCACTCATCGACCTCTCATTGGGCTTGGAAAACAGCACGTGGCACTGCGCAGCGTCAGCACCAACGTCTCCCCGCTTGGCCCAGTTCCGGATGCCGACCCCAGTGCTGCCAAG
>Ga0209713_10000961_pt1 | contig 16806 bp, 11 predicted proteins | sample ArcOceMetagenome_3_FD_187444 | JGI IMG/M metagenome (GOLD analysis project Ga0209713, IMG submission 187444) | Marine eukaryotic phytoplankton communities from Arctic Ocean - Arctic Ocean- Svalbard ARC20M Metagenome (SPAdes) (version 2) | ecosystem: Environmental > Aquatic > Marine > Oceanic... | reverse complement strand
TTATACGCGAGAACCTTTTCGAGCTCATCTAGCCCATTCGGTCGCTCCACGACATTGCCGGTATCAACGATGGGTGCGGCCGTGATGCCCGCATCCGAGCTTGCGTCGCCGGTAGTAGTCCACCCAACGAAGCGCACATCGAAGCTCTGGCCATGGTTCCGCAAGGCCTCGAAAATTAACGACTGTGCTTCCTCGTCGGACGAGTCGCTGCCAGACACGCCCATGGTGCCTTACATGGCGGAACCATCGATCGGCTTCCAGCCGACGACTGCATCTCCACACGTGGCTAACACGCCTCCGTTCGCCTCGTCGTTCCCGTCGCCAGCACCACCTGTGCGGCTCGCGCCAGACCACTGCACCACATCGTCAAGTGGCAAGACGTCACGCAAGCTCAAGCGTGGCGCCAGCTCACGGCGTGGTGAGGCGGGTGAGAGGTCTGGGAATCGGCCAGGAAGCCGCAAGTGGGCGGCAAGGCACTCGTCAGCACCTACGGTGCTGCGCTCAACCGAGGAGATGGCCGGAGGGGAGCGACGGCCCATCGCCTTTACCTCCGCTTCTCCCGATCAGGGTGGCTCCAAGGAGATGGCGAACATGGCGCGCGCGCCCGCGGCTGCGCCCGCGTCGGCGGCGCCGGCTGCTGCTCTAGCGCCGGCGTCTCCGTGGCGGAAGCTGCACGCGGCTGGGTCGCTGCGAGACATGACGAAGCTGGTGCGAGGCGCGTCGCCACCGCCCGCGTCGGCGGCGCCGGCTGCTGCTCTGGCGGCGGCGTCTCCGTGGCGGAAGCTGCACGCGGCTGGGTCGCTGGGAGACATTACAAAGCTGGTGCGAGGCGCGTCGCCACCGCCGACTGCTGCTCTGGCGCCGGCGTCTCCGTGGCGGAAGCTGCACGCGGCTGGGTCGCTGGGAGACATTACGAAGCTGGTGCGAGGTTCCGCCTCGTCGTCGCGCGAAGACGCGCGCGAGCAGGCGGCGCAGCTGTACGCGACGCTCCTCGCGCGCGGCACGAGGCTCTACGAGGCCGAGTACCGCCGCACCCGCCTCGGCGGCGGCGGCACGCCCAGCGGCGGCAGCAAGCCAGGCGGCAGCAAGCCAGGCGGCAGCAAGCCTGCTGGCGGCAAGCCAGGCGGCGGCGACGACGACGATAGCATCGCCGCCTTCACCGTCGGTGCAGCCGGTGCTGTGGCCGGTAGCAGCGACGGCGGCACGCACAACTACGAGCCGGCGATCGCTGCCTTCCGCGAGGCGGTCGCACTCGACGCGACGCACCCGGCGGCGCACTTTGCGCTGGCGGTCGCGTACAAGGCGTTCAAGCGGCCGGCGCTCGCGGCGCGCGCGGCGTGCGACGCGGTCGAGCGGTGCGCCGACTACTCCGGCACGTGGGCCGACGCCGTCGAGATCGGCTTCGCGTGCTACCGCGAGCTGACCGTCGCCGAGGCGGCGGCGACGCTCGGCCGGCGCGCGTGGTGGTGGACGGACGAGGCGCTGCTGCAGTTCTCGAAGCACGCCGTCAAGTGCAACGCCGACGAGCCGCGCGCGTGGGTGATGCGCGCCGAGGTGCTCTGCGCGTGCTTCGGCGCCGCCTCGTGGCCCGGCCAGAGGCAGCCGCGCGCCGCGCGCGACTACCGCGAGGCGGCCGAGGCCTTCGCGACCGCCGCCAAGCTGACCCGCCCTTCCGACGGCGCGTGGCAGCAGCGGCTGCTCTCCGCGCGGCAGCGCTGCCTCCGCCTCGAGCTTGCGCCGCCGCCGCTCACGCCCGTCCAGAGGCAGTCGCCACCGCCACCGCCGCCGCAGCAGCAGCAGCAGCAGCAGCAGCAGCAGCAGGCGGCGGCGACGGCGCAGCGGAAGCCTCGCAAGCTTGGCGAGGCGGCGGTGGCAACGGGCAGCGCCAACAGCAGCGGCAGCAGCAGCAGCAGCCGCTCGCTGCCGCGCGTCGGCATCGACCTCAGCCCCATGACGGTCGTCGAGGTCAAGGACGACGAGGACGGCTACGGCGACGACGAAGACGGCTCCGCGAGCGGCTGCGGCAGCCCGCCGGCTGGCAGCCGCACCACGTCGGCCGCGGAGCTCTTTGCGATCCGAGAGTCGTCGAGCTACAAGTAGCCAGGTGGTTGGCTACGGAGGGTATTGAGGGTATTGGGGGTCTTGGGGGTATCGAATTGATTGTTTACTCTAGTGTTAAACCTATTTTTTTGTTTGTTTACGCGTACAAAACTTTTAGCAAATTGGAAAAAAGGTTGATTCGATGATTCGATTCACGGCACGGATTCACGGCCGGAGGACGGAAGCGCCGGTCACCGCGCCATGATCGAGAGCTTCGACTTCCGCAGCGCGCTCGAGAGTCTCGTGCCCGCCGCGTCCGGGCCCTACGACGACGACGACGACGACGACGAGTGCCTTCGAGGTTGCTGGGGGCACAACCTGCGGGGCTCGGGCGGCTGCACGCCGGGGTTCCAGGCAGGCAAGGGTCACTTCAAGAACAAGTTCTGCACGAACTGCCAGGCGCTGATCGTGCTGCCAGTTGAGCGCGTCTGCGCGGCGGGCGGCGGCGACATGGGCAACCAGCGGAGCGAGGGCTTCTGGAACGAAGGAGCGCACGGCTGCTTCCGCGTCGTCAACAACACGGCGGCGTGCGTCGACCCGCCGCTCGCCATCTACCGCGACGCGCCGCCCGAAGCGGCGCGCGCCGGCTGGGCGCGCGTGCCCGCGCACTGGGTCGATGCGGACGGGCTGACGGTGCGCCTCTGCGTCGCCAAGGGGACCCTCGTCCCCGTCCTCAGCCTGCGCAGCGGCCACCACCTGCGCGCCGCCGCCGCCGCGTGCTCGTCGCCGTGCGGCTCGCCACGCCCCACAATGCCCATGCTGGTGGGGCAGCGCGTGATGGCTCAGTTTGGCGTCGACGAAGACGAGCTCTGGTTCCCGGGCGTCGTGGCGGCGGTGCACGCCGACGGCAAGATCGACGTGCGGTATGACGACGGCGACGAGGAGCGGCGCAAGGACCCGGCGCGCGTGCGGCGCGACGCCACCGCGCCTGCACCGGGCGACCCGGGCGGGCGGCCGGGCACGCGCGCGGCGGTCGGCATGTGGTCGGGCCAGACGCGCCACGGCGGCCAGCAGCAGCAGCAGCCGCTGCGGGGGCGCAGCGGCCTCGCAACGCGCGGCAGCAGTGCGCTCTCGAGCCTCGCCACCACCGCCGCCCCGGCCACCCCGGCCACCCTGGCCCTGGCGCCCTTCCCCCCCGCCGCCTCCAGCACCTCCTCGCGCACCACCGTCGTGCCGCTCGTCGCCCTCGCCGGGCCGCTCGCACAGGCGGCCGTGCCCGCGCCCGCGCCCGCGTCGTCGGCGCCGGCGTCGCCGCCGGCGTCGGCGCCGCCGGGCTCGTCGCCGCTTGACCGCGTGTCGCCGAGTGCGCTGCCGCCGACGCTCGCCGCGGCGTACGAGCTGTACACCAAACTGAGCTTCCTGTTGGCGTCGACTTTGCGCGGCGACAGCGACGACCCGAATCGCCGCTCGTCGTCGCACCACCCGCGGCCCGAGGACGACGACCAGGCGGGCGACGAGGAGGACGAGTTCGCGCGCGCGGAGCGCGAGGCGGCGCTGCTCGACGATCGTGTCGCAGCTGGCGAGCTGGGCCCCTTCCGACGAGCCGCCACCGAAACCGAGTCGACCGGCCTGCCGCTCGGTCTCGCGCGGCCAGCGGCGACAGCCCGCGCGCTCACGCCGCAGCAGCGACGGTTCCTCGAGACGCAGCACCGCACGCGCGTGGCAGAAGACAAGCGCCCGCAGCGCCACTCTCCCACGGGGCCTCGGCTGCCATCCGGTCCACCGGCCCGTCGGCCTCCACTGACTCCCTCCCCCTGCTCTCCTGCGGTTCTCTGACTCCCTGGCCTGCGACGTCACTTGCCTCCCGGCTCCACGCACGCAGGCAGCGCCAGTGCGACGAGAGCCGCCAGGCCCTCCTCGTGTGGGATCAGCCCGAGCTCTTCGCGCAGCACCTGGCGAGGCTCGATGCCGCGCCGACCTTTTCAAGCCCCATCGACGTCTCCACCGAGTGGTTTTGATCCTTCAGCTCTGGTGACTCACGGCGAGCGTGCCAACATCTGCCAACAGCCCACGGGTTCCAATTTTGCCGGCATTGCCGAGTTGATAGCAGCAGAGAGCGGACGACCCGCATGCGTCTTATATTTTTGGCCTCTCTTTTTTCAGACACTTCACACAACGACTCCATCGTTTTGAGCAGTTTGGGCCGCCGCGGGATCGCCCGACGAGCTGCTGCTGGCGCCGCCAGCAGCAGCTTGCTGGGCTTGCTCCGCGGCCGCCTGATTCGCGTGCGCTGCACGCTGGGCGTAGTTTTTCATCAGCTGCTCGATCGGCGCAATCGCAGGCTCTAATCGTAGCCGTTTGGTGGTGACGCAGACGAGCGGGTCGTCGCCCTGAGTCTCCTCGAAGACCAGGTCGTGCAGGGCGCGGTCGCGTGCCTCGGCCGTCCGCTTGAGCGCGTTGCGGTCGAAGACGAGCGTGCTGCTCGCGTCCTCCTCGAACTTGCCGACCATTATGTGATCGCCCAGATGGATTATGGGCGCATCCGAGTCGAGATGCTGCCGACGCACGTCGTGTGCGGCCAGGGTGAGCTGAGGCGGATGGGCAGGCCAGGCTCGCGTCCTGGGTGCGGCGGCACACCTCGACCTTCATCTCGCCGGTGATCTTCGTGCCTGGCGGCATCTCGGCGCCGTTGAAGTCGAGGAGCACGTAGATCTCGTCCTCGTCCTCGTCCGCGGGCCTCGCGGCGGCGGAGGCCGCCTTGGCCGCGGCGTGCTCTGCGTCCGCCTCCTCCTCGAGATCGGCGATGCGGCCGAGGAGGCTGTCGTCGGGCATCACCGGGTGGCCCATGATGTCCCATTCGACGCTAGGCACGGTGGGCGGCGGCAGGTGGAGGCCGGCATCGAGCCGCGCCTCCGCCTCCGCGACGGGGTCTCTCGCTGCGGGCGCTTCAGACATTGCGCAAAAGTTCTATGCATGGTGTATGCCTCCGCGATCGTAAACGCCTCAATAGCCTCAATAGCGCAAGCGCGGCTTGGACTGAGCGGGGGTCCGGTAGCAGCAGGGCGGCTCCTGGAGCCAACTTGCAGCACTAGGACCACACCTCAGTTCTCGCCGCTGCGCCACGCTGACAGGCAGTCAAGGCGAAGCGAACGAAGGGTGAACGTGAATGAATGAAAGTTAACTCTGCGTCCCGGTGCGGCTTCTGAGAGGGTCGGTCGGTCGGGGGGTCCGACCCAGCCAGGCGGCGGCGAGCGAGGCGGGGGAGAGTCGGTCGGTCGGGTCACCCGAGTCGGGTCGCGCGGCGTGGCCAGTGGCCGAGAGGGTCGGTCGGTCGGGCACCCCTTCTCGCTGCTGAGCGGGCGTGGAGGGTCGGTCGGTCGGAAAATACTCGCTTAAACCTCCGCTCACACAACACTAGAAAGGATAAGCGATGTTATTCTGCATGCTACGGGGTGGCCCGAATCCAGGAGCCGTAATGTAAGCAAAGAAACAAGCCATAGTAAGCAGGCGGACGACGTGAAAGGGCCGTTTCTGGCTTCCTCTACCTACAAATGTATGCATGGTAAATGTCACTGTAAAAAGACTTGCACGAGCGTCACGACGGCCTCATGTCATGAACTGAGGCGCGTTGGCATCGCGCTGCGAGGCTTTCAATCTCTCTAGTGAGAATCATCTTCCAACGAACGCGTAGTGAAGAGCTACACCTCGATTTGCGCGTCAATTGGCACCACCACGCACGCACGCGGGGGCACTCTCTTCCCGCACACTTGCACCACCGTCACGACGGTGCGCTAGATCCTCATGTCGTGAGCTGTGACGCGTCAGTACCGCGCTGTGAGGCTTTTAACCGCTCTAGTGAGGGTCATCTTCCAACGAACGCGTACTGAAGAGCTACACGTCGATGAGCACGTCAATTGCGGCACCTATCACGTATCGGGGAAAGGTCGTACGGACGGAGCAAGATGCCAGGCTCAAAACCGGCACTGTTTGGGCCCATGAGCTCGGATTGACGTAATACTCTGACCCACGCGCTCGTGGCTGAGCCGTACAGCTCGGTACAGGTGCGTATGGGAGCTCTACAGGCCGTCTCATACTCCAGAAACCGCATTATGTGTTCTCTGGCGTCTTGCCACGCGGCACGGTGTACGTAGGAAGAGGCCGTGAGACGCATCGGCACGACTACACGCGACTACCTGCAGCTTTGAGCGATAAACTGGGCGGGTTCAGCACCTGGCTGGGGCTCTCTGCAAGTCCCCCACTGATACTCTCGACCGAATCAGTCGTGGCCATGGAGTGGAAGGGCATGAGCACGTCGATTGCAACGCGGGCGGCCCCTCCCGGTACGACCTCAGCAGATGCTGCAGTCAACGTGCTCATGCCCTTCCACTCCATGACCACGACTGATTTGGTCGAGAGTATCAATTTGGGACTTGCAAAGAGCCCCCGCGAGGTGCTCAATCCGCCCACTTCGTCGCCCAAAGATGCAGGTGGCCGCGTGTAGTCGTGGCGATGCGTCTCACGGCCTCTCTTGACGTCACCGTGCCGCTGGCTCGTGCAAGCCGCCCCAGCACGCGGTACGCGGGTTCTGGAGCAGAAGATGGACTGTAGAGCTCCCGTTCTCACCTGATTCGGGCTGAACGGCTCAGCCACAAGCGTGTGGGTCAAAGTTTCACCTCAATCCGAGCTCATGGGCCCGAGTAGTGCCGGTTTTGCGCTTGCGCCTTGCATCTCCCCAGGGTTTACCGGAAGAGGCCGCCCGCGTTGCAATCGACGTGCTCATGCCCTTCCACTTCATCACCACGACTGATTGGTCGAGAGTATCAGCGGAGGACTTGCAGAGAGCCCCAGCCAGGTGCTCAATCCGCCCAGTTCATCGCTCAAAGCTGCAGGTGGCCGCGTGTAGTCGTGCCGATGCGTCTCACGGCCTCTTCGTGACGTCACCGTGCCGCGTGGCAAGACGCCAGAGAACACATAACGCGGTTTCTGGAGCATAAGACGGCCTGTAGAGCTCCCATACGCACCTGTACCGAGCTGTACGGCTCAGCCACGAGCGCGTGGGTCAAAGTATTACCTCAATCCGAGCTCATGGGCCCGAGCCGTGCCGATTCCGCGCTTTGGGCTTGCTCCTCCCCGATAGATGGCTGCAATTGGCGTGCTCATCGACGTGTAGCTCTTCAGCACGGGTTGGTTGGAAGATGACCCTCACTAGAGAGGTCGAGAGCCTCGCAGCGCGGTACTGACGCGTCACAGCTCACGACATGAGGATCTAGCGCACCGTCGCGACGGTGGTGCAAGTGTGCGGGAAGAGAGTGCTCCCGCGTGCGTGCGTGGCGGTGCCAATTGACGCGCTCATCGAGGTGTAGCTCTTCACTCCACGTCCGTTGGAAGATGATTCTCACTAGAGAGGTTGAGAGCCTCGCAGCGCAATGCCAACGCGTCACAGCTCATGACATGAGGCCGTCGTGACGCTCGTGCAAGTCTTTTTACAGTGACCCAGAGCGCGGGCAACTCGCTTGCCACCCCCCCTGCCAATCTGAGCCCAACGGCCCCTCCCCCCCCGGACGCGCCATCGGTGGCGTGGGGGGTGCGGCGCCCCCGGGGCAGTAGGGCGACCCGGGTCGTAGGGGGTGCAGACCCCCTCCCAGGTAGGGACGGGCTGAATGCAGCTCACAAAACAGTACATTTTCCGCTGAAAACAGGGCGTATCTACCACCTTTAGCACGGCTCAGAGAGATCCGGACCCCCTCCCCGCACGGGGACCGGGGCGGCCGGGGGGCTTGGACCCCCTCCCAAGGAGTGCGACCCGGGCCGCCAGGGGTGCCGCCCCCCCCGCTCAGCAGACGGACTGGGCTCAGATTGGCAGGGGGGGTGGCAAGCGAGTTGCCCGCGCTCCCACAACCCGCCGCGGCTGTTGTCAAAGTCAACTTTTGAGCCTCGTGAGAGGCCTCCGCTGCAGCGCCGTCGCCGCCGCCGCTGCGGGGTGGCTCGGGACCGCTCGAGACCGCTCGAGACCGCTCGAGACCGCTCGAGATCGGCCGAGACCCTCGAGATCAACTGAGATCGGCCGAGATCGTTGCGGACAGACTGGCGCCGCCGAGTATCTTGAGTCACCAGTAAAGTTTCACGTAAATGCAAGTTGCTTCGCATCCGAACAGCTGGGTGATGTATGCTGGGAGCCACGTTCGGTACACGAGATGACCAAGGTCCATGATCGATCTGGCTCGGCCGGGCGAGATGTGTTTGTTTACCTTACTTACTTACTTCGCTGCGTCATACTTTAGATCATTACTTTGCCTGGCGAAGCCACCGGCCAGGAGGGCCCACGTGGGGATACACTGACCCCCCCTCGCGGGCGGGTACCCCGCGCCTCCAGCCAGGTCTGCGATCTTTAGATCTTTAGATTACTTTAGATCTTAGCTTTGCCTAAGCCGGCGGTCAGGAGGGCCCCAGGAGGGATACACTGATCCCGAGCCAGCCGGACCCGCGGGTTACCCCGCGCCGACAGGTCGGAGATCAGCTTGGTGGCGTCCGCAGAGCACTTTCACAGTTAGCACGTCGCATTAGCTTTGGACGACGCGCTGCGTTGGTTTGACACGACCCCCGCGAAGCCACAGAATTAGGAGGTCAAGCTCGATAATGGCCCTCGCTCTCGCCTCTTCGGCGCTCTCCTTCGCGCCCGCCCAGCCGGCGGTGCGGCCGGCCGGCAGGCTGGCGGTCCGCACGGCGGCGCCGGTGATGGACGAGGACGTCATGAGCATCGTCAGCTCTGGCGCGGGCATCTACGAGGCGCCGAAGGGCCTCGAGTCGGAGCTGGGCGCTGTGGGGCCGCTCGGCTTCTGGGACCCGCTCGGCCTGGTGCGCTGCCGCCCCCAGACGTTCTGCCTCCGGCTAACAGGCCGCGACGCGCCGGCTCTAGCCCCCTAGACTACTCTGCCTGTCTGCTGACGCCAGCCCCCTCCTCTGTGACCCTGCGCAGTCGGCTGCGCAGCCTGAGAAGTTCCGCCGCTATCGGGCGGTGGAGCTCAAGCACGGACGCATCGCGATGGCCGCGACGACGGGCTACATCGCGCAGTCGTGCTTCCGCTTCCCCGGCTACCTTTCCACGTCGTCCAGCCTCAAGTTTGCCGACCTGCCGAACGGCATCGCCGGCCTGAAGGCCGTGCCGGCGGCGGGCCTGTTCCAGATCCTGCTGTTCATCGGCCTGATGGAGGGCGTCACGTGGAAATTCCTCGAGGGCCCGTGGCCGGGCAAGGTGCCGGAGGGCAAGCTGCCGGGCGACGTGGCGGCCGGCCCCAAGGGCGACTTCCTGTGGGTGCGGTACACGGACGAGACGGAGAAGAAAAACAAGCTGAACATCGAGCTTAACAACGGCCGCGCGGCGATGATGGGCATCACGGGCATGCTCATGCACGACCACATCACCGGCAGCTGGGTCCCGCCCGGCTTCTGAGCAAACGCAGACGCCACCAGCGACCCACCTTTTGCGCCGTGTCTATCCATGAGTTGCGAGCCTCCGGGTTTGCGCGGCCTGTCGGTAGGATGTACTCAGAGAGTCGCCACTGCAGGTAATTGGTGCCACTATCTATTTCTCTGTGGCAGTGGCGTGGCGTGGCGGAGGGCCTTGAAACCGTTCTTCAACCCTAACCAAGTTAGGCAAGCTGTGCGCGAGCGGTCGCCGCCGTCGCCGCTGCTGCACTGCTGGCGATGCTGCTCGCTACGGCTGCCCTAGGCGTCCTCTTCGTCGTGCCGCAGTCGTCGTGGCACAACGACACAAGCACACAGCCGTCAGCGAGCCTAACTCCGGCTGCCGACGCCACGACTCTCTCGACGCAGGGCAACGCCTCGGCTCTGTCGACGCACGAGGCCCGCACAGACCAGTGGTGCCCTGGCCGCTGCCCGGTGCAGACGTCGAAGCTTCTCGCGCGTGGCGGGCTTCACTGGGGCAGGTCGGCGGCCAACCACTCCAAGGCACCGACCTGCGATCTGTGCGCTCACCGCTGGCTCTTTGTCGTCTCGGTCGGTGGGCGCACGGGCTCAACGACGCTGCTCGAGATGCTGCTGGCCCACCCCGCCTTCGACATCGCCGGCGAGAACAACGGGCTGCTGGGCAGGGCGAGGGCCATGTGGGACACGGCGGCGCTCGTCGAGCAGAACAACGCCGGGACGGATCCGTCCAAGATGCACATCGCCTACAAGAGGCCGGCGGTGCAGCCGCTCGACCTGCTGTGCTCGCTGCAGTCGTTCTTCGGCGCCGTGACCGAGACCGACGCCGGGCCCGGCGCGGGCGCGGGCGCGGGCGACCACCGCGTGCGAGGGTTCAAGGAGATCCGCTGGTCACCCCATCAGCTGGGCCTCGACGCGCAGGCGGGCCTCAACGAGACGGCGATGGTCGAGTTCCTCGACGCGCTCTTCCCGTGCTCGCGCGTCATCTTCAACAGCCGCACCGCCGCCTCGTCGACCTTCCCGTGGGGCGGAGGGGGCCGGCGCGGGGGCAGCGACAGCGACGACGCCGCGATGACCAGGTCGCTGCTCGACCTGCACCACCGGTGGCGGGCGACGCCCGGCCAGCGGTGGAAGAGCTTCTGGCTCAACCTCGGCGACGACGCGCACCCCGGCGACTTCACGCCCGCCAAGTTCAACGAGCTGCTCGACTGGGCGGGCGAGCGGCGCTGCCGGTACACCGACGTGGGCCACGCAAACCAGGGTGCCCACTTCAGCAAGATGGTGCAGCTCCAGACGTCGTCGCTGCTGCGAGGCGAGGACTGCACGTTTGCATGAGTATGATCTTCGGGCAGAACTCCACTGCGTAGCTCCGAGCATCATCATGGCGCAGAATCACTGCGTACGTAGCTTAGTTGTTAGTAGCAAGAAGTAAAACTACACACCAAAGACACCCGTCAACCATGGCGTCCGAGAGGGGTGGCGGTCACGTCAACGGCCGAGAGTGCGCCCAGCTGCGGACACGCCGCCGACAAGGCGAGGCGCCAATAGCACGAGCACCGCAGCCGCCGCGGCCGCAGCCGTCGCTGCTGTGGCCATCCACAGCCCACTCCCCGCCAGCAGCTCCGTCGGCGCGGGCGACGGCTCGCCAGGGCACTCGCGGCCGGGGCAGACGCCGTCGGCCTCGTCGGCGTCGGCGTCGGCGGCAGCACCGGCAGCAGCGGCACGGCGAGAGCCACCCTGCTTCTGCTTCCCCTGCTTCTCCTGCTCCTGCTGCTGCTCCTGCTGCTGTCTCTCCTGCTGCTGCTCGTCGAGGCGGCGCAGCTCGGCGTTGGAGAGCGGCGCGTCGTCCGGCCTGGCGTCGAGGACCGCGTCGAGGACCGCCGCGCGCGCCAGCGCCAGCGCGATGAGCTCGGCCGCCGGCGTCGTCGCCAGCGCCTCCTTCTCCTGCATCAGCGCGCACAGCGTCTGCTGCCACCGCTTGCACGAGCGCGTGCCGTGGAAGAGGCCGCTCAGCGGCGTCAGCAGCGCGCGCGCGTCCTGCGCAGGCGTGCGCATCTCCCAGTTGGCCGGCTGCGCCGCCGCCGCGTACGCCGAGTAGCGCGCCAGCACCTCGCGCCGCGTCGGGCCGGCGCGGCCGTCGTACAGCTCGCCGGCGCGCGCAAACAGGTACGGCTCGTCGCGCGCGCGCCGGCCGAGCATCACGCCGTGCGCGCCGCGCGCGAGCAGCTCGCGCGCCTCCTCGATCGACTTGATGCCGCCGTTGATCGAGAAGGCGACGTGCGGGAAGTCGGCCACCAGCCGGTAGACCCACTCGTGGCGCAGCGGCGGCACCGAGCGGTTCTTGACCGTGTCGAGCCCGAGGATCGCCTTGCGCGCGTGCACGATGAAGTGGCGGACGCCCTCGGCCGAGACGAGCGTCACAAACTCGCGCAGCTCGGCGTACGAGTCGTGGTCGTCGACGCCGAGCCGACACTTGACGGTGACCGGGATCGAGACGGCGGCGACCATCGCCGCGCAGCAGCGCGCCACCAGCGCCGGCTCGTACATCAACCGCGCGCCGTAGTTGTTGCGCGAGCGGCCGCGCGTCTGCGCCGGGCAGCCGCAGTTGAGGTTGATCTCGTCGTAGCCGCGCTGCTCGGCGAGCCGCGCCGAGCGCGCGAGCATCTCCGGGTCGGAGCCGCCCAGCTGCATCACGAGCGGCCGCTCCTCGTCGGAGAAGCCGATGATCGACTCGAGCGTGCGGTCGAGCTCGGTCTTCTTGAGCTTGTGCTCCGGCTGGTCGGGCGTGTTGTAGAGGATCGCGCGGTCCCAGGTCATCTCCGTCCACAGCACGGGCAGCGGCGAGATGCAGCGGATCAGCATGCGGAAGTGGCGGTTGGTCACGTCGATCATCGGCGCCACGTGGAGCCGCGGCCGCGCGAGCAGCTCCGGGACGGAGCAGCCGCCGGAGGCGGCGGCGGCGGGCTGGGTGGGCTGGGTGGCCTCGGACGAGGCAGCGGCGGCGGTGGTGGTGCCAGGCGCGGTGGTGGTGCTAGGCGTGGCACCATCGGAGACGTCCTCCGGCAGGCTAATAGTGCACTCGAGGGTCGCACCGTCGAGCACGGCCAGGCGCAGGAGCTGCATCGCGCGTTCGGCTGCTGAATGTCGCGGGCGTGTCGCGTCGCCGGTCTGTGGCTGCCCTCCTTGGATCACATCAGCGCACGCCCATAGCACAGGAAGGCGGCCGCGTCCCTAGGCTAGAGTGCGAAGTGAAAAGATGCGGACGAGGGATGCAGATCCTGATCATCGTTTTTAGGAACTGCACTATCATTCCCTTTTTTTAGCCAGCAAGTGCCTTTAGGTGGTAAGCACCTCCGCCCTGCAACTGCCTCCGGCGCGCGAAGCGGGAATTGCGACAAAGCTGCACGCCTGCGAGTACCACCGCACCACTAGCGGCGGCCCACCCTAACCAACTTCACCGCGATGACGACGACCGCGGCGATCACTCACCCCATACCACAGGCCTCTCCACGCGACGGAGAGGACTCCGCCTCGATCGATAGGACGACAAGCCACCCCGGAAGCAGGACGGGCAGCTTCCGCCGAGCTTCCGGCGTCCCCACTGTCACTGCGCAGCCGGCGCTGAACCCGGTGCAGCCGCAGCATCCCAGACTGAATCAAACAGAGATGGCGATCATGCACCCCGAGTCACACACTCCGCGCGCGCACTCCGAGACGGCCAGCAAACCCCAGGTGAGCCTGATGGACGGCGCGCTGGAGGCGCAACGGAGGGCCAAGAAGGCGGCGCGCGCCAAACATCTGATCGACCCGCGCACGTCCAAGTACATTGGGTACTGGGACCTGGTCACCGGGCTGGCGCTCCTCTTCACAGCGCTCGTCACGCCGTGGGAGGTGGCGTTCGCCCCGGCGCCGAAGAGCGCGCTGGAGTCGATGTTCATTGTCAACCGCCTAGTCGACTGCATCTTCATCGTCGACATGGCCTTCAACTTTCTGCTCATGTACCAGGTGAACGAGAACTCGCCCGAGGGCGCCAAGTGGGAGGATGACCCGAACGTCATCGCCAGAAAGTACCTGTGTGGCTGGTTTCCGCTCGACTTCGTCTCCGTGCTGCCATTCGACGTCCTCTCGATTGTCATCGGCGAGGCCGTCTCCAAGCTCAAGATCATCCGGCTGATCCGGCTGATGCGCCTCATCAAGCTCGTGCGGCTGCTGCGCGCCTCGCGCATGTTCAAGCGGTGGGAGGCGCGCATGTCGATCAGCTACGGCACGCTCGCGCTCTGCCGCTGCCTGCTGCAAATCCTCTTCGGCGGCCACTGGTTTGCGTGCGCGTGGGCGCTGCAGGCCGGCTTCCAGGACGACCCGACGCGGACGTGGATGGGCGCCGACGACCGCTACTGCTGGGCCGTCGACGACTGGGTCAACGACGACGGGTACGAGTGCGTGCCGCCGTGGTCGATGTACTCGGCGGCAATCTACTTTGCGATCATGACGATCACGTCCATCGGCTACGGCGACATCTCTGCGCGGCCCGACAACCCGGCCGAGCAGGTCTGCGCGACCGTCCTGATGCTGTGCGGCTCGATGCTGTGGGGCAACGTCATCGCGACCTTCTGCGGCGTCATGTCGACGCTCAACCCCGACGTGACCGAGTTCCGGCAGACGATGGACTCGCTCAACCGCTTCATGGCCCTGCAGGAGCTGCCCGTCGAGATGCAGCGCCGGCTGCGCGAGTACTTCCACCAGACGAAGCACCTGCAGCTCGCGGCGGCGCGCCGCGCGCTCATCACGCAGATGTCGCCCGCGCTGCAGGGCGAGGTGGCGATGATGTGCAACGAGCGGTGGCTGCGCCGCGTCTGGTTCCTCGGCGTGCCTGTTCGGATCCGTCGGGCTGGCCGGGCTCTTGACGTTGGCGCGGTAGCGGGAAGTCTACGCAGCTGCTCCGCGTCACTGGAGACAGCGGGGTCGCGTCCATAAGTCATGTTTATCTCTTTCTAATGTTTGGTCCCCGCATGTGGTTCATCCCCCCAGCACGCCAGCTCGGCGCTGCGCTGGCTGCGCGTTGCTTACATGTATATTAAATAGAACCGCACGTCCACACCACCCACACGACCTCGACGAGCGGCTCGTCGCGGCAAGCTGGTCTGTTGCGCATGAGGTGGTGGATGAGCCAATTGGTGAGCATCAGCCTAATCCTCGAGTTAGGAAGCCGAGCAGCGTGGTCGTTCCTATGCATCTGCGTCAAAACGCAGGACTTGACGTCGATGAGGCGCACGGGCAGGTCGCCGTCGTCGCTCTCGGGGACACCGATGATGTCGTATGGCGCGCCGAAGTCGATCATCTTGTTGATCCACCTAAATTTGTACTCCGGATGCTTGCTCTTGAGCAGGTCGTACACGGCGCTCTCGAAGACCTGTGTGAGCAAGGTGGCGAGTCGGTGAGAGCACGCGAGATGGTGTGTGAGAGGGGGCACAGGGGCAGGATCAGCAGCCTCCACTGCCAACGCCTGCTTCAGCCCTGTGTGCACCCTGCCGAGGGGCCGCGTGCCCTTCGCAGAGTCGGTGCACATCGCCACGAACGTGTTGAGGAGGCGCGCGCACGCGCGCCTGAACGAGACCGATGAGTCCTCCTGGAGGTCGGCGCGGCAGCCGTCCATCCTGCACTTGCCCTCCGGCCCATACATGCGGCCAGGGATGCTCTGGTGCATCGGCATCCTCAGGTGGAACTCGTACCGGGACGCCAGGCGCCCGAGGATGTCACGCGTGTCCTGTGCACCACCCGCGCGGCTGTGAGTGCTGGGCATGGTGCGGGCGGGTGGTCGCCGCGCGCGTGCGGGTGGGCTCACACCTTGAATATCGTGTCCTCGTGCAGGTTCTTGACGTCGTTCTGCACCGCGTCGTCCACCGTCGGGCCGAGGGGCGCCAGGTTGGGCGACGCCTCCGAGAATTTGACGACGTGGGTGATGTAGGGCCCGAGTTCGTTCTTGTCGATCAACTGCTTTATCATGTCGTCGAAGGCCTTCTTCGGCATCAGCATCTTCTTCTCGGGGTCGCCACACGGCGACGCTGCACTCACTGACATTTGCAAGGCGGTCGACGGGGCGCCTGGCGAGCCCAGCCAGCAGCGCCCAGGGTCGTTCATCGGCACAACCGCGACGACGAACGCCGCCTGCGTCTCGTCGTCGACGTGCCAGGGGCCGCGGTAGCGGTGCGTGGGGTGCTGCTCGTGATGCCACGGGTGGTAGGACATCGCTCGGGGCGGCAGTCTGCTTTGGCGAGTGACCTCGCGCTGCTGCCCCAGGCCAGCGCGTTAAACCGTTAATCGGCGCTCACCGCCTAATATCCAGCGCACGCCACCACGCTTGGTTGGAAAGCGTGTTTGCGTCCGCTGGATAACGCATACATGTAACGGTGGAGGCTGACCACCCCAGCAGATCGGCTGCGCAGCGCCACCGCTATACTACTTCCCAGACTGACCGCCGCCGCCCGACCCGCGCAGCAGCACTCGCTCGATATGCCACCCACACGCGGTGGCATCGCCACGCCCCAGGAGAACGAGGCGTCGGCCGCCGCCAGCCGCAAGTCTCAGCTTGCACGCCTCGCTGCAGCGGGCGCCAACGGAGCGGCTCCTGAGCAGGCAGGTGGTCCCTCATCGTCGTCGCCCGTGGGGGGCTCTGCAGGGGCACCATCCAAGACAGCCCAAGCTCAAGGCGCCGGGCAGGAGGGTGCCCTGCCGTTGAAGCGCCCCCCCCAAGCCACGAGCTCTGCGGCTGGCGACACTACCACCTCTGGCCCTGTACAGCCGGCCACGAAGCAGGCGAGGGGGAAGTGCATGACCCAGCTGCGCGTCATGTACTTTGACAAGAAGGAGCCGGTCGCGTGCACCGTCGCGCTCGCCTGCCCGTCGCTTCTGCACCGGAACTCGTACATGCAGCGGATCTTTGGGGCGCTTGAGCCGCTGCAGCCTCTGGCATATCTCACTGTGCCAGATATGACCACACCCGCTCTGACCGAGATCATCTGGGCTGCCGGTCAGCCCAACAAGCTTGAGCTGCTCCGGTTCTGCTTCGACCCGTGCTCGTTCCGCTGCGACGGAACGGTGCCCGACGACATGCCCCCGCCGCTCCACGCGGCGATCATGGAGAAGTCCCTCTCCGCTTCCGACCAGGTGGGCGCGTGCCTCCGATTTCGCGGCTCCAGCACCCGCGCCACGCGGAAGCACGCCCCCGCCACGCGCGCACCGCGACGGCGTGCGCACGCTGCAGCGCCGCCGTCGCAGGGGTCATAACACGAAGTTGTTTTTTTCTAAATGGATGGTAAAAATGGA
>Ga0209713_10000960_pt1 | contig 16843 bp, 8 predicted proteins | sample ArcOceMetagenome_3_FD_187444 | JGI IMG/M metagenome (GOLD analysis project Ga0209713, IMG submission 187444) | Marine eukaryotic phytoplankton communities from Arctic Ocean - Arctic Ocean- Svalbard ARC20M Metagenome (SPAdes) (version 2) | ecosystem: Environmental > Aquatic > Marine > Oceanic... | reverse complement strand
CCGCGGTCGCCCTCGTCGCCGTCGCCGCCGCCCTCCTCCTCCCCCCCACGTGGGCGCCGGACTGGGCACCCGCCACGGCCGCGTCTTTTTGCGCCTTCGTCGGTGCCAGGGCCGCGCTCGCCGCGCTCCTGCCTCGCCTCGCCCCAGCACGCTTCGGCGCGCTGCCCCTGCAGGAGCGGCATGCACTGTGCAGCCGGCTCGTCTCGACGGTGTACGATCTTGTGTCGGTGCCGCTCGCGTGGCACCTCGTCCTAACGCCTGCGCTGCTCGCCGACCCTCTGCACGCGCCGATGCCACATCTGCAGCGAGCGGTGCTCATACCGCTCACGGTCGGCTTCTACCTGTACGACCTCATGTTGATGCTCTCACCGTTCACGTCGCTCTCGGGCACAGACTGGGCGGCGCACGTGCTACACCACACCGCCGTGCTCTGCTGTGTGCCCGTCGGGCTGCACCACGGCAAGCATGCGCTGAGCGCCGCCTACCTCACGCTGACCGGCTGCACGACGCCGCTGCTGCACGGCATGGGCTTCCTGCGTGCGGCGGGGCTCGAGGCGTCGCGCGCGTACGCCTGTGTCGGCGTCACATTCGTCGCGCTCTACGTGCTGCTGCGCGGGTTCGGCCTGCTCTGCGTCTGCGGGCTGGTGGGCCGCGCGCTGCTGACCGAGCTCGCCGCGCCGGCGTCGAGCGCGTGGTGGCCGCTGCCGGCCGGCAGCGGTGGCGGGTGGGCAACGCTGATCGCACGTGAGGGTGGCGGCGCCGTGGTTGCGGGCGGAGTGCTGCTGGCGCTCTTTCTGGCGATCAATCTCATGTGGACGGCGCACGCGGTGCGCTCGCTGCTGCGGGCGGTCGCGAAGCGCCGTGGTGGAGGCGGCAGCGTTGGCGGCGGTGGGAGCGAACAGCGCCCAATGGCTTTCGCCATCGCGCTCGGGCTCGTGGAGGAGCGCCATGCACTGGCGCGCGTCGCGGCGCACACGTGGTTTGCGCTTGCGGGGCTGCTGCACATGGCGACTGAGCTGGGCGCGCCTCTGGGCCTGCAGCCGCCGTGGTGCCCCGCGCCGACGGCGACCGTGCTGCTGTTTGCGGCGTACCACGCCGTGGATCTGCCACGCAAGCTGCTGCACCGCCTCTGGTCGGACGCGGCGCACCATGGGCTGACCGTCGCGGTCATCGGCTGCTACTACGCTTTCCTGCCGTCGCCGCTCGTCGCCGCCTTCGAGGCGACCTTCGCCGCCGGCGTCAGCAACTGCATCAACGCGCCCGGGTTCGACGCCGTCAAGCTCGCCGCGCGGTGGCGCGCGCCCGCCGCGGCGTAGCGGCGTGCCATCGACGCCACCATCGCGTTGACGTGCGCGCGCTACGCGGTGCACGCGTGCGTGCTCGCGCTGCAGCTGGCCGGGCCGCGCGCGTACGCCAAGCTCGGCTACGGCGTCGCGCACCCGGTGCAGTGGCCGAGCCTCGCGATCAACCTCTACTTCATGCTCTGGTTCGACCCGTACTGCATCGCGTGGCTCCGGGGGCAGCGGCGCAAGGCGAGGGTCGACGCCACCGACGCGGCCAGCCTCACGAGCCGTGGCTTCTGCCTGCTGCCGACGCCGCCTGCGCTCCATTGCGTCTCGCGCGGCGCGAGCGCGTACGTCGCCAGCGGCGCGGTCGACGGCCAGATCGGCGTGCGCGGTGTGTCTGACGCGCCATGCCGGCTCGACCAGGCGGGCAGCACCAACGGGGGCGGCGGACACGAGGCGTACGACTGCAGCGCCGACCTCGAGGCGTTTGAGGGGTACACGCGCTTCGTGCAGGCGGAGGTGGCGGCCTTCGTCGGCGCGCACCCGTGTCTGAGAGGGGCGGCGTCGCGCGCGCGCCTCCAGTACCGGCTCAACCGCTACCCGCCCGGCGCGCGCGGCCTCTCGCACCGCGACTCGCACCTCCTCTCGTTCATCTTCTCGGACACGCCGTTCAACTCGTTTGGGGTCCGCCAGCGCGACGGCGAGTGCGTCGTCGTCCTTGGGCTGGCGGGCGCCGCGCTGCTGCGGCTCCACGAGGGAGGAGACGGCGGCGGCGGCGGCGGTGGTGGCGGCGGCGGCGGCGGCGGTAAGGCCGCCTGCTGCGAGGCGCCCCTCCACCACGGCGCCAGCGGGGGGGGCGCCGCCGACCCGGACCGCGTCTCGCTCGCAATCTTCTGGACGCCGCACCTCGACGAGCCGATGGGCCCGCCGCTCACCGGCCCGTTTGACAGCGGCGGCGGGTGCTGCGATGGCGGCAGCGACAAGGCATCGCGGCGCGGCCGCACGTTTCGCGAGCTGCGCGACGACAATCTGATCCTCCAAAACGCGTACCGGCGGCGGCTCTTCAGCCCCGAGTACTGCTACAGCCCGACGCCCGTTGTGAGCGGGGCCTCCGGTTGCAAGATCTGGGTCGACGGCCGCGAGTGCCTCGACCTGCATGGCGGCCACGGCACGCTGCTGTGGGGCAACACGGCTGAGCACATCCAGCCGAGTACGGCCGTTGCGGGCGGCGGCCTCTTCATCGGGCAGCACTCCGACGCGACGTTTGACGTGGTCCACCTGCTCCGCCGCCACTCGGGGCTGCACCACGTCTGCTTCGCGTCGACCGGCTCGCAGTGCACGGCGCTCGCTGTGCGGATGGCGCGCCGTGCCACGGGCCGCGCCACCGTCGTCACCTTTGATGGCTCGTGGCACGGCTGGGCGGCCGAGCTGGGCCAGCCGGCGCCCGGCCCGGATCTGACGGTCCTGCCGGCGTACACGCAGTTCGAGCCTCCGCGCGACTGCGCGTGCATCGTCGTCGAGCCGCTCAACGCGCTGCGCAAGCGGCTGTGCCACCCGCAGTGGGCGGAGGGGCAGTGGCTCGCGTACGTGCAGGAGCAGGCGCGCGCGTGCGGCGCGCTGCTCATCCTCGACGAGACGGTCACCGGCTTCCGCTTCCCGCGCGGCGGCAAGGCGCGGTTCGGCCTGCAGCCGGACATGGTGACCTACGGCAAGAGCCTTGGCGGTGGGCTGCCGCTGGCGGCGCTGCTCGTGAGCGAGGCCGCCTACACGCCGACGGTGCAGACTGCGGGCACGATGGTAGCGCATCCGCTCATCATGGACGCCGCGCGCTCCTTCCTCCGATCGCACGCAAGCTTCGATCACGCGCGCCTCGCGCGGCTGACGGCGCAGCTCGTCGCGGCGCTCAGTTCGCTGCCCGGCCTGCGCACCGCTTCCGAGGGCTCCATCTTTCAGGTCGACGCGCCCGACCGGCCGCGCGACGGCAACGGACGGCTGCCCGAGCTCGAGCTGGCGCTGCTGCGGCGCGGCGTCTTCGTGCAGACCGCCTCCTTCTACTTCCTCTCGGCGCCGTTCGACGAGGCCACCGTCGCCGAGGTGGCGCGCCGCTGGGAGCTCGCGATGGCGGATGCGTGGCCGGACGCGCGTCCAGTGGGCGAGGAGCGGTGTAAAGTAAAGTAAATTGGCAGTTTTCTTCCTTCGCCATCCGCGGGGCACGGGTCAACCACCGCACGCATACTTGCATGGGAAGTTCGACAGGTCGTCGTGTAGCCCATCCAAAGGAGCTCGGCTCTTCCAGCGAAGCTAACAGCTCGTATGTCGGGCTCCGGCTCTGAGCTCTTCACGATATTCATGGTCTGTATAGCTTTCGGCCTGTGCTTGGTCCTCCAGCGCTACATGACGCACCAGATGCTCCTGAGCTTTGCGCATCAGATCGACGAGAGTGAGAACCGGATCGTGCAGCACATAAACGCTAAAGTGGAACACCTACAGGCCGTGCTTCAGGCGCCACCGCTGCACGGCCATGGGAGCTCGGGCTCCAATTCCAACTCTGGAAGATGGCCTGCGCACCTGGTGCGTCCCGTGTGCGCCAGCCCGCCATGCAGCCCGCCCAGCTGCGATCTGCGAGCTGCACTCGTGGGCGCTCTGGACCAGCGGAGTCTTTACGAGCGTTGATATGAAGTGTGCTGCGATAGCCGATGATACTAATTGATTATACTATTCACTGTGCCATAAGAAGCGCGGGTCGTCCAGCAGCTGGGCGAGCCGCTCGTTGTGCGGCGCGTAAAAGGTGCGCAGCCTGTGGCGCGTCGCGTTGTGCATGGGCTGCGCCGTGAACCTGCCGCCCTTCAAGCTCAGGGCGTGCAGCGGCGCGTACTCCACGTCGGGGGCGGGCAGGCCACGCGCCGGCACGGGCAGGCCGAGGAAGCGCAGCACGCGCTTTTGTGCGCGCTGCGGCTCGTCGAGGAGGTCCTCGGCGCGCGCCACGAGCGTGCGGTTGCCAAACGCGCCGACCCACTCGCGCACGAACGGCTCGTACACGCCGCGGATCAGCTGGTCGCAGTGGAAGAAGACGTCGGAATAGAGCGGGTCGAGGTACTCGAAGAGGAACGCGCACCTTCTCGCGCCGTGCTTGCGCACGCAGCCGTCGAAGGCGGCGCTCTGCTCGACGACGTACGAGTGCAGGCCGTCGGCGCTCGCGCCGTACCGCTTCGGGTAGTGCACGTGCACCCAGAAGGACGTCTCGAGGCGCTCGACCGGGTTGCGCAGCACGATCAGCAGCCGGCCATGCGTCGCGCCGTAGGCGTTGCGCATCACAAAGGGCGGCGTCAGCTCGGCGCCCGGCCCGCCGGTGCCGGTGGCCTTGTCGTGCGCGGCGAGCGCGCCTGGCCGGCACGAGCGCCACATCGCGCCGCCCTCGCCAAAGTAGTCGCGCTCGTCCTTGCCGATGCCGTGGAGTCGCGCGAGCTCGTCGCCCTTGCACTTGTCGTAGAAGGCGTTCCACGTCTTGAGGTAGCGTGCGGCGAAGGCGGGGTACCACTGCAGCAGCGACTCGCACGACTGCAGCAGCAGCGTGCCGCGGCGCGGCGCGCCAAACGTGCGCGCCCACCGGGCCGCTCCCTGGTCGCCCACCCAGTGGCCAAAGCACAGGCTGTTCGACGCCATCCGCACCTGAGGGTGCGCGCGGAAGAGGTTGTCGAGCGCCTCGTGCGCAAACGAGTGCCATGCCGGCAGCAGGTGCGCGCCAGGGAAGCACGAGTCCAGCACCGTCTTGCCGCCGTTGCCATCCATCTCGAGACGCATGCACGGGTTCACGCCCGTTTGCGCCGACTCGCCAAAGGGCGGCAGCACGGGTAGCCACGGCTCTTGCACGTGCGCGCGTGCGCACAGCGAGTCGGACGGTGTGCAGCGGGACGAGGAGGTGTGGGGCAGCGTGCGGGTCATGCTAGCAGCCAGCGTACGCGTCTTCACACGTGCCGCTCGTCTTCACAAGCAGCAGCTTCGAGCTACACCGGCCCCGCGGGATGTCGTGGGTCTACCTGGTCGACGAGGCGACGGGCTACTCGTACTATGCGAACACGAGCTCGGGTGAGACCAGCTGGGAGGTGCCGACTGAGCTCGGCGGCCCGTCGGGCGACTCGGAAAAGGAGCCCTACGTGCAGCTGGACAACGGCTGGTTCCAGTTCAAGGACGACCGGACGGGCCGGCCGTACTACTACAACCTGCGCACGCAGCAGGTCGAGTGGAGCGCGCCGCCGGACTCGGGCGCCGCGCGCAGGGGCACCCACCGGCAGGGCTCGCTCGAGGACGACTACGTCTCGTCCGACGACGAGGCCATGCCGCCGCGGATCCCGCACGGCGCGATGGGTGGCAGCGAGGTCGACGAGGACGACATCGACGGCGCGGAGGACAACGTGCTCGTCCAGCACCTCGACGGATCGCAGAAGCCGAAGCTCGGGCGCGAGCCGAGCAAGAGCCAGGTCGAGACGGAGGCGGAGGAGGCGGCGCGCAAGGCCAAGGAGAAGGCCGAGCGGCGCGCGGCCAACCGCGTCCACAACCTGCGGGAGTTCGTGCAGGCGGAGCGCAAGTACGTCGACAAGGTCCACGTGCTCGAGAAGGTGTACGTCGACCCGCTGCGGATGGTCGCCGACATGCCCAGGGGGGCGATCTTCACCCACGCCGACCTCGACGCCGTCTTCCTCAACATCTCGGTCATCTCGAAGGTGAACACCAAGTTCGTCGAGGAGCTGGAGGAGGAGGAGGCGAAGAACTGGCCCAACGTCAACTACGCGCCCATCATCGAGGCGGCCGCCAAGAAGTTCAAGGGCTGCTACACGCGCTACGTCAACAACTTCGACACGGCCGACGCGCGGCTCAACGAGCTCAAGACCAAGGACAAGGAGAAGCACCGGTACCTCGAGGTGCAGAAGACCAACCCCGACGCCAAGGGGCTCGGCGTGCGCGACCTGGCCTTCGAGCCCGTGCAGCGAATGATGCGCTACCCGATGCAGCTCAAGGAGCTGCTCGACAACACCGAGGCGGGCCACCCGGACGTCGGGCCGCTCACGCTGGCGCTCGAGGCGTGCAAGGAGATCGCGGCGCACATCAACGAGGACAAGCGGCAGGCGGAGGAGGTGGTGCGGCTGACCGAGATGGTCAGGCGCTTCACGCCCGACTCGGGCATGGACAAGGAGCTCGTGCGGTACGAGCGCAAGTTCCTGCGCGAGGGCACGCTGACCAAGGCGCGGCTGCAGCGGCGGCAGAAGCGGTACTGCTTCCTGTTCAGCGACCTGATGCTGTACGCGGTGCACACGACCAAGGGGTACCAGGTCAAGGGCAAGATCTCGCTCGGCGTCGACGCGCGCGTCGAGCGGCTGCCCAACACCGAGGACATGCAGAACGCCTTCGCCGTCATCGAGAAGGGCGGCAAGGGGTACACGTGGCTGAGCGACTCGGCGGCCGAGATGGCCGAGTGGTACGACGAGATCGAGAAGGCCATCCGCGGCAACCGCAAGGGGCGCGTCTCGACGGGCGGCGCCAACCTGCTGCAGAACGTGCAGACGAAGCCGCTCGAGGCGCGGCTCGCCGTCATCCAGGGCGGCGCGATGCTGATGAAGTACAACCAGCGCGACGGCAAGAGCGGCCCGCGCTGGGTCAAGGTGACGGCCGACAACAAGATCGGCTGGGGCGACACGCGCACCAAGGACACCAAGTCGTCGATGAAGCTCGACGACGCGATCGCGCTGCTGCACGGCGCCAAGTCGTCGGCCTTCTTCAAGCAGCAGCACGCCAAGAAGGACCAGGACTGGCTCTGCTTCTCGCTCGTCTTCAAGGGGCGCGGCACGCTCGACTTCGCGGCGACCAACGCCGACGCGCTCCTCGACTGGTATCTCGCCCTCGCCTCCAAGGTGCCAGACTCGACCGAGGCGCTCCTCGGGGAGGACGAGCTGCGCGCGCGCATCGAGTCGATGATAGGGTAGGTGGGAGCGTCGAGTGTCATCTCCACCTTTAGCTATAACAATTAGCTGTTGCGTTTCTATTCACACCCGGACCAGGCGCACAATTCACATGTCCCAAAAGGAAACCTGCTGTTTGACGGACTAGAGGCGGGTCAGACTTCTGCGCATCACAACATCTCGGCAAGACAGCCGCAATTGGCGGCTCCGCGCATCCACAAGCGCGATGCCGAACAAGACAGGGCCTCGCCCGACGCAGGCGACGAAGCAGCAAATGCGAGACGAGAAGCAAGCCGAACAACGAGCTGCGATGGCTGCGCACCGACAGCAAATGCGTGAGCAATTCAGCAGCTCCCGGAATAATCCACCATGGATCCAGACGCACCTCGAGACCTTTGCAAGGTTGGAGTCAGAGCTTATGGAAGCCGGCGACGACGATTCGCTGATGGGCCGCTGCACATTCCACAGGCAGCAGTTGTCGCTCATCTGTCGGGCGTTGGAGCGGGATTCGATCGCAGAAAGTGATGTCGAGGAGATCAAGGAGATGCTCGACTGTCTCCTCGAGGTGCCTTGCGGACCGGGCGAGATCGCCGAGCGTTACGATGCCAGCTACGACGAAATCTACGCCGTGGTATCGCTCACGTCCGGTGGTTCGACAACGGCGTCGTGCCCACCCGAGGCGGAGCCGACTGTCCTGCAGAGCACCATTGAGATCATGAGAGCGCTCGACTTTGCGGAGACCAAGGTGGAGCTCGAGACTGCGATCGAGGCAGCCGCAACAGATGTATCGGACCAACGCGTGGCCGAAGCCATGGTCACAGCGCAGCGCAAGCTGGCCGCTAAGAAGAACGAGGGAGTGGCTGCAGCAGTCCTTCCGACGGCCGAGAGGTCGCGAATGCCAGACATAGGTAGCCAGCTCGAGGCTGGTGCGCAGAGCACAGCCCACGCACAGGAAGAGACGGGGCACGGTCGCACGGTCATGAACCACAGCACGCACTGTGAGGGGCTGCTCGCCGTCATGCGGCGGCTGGAGAAGAACGCGCAAGTGAAGACGGTCGTGCCTGGTGCACTGCACCAGGTCGACGCGCACGTCGAGAAGTTCCAGTTGCAGATGCAGCGTGAGCCTGTGGCTGCTCGCGCTGGACAGCCAGGGCGAGGCGGCCGGGGTTGGGTTGAGCCTCCCGACGGGCATGGGCGTGGGCGCGGGCGTGGACAGCCTGGGCGAGGCGGCCGTGGCTGGATCGAGGCGCCTCATGCGGACGAGGTTGACTCTGGCAAGATCAAGCTCGTCGCACGCAAAGGGAAGACCGCGCAAGATGTCACGATTGTGCTGAAGCATGGTCTGAAGCTCGACTTTTACGAGATCCACCAGCTGATTGATGATGCAGTGGAGCCACCGCGTGCGGAGGAGCCTTCTTCGTCATATGATGAGCTCCCTGGTGAGGGCCGTCTCAACATGTCGGGCGCGGAGGCACGCGAACGGCAGCGCGCCAAGGTTGCTGAGAAATCGAAGGAGAAGGATGAACAGGCAAAGGCGAGGGCGAGGGAAAAGGAAAAGGAAATGGTGGTTGCCGAGAAGGCGAAGAAGCTGCAATCGAGTGGTGCAGCGAGGGAGAAGAACCTGAGCATCGCGTCGCACGCGAAGAACTGGGCCGAGGTGGAGACTGGCGAGACAAGCGGGGGGAAGTCGTGGGGTGGCGGCCGAAGCAAGCGGATCGCTCAGTCCGAGTGAGCACGTCTCAGGTGTATTCGTGCGCATTTATGAAGAGCGTGTCAAAACACCGCAAACTGGACTTGCATAGTCTTTGTCTAACTTCATCCAGTGTGAGTGGTTTGGCCTCTTGCCACGTGGTAGTCTTGGGCATATAACAGTGGAACTTCATGCAATGGAGCGCGACGCGGAACTCTGTCTCTGCGTCACGACGACGCGCGCCGCCGCCGACCGCCAGGCGCTCAGCGCACGAGGCCGCGGCCCACATGCCGCGCGATGCTACCAGAGGCCGTCCAGGTCTGCCCGCCGTCCTCACCCGCCACCAGCGTGCCCATCCAGCGCGCAGCAGCAGGCATGCAGTGCCGAGCCGCGACAACAGAAGCCGAGGCTGGCGCGCGGAGGCTGGCAATCGCACCAGACGGCCATACTCTCGCTGGGAAGGTGACGCGTGGGCGAGCGAGGCGTGGCGCAAAAGCGGTGCATGGGATGGTGGCCCGGCTGGCACGGCGACACTGAGTGGCGAGGAGGTGCGGCTCGCGCTGTCGACCTCAGTCGGGGCCTCCGAGGAAGCGTCATACATCGACGCGGTGCTGTTCAACTGGCTCGGCCTCACGATGCGTTCGACGCATGTTGTGCTGCACAACGACGCAACCCGTCGGACGCCGCTGCTACGGCCACCGTACCTGTGAGCGCCCGCCCAGCGCACCGTCCGACCAGCCCACCCCTGCTGCCATGGCCCACAGCGCGATACATGCATTTGGTTGCGCGTCGCTGGCAGGCACCACCCTCGCGTTCACGTCCTGCCGCTGCGCATCGCGACGGCGCGACGCTTCGGCTCGTTGCTCGTGGCGCACGTGCACAACTCGCGCTTCGCCGCGACGCGGCTCAACGCGACGCACTTCCTCTTCCTCGCCACGAACTGCTGGTTTGTGAAGCCGGGCGTCGAGCCGTTTGTCGGCTCGCGTCGCGCCACGCTGTCGGCCCGCGCCTGCCCCGAGACGAGCAAGACAGACAAGTGCGCCTCGCAACGGTGGTGGGCCGCCCTCAACCGGCCGCACGCCACCTTCAGTCGACAGTACGTCGAGGGCCAGTTCTACCCGGCGTCGATGCTCGCCGAGCTCGATCACGCGTTAAGTAGCCACGACGCCACGGGCAGACGACGGCCCAACATCGCCGCCTCCGCTTCCTCCGCCGCCCTCGCCGCCCCCGCCTCCGCCTCGACCGCCCTGGCATCCGTCACGTCCACCGCGTCGTCGTCCTCGGTGCTCGAGGCGCTCGTCAGCACCAAGTGCACGGCGGAGGAGTCGCTCGTGCCGCTGCTCGCGCTGCGCTCGCGCCAGCTGCGCGCGGTGCCGCCCGTCACCGAGCCGGTGGTGTGGGTGCCGCCCATCATGTTCACCGACGGCGCCAACGGCGTCGTCGCGCTGCGCGAGGTCAAGGCGCTCATCGGCGCGACGCACAGCCCGCAGAAGCTCTGTGCGGTCGCCGCCAAAAAGGGCGGCGGCGGCTCCAGCAGCACCGCGCCGCGCTGCGCGTGTCCCTCCGCCGACGAGTGGCCCGCAACAAAGTTCCTCGTCAAGCGCGTGAGCAGGGCGCCCGACGACCCTGGCGGGGTCCGTGCCTTCCTTGCTGCGCATGTGCGAAGTCACGGCACTCCACCGGTGAGAGTCAGGGCTGGTGGTGGGCTCGCCGCAGTACTGGCGCAGGGCGGCACACGGCCAGGGTACGATCACGACCGCCTAAATCGGTAGGCGCCTACATAGCTGTTTAAAACATGCAAATATTATTAGACTTTGAAACACGCGACTACGCTTCAAAATCATCGTCGACGACGTACTCCTTTCCGGTTTTGTTCTTCTTTTTCGCTATGCCGTCGGTCGCCTGGACGACTCTGGCCGCGCTGCGCATCTTGGACCACTCGCGCTCGTAGGATCGTCCGGGGTGGCTCTTTTGCAAGTTGGCCTTCTCCTTGTTGCGCGAGCTGCAGCTGGGGAAGTTGCCCATCTTCTCGGCCGCCGCCCCGTCCTTGCCCACCCGCCCCGAGCACGTGCCGCACGTGTCGGGCGACTTCGCGCGTCGCGAGGCCGACATGTTCGGTCGGCTGCCGCCCGCCGCCTTCCCGTCGGCCGGGCTCGGGCCGCGCCTGCGCGGCGAGTCGGTGCTGCAGCCGCATATGCCTGCCCCCGAGCCCGCCTGGCTGGCGGTGCGCGAGCTGCACGAGTTGCGCCGCGCGAGGCCGGGCGACGAGCTGGCGGAGCGCGCCTGCGCCTGCTGGCGCAGCTTGCGGCGCGCGAGCGCCGTCGTCTCGAGCGACGCGATGCGCTTGAGCAGCGTGCTCTCGAGCGTGCTGACGCGCGCCTTGATCTTGTCCTCGAGCTTCGCCTGCATCATCAGGATGGCCGCCTTCATCGTCGCGACATCCTCGTCCTCGTCCTCGTCCTCGTCGCCCTCGCCGCCCTCGCCGCCCTCGTCGTCCTCGTCGCCGCCCTTTTTGAGCAGCTTCAGCACGAACTTCTTCGCCTTCACCTTCGCCCAGAACAGCACCTCGCCGACGGTGCCATAGTCGGTGAGCTCGCCCTTGCGCTTCTCCTCGGCCTCCTCCTCGCGCGCCGCCGCCTGCGACTCGCCGAGGATGGCGAGGAACATCGAGAGCAGGATGAAGACGGAGACGAAGAGGTAGACGAGGAAGAAGATGGCGTTGGTGTAGCCGCGCGAGTTGTCCATGATCTCCTCGAACGAGAAGTCGCCGAAGAGCGCGCGCACCAGCCCGAGCAGCGCGATCTCCTGCGAGGTGAAGTCGTCCATGAACGTGCCGAGCTGGATGAAGAGCAGCATTGTGAACGCGAAGACCGAGATGCCGAAGATGATGCCGAAGAAGGCCAGGTCGGTCGCGCCCTTGCCGAGCACGCGCGTCATCAGCGACATCTTGGGCACGATGACGTTGGTGAACTTGATGATCTTGAGCAGCTGCAGCGTGATGCAGAAGGCGGTGTAGAACTTGGCCTGGCGCGCGAGCGCCATCTTCTCGTGCGGATCAAAGTAGCCAAACTGGTCGCAGATGGCCGAGCCGCACTCGAACGGCGGCCCGTTGGCCTCGTTGTCCTCGAGCTCGATGTCGCGCCACTGCGTGACGATCATCTCCGCCCACGCGATGAACGCCTGGAAGAAGAGCATGAAGTTGGCCCAGTCGATGACGTTCCAGATGTTGACAAAGTACGACATGCAGCCCGCCTGCGTCAGCTCGACGATCTCGAGCATGCAGAACCAGCACGTGCACACCAGCGCGAGCATCAGCCACATCTGCATCCCATGCAGCGACTCCTCGGCGAAGATCAGCGTCTCGATGTCAAACGAGGGGAGTACCCCCTTGAGGTTGGTGAACTCGAACATGTACCGCACCGTGAACGCCATCGCCTGGTGCTGGTTGGCCATCTGCAGGTGCAGCGAGACCAGCCGCGTGCGCACGTCCAAGAAGTGGCCCTTCTTGAGCTCGGTCAGCATCTGCGTCATCAGCCCGCGCACGAGCGCGTCGTTGCGGCCCGGGTTGGTGTTGCACCCCTGCACCACCTCGGTGCCGTCGAGCGTGTACCGTGCGCAGTAGTACAGCGGCTCGCGCCCGTTGCGCGGTGTCGCGCGGAACAGCCGGAAGTCGGTGACGGCGTCCCACCGGCCGCGCTCGTACGGCAGGAATGTGTTGGAGAAGAAGGGGACGAAGATGGCAGCGAAGCCGTCGTTGGGGAAGACGCGGAGAGAGTTGAAGTGGGCTGTGAAGAGGCCGGCCGGCGAGGCGCCGAGCGTCTCGGTCGTCAAGTACTTGAACGTGGTCAGCGGCGCGCCGGGTGCGGTCTGCACCGCCGAGCTGCCGCCGCTGCCGCTGCCGGCCTCGAGCGCCGCGCCTGAGCCGATTTCTGCCGCGTATAGCTCGTTGGCCAGCGTCATGTTTAATATCCTGGGGTCGGGCGCGAGCGTGGTGGCGGGCGGGTAGTTGTAGGTGGTGGAGTTGCCGAGCGACGTCGACGAGTCGTCCAAGCACGTGAACCCGTGGAAGCACTCGAGCGTGGTGTCCGACGCGCGCACCGTCTTGATGACGAATGCCTGCAGGCCAAAGCTGTTGGTCAAGTCGACGAGCTCTCGCGTCGAGTACGGCGTCTGGCCCTCGAGGTGGAACGCGCCGTCGCCGTCTGGCCACGCCTCGCCCGTGTCCGCATTCGAGAACATGCCGGGCACCATCACCGTGTTCATCCACTCGTAGATGTCCGAGACGCGGCGAATGTCGTTGAAGGTGTTGTGGGCGGAGTCGAAGGTGTTGTCGGTCCACGTGTCCTCGATGAATTTGGTGAAGTACCGCTCGTTGCCGTTGCGGAACGTGGCGACGAGGCTCTGGAAGACGATCAGGAAGAACATATACTGCACCGTCTGAAGCGACGTCATGTCGAGGATATCGAGGAACCTATTCCCGCATCGCTTGGCCTTCCCGCAGCCGCCGCCCCGCTTCCGCTTCTCCCCGAGCAGGGCATCGTCCTCCCCGACGCTGCCCGGCTCCGGGAGCGGGGGCGGCGCGTCGCTCATGGACGCGCGCGGAGCCAGAGAGGGTGCGCTTGGCCTATTTCGACGGCTCGTACGTTTTGGCGTGTTGTGCGGTGGTTTGCTCTCTACCGCATTACTTTTCGGCTGCCCCAGGGGATCACGTAAGTAAGGCGCAGCGATAGCTACAGGCTATAAGGCCACTTAAACTCACGTAATTCCTGAAGTGGATCAAGACGATGTTGAGCTTTGAAGATTGACTGAAATAGATTCTAAAACGCGGACGCTACGCAATTCGTTAAATAAGGTGCATGCATTGCATACCTTATGCAAGAAGTCGCCAAGCTTCGACTGGGTAACCTGATCGCCTGATGGCAGAAGCCGCTTGTGCGGCCGACGCCGTGCCCTCGTACCCGACGATGCACTCGACCGAGCCGTGGCAGCTGCCACACATCGCGCAGCACCGTGGCCTCGTGGTGCCGTGGTGGCTTCCGGGCGTCGAGCGCACGCTGCTGGAGCGCGGCGTGTTCGCGGCCGAGCCGCAGCGCCTGGAGGCCTTGCGCGGCCGGCAGCAGAAGCTGAGCGCCGCATATGCCGCGGCGGAGTCGTACCGACCGCCGCAGCAGCTCGCGCGGATCGGGCACGCCGAGCTCGTCGAGGCGGGCACGTTTATGGTCGACCACATCCGAAGGAGCGTGCCGGTCGTCGTCACCGGGGTGGCGACCTCGTGGCCGGCGATGCGCCGCTGGAGCACCGCGTTCCTCTCGAGCGGCGAGTTGGGCGACGCGGAGGTCCATTGCGACGGCCTCTGGGGCGGCCGTTCGCTGCTCATCAACCGCACACACCTGATCAAGGGGCGGCGCCGCCGGATGCGGATGCGAGCCTTTGTGGACCGGCTGCGCATGCAGGCCGCGCGGCCCGGTCCGACGGCGATGGTCGGCGCTCTGGAGGACCCGTGGGCGCTGATCAACGCGGCGCGCGACGACGAGCTGTTCTGGACGCTCGACGGCAAGAACATGAGCTCGCACTACCCGGCGCTACTGCGAGACGCCGACCCGCCCAACCTGCTCCTCTTCCCGCCCTACGCGCGGCTGTACAAGCTCAACCTTTGGGCCTCGGGCTACAAGTTCACGCCGCCGCACTACGACAACAGCGAGAACCTGCTGCTGCAGGTGGCGGGCGAGAAGTCAGTCCGGGTGTGGCCACCGACGCTCGACGCGCTGCGCGCGCTGCAGCCGCGCCTGCTGCGCCACCTGCACCCCGGGCTGCTCGGGCCAGACGCCCCGGCGCAGTTTGAGAACGTCTACGGCACGATCAGCGACGCCGAGGGCGCGTGGGGGGTGGTGCTGCGGCCGGGCGAGCTGCTCTACATCCCGCGCGGCTGGTACCACACCGTCGAGTCGACCGTCGCGGCCGCCGCAGCCCCTGGCGAGGCCGAGGACGCGTCGACGACCACGACCACCACCACCACCACCACCACCACCACCACCACCCTCGAGGGCGTCAACCTCGCCATCAACTACTGGTACGAGTCTGCGCCGCCGATGGACTCGTTCTTCGAGCTGGCGTTTGAGCAGCTGAAGTCATACGCGACGGCGGCGGAGCGGGACGATAAGAGACGAGGGTTGTTAGCTACTTTAGTGTTAGTTTTTAGTTACACCGTACCGCAGTTGTCTGTTTGGACTGTTTTCGTAAAGATCGCGTGCTGGTGAGTGATGTGCCTCCCAGCGTTGCCTTATCAAGTCGTGATGCCCCGGTTTTCGGTGCGCCGGTACGTGAGGGTGTGTACGTATGTCATCTTTACTCCTGTAGATTTGCTCGAAAATACTTTACTGTACACGCCTCTTTCAATCGAGCTCGGCGATGAACCGGCTGGATGACCTCGGAGGCGCTGTGTCTCGAGCCTGCCCTGACGATCGAGCTGCAGGCTTCGGCAGGGCAACTGGAACAGGTATTGGTGAGGTAAAGGTTGTCGGTGGAGCAACGCGCGGCATCGGAGCATCAGAGGCGAGTGGTGTCTTGATCTTCAGCAGCCCTCCACTCCTAGGACCCGGCTTGGCCGCGCTGCACTTGCCAGCTTTGCGATCCCCAGATGTTTCACTGCCACGCGCCGCATCACCACGCATCCTCTCGTTGTACATGGACAGCGCACACGCACTCGTCGACTCGTGCTTCGGTGGCAGCGGTGGCGCGGCTGACGGTTCCGCAGGGGCACGACTCCGTGCTTGGTCCCACTCTGAGGTACCTCCGTACTCCTCGATGAATTCTGCTTTTGTGTATAGCGCCCCGTCCACGTCGTAACGGCGCTCCTCAACCTGTTTTGGTGCAGGTGAAGGCTTGACTGAGTCCTGTTTGGATGAACCCAGCTGAGCTGTTGCACGTGGCTTCGCAGTTGGTGGACCGGTCGGCTGAACGGCCTGTCTTTTTGCCTTGTTCCACTCCGAGCCCCCCCCGTATTCCTCAATGAACTCCGCCTTGCTGTACAGCAAGCCGTCCACGTCATACCGTCGCTCCTCCACCCCCTTCGACTGCGACGGAGCAGGACCGATGCGAGCGGGTTTGCTGGGAGACGCCTGCTTGGAATGTCCGTTGTGCAGCCGAGGGTCCGGCTGGGGCGCCGCGTTGACATCGCTGTCGCCGTCCTCCAACACGGAGCAATCGTCGGCCTGAGCATTCAAGCAGGCAAACGTTGCTGTTCGCGCCCCACGCACGTTGCTCAAGAGGGCTTGAGCCCGTTGAGCGCCGTTGAGGCGTGGTGGCTCCCTTTTGCTCTTGCCAAAGCCCTGGGATGGAGCGGATAATCGAAATCGCTGCTTGTTGTCGCGATTGCCTCCTTGGCGACGCCACCATCTCCAGCCGGTCATGAACACACCACCACCCAAAAGCACCATGAGCAGAGCTGTCAGGATCTGAGTACCAGGTGGAGGCGCCACAGGTAGCAGTGGCGGTGGTAGTGCTGGCGGCATAGGCGGCGGTGGGACGGGTGGGGGTGGCATTGGCCACGGTGGCGTCGGCGGTGGTGCTGTCGGTGGAAGTGGAACTTCGGGCGGCGAGAAAGGTGGACGTGGAGGTAGCGGTGGGTGTGGAGGCGGCATGCTTGGCGGAGGTGCCGGTGGAGGTGGTTTGGGCATGGGCGAGTCTGGCGGGGGTGGAGGCGGGCTCAAGGGTGGTGGAGAGTGAGGCGGCGGTAAGACAGGCGGTGAGTCCGGTGGCGGCGCAGGAGGTGGCGGCAACCCATAGTAGCGCACGTAGTCCACCTCCATCAGGAACGGCCAGCTAGCTGTATTCCAATCGGTGCCAGGCGGGATTGCAAGGTTGAGCCGCATCTGCATCGGCAGTGGATTGGCTGCCGACCACGGATTGAGTGG
>Ga0209713_10000957_pt1 | contig 16851 bp, 25 predicted proteins | sample ArcOceMetagenome_3_FD_187444 | JGI IMG/M metagenome (GOLD analysis project Ga0209713, IMG submission 187444) | Marine eukaryotic phytoplankton communities from Arctic Ocean - Arctic Ocean- Svalbard ARC20M Metagenome (SPAdes) (version 2) | ecosystem: Environmental > Aquatic > Marine > Oceanic... | reverse complement strand
TGGTAAGTGCTGCGCTAGAATATGTCAGTATCATTGACACTCTTGGCGCGGTCTTTCCAGCTAACCACTAAACCTTTTAGCGCCGACTGCGATATTCGCTTGATTGGGTTTTTCATACCTTACCCCTCCATAGCAGCTACAGAGTAGATGCAGTCTTTAACGAGATAATATTCGTGGCTATCAACGTGCCAGTCTTTAGCAAGCAGCCACTCTTCATGTTGAAAACGCAGCAGATCGTCACGGTGGCAGACCAGAAGAACTAGGCCACGGAAACGACTATTCAACTCTTCGAGAATTTCATCGTCGCGAGCAGGGAGTGGCATCGTTAGGTTTTCGGAGTGTATGCCTTGGGGCTTTGCCAGCTTTAGTAGATGTAGTTTCATATCTCTCATACCTTACCCCTAGAAATAAATGGCTGTTGTGCCGTCTTCGAGTGTCACGCCATGCCCTTGTACGGTTATGCGGTGTTCGCCTTCTTCCATATCGCCGCAGTTCGCTATGCGGTGAGGTGTGAATCCGTCATGGACGTATAGGAAACCTTCGGCGTACCGTATATGGTCATGCTCAGGTAAGGCATCTTCTTCAATATAATCTTCGATCTGTTCATCAGTGGCGTTAGGCCAGAAGTCTAAACCACCGCCAGCCTTCGGCATTTCCAGTGCCAGCGTAAAGCTGAACGGGTTAGAGAAGTGCTGGCCCCAATCAACTCGTGTAAACGGTTCGTCTATGTGGGGGTGGCCTTGCTTACCGTTAGATGCAGGGGTGAAAATATGCACCCCCATGTAGCCTGTCTTGGGTAGATGTACCGCCTTATTAGGCACCCAATGCTTAGGCAGTGCTTCGGTTAGAGGGTGCCACAGTCCAGCAAGCACTGCTTTAGTGTTAAAGTTTCTCGCTTTGGCGATAGCAGGGTACACCTCTGGGTCGTCAAGATATGTTGACGCGCCTATGGTGTAGAACCCGCCGCGATCTAGCCATAAGTGCCGCCAAAATTTAACTCTATCTGCGTAATACGCTGCGTCATCTTTATCTAACAGTTTTATTACATCTAAGTGCATGGTGTTCTCCTATTGGTTGGCTACTTGCCGTAGCGCATTTTGTATTCGACTTCGGCCTTGATCGGTAAACCTTTAGCCCATGAAGGGGTGAACTCCATGATCTGCTTAACTTCTGCGCGGTGGTCGCCCTCGGCAAGCAGTTCATCATGTACATGGCCGATGACAGGTAAGTGCTGAGAGCGCATAACGCAGTCGCGCATCAAGTCAGCCGCAGTACCTTGGGTGGCGTTCTGGATTAATATGCCAGCGGTCAGCGTCATACGCGGCCAAGGCTGGCCTGCCTTCGGTTTTCTTGAGCCTGCTAACGCCGTCAGCTCATATCCTTCACCGCCCCAAGGGTAAGTCACCAACTCAAAACGCGGTTGGAAATAACCATGTAAACCCCCAGATGGACGTTTCATCCATAACCAATCGCCGCCATCGAAATAGAACTCGATACGACCTGCACCTGTAACAGTGTTAGGGCAGTTCACAGCCTCGTCAGCCGCAGCGCGTAATGCGTACCAGAACTCTACACACCAAGGGTTAGCAGTGCGCCATAACGACTTTAGGTGATCGGCTTGTTCGTAGGTGTAGAACGTACCGTAGTTCTTAGCCATACGCTGTAATGCGTTAGCACCTCCAGCGAACTGCATAGATAGCGCGGCAACCTTACCTGCTTGTCTATCGTCCATACCCATAGCATCGGCGGTGGCGATATAAATATCTTCATCACGGCGAAAAACATCGAGCGTATCTTCGGCTCTAGGGTCATTAGCAAGCCAAGGGCAAACACGCCCCTCGATAGCCGCCCAATCCCCGAATGTAATGCCATCAGGTGAAGTGATTGAAGCGCGTAACAGTCGAGATAGTGTGGATGCAGGGTTGTCTATCTCATAGTCTTCGAGAACGTCCTGTACTAGCTCTTCTGGCTCGTCAAAGGCTTTACGCGGCATATTATGTAGCTGAATCCCTTTACTCGCCCAGCGGCCTGTAGCGGCTCCATGCCACACTAGCGCATGGTGAACTCTGCCATCGACATGGGTGTTCGCCATAGATTTATACTTACTGGTCGAACTGCCGCCTGCGTCATTCATCAGTTGGATTAGTTTCTCAACTTCGGGGCGTAGGTCGGGGGCCGCTATCAGGTTGTCGCGGTGTTCTTGATCTAGGCTGTACTTCTTTACATCATTCTTATGGACTGCCAGCAGTTCTTTCTGGTCGTCAGTGATGCGCTCGAATAGCCAAGCATCGCGGGTTTTGCGTGATCGTGCCGATGCCACTGCACCCTTCGTCAATTCTTTAATCGAGTCGTCTACGTCAGCTTTAATGTCATCGGCGTAACTTAAAGCGGCCTCTGCGAACTTAACGTCTATTGGTATCCCGAACTCGTTGATGCGCTCGTTAGCGTGGAACTCTGCCCACTCGCTGTCCGATAGCTCACGCAACACACTACAGAATAGGCGCATGGTGCGAACGTCCATGATGCAGTAGTCGGCCATGAGTTGCTTGTCGTCATTCTCCCAAGGCTGGGGGCCGCGACATGAGTATTGGTGGATTAGGCGCAAACCTTCTTCTTGTTTTTGAAGCGGCAGGTCTATCGCCTTACAAATATCTTTTAGGTTGGCGGGTAAGCCGTGGGCCATAGCTCTAGCCGAACTACAACGCCACTGGGCTTGCTTAGGCATTGGCACTTCGTAATCGTTAGCCAGTACAAAATCCCACACCAAACGGTCGAAGATTGAGTTCTGGGCATACATAAGGCCATCGGCTTTAACGTGGTCTATTAGCTCTTGAGGGAAAGGGCCATCTTCGGGGAACCAACACTGCACATCGGCATCATTGATTGCCCAGCCAAAGCATAGAACCTCGGTGGTGGTGTCTTCAACGTAACGCTGCAAACCTTGGGTTGTCAGGTTGCACATCGAGGTAGTTTCAAAATCGAGCCAGCATATATCGCGCATATCGTTTTTCCTGAATATAAAAAAGCCGCCCGTAGGCGGCACAATTTAGTCGTAGTATTCAGTAATAATTACGCGCGGGCTTTGCGAGTGCGCTTCTTCTTAGCTGGCGCTTCAACCACTTCGGCTTCTTCGGCAACCATTTGAGCGTCGCCCGCAACTTTAGGAGCCGCTTCTAGCTTAGGGGTATCAGACTCATAATCGCCTTCTTGGTTAGCCCAATCAATAACCTCAAACTTAGGGTTATAGGTTAGAGCGCCACCTTGTTTCACGTTGACGTAATTTTCCGAAGACAATTTAACGACAGGGTATAGAAACTCAGTTTCACCAGCGCCAGCGCGAATCTTCGCAGTATCTAACAACGTGTCACAGCCTTTACGACCGCCGTAAGTGTTAGTGGCGAATAACAACACTGTATCGGCATCATCTTCAAAACGCGCTTCAAAAGATCGCGCCTCAGAAGGGTGATCGTTACCGATAGCGGCCATAGGCTCAGGCAGTGGGGCAGTGAAGGACGCAGCAACCTTAGTAGGTTTGCCGTTGCTCCACAAAGTCCAGCCATGACTAAAGCTCGATAGGTTTACAACTACGATTTCATCCGTAATGTCTTCTCGCATTTTACCGAAAGCGTGGACACCACTTTTAGAGTCGAAATTCATGTAGGCTTTGCCGCCCTCGGCACCTGAACTAGCAGGAGCAATTTGAGAAGAAGCAAGCATTGAAGCCATTGAATTTGCAGTAGTAGGGAAAGCTGACATAATTTTTATCCTAAGTGTTTTTCGTTTTGGTTTTTCGCCGCCATCATTGACGGCAAAAGAATGATAGTGGTTTGTTTAACTTTCTGCAACCATTTTTACTAAAATATCTGGAATTTCTTTTACGCCTATCGCTGGACGCTTATCTTTTTCTGCCGCCATAGTGTTGCCAGAGCTGTACATTACCGCCATATCCGCAAACGGTTGGAACGGGATATCTTTCTCTTTGCAGAGTTTTTCTATCTTAGCAGGTGACTTCAACTTCATTTCAAAGCCTTCGGTCAACTTGAGCTTCTTGGCGTTACGGATTTTAGTTTCTACCGCTTCGGCATCGGCCCATACTCGGCTGGCACGTTTGGCCACTAGCTTCCAGCCTGCTACCTTACCGCCTCGGTCTAACGTGGAATGCGCGGCTTTGCGTACTGCCTTAGCCCAAGCCTCTACCTCGTCCACCATAGCCATAGCCTCGGCCAACTGCTCGCTATTGTCTTTACTCAACACTAACGCGCTACGGGCTAATAACTTCTTCTCAGGGCAATACGGCGCAGCAGGACACCAAACGCAGTGGCTACCTGAACTCGCTGGGGGTGATTCAAGCTCACTCGAATCTATCGCCTTTATCAGTTCATCTTCAAAGGCATCGACTTCGGCTTTGGTGAACTCCCACACACTAGGCTCGTCACCGTAAACTTTCGGTTGGATTATCGCACCGACAAACTTCTCTGCTTTCAAAAACAACGCGCTGGTCGCAGGGTCAACACTCGCAGCCAAGGCCGCCAGTAAAATCTGGCTATTGCCTTCGGCCTTAACGCCGTTGAACCCGAACTTATAATCTGCCAACAACAAGGTTTTCTTGTCTTCCGATAGCGCCATGAGGTCTAGCGTACCGCCGCATAGGTCGGGGATATATTCGACAAACTGCTCAATCACTAACTCGTCAGCATCAACGAGGTCGAGTGCTTTTTCCATAGCAGCGAACGCAGGGTCGATCTGCTCCACTAACATTTCTTTAGTGAAAACTAGGTCTTTGTATTTGGTTTTGCCGATTTGATCTGCGGCAGATATGTCTGAGTCGTAAAGGTTTTCCATTACCAAGTGCAGTAGTGAACCCTCGGTAGCGGCAGAGCCAGCGACCTGTTCAGGGGCTTTTTCGCTACGGCTTAATGACGCAGGGCATTTTATTATGCGAGACACTTTTGATGTGCCTATCGGTAGGTGTTTACTCATTTCACTTCTCCGTCAAGTGTTTAATAAATGATTTCATGTGTTCGGCTTTAGTCGCTAGTCGGTCTTCTACTAGATAATCCAAGCTGCCCCGTGCCATTAAGGTATTGATGTTTACGGTTTCGGTTTGTCCGTTACGGTGCAGTCGGCCTATCGCCTGTATGCGTGTATCGGCAGACCAAGGGGGTGACATAAACAGCAGGTCAGAACATACGTCCTGTAGTCCGTCTACGCCGTGGGATACGGTGCGCTCTTGAGCTACTAGCAGTTGAACTTCTTTGTTTTTAAAGGCCGTTAATGCAGCCTCTTTATCGCAACCGCCATAGACATAGACCACACCGATGCCTTGCAGTAGTTCTTCTAATTGAGTCCGTTGGTGGTCGTACTGGTACAACACAACCCCTTGCTTATCACCTAGCGATACCATCCAATCGAAAGCCGCGTTAGCGCGGTTGGTGTCGAGGTTATATGGGGTTTCGTCTTCCATGATTACGAACCCACTGGCAATCTGCCGTAGCTTACCACTGGCGACTGCTCGATTAGGTGCTACCGCGTCACCACCTGTTAGTTCAATCAGCATATCGGTCTTCATCGCCTTATATGCGCCTAGCGCAGTAGACGACATATCGAACTCGATTTGATTCTCTACCACTGGCGGTAGTGTTAGGGGCTTATCAGACTCGACTATGTACAGCACATCTTCTAGCGCGTCTAAGATCAGCTTATCTGCACCATGCTTTAATTCTTGTTTGTAGCCTTTGAAATCGGCAGCGAAAAAATACTTAGCCAAGAAACCCTCTTTACTACGCCCCAGCCTCGCACCGTTATCTACTACTCTCGTCATAGCAAATAGTTTTTCGTAGGACTCGCTAACAGGTGTGGCTGTCATACCTACCCGTATGTTGATCTGCTCCTTCCATTTTTTGTGCCGTAGTTTAGCGGTCTGTTTACCGCAGGCAGTCGTCAGCTCGTCAACGATTATCATGCTAGCGGGTATCTTTTGCTGTAGTAGCCAATCGAGGTTATTGAGACTAACGACCAATACATCAGGCTGGGAAAGGATAACTCGGGTACGCGCCTCGGCGTTGCCTGTTAGCGCCACAACATCGAGGTCTAAACCCCATTTCTTAGCCTCGGCAGGCCAATGACTAACGACGGATGCAGGGCAGGCTATGATAGCTTGGCGTACCTCGGTGGTGTCGAAGTAGCCCTTAATCGAGTGGAGCATGACGGCGGTTTTACCAAAACCTGTAGTAGCTACGATGATTGATTCATCACCTGATAACACAAAATCCACTACTTCAAGTTGGTCAGGCCGTAATGATGGTCCCGACTTCTTCGGTACTTCTAACAACGTAGGCATTTGCTTTGTTCCTTTTTAGTTGGTCTAGTGTTCGTGTTTGTAGTTTTGATAGTTTGCCTGTCGCGGTCTTAACTTCAAAAAAATACACCTTGCCACATGGCGCTATCGCTATCAGGTCAGGCCAGCCTACGCTGCTGCTGCTGTCTAGCTTACGGACAATATAATGTTTTTGTTTAAGAAATGCAACAATTTTTGATTGAATAGTCTTCTCTAACATATTACTATTACCTCTAGTAATTCTTAACTAACCAACTGAGAGCATTAACTATGTCAGATATTACTTTGAAAACACAATCACAGATGAAGCGCACTGGCCTCTACTTATCAGCAGAGTTGCACGAAGAGTTCGATATATGGGCAGAAGAGAACGGGGTGAGCTTTAATCAAGCCGCGATCTATTTTATGCGTTTAGGCCGTGAAGCATTGAAAGCGAAGGAAGAACAGAAAGTAGGTGCATAAAAAAAGCCCCATCCGTAAGATAAGGCTTTTTTCAACTGGACAACAATAACGCAACAACAGGTACATTATGACTAATCCGCGACTGAGACACAACTTAAACGCGCTCCAAAACGTGACAAACGAAGAATTTTTATCCAATATTTTCGGTGAAGATTGGGGTTTAGCTCATGTTACGGCGTTTTCTAATGACCCTAGCGATATAGCCAAGGAATTTAGGGGCGCTTGCTGGGGTGGGGGTGCTGCTAAAGACCGTTTATCTTTAATGAGTTCAGGCCAGAATCAATACTTCACTATCAGTCTGTTTGATGCTGATAACGAAGGTAAGGCCCGCAGGCAGAAGGCACTTTTTAACACTACTTGGGTGATCGTGGCCGATGATATAGGTGAGAAAATAGGTTTTGACGATGCCGCGAAACTACCAGCGCCTAGCTATAAACTCCAAACAAGTCAGGACTCAGAGCATTGGGGCTGGATACTCGAAACCCCTTGTGAGAATCGCGCTCAAGTCGAGAATTTAGTCGATGGCTGGGTGAGTCAAGGGCTTTGTTCCGAGGGGGTGGATACAGGCATGAAAGGTGTCACTCGTTATATGCGATTGCCAGAAGGTTCTAACACTAAAGCCAAGAGGCTAGATGGTGAGGGCTTGGCGTTTAAATGCTTATTGACCGAGTGGAACCCCGAACGTACTTTTACATTAGGTGATCTTGCCGTCCCTTTCGGCATTGACGTTGATGCCGATAGAAACGAAACCATCGGTGCAGGTGTTGCACTTAACGATTTGAGCGCACTGCGGCACCCGATACTCGATTTAGTCGAGATTGAGAGCGTAACGAGCGATAACTGGTTGCGATTAGCTGTATGTCCAAACAGTGCTGCACATACCGAGGGTGTTGATGGTTCGGCTATTCAGATTCAGGAGGACGGGCGCATAGAGTTTTCTTGTCATCATGGTAGCTGCCAAGGTGCTAACGGCGGCAAGAAGATGACGGGGCCAATGATCGTTAAATTGCTGGATAAGGAGCATGAGGGTTTTGAGGCGCGGTATTTCAAACACATGGAAAACCTGAAAACTCAGGGGATGCAGGCGCTTATCGCGGCGACTACCGCTGGGATGGGGGATGATGATGATTTAGACCGATTGATGTTAGGGGGTGATAATGAAGTCAATGCGCTAGTCCGTGGTATGAACCCGCGCGATTATGTTTTTATGAAAGGCTCTAGCACTTACTACGAATTATCGACCAGCACTGATATGTCGAGTAGTGCGCTCGATTCATTGTGGCTTGCGGAGCATACTGGCGGTAAAGGGGACCCGAAAGCCTCGCGCTTGTTTGACCTCGCTAAAGATCGTGAAACCATGACCGCCGACGGTTTTTTGTGGCGGCCCGATACGTTAGTTCCAGTTGCGCCGCGTGTGATTAAACACGATGGTCGCCAACTTATTAATGAATGGCGCGGTTTGGCTCTGTCACCGATAGAGGGTGATGTACAACCTTGGACTGACTTAGTTAGATACCTAATACCTGATGATAGGACGAGGCAGTGCGTCATGCAGTGGATGGCTAATCTGTTTTTAAATATCGGTGAAAAACCTTCTTGGCAGTTATTGATTCGCGGTAGTTTAAGAAACGGTAAAGATTCTATTATTCGACCGCTGGCACAAATTTTAGGCGCTAGGGGCGCTAGTGATATTCGTAGCGAAGATATAGATGCAGGATGGGGCGACCCTTTTTACGCTAAGAAATTAACTATTTTTCAAGAAATTTGGCGACCTAACGACCGGCAGTTTGCCAACACATTAAAAACTTATTGCGCTCCGACCGCTACGGGAACCCGCGACTACAACATTAAAAAGGGTGGCGTTAAAACAGGTGTCGATTGTTCTGCTGTTATTGGTATGTCGAACCATCGCGCCTGTATAGCAGTTGATCAGGGGGAGGAACGTTATTTTGTTATCGACTGTTTCATACCTCCATTAGAGGCTGATTTTTACCGTAAATACTATGCTTGGCTTAATGCAGGCGGCGCTGGCGCAGTGTTGCATTATTTACTTAATGACGTTGATATGACGGGGTTCAATGCAGGTAAATTACCTTATGTTACGGAAGGCGCAGTAGAGCTTATGGCTTTAGCGCGACCTGATTTTGAACACGCCATTGAAGACTTGATTGCTGAGAATGTAGGGGTGTTCGCGCTGCCAGTGTTCACCCTCGCGCAAGCTAAAGCGTTTCTGTTAGCCAATGGGCACAAAATGGGGCGCAATAGTTTAGAAACGGCGTTAGCTAACACGGGTTATCATAAACATAAGGGCATCCGTAAAATTGATGGAAAAACTCACGCCACACCTGCATTTTTTAGTGTTGACCCTTTGGAGGCTAGGTCTTCGCGTGAAATTTACGATGCGTATTTCGGTGCGCTAGATAACCAAAAAGAACTCGCTAAATTCATAGATGGTAGTTGTTAAAACTTTACTGCCAGCCACAAAAAAGCCGCTATAAAGTCTAGCGGCTTTTTTGTGTGTGTTGTTTTATTTAAGCATATTTTTTATTGTGTCGGATACCTAGTTTAGCCGCCATGGAGTGAATGCTGTCGGCGCTTTTCCCTAATCGCGGTGCGATAATTTTGGCCCCTGTTTTAGCGTAGTTATCAATAACTAGCTGTTTTTCTGCATCTGTCCAAAAACGCGGGCTGTTTCTAGCCCGTGGTGTTTTGCCTTCGGTATCCCAAAACGGGGTGGCCTTGGCTTTTTTAGCGTAGTATTTTTTAGTCACCCAGATACCTGCGTCAGTGTTAATCAACGAATATATTTGAGTGTTCTCTTCGTGTAAACGTATCGCGTTTTCTTTTGCTGTTTCTAAGTCATCAAAAATAAGTTTTCTCATTGCCGTAGTGTCCTGTTGTTGTGGTTACTTTTTAGGGGTGTAGCGTTTAGATTCTGCCATCTAAAAAACTGTTAGTCTTTTTATCACGCCGTGTAGAAAGCTGTTTTCTTCTTTGCGGCGTACCTGCGCCGTTCTTAACTCCTTAATCTCAGCCTTTAATTTTTTAATTTCTTCTAGTAATCTATCGCTTGCGAAAGAGTTATTTTCTATTTCATCAGTAAATTTATCTTGACTCATATTTATTACCCTCTGTGGTTGTGGTTACTTTTTAGGTGGGTATCCGTAGCTGTTGCGCGTTAAGCACATATGTTTTCCATCTATGCCGTCTAGGCTGGGGCGGCGTCTTTCAACTAGACCGCCACTGGTCGTGCCGAGGTACTGGCAGCCAGTATAGTAATCAGTGTATATAATCAGCCCAGATCGTATTTTATCTTCCTTGTGGTCAGTGTATGCGTATGGTTTATAGTGACTAGCCGCCCATGCCGCTGCGCTTATTAGTGCTACACTCGCCGCGATTAACAACTTAGTTTTAACTGTTGGCGCGTGTAAACAAGGTGTCGGTTTATTCATGCGAACTCAGATAAATCAGCATCAGGACGGCGATTAGGATGTATTATTTTACTCACTACGCCGCTCGCTAGCGCATGAGCTGCGTCTAGTGTGTTGCGATACCCTAGGCAGTGCGCAATGAATTTAACGTGCGCGTTATTCTCAGCTACCCATAACAAGCGGTAGCGGCCTTCTTGTGGGTCAGCAAGTTCAACATTAAGGGACTCAATTTGATGGCCTAGAATTATCATTGTGTTAGTTCCTCGTATCTTTCAACCCAATGTTTAGCACGAGAAGCAGCACGAGAAGCAACAGCACGAAAAGCAGCAACAACATCAGCATCAGCAGCAACAGCACGAAAAGCAGCAACAACAACAGCAGCAGCAGCAGCAGCAGCAGCAGCATCAGCAGCATCGGCGGCGGCGGCGGTGCGTTCTAGTTCTTCTTGACTTACCGATTCAGGCTTATCCAACCATTTTTTAATGAGTTCTATATCTGGGTTTTTCATTGTGTTAGTTCCTCGTATCTTTCAACCCAATGTTTAGCAGCAGCAGTGTCAACGGCATCAACGGCATCAACGGCATCAACGGCATCAACGGCAACAGCAGCAGCATTAACAGCATAAAGAGCAACGGCAACAGCAGCAGCATTAACAGCATAAAGAGCAACAGCAGCAGCATCGGCAGCACGTTCTAGCTCTTCTTGACTCACTGATTTAGGATCAGCTAACCATTTTTTAACGAGTTCTATGTGTGGGTTTTTCATTGTGTCAGTTCCTCGTATTCTTTAACCCAATGTTTAGCATCGTCAATATCGCCGTCCAGAGCAGCATCAACAGCATTCCAAGCTGCTGCTTCTGTAGCATCAGCAGCATCAGCATCAGCATCAGCATTAAATGCCGCCTGATCTAGTTCTTCTTGACTCACTGATTTAGGATCAGCTAACCATTTTTTAACGAGTTCTATGTGTGGGTTTTTCATTTTGTGCGCTCCAAAGGGTTTATCTTGCGTAAATTGGTTGGGATACCGTCAAGGCCAATGTCGAACGTATAGCCATCGGTTTTTAAGGCTTTTAAAAAACTGGCGCATACATCGAAAGCGTTATACTCACCGTCATTTAATATGCGAGTGAAACGCTGGCAAACGCGGCGCACTGGCGCGGGGAGTTCTTCAAGGTGGTTGAATAGATCGCGCATATCTCTACCCTTTCACGCCGATGAATTTGGTGCCATAGGGACAGCGGCCCTTATGTATTGACACACTACCGAAAGCACTTTCACAATAGACGTATGCGGGCGCTGCGCGGGCGCTTGCTGAATACACCACGGCTACAACTATCCAAGCTGCGACAGCTAATGCGGCTAATCTTAAAGGGTTCTGATTTTTCATTTTTGTAAGTCTCTTTTTAATGTTTAATGTTTAAGGTTTAAGGGTATTACTACCAACTAAACCCCAATTAAGGGGCTAGTTGTTTGTTAATTGGCTTGTCGCGGTGCTATCCAGTTGCCGCCATCGCTTTTGACCGCTTCCATTGTTATATAATAATGGTCTGGGTTCCGACTTGACACTTTATTATAGCCGTTGCGGGTCGCGTATTGTTTCGCGCCCGTTAGGGTTTTGCTTGTGTCCGTGTGACAATTATTGTGGTCTAGTACGCCGTAAATTCTCATTTGTTTATGCTCTTTGTGCTTTATCGTGTTGCGCCCACTAGGGGCGCGTTAAAGGTTCAGGCTTCCTCTTCTACCATGCTTTCAATAGTGTCACTCAGCCAGTCAATATCTATAGACCAAGCTATACCTGTGTCAGACATATCCAAGTAGGCGTAATCACCGCTGAGATATAGATCACTAACTTTATTGATTTCATCTAAAGTGACTAATGGTTCGTTATCGGCGTTAAGTGGTAAATTGAGTTCTAGGTGTTCTATTTCTTGCTCCATTTCACCGAACATGAAAGCAGTAAAAATACCCTTATTAGATGACATCGCATAGCATAGGTTATCGTTAAAGCTTGCTGATACATCGTCAGATGCCAGCTCGCGCAGTTGCGCCCATTGTTCGTCTGTGAACACTTCTAGGGCAGTAGCCGCGATTTTAGATAGGTTGCTAGTGGTTTCCCACTTGCTATGTGTCGTGTAGGTTTCGGTGCTGGCAACCTCAGTAACGTGTTGCTCAAACTGTTCTTTATTGAACTGGCAGTCTTCGGCTACCGCGTGGTCATATGCCTCGGCATGACTGACGTATTCACATCCGTCCTTCTCAAATTCAGCTGCCCACTGTTCTTTATAAGCGTTCAGCTTATCGGCCAAGAGATCAATATAAGCCTCTTTAATGTTGTCAAAATTGTTGTCGTGCTGGTTTTCTATTTGAGTTGTGAAACCATCAGCGATAGCAACCGCCAAATCGTTATTAGTGGTGACTGCGGATGTTATTTGTTCTGCTAGTGTCATGTTGTGAATATTCATGTGTTTGTGCTCTTTGTGGTTTGTGGTTTATCGTGTGCTACTACCACCGAAAGCCACAATTAAGCGGCTTAGTGGCTTAGTGGTTTAGGTTGTTAATCGTTATCTATTTCATCGAAGCGCTCTTGTATAGCCTCTTGTAGGTCAGCATACATCGCCCAATATGCTAGCGCGGTATGCAGGCCATTAATGCCGCCTTGTTTAAGTGCCGCAGCTATACAGTCAGCGCCGAGGTTCTCTTCCATATAATCCGCGTTATCGGAGCATTCCAACACTGGCAAATTATAAGCGTAATAGATCACCCACTGGTGACTATCAATTGTTTCGTGTAGGCGTGAGTCGTTGATAAGCTCTAACGCCTCATCGCGGGTCTGGGTTTCTAATAAAACCTCTTCAACCAAATGAAAAGCGGTAGATTTAATTTCAGTGGCGTAGTCTTTAGTTGTGCTGTTGTTCATGTGTTTTCTCTTTGTTGTTGTGGCTATATTGCCGAGGGTTTTGCTTTGTTGTGCCGCTAATTATATAGAAGTAACTACAATGTGCAACAACTATTTAACTAAAATAAGTAAAAAATCAGGCTATTTAAACCAAAAAGGTTATAAAAGTGAAAAAAAAAAAAATAACTTTATAACCTTGTGTGGTTAAAAAATGTACAGATGATGATTTACGTGCCAAGTGTGGGTTATAGGTTATTTGTAGGTTATAAAAATAAAGTGCGTTTTAATAACCAAGGTAAAGCCAGTGGGGGCGCGCGCTGGGGTATGTTTAGTTGTTAGGTTATAAGTTATATATATGATATTAAAAAAAAAAAAATATAAAATATAGCACTGTATAGATATACAGTACTTTTACAGTGTTTTTCCCCTTTTCTTGGCAAACTATTATCTGGCGGGTTTAAAACGTAAAAGTAACCTTAACCTGTAACCTGTGCATTCTACTTAAAAGTATGCTAGGGCTTTCACCCCCATTTTCTACGCTGGCAATGTTAAACAACAGACACAAAAAAAAAGGCGCTTTAAGCGCCCTTTATCGGTTGGTAAAGTGGCGCAGTTAAGCGCCTATATTGTTAATACAAACCCAACTCACCTATACGTTCTGATAGCAAGCTTGCGGCTAGATTAAATTTATTTGCACATAGGACGTCAAAGACTCCGCCCAAATAGTCCTGCCCTATATTGTAGGCAATCCAGTCAACAAGGCTTATTTGCTGGTCGTCCGAAGCACTAGCACCAAGGGCTTCAATCATTGCGTCTAAAATCATGAATTCATTCATAGTCGTTTCTCTTTGTTGTTGGTTAATTGGCGCAGTTAAGCGCCTATCATTCTAAATTGACGCTCCTCGTAATGAGCTTGTAAACGAGAACGCAATACAGTGGGTTTTATAACAGACACGAATTTTGGCGTTTTGGCTAGTTTCCTTTCGTACAGGGCTATGTCGTCATCTAACTGCTCGTTAGACTTCTTTGCTATTTGTTTACGTGTTGCGTTATTCATAATCGTTTCTCTTTGTTGTTGTTGGTAAAGTGGCGCAGTTAAGCGCCTATAGTTTAGCGGTACAATGCGCCGACAGTTATAACGGCATTCTTGCCCAGTATCGCGGCGCATTCGTTAGCGGCCGCTTCAGTGGTATATACGCGCGATTCATTCTCGAACGTAACAATGTATAAAGTATTCATGCTGCTCTCTACTTTGTGTGTGTGTGCGTCATCATATAGGTGTAGTTAATATTTACAACAACTAATGCATAATAATGCAATGCCGCGTTACCTGGTCACTGTCACCTGTCACCAGGTGCAACAATGCAATGCCGCGTTACTGTATCAATTGCCAGACTGTTACCTTGTACAGTTGTGACTATGTACAGGGGTGGGTGGTTGAACAGTTGTATGGTTGAACAGTGCTGGTTGGTTATACAGTGCCCACCCCCCTTGGCTTTTTAAACGGCGCACTTGTACCTGTACTGAACCCATTAACAGAAATCCGCTATTTTCAACTCTTACAACAAGTATTACAGCAACACTCTATCGCCCCAACACCGCATCACCCCCAAAAAACCAAAAAACCAAAAAACCAAAACGCCCACCTGATTTTCAGGGAATCTGACTTTTCAACTCTTACATCAAATGCTTAAACACTTGCGTACTACAACCTAAAGGAGCTAGAATCACCCTATGGCTTCTACTATCCTTACCTACGACCCAAATAAGTTACCAGCGAATATGTTGGCAATGCCCCACCACCCCAGCGCAGATGCGTATATCGAGGGGTTACGGAGTATCCAACGGTCAATCGTGGAACAATCGCTGTCGATGAAGCGTAAAGACGTGCTTATCATCAAAATGCACCACAAGGCCACCCCCAAAACCGCTATCGCGGCAGAACTCAAATGCACCTCCCAGACTGTAGACGCAAGGATTCGATCTGACGCTGGGCAGAAGCTATTGGCATTGTTGGCATACTATCAAGAAGCGATTGATGGGCCGAATGAGGCACTAAGGCGCAATATGCTGTGGCGGGTAGCCGCTAAAAACGAAGATAAAGCCCCTAAAGTGGCGATAAGCGCCGTAGCGGAGCTAAATAAGATGGATAACATCGGAAAAGAGGCGATGGCGAACCTAACCACAGGTGATGTCAGCATAACGATAAACCAGCAGCTAATTCGTGGCGCGTTAGATAAATAATTAAGGCAAAAACGCATGACGAACAAAAGCTCCTACGGTAATTACTCCAATTCCCAAGATTTTGAAGCCGCTTTTGGTGATGTAGACGCACCAGATAAGGATAAAGGCTGGCAACTCCCTTACGCCCCCAGAGAAAAGATGATTGAGTTCCACCAACGGACTCAACGCTATGCCTTCCTGATTTGTCACCGCCGTTACGGAAAAACCGTAGCTTGTATTGGTGAGTTGGTAATCCGCGCCCTCTACACCAAGAAAAAGAACGCCCAGTACGCCTATGTGTGTCCGTTCCGAAGCCAAGCAAAGGCGGTAGCATGGCAATACCTAGTGGATATGACTCAAGGTATCGCCACAGACGTAAAAGTGTCAGAACTCAGCATAAAACTCCCTAACGGGGCTAAGATATGGCTAAGTGGTTCAGACAACATAAACGCCTTACGGGGTCTGTACTTAGACGGTTGCGTACTCGACGAGTTTGCCCAGTGTCGTCAAGACCTCCTAGACGCGGTGATTCAACCATGTCTCCTAGACCGAAAAGGATGGTTGGTTATCATCGGTACTGCCTATGGGCGGCTAAACCAGTTCTACGACTACTACGAGAAATCGAAAGAAGACGAAGAGTGGTATCACGCAGATATTAAGGTGTATGACTCAGGGATTATTGAGCCTGACGAGATAGAGCGCATTAAGAACGCCGTCAGCGAGGCTAAATTCGAGCAGGAGTTCTGCAACAACTTCTCGGCTGAATTGGTCGGAACCTATTACGCATCTATTATCAACAAGATAGAGCAACTAGGGCAGATCAACACTGATGTATGCTGGCAGCCTGATCTGCAAGTGCAGGTGGCGTTTGATATTGGTCGAGGCGACAACACGGTAGCGTGGTTCTGGCAAGAAACACCTCATGGCATACAGACCATAGATTTCTATACGAATAATGGTGAGCAAGCGCAACACTATATTGATATGTTAAAGGATAAGCCTTACGACTATTCGCGCATCCATCTACCCCATGATGCCAAAGCTAAGACGTTCGCTACCCACAAGAGCGCCCTAGAACAGTTCATAGAGGGTTTCTCGGACAGAGAGACACAACTGAACATCGTACCGAAGTTAAGCGTAGAGGACGGCATAGAGGCCGCTAGGCAGCTACTAAAGTTCACGCATTTTGACTACGATAAATGCTATTATGGTTTGGAGTGTTTGCGGGTATATCGTAAGAAGTGGGACGAGGTGAACCAGTGCTTTATGAAGACGCCTCTTCACGACTACTCAAGTGATGCGGCTGATGCCTTTCGTTACATGGCTATCATGGCGAACAAAGATTACTTGCCAGCGCCCGACCCGCATGAAAGTATTAACAATTCCTTGGCTAGAGGCCGAGAATACAACATGAACCAATTGTTCAATGAGCGTGAAAACTCTATGAACCGCAATAACTTCAAAAGTCGGCGTATCTAACCCGCTAAAGGTATCAGAATGA
>Ga0209713_10000956_pt1 | contig 16856 bp, 9 predicted proteins | sample ArcOceMetagenome_3_FD_187444 | JGI IMG/M metagenome (GOLD analysis project Ga0209713, IMG submission 187444) | Marine eukaryotic phytoplankton communities from Arctic Ocean - Arctic Ocean- Svalbard ARC20M Metagenome (SPAdes) (version 2) | ecosystem: Environmental > Aquatic > Marine > Oceanic... | reverse complement strand
CCAGCGCACGCGGGTGTGCAATTTCCTTATTGAAGATCAGCCGACTCACATCGCTCCACCGTCGCGACGCGCTCGTTATCGGTGTAGCGGAAGTACTCAAACTCGGCCACGTTGGCCGCGTCGAGGGCGCCGCCAGCAAAGATGCCCGGGTGGAGCGTGGTGAACTGGTCAACCTCGCGCCACTGGTTTGCTGTGGTGATGCCGCCGCCCTCTAGCGTGTCGGTCCCCGACACGGGGAGGCCGCGCGACGGCGACTGCTGTGCGCCCGGCCCGGCGTGCACGAGCTCCCACCCGATGCGCGTCGTCGTGTAGATGAACGCGCTCTCCGTGTGGCCCGTCGGGTTGCGCCCCTCTGAGCGGCCAGTGCCCTCCATCGATGACCACGAGCCGGGCTCGCCCGTGGGCGACCACCACGCCTGCGCCTTGAGAAGGTCGACGTCGAGCCGGAGGTGCACCGCGGTGCTGTTGAGTGCAAACGGGCTCACCCACACGGTGTTCAGTGTGTCCTGGAAGGCGGCGAGTCGCAGCGCGCCGGCGCTCGGGTCGCACACCAGCGCTGCGGCGACGCCGCTGCCCGAGTTGAGCTCGCGAGCGATGAGGCCCGCCCTGCCCGGGCCACTCGTGCGTGTGCAGCCGCCCAGCCAGTGCAGTCTCGTCTCGAGGGAAAAGTACGAGGCGGTGGGACGCTGCAGCAGCAGGTTCTCCGGCGTGTCGCTCTCGATGCCCACGCAGCTGGCGTTGAGCGAGAGCCGGCCGGGCGTGCGTTGCAGCGACCAGAGCGACTCGTTCTCCTGCTTGAAGAGCCACTTGCGTCCCAGCACACCCGAAGTCACGCCCTCCAGCCCGGGGCCATCGAACTCATCGCTCGGCGCGGGCCGCCACCTCACGCCGCTCGAGCGGACGCCCGCGGGGAAGCGTCGTGTGCGACTCGGCGTCATTGGCAAGGGCCAGCCGCTGCCGTCGTCCCACTCAATGCGATCCAGCATCATCTGCCGCTGCATGCTCCAGCGGCGCGCCTCGATCGCATCGTACACGTAGAACCACGTCGCGTTGTCCGGGCCCAGCACGACCGTGCCCGTGTTGACGCACGTGAAGTCGACGTTGCTGGTGAGCAGCAGGCGCGGCCCCTCGTACGGCCCCGTCACGCTCCTCGACCGCCACACCGCAAGCGCGCCCTTGTTGCTCGAGCCGCGGCCGCCGTTGGGATCGTCGCTCAGTCCCCAGGTGACGGTGCCGTTGACCGACTCGTGCCAGTAGTACCAGCCGCCTCGACGATGCAGGGATGGGTTCTCGAGCAAGCCGACGCCGGCGGCGAGCATGTTGGCCACGTAGTGCCGCTCGCCGATCCAGTTGAGCGCGGCGGCATCCGTCTCCTGAATCCAGTTGCACGCAAAGACGAAGATTCGGCCGTCGTCGACGAACGTGGTCGCGGCCCACTGCGGGCCTGGTGTGGCGCTCGCGGCTCCCGGCTCGGGAGTGTTCATGTTGGTCAGATTGTGCCGGAGCAGCTTCCACGGACCGGCTGGAGCAACAGCCTCTGCGACCATGAAGTGCGCATCGGCGTGCCACATGACCCGGAATCGGCCGTTGAGATGCATCAGCCGAGGGCTCCACGCCTGCCGCTGGTAGAGCGTGTCGTTTGTCGACGGATCCACCGCCGGCCAGTGCCGAAACATCGAGCCAGCCACATCCCAGTTGACGAGGTCGGTCGAGCGCAGGATCTGGTGCTGCGGCGACGTCTCGATCGAGGAGCACACGACAAAGTACTCGTTGCCTACACGCACAATCGACGGGTCGCTCCAGTGGGCGTTGGACACGACCGGGTTGGAGTAGGTGCCGTCGCCGTTGTCGGGATAGTGCAGCGCGGGCGCGAAGGCGACGAGCCAGGCTGATGGCATGGTGCAATGGCACGGGGCGTCGGCGATGCCGAGGCCGAGCCCCAAAAAGTTATCATAGATAGATAGATAGATAGATACTTTGATGTCGACATGACCATCCCACCACTTCTTCAGCCACGCCTTCTGCGTTGGCGGCCGGCACAGAGATGCCAAGGCCAAGGCGCGTCGACAGGCCCCCGCTTCGTTCGTTCGCTGTATGTACTTACTGTGCGGGGTCGTCGTGTCGATCGAGTTCCCTTAGTCAGAGGGCCAGAGGGGGCGAGATTCCACCGGGTGGGTGGGTTCCTCTTCGAGAATGTGTAGCGTACTAGTCCGCGCTGGGGCAAAGGTATTGAGGGTAATTCAACGCGGCTGCATAGTATTGTCTCTGCATGCCGATTGAGATCTCAAGTAGTCCTCGTCGGCAAGGCTGCTCCGTTAAAAGATGACGGTGGCTCGGAGCTCGCTGCTTCTCATCGCGCTGCCAGCGCTCGCCTCGGCATACACGCTGCCGCAGGTGCCCCGCGTGCACGCCGCTAGGGGGCATGCCCGAGTCGCAGCTCCCGTGGCCGCCGCCGAGAAGCACGCGACCGTGATTTTCCTGCGCCACGGCCAATCGGTCTGGAACGAGGCGTCGCTATTCACCGGCTGGGCGGACGTGCCGCTGACGACGCTCGGCAAGAACGAGGCCGCTGGTGCGGCCACCCAGATGTGGCGCGAGGGTTACAAAATTGATGTCGCTTTCACGAGTTTGCTGATGCGGGCCCAGCAGACCTTGGACATCGTGCTCAAGATCATGGGTCAGGAGGACGTGCCGACGCACCAGAGCTGGCGGCTGAACGAGAGGATGTACGGCGGGCTGACGGGGCTGGACAAGAAGGAGACCGTCGCCAAGTATGGCGTGGAGCAGGTGGGCAAGTGGAGGCGCTCGTACGCGACCCCGCCTCCGGAGATCGACACCGACAGCGAGTACTGGCCGGGCAACGACAACAAGTATGCGCACATCGCCGAGGCCGAGATCCCGCTGTCCGAGTGCCTCAAGGACACCGTCGAGCGCACCCTGCCCTACTGGAACACCGCCATCACGCCGGCGCTCAAGCGCGGCAAGACGGTGCTCGTCGCCGCCCACGGCAACTCGATCCGCGGCATGCTCAAGTACCTCGACGACATCCCCGACGATGTCATCACGGGGCTCGAGATCCCTACGGGCATCCCGCTGCTGTACCACCTGGACGCCGATCTCAAGCCCATCAAAATTGACGGCTGCGAGGGCCCGCTGTCGGGCGTCTTCCTGGCTGACCCGGAGGCGGTGAAGCGCGCGCAGGAGGAGGTGGCAAACCAGTCCAAGCTCCGCTACGACACGTCCGCCGAGGGCATGGCGGCGACGGACGAGCAGACCGGCCAGGACCAGGTGGCCACCGTTGCGTGATCAGCCGCGATCGTGTGGGGTGCGACTCGCGCCGCGCGTGCCTGAGGCCATGTGACAATACTTTTGTCGGATCCATGCGACGAATTAGCACGTTGGGTTGTGTGGTTGTCAGGGTGACCAATCCGACTTTTGGCTTCAATGGGGGCCATGTATGATAGCACGGGTGACTCACAAAGTGTGCTTGCATCCCCACACGTCCACACCATGGCAGGCCCCACCGGTTCGGTCCGCGTCACAGTCGCCCGGCTGCTCTGCTTTGGCTCAGCCGCGCGGCGCAAAGCCCACCGAGTAGAGCATCGCATCGTCGAGCTGCGCCTCGAGCACGACCTTGGTGCCGATGAGCGACGAGAAGTCGGCGCCGCCCTCAAAGGAGACGTGTGCGTCGGTGCGGTTGCTCGTGAACGGCACCGCCTTGTCCGCCGCCAGCCCCGCGGGCCCGTCGCCGCCGCGCAGGCCGAGGCGCACCGAGCCGCCGTTGGCGCCGGCGATGCCGTCGCGGACGTCGACGGTCGCCGTGAGCCACGGCCCCGTCACGAGGAGCTCGACGGTCACGAGCGTGCCGGAGCCGGCCACGGCGGCGAAGCCGTCCTGGCGGAGCGTCGCGAGGCCGAGAGACGAGTTGCGCTCGCCCGAGTGCGGGCCGTTGCCGCCCATGTAGTAGATCCGCTCCTCGCCCTGCCACGTGACGGGCGACGCCGCCGCGAAGCACACGTGCGAGTCGAAGGCGCCGCCGGCGCCCAGCGGGATCGTCTCGGTCCCCGTCAGGCCGCCGTCGCCCTCGACCCACGCCCACGGGCCAAGCGGCACCGGCAGCGTATTGTCGGCGTCGGCGCCGGTGGTGGCGGTGGCGGTGGCGGTGGCGGTGGCGTCGGCGTCGGCGGGCGTCCTTGCGCCGGGGGCCCACGCGAGGCGGCAGTGCACGCGGCCGTCGGGGTCCTGCGCGTCGAAGACCATCACGATGCCGAGGAAGATGTCGAGCCACGCAAATGTGATCTGCGAGTAGAGCTGGTACTCGAGCGAGCCGCCGAGCGTCAGGCGCGGTGCCCCCTTGGTGTTGAACTCGAGCGAGGCGTTGGGCGAGAGCGCGATGCCGATCGCGCGGCCGGGCGCCGCGCTGAAGCCGTCGCGCGTCGTCGCCGCGTACTTGCCCGACGACGCGACGCGGAAGAGGTTGTTGTGGCAGTCGTAGCGCTGCGGCGACGGCCACGTGACCGCGGTGGCGTCGCTCCAGCGCAGCCCGTCGGACGAGAAGGCGAGGTCCTGGCGCGGGTACCCCGCCCCCGCCTGCACGCGGCGCACGCCGCCCTCCTCCGCCTCGCTCCACATCATGTTGCACGCCTCAGAGGGGCTCTCCGACGCCGACGCCGTGTAGCAGCCGGGCCCGAAGGCGACGTACTTCCTGCTCGGGTCGGTGGCGCGCGGGTCGCGGTAGATGCCGATGCCGCCGCCCTCGAGGACGATGTTGTTGGCCTTGCCGATGGCCTTCAGGTCGGGCCGGACCGTGCCGACGTCGAAGAGTCCCAGATTGGGCTTCTCCCACGTCAGGCCGTCGGTCGAGTTGGCGTACAGCAGGACCTGCGTGCCGCAGCCCTTGACGCAGTCGCCGTACCAGAGCTGCCACGGGTCCTTGGGCGACTCGGGTGGCACCACGTTTGGGTAGCCGTTGTCCAGCCGCGGCTCCCACGGCGTGTCCTGCACGAGGAGCGGCTCCGCGCGCGTCTTGGCGACGCCGGCGACGCGCTTGAGGCCCTTGGAGAGGGTGTCGACGACGCTGATGGCCGCGTGCTTGGACGTCGAGGCGGTGTCGGCCGGCGAGAAGGCGGGGAGCGGCGCGACGAAGGCGAGGAGCATGGCGAACGCGAGTAGGCGCCGGTGTTCGGGTGCGGTGCGTGCTGGAGGTGGTCCTCGGCCGCTCCGACGGCTGACACGCCTGGGAGGCGGAGGGTCGAGGAGTGAGAACCAGACGATAAAGTTTTTAGAACCATCCTACCTGCTCATACTTCGACTTGACCTTGCGCTTCCTCGAGGAAGGACGAGGCGGGCGTGCCCCCCCCCCATCCCAGCCCCTCATGTGTTATCTTTTTGATTCAAGGCTAAGCAATGGAAACCGTCCCCAGAATGCGCAATCGCGAACTCCTGAGCGTGGGAGATGAACCACCCAGCAAACTTGTTCGAAGCGCAGCGTCGTGCCAGCGCTTCGCGACTTGCGCAAGCACTCGGCTTGGCTCCTGCTGCCCATCCCCAACTCAACGTAGCACTCCTCTCCGATGGACCGAACTGCCGAGTTCCGTGCCATCGTGCAGCAGCGCCGAGCGCAGAGCTCTTCGGCCGCGCCGCTCCCGGTCGTGCGCGCCCCGATGACGAGGTCCGAGTTCATGGGCGAGGCCTCGCAGATCGGCGCCGCCATCTACGCGACGGCCGACAAGCTGGGCAAGCTGACGCAGCTGGCGCAGTCGAAGTCGCTCTTCCAGGACCCGACAGCCGAGATCGACGCGATGACCGGGCTCATCAAGACGGAGATCACCACGCTGAACGCAAAGCTCGCCGACCTGCAGGCGCGGATGCGGCAGACGCGCAGCCGAACGAAGCAGCGAGAGAGCCACTCGACGAGCGTGGTCGAGTCGCTCTCGTCGCAGCTGCGCGGCGCGACGAGCGAGTTCCAGGACGTGCTGAGAACGCGCACCGCCAACATGAAGGAGCTGCAGGACAGACGCGCCCAGTTTGCGGGCGGCGGCGCGTGCGGCGGCGGCGCGTGCGGCAGCGGCGGCGGCGCTGCTGGCGGCTGCTTTGGAGCGCCACCGCCCGGTGGTGCATTTGGCGGTGCGAACGGCTACGGCGGCGGCGGCGGCGGCGCCTGTGGAGGCGGCGGCGCCTTTGGTGGCGGCGGCGGAGGCGGAGGCGGCAGATTTGGCTCTCCGGGCCCGTCGGTGCCCGTGTCGATCTTTGAGTGCCCAGCGGCGCTGGCATCGCCGGCCGGAGGCTTCGGTGCCGGCGGAAGCTCGTCGGGCGGCGGCGGCGGCGGCGGCGGCGGCGCGAGCGACGAGGTGGTCATCGAGATGCCGCAGATGCAGCCGCTCGAGCAGCTGCAGCTGCACGACCAGGGCAACGCGTACCTCGAGTCGCGCGCCAACGCCGTCGACGTCGTGCAGTCGACGATCGCCGAGCTCGGCTCGGTCTTCGAGCAGCTTGGCGTGCTGATCTCGGAGCAGGGCGCCAACCTCAACATCATCGACGACAACGTCGACGACACGCTCATCAACGTCAACGCCGGCCGCGACCAGCTGATGCGCACGATGCAGAGGTACGGCGGCAACCGCGCGCTCATCATGCGCGTCTTCGCCGTGCTCTTCTTCTTCATCGTCGTGTTTGGCACCTTCTTCGCCTGACCGCGGCGCCCATCGTCGCGATGGGTACCTCGGAGGTGGGCGCCCGTGTGTCGACGGTGTCGCGGCGCGTGGTCCACTGACCAGCACTCTCTCTCTCTCTCTCTCTCTCTAGGTAGATCGGCGAGATTGATTGATCAAAACAAAACACAACGACGAGCCATGACCGGCGACGTGCCTGCTGTAAATTACTCTCAACTGGACGGGGACACGGGCAGGAGCACACGCGACACGGCACCCGCTGCCACCGACCCACCGAGCGCCGCGGCCTCGTGGAGCGCGTAGCCACCGAAGGTGGCGCTCGAGTTGGCGCTGGAGAAGCGCGCCATCAGCGCGCGGTCGTCGGCCGACGTCGGCGTCTGCATCGCCTTGATGTCGGCCGCCGTGTATTTGCAGTCCGCCTCGCTGCGGCCGGCGAGCGCGCGGTCGAGCGCCTTCGCCGAGGAAGGCATCCCGAGGAAGGCGAGCACCTTCGCCAGCTCGGCGCGCGTGTGCAGGCAGAGGTCCTCGTACTTGACTTGCAGCACGGGCACGCCCTTGCCCTTGCGGCTCTCGATCGTGCGGCTCCACGTCTCGCCCCAGCACGCGAGCTGCTCCTCGCCGTAGCCCCACGCGCGCGCGCGGTTGGCCCGGACCAGGCCGAGCGGGTGGCGCGTCAGCACGAGCAGCTTGTCGAAGCAGAGCGAGTACTCGGAGGTGCGCGGGTCGGGGTTGTCGCCCGCGGGGAAGTACGTCTTGACGAGCGCGTTCTTCGGCTTGCCGAGCTCGCCGCAGCGGCGCTGCTCCCCACGCATGCAGAAGAGCCCCGGACCCCAGTTGCAGCGGTTGGCCTCGCCAATCTCGCCCGGATCGACAGCCTGAGCGTCCTGGATCGCGCAGCTGGGGTCGGGCAGCGCGCTCGAGGCCGCGACGATCGCCAGCATCGTGAACAGCCAGCTCGAGCCGGACTCCGGGAAGTCGGCCATCACCGTGCGCGTGTAGGGCTCGCCGCGGCACCAGGTGGGGTTGGAGGCCGTCTGGGCGCGCGGCGAGTCGAGCCAGCACTGGAAGGTGGACATGGAGGTGACTACGGTTTGCGCCTGCGCAGCACGCAAAGGGATGGTGCATGGAGCGTTGTGGCGTGTGGTATGCGTGCGTGCGTGCGTGCGTGCCGTGCGTGCTAGAGCGTGTCGCCAGCCTAAATTCTGCGGTGCACATGGGGTTGGTGCAAAGCAGACTCAACGGTGATGCTTTCGTGTGGCGCTCACTATGGTGGCGGGCGCCCATGGGAGAGCAGGCACGCCCGCCTGTCAGATGGCGCGATGTGGCGGTGCGCAGCGCGCGGGCCGTGCGGGGAGGTGGCGCCTTGGAAGCAGGCTGGTTGCTTAGTTAGGCAAAGCTCGTGATTTTCCAAACATCAGCGACCATGAGCCCAGCATCGCAATCGTCCCTACTCGCCCATGGCGCTCTGCAACCCGAGCGTGAATGTTTCGCTCGTGCAGCTCGGCACCAAGTATGGCACTGACAAGGTGCAGCACCGCTACCTTGGCCTGTACGCGTCCGCTTTTGGCGCGGCACGCTGCGAGGTGCGCCGCATGCTGGAGGTCGGCGTTTTTCACGGCGCCTCGATTCAGATGTGGCGGGACTACTTCCCGAACGCGCAAGTCTTCGGCGTCGACAGCTTCGCGCCCGGCCGCGGCTACTCGCACCTGTCGGCAAAGCAAGCCACGCGCTTTCTCGACGCATGGCGTCGCGGCGAGGTTGGGCCGCGCATCACGCTCATCCAGGCCGACGCCTCGGACGAGACCGTCCTGCGCCAGCTCGGTCACCGGCTCGCGCCCTCTGCTGGGAGCGGCGGCGAGGAGCTGTTCGACCTCATCGTCGAAGACGGCTCCCACCTGCAGCGCGACCAGCAGCTTGGGCTCGGATACCTGATGCCGCTCGTGCGTCCGGGCGGCACGTACGTCGTGGAGGACATCAGCTCGGGCCGCGAGAACGGCTACGACGAGCCGGCATATGGCGCCAACACCACGATCAACATCCTGAAAGAGTTCAACAGGACACGGCGCATGCGCAGCAAGCATCTAACGCGCGCACAGCTCGAGTACCTTGACGCGTGGATTGAGAGCGCCAGCACCGTCGTCACGCGCAGGCAGAGGCACGACGTGACCACACTAGTCAGGAAGCGGTCCCGTGCGAGCCACGCTCCCGGCTTCAGCTAGGAGAGGTCACACCACCGCCTGGTTGCTTCTTTAGGCTAAGTTCTGACGCTCTGATTTCTTTCCAAGCCACTTCCGCGGCGGCCGCCTCGTTGTCATGGACGTCGATGAGCCGCGCCCATCCCTCACAGAGGACGAGTACCGTCAAATCATATCCATCTGCACCATCAACAGCATCCACCTCCGCGCGGTGAGCCACCTCTTCCTGCGCCTGTGGGGCGAGGCCGCCACCTGGGCCGGCAGCAGCGTCGCGTGGCAGGACCACAGCGCCGCCAGCGTCGAGTTCCTCGGTCGGTTCGTCATCCCGTCCCTCGGACGCGCGGCTGCGCTCGATACGCACGCTCTGGCCCTGAAGATCTCCGGCGGGCCACGGGAGCAGGCTTCGACGCTGTCGCAGCGCCGCTTCGAGGCGCTGCCCGCCCTCAACAGCGGCATGGCTTCTTCGTTGGGATGGTTCAAGCCACCCGGAGGCCTAGACGGCGTCTCGTCCAACGTCGTCATCGACGGCGCGGTCGTGCGCCGCAAGAACCCGCTCATGTCGGGCATGGCGGCCGTGTGCGGTGCCACCCCGGTCGCACGCGCGGCGTCCGGCGAGCGGTCGTACACGCTCCGAATCGAGGACGACGACCCGGACACCGAGAGCGGCATGTACGTTGGCTTCACGGCGACGCCGCCCAGCGAGATCGACTTCAGCGACGCACCTGCGCTCTGGAAGTCGGCGTGCATGTGGCGGCTCGTCGGCGAGGACCTCAACTCGAACGTGCCGGCGGTGGCGGTGCCGGGGCTCAAGCCGGGCCTCTCGCTCGACGCCTCGTTCAACCAGCACGCTGGCGATGACATTCACCGCTGGTCGACTGGCAATCTGCAGCAGAGTGACGAGCTGCGTGTCACCGCCCAGAGCAGCGGCCGCGACGGCGAGATGTTCATCTCCGCGACGCTCAACACCCGTCGGGTGGTGCTGCCCACGCTGATGGTGCGCTGCTCATTCGCGATGGAGCTGTGGCCTTACGTTGCGGTGTGCGGCCGCGTGCGCGCGGTGAGGTTGGTGTGAGATTATGTCGAATATATTATTTCATCCCATTTGTGCTCAAAGAGAAAGGCGAAAAAGGCCTCACGCCTCGACGAGCTCGACCCCTCCACCAGCCGGCAGCATGCCGAGCACCTTGTCGACGGTGGCGTCGGCGAGCGCCTGCCATCCCTCGGCGGTGTAGTGCACGTTGGCGGGGAGCTGGAAGCCGTCGCAGCTCTTGTAGCCTGGCCCGCCGCACCGCGCGAGCACGAGCGAGTAGAGGTCGAGCGTGGCGATCTTGGCGCCGGCCGCGTTGGCGGCCGCCATCACCTGGGCGGCCGCCTCGTTGTACAGCTGGACGTCGGCGTCGATGCGGGGCGGGTTGAGGCAGTGGGCGGTCGCGTTGCACGGCCCGGCGTCGCTGTAGGTCGGCACCGTCGGCACCGGCGTGGTCGTCACCCAAAGGAGCTGCGTCGTGTCGCGGCGCTGGATGGCGACGAGGCGCGCGGTGATGTTCTCGAGCAGCGCCCTGTACTGCTCGACGCCGATGCGCTCGGTGTCGTACGCAATGTCGTGCAGCCCAAACTGGAACGAGATCAGGTCCCAGCGGCGGCCGGCGGTGATGTCGGTCCACGCGTCCAGGCAGTGCGCGCCGAGGTTGGTCGAGGCGGCGTTGCCGGGGCTGTGCGTCGCCTCGATTGCGTGCGCCGTGAGGTTGGCGAAGACGAGCGGCGCCGTGCCAATCGACACCGAGTCGCCGATCATCAGATACTGCTGGGACGACGCGTTGGTGGGCGCGGAGGGCGTGCTCTGGCACTGCATCGCCCCACACGAGCAGCTGCTGTTGCCGGCGGCGCCCGGGCCGCCGAGGTGGCAGTTGTTCTCGGCCGACGGCTGCAGCGTCGGGTCATGGCCGCACCGCCAAGCGCTCGCCGAGCTGAGGTCACACGAGAGGTCGGCGTTGCACGGAGGGCGGGAGGGGCCGGAGCCAGAGCCAGAGGCAGAGGTGGCGGCGGCGGCATCTGCGGCGACTGCGGCGGCGGCAGCAGCAGCGGCGGAGGCGGTAGCGGCGGTGGTGGCGCTGGCGTGCGTCGAGGTGGAGGTGCGCACCGGCTGCAGGAGCGTGTAGCACGCGTCCTCGCCCGCGACCGAGGTGGGCGAGTGCCGGCCGAACTGGACGCCCGTCGTGAGCGCCGTGATGGCGCCGCGCGCGTCGAAGACCAGATGAGGCCGCTCGCGCCGAGAGAAGCGGTACTCGTACGACGACGCGCCGTCGACACCCACGTCTCCGTGCGACGGGACGGCGGTGGAAGCGGCGGCGGTGGTGGATCTCGCGGCGGTGGTCGAGCCGGCGGCGGCGGCGGAGCCGGCGGCGGCGGTGAAGCGGACGCGGTTGGAGAAGGCGGTGCCGCCAAACGTCCACGAGACGCCGTCCGCGCTGAAGGCATGGCCGCCGCAGAGCCGCTCGTCGTCGTTTTCGATCTGCGAGTGGAAGATCGCGTGGAAGGTCTCCGTCGTCGGGTCGACCCACACGTACGGGTCCTCGACGCCGGCGTAATCGAGCCGCGTCGTGTTCGGGAAGAGCATCTCCTCCCACCGCCCGACGTACGAGGAGGGGTCACGCCAGGATTCGGCGGTCACGAGGTGCGCGAGGATGCCCGTTGGGTCGCCGCCGTTGCGCCCGATGCCGACCACCGAGCCATTCGACAGGATGGTCGCCGCGAGGTTGGTGTCGAGGTTGGTCTGGTTGGCCTGCGCCGCGAAGAGCCGCTGCGGCTTCGACCACGGGCCCTCGGGCGCGCTGGCCCACGAGAGGTACGTCGGACCGTTGACGGTGTAGCCGGTGGCGCAGCTCGTGTTGGCCAGCGTGTTCCCGCCGGCGCACTCGGTGCAGAGCGGGGGCGGCGACGCGCCCTCCGGGTCGCCCGTGAACCACACGACCCACTCGCCCGTCGGCGCGCGCGCGACCGTCGGCTCGTGCGCGAACCGCTCGAACACGACCTCCTTCCGCTCGAACCGGACGCCGTCTGTCGACGTGGCGTGCACGATGCGCGAGTTCGAGCGCCACGCCTCGATGCCGCAGCCCGCGCCCATCTCGGACGCCCACATGTGGTACATGGGCGGCGACGAGGCCGCGTCCAGGAGCACCGCACCGCCCCAGCTCGACGTGTTGGCGCCGGAAGCGTCGGTCATGCGCAGCCCCGCGTGGACGGTCGTCGGCTCCAGTGCGAGCGTCTGGCAGCGATCGCCCGTCCAGGCATCGGCGCACTTGCACCGCTTGTCGGTCGCGCACACACCATTGAGGCTGCAGTCCGCGTCCGTGGCGCACGTCTGTGGTGGCCATTCGAGACGGCCGGCCACAGCGCCACGCCTGCTGACCGGCGCCCACTCCTCGGCGTCCACGACTGCGACACACCGCGAGGGCTGGGCCGGCGCCGCATCGAGGTGCGTGAAGCTCATGCAGCGCTCCCAGCCGGAGACCGGCGACACCTTGGTGTTGCGATACGCGATGCACGCGGCCTGGCAGGCGTCGAGCGATGCTGCGGCGTCCTCGCCGAGGTCCTTGACGATGTTGGAGTACGGCGCAGCCACTCGAAGAGCGTCGGGTCGTGCGCTGGGATGGCCGCAGTGCTGGCGAAGAGCGAGACCTTTGGCTGCGTCGTGGAGAGCAGCATCGTCGGGCGCGGAGCCGTGCGCGTCGGCGTCGGTCTTCGGGTCGGCGACGCCGAAGCCTCTCCATCGCGGCATCGACGTGCGGTGATTTGACACTACCATTTTCCGCACGGACAAAGTACCAGGTGCCCTTACGGACGCTAGCTGTCAAACATCCGCAGCCCCGTGCCGATGTCCTTCTCGGGGAAGGGGCTGTTGCCGCCGTCGAGCCGCTGGATGGCGGCGCTCGCCGCGTCGAGCGCCGCGACGTCCTCGGCGTCGAGCTTCCACGCGAGGGCGCCGAGGTTCTGCTGCGCCTGCTGCAGGTTGCGCGCGCCGGGGATCGGGAGCGCGCCCTTGGCGACGCACCAGTTGATCGCGACCTGCGCCGGCGTGCCGCCGTGCTTGTCGGCCGTGCGGCGCACCGTCGCGACGAGCGCGTCGGCGGCGGCGCCCTGCTCGAAGAAGGCCTTGCCGAGCTGCGCGCGCGGCCCCGACGGCAGCACGTCGCGGCTATACTTGCCCGAGAGCAGGCCGAGGCCGATCGGCGAGTAGGCGAGCACCTTGACGCCCAGCTCGTCGCAGCGCTGCTTGAGGCCGTTCTGGTTGGCAAACGGGTGCAGCAGCGAGTACTGGATCTGGTTCGAGTACAGCGGCACGCCGCGCGCCGCCAGCGCCTCCGACGCCGCTGTCACCGCGTCGACGCCGTAGTTGGACACACCGACCGCCTTGACGAGGCCCTGGTCGTAGCAGTCGGCGATGCCGTCCCAGTAAGCGGCATTAGCCCAAGCGTTGGGGAAGTGGACCTGGTACAGCTCCATCGAGTCGCGCCCCATGCGCTTCAGCGACCCCTTGCACGCCTTGACTACGTCGGCCGGCTTGGTCTTCCAGGGCAGGGCGGCAAACTTGGAGGCGATGGCCACGTGCTGGCCCGACGCCTTCTCAAAGTCACCCAGCAGCGTCTCCGAACGACCGAGGCCGTAGAGCTCGGCCGTGTCGAAGAAGGCGTACTTGGACTTTGCCACGTACTCGAAGACCTCGCGCAGCTCGTCGTCGTTCTTCTTGTCGTAGCCCCAGAACAGGCTGTCGCCCCACGCCCACGCGCCGATGCCGATGGGCGGCAGCACGAGTGGCGTGGGAGCAGCGGCGGCAGCGGTGGTGAGCGTTGCGGGAGCAGCTGCGGCAGCCGTGGCGAGCGTTGCGGGAGCAGCTGCGGCAGCCGGGGCAAGTGGAGGCAGACTGGCGCCAACGAGTCCAGCGCCGAGCCCCTGCAGCGCGGCCCTCCGTGGCATCGTCCGCTCGTTCAGGCCGCGCGAGGGCGTGGTCAGCGCGCTCGTGGAAGCGAGTAGAGCAGCCAACATGGCTCGTGGCGGCCGTCTTGCGCACGAGAATCGTCTCCTGGGGAAAGTTGTAAGTTCCGAGAATAGGAGGGGGTGCAAGCCACTCAGAGATTTTTCAGACGAGACACAAGTCCACATATTATAGATTCACCGTCGCGCTATTATAGATCCACCGCGGCAGCGACAGCAATGTCGGCGCCCCGCGGGCGTGGCCGTGTGTGGCGCGTCAGTCGCCCATTTGCTCAACCATGACGTCGATGATGTCACCATCCTCCATCTCGAGCTGGCTTGGCGTCTGCATGTCGTTGATTCGGTTGCCGTCGAAGAGGAAGCGCACCGAACCCATCGTGACGCCCTGGCGATTGCAGAAGGCGTGCATCAGCGTCTGCAGCCGCACATTCCGCCGCACCTTGAAATAGATCTCGTTCCCGTCCTGCGTGACCACCTTGAGGTTGATCTTGGCGCGCAAAACTGCGAGCGCGGCGCGCGCTGCAATCTGCATCTCGCGAGCGGCGGCGTGCTGACGAGTGAGGTGCGCAGCGTCGTCGCCCATCTGAGTCGCCAGCACGGCAAAGTTGGCGTCCGCCTCCGCCCGAATCGCCAGCCGACGCGCGTTGCTCAGGTGCTGCCGGACCTGCTTCATCAGCCGCTGCTCCGCCTCGAACGCCTCGCGACGCCGCCGCTCCTCTTGCTGCATCCGTTGCATGTCGGCCTGGCGCGCGGCCATGCGACGCTGCATCTCTTCTTCGCGCGCGCGGGTTGCGGCCTGGCGAGCCTCGACGCGACGCTGCACCTCCGCCCGCTCGGCCGGGTCCGTCGAGATCCTGTCCACGAGCTCTGCGCGCATCCTCGTCACCTCGTCCTCGCGGTCCTCGGCCTCCCAGTCGTCGAAGTCCTCCGGCAGGTCATAGCCCAGCTGGAGCTGGAGCTGCTCGAGCTCGTCGTCGAGAAAGTCGTACGGAGGCAGATCATCGTCCTCGTCGTCGTCCTCCTCCTCTATCCCGTCCTCGTCGTCCTCGTCGTCTTCCTGCTCCTCCTGCTCCTCGCCCTCAGAGTCCAGTCCATCGATGAAGTCATCGAGGAAGGCATCCTCGTCCTGCTCGACGTCGACGGCGTCGCCGTCCTCCATCTCGAGCTCGTCGGGCGTCTGCCGCGCGTCGATCGGGCGGCCGTCGAAGACGAAGCGCACCTTGTCCAGCGTCACGCCCTGACGGTTGCACCAGGCGTTCATCATGCGCTCGAGCGGCGTGTCGCGCTTGCACTTGAAGAAGGTCTCGCTGCCGTCGTGAACGTCGACCACCCTGAAGTTGATCGGCTCGGCGGGCGGCTTCGGCGCGGCCTCGGCCTTGAACACAAACGGCGCGGGCGGCGCGGGCGGCGTGGCCGGCGCGGGCGACGCGGGCGACGCCGCTGGAGCCGCTTCGGCGGACGCGGCAGGCAGCAGCGCGAGCAGCTGCGCGCACGCGGGCCTCAGGTCGGCGCGGCCGCACAGCGCGGCCTCGAGGCGCGTCTCGGCGGGCGTGCGCGGCCGCGGCTTCTCGGTGGTGGCGGCGGCGGCGGCGGGGGCAGTGGCGGCGGCGGCGGCGGCGGCGGTTTTGGGCTTGCGCGGCTGCCGCTTCTGCGCGAGCCACTCCGCCACGACGAGCGACTGCAGCTGGCCGAGCAGCGCCGCGGTGCGCTCGGCGGCGGGCGCGGCCGCCACCACGTCGGTCATGCGGTCGAGCTCGGCGTCGCTTAGGATCCCCGCGCTGCCGCACCGCGCCGCCGCCTCGTCGAAGGCCGCCTCGACCGCCTCGGCCACGTCGTTGTCGGGGAGCATTGCCGCCGTCGCCGCCGCCGCCGGTCGCTCCTCGTTGACCGACGTGAAGTTTTGCGCGGCGATGAAGGACGAGACGCTCTCGACGCCGTCGACGAAGCGCGCGACCACGTTCGGGCGCCCACGCAGCGGCGCACACGCAAACGTGGCGGCGGGCGGCGCGCGCAGGCGCAGCACGAGGCTCTGGCGCGCGGCGGTGGCGGCGCCTGTGGTGGTGGTGGTGGAGGAGGAGGTGGTGGTGGTGGTGGGTTGCACGCGGTGGCGCAGCGGCCCACCGTCGAGCTCGCTCCTCTTGGCGGGAACGAGCCCCGCGGTGGCGCGAAAGAGCGTCGCCCCCACCATCGCGACGACCCACGCGTCGCAGCTCGGCGGGCGCGGCGGCGCGATCCACCGGCCCTCGACGCGGTCGTAGACCTCGAGCGCGTCCACCTGACCGGTGACGAGCGTGAGCAGGCCGCGGTCGACGTGGTCGTCGCAGCCGCCGCCGTCGCCGCGGTGGTAGCGCATCGCGGAGAGCGTCGTCTCGGGCGCCGCCGCCGCCTCCTCCTCGAGCAGCGGCTCGAAGAAGTCGTGAGGCAGCGCCAGATCGCGCGCGACGCCACCGAGCATCGCGTGCGCCGACCCCCGCAGCGTGTCGAGCAGACCGTGCAGCGGCGTCGGGCGCACTGAGAGGATGGTCTTGCGCTCGAGGTGGCGCAGCAGCTGCTCCAACGGCGCGTCGGCGTCGAGAGCGCGCTCCGCAGCGTCACCCGCACGCTCAACGAGTGCCGCCTCATCGGCGTTCAGGGGCAGCACCACCCAGCCGCGCTCGCGAAGGTGGGAAGCCACCGACGGCGTGGCCGCGGCCTCGGCGAGCGACGGGTGGTCGGAGAAGAGCGCGGCCTTGACGGCGTCCTTGCTGCTGCTGCTGCGCGCGGGCTGCGCCCGCTCGGTCGCGGCGGTGGCGGGAGTGGCCGGCGGCGTCCTCGAGAGGTTCCGAGGGCGCACGAGCACCGAGTCGCGACCATCGACCTGGACCGGCACGCGCTCGGGCGAGCCGGAGAAGGGGAGCACGGTGCCCTGGCGGCCGTTGAGCTCGGCGGCGCTGACGAGGCCGCCGATCAGGACCGAGTCGCCGGGCTGCGGCAGCGGGGGCTCAGATGGTGGGGGCTG
>Ga0209713_10000955_pt1 | contig 16860 bp, 11 predicted proteins | sample ArcOceMetagenome_3_FD_187444 | JGI IMG/M metagenome (GOLD analysis project Ga0209713, IMG submission 187444) | Marine eukaryotic phytoplankton communities from Arctic Ocean - Arctic Ocean- Svalbard ARC20M Metagenome (SPAdes) (version 2) | ecosystem: Environmental > Aquatic > Marine > Oceanic... | reverse complement strand
GCGCTTCATCTCGCTGACGTTAGCGTGGCGCGCCGTGCTGGCCTCGTCGCAAGTCCAACCCTGGCACGATAGCTGGCAAACGTTGTCTCACTAGCATCAATAGCGCAGATCATGACGTCGCCGCAGCTGACGGTCGCGTGCATCCTGGAGCGACACTACGGCTTCGACCTCGAGGCCACACTGGAGGCCGCTGGCTTCGACGAGGACAACGTGTCCTTCGTCAAGCCCGTCGATCCTGCGGAGGGCGTGGTCGCAAGCGCTCTGTCGCCTGCTGACCGCGCATGGGCAGCGCAGCACGTCGACGCGTGGCGAAGATGCGAGGCGACGGACGTGCCGATGCTCATCTTCCAGAGCGACGTGGCCTTCGCCTCCAGCGGCGTGCTGGAGGCCACCAAGGCGCTGCTCGCCAGCGCCGATGCGTGCGAGGTCCTGTACCTGGGAGCGGCGGCACCGTTTATTGCGGAGCTCGCACCTGCAGCGGGCCACGCGCTTCTGCCCGCGCAGTCTGCGACTCAGACCGCAGCCTACGTGCTGTGGCCCGCGGCGGCGCGCCATCTGCTCGAGAGCCTGCCCGTGGACGCGCCCGTGCTGTCATTCCTCGACAAGCGCGTCGCAGGGCTGAAGCTGGCGGCGTCGCCAGCCATCGCGATAAGTATCTAATAACCATCACAGTTTCTAGCCTTCTAATTTCTAAGATAAATTTGCTGCTGGCAACGCGTCGCGGGCGGCTCGCGCCCGAGTGCCGCGGCATGGTGCTCACGCAGGGCGTGCTGCTACACCACACTCAGCTCTTCAACGTCAGCGCTGCCACGCACGCGCGCAGGCTCCCATTTACTGCTTGCCTGAGCAACGCAATCGTCGACACCGGCAGTCCTCGACTCGGGATGAATCTGAAGGCGTCCTTCGTGTGACGGTTCACTGGCGCGTTGACGTTGAACGCGCTGTGAAAGGCGAGGCCGCACACCCCCTTCACGAAGCGCAGCAAGCTCACCCTTTGCAAGGCCCCTTTCGTTATTGCGTCCTTGCCGTTGAACGCGTCCTGCGTGTGCAGCATTGCCTTGCCAACCGTCGGGTTGACCGAGACGTTGTACTCATTGCACACGCCTCGTCCTGGGCGTGCCAAAGCAGGCGCTCCGGGGTTGCGCAGCACGTCTTGGAGCTGCGGCAGTCGCGATGCATCTCAGCGGTTCTTGTGAGCAGCTCTGCGGCCTTGCGCGGCGCAAGCCATGCCATATCGCACCCGGGCTCTCGGCAGGCTATGATCTGGTCTCTCCACTTCAACTTGCACCAAGGCAAGACGGGCTTCCACCACACGAGGTCCGGTCGAGCGTGCACGACCAGGTCGAAGGCGCGGCGCGAGCGGTCCTCGTAGCGCGTGATCGCACCATGGCACCATGTGAGGCCCAGCTGGTGCAGCAGCATGCGCTCCTGGTTATTCTGCGAGCGCAAGTAGCTGCTCAGGTCACAGCACGCACGCGATTCGTCTACCGCGTGATGGCGCACGCTCAGCGCACGACCAGCCGTGGCATTACAAGGGAATGCCGGTACGAAACTCCGCCACCGTTCGCCATCGGACCGGGCCACGCGATCGGTACCGTCGGCTGCCCCCACGCTGTCGGAGGCTCCACTGCCATTGACTACAACGGCTTCTGCGGTGACGGCATGCAACCACGGTGTGCTCAGCGCAGCCAGCAAATTGGCAATGGTGCTCTCTCGATGATGGGCAAAGCTCGTGGTGGTAGACGCCTGTCTCAGTTTATCAGAATCGACCTGCTTGAGCTGCAGAAAGAATCGAGAACTCGGCGCGCCTCCAAATGCAGTATGCAAGTTGTGCTCAAGCATGGTCAGGACGAGAGGCGTGGCAAACGAACGTGCTGCTCCAGCCACACAAAAGGCAACGTGCGGCGCGCCATCCTGGCCAGCACATTGTGCGGCGCTGGATTCGGCCTTTTCACGTGCTACCCCAGACCACGAAGAGTCCGCGGCCATCACCTGGTGATCGGTCCTGACGCGCAGAGCCATATATTAGATGTATTCGCATACCCTTTGTAATGCCCGTTAAACCGCATTACAACCAACACTGACGTGAATGTTCGTTGCTACGTGCCATTTAGTTAGCCCCTGGCCTATTCGCATCCTAGGATTCTCTCCTCCGCGCCCGCTACCTTTCCCGGCCTGGCTATTGAGGCTATTGAGGCGACGCGTTTGCCAGCGATTACCCAGGTTCCAGATACTTCAGGGCGCCCGCAGGAGCAAAGCAGCGCAGGTGGAGCCACGCGCTGCGACGGCGCGTCACGCACGGCAAGCGCTTGCGACCACGCGTCCATCACCTCGGCCAAACACCTACACTAGACAGCCTAATGTCGGGCCAAACTCGCGCCGCTGCATCCTCCATCAGCTCGCCAACCGCCAGGGCTCGCCTGCTGGTCGCCGTCGCGCTGCTGCCGGTGTGCCTGGGCCGCGCCTGCGGCCAGATGGAGATCGACTCAAAGAGCATCGACGGCTGCACGTCGTTTGAGCACGTCCGGCTGCTGGGGCACGGCCAGGCGGTGTGGCTGGGCGATGCGCTGCACAACCACAACGAGCTCGAGTACCTCGACCTGCACCACACGAAGATTGGCGACGACGACGCGATCGCGATCGCCGAGGGCCTGAAGAACAACAACAAGCTGCGGCGGCTGCAGATGCACAACAACCGGATCACCGACGTGGGCGCGAAGGCTCTCGCCGAGGCGCTCAAGCAGAACGACGCGCTCACCTTCCTGTCGCTCAGCTCGAACGGCGTCAGCGACGAGGGCGCGGTGGCGTTCGGCGAGATGCTCAAGGAGAACCACGCGCTGCGGCGGCTCGACCTGTACTTTAACCTGGTGGGCGACGCGGGCGGCGTGGCGATCGCCGAGGGGCTCAAGACGAACAACGCGCTGCGCACGCTGCACCTCGACAACAACCGGATGGGCGACACGGCGGCGAGCGCGCTGGCGGGCATGCTGGGCGTCAACCGGGGCGTCGCCGAGCTGACGATGATGTACAACCACGTGCAGAACGAGGGCGCGCTCAAGATGGTGGAGGCGGCGACGGCGTCGACCAGCCTGCACACGCTCGAGCTGGGGCACAACCGCAACGTCGTCGACGAGGCGGTCGAGTCGCTGAAGGCGCTCAAGGCCGACCACCTCGTGCCGCGCAAGGAGCTCGTGATGTGGCTCGCCGAGGAGGGGCTCACCGACGCCGAGAACCACCGCTACGTGCCCGACCCGACGCACCCGAACGAGGCGAGCGAGAGGTTCGACGGCCACCACGGCCCCGCGCTGCACTCGCCGTTTGCCAAGGCCGTGCAGGGGCTGAAGGCGCACACGGCCGAGGGGATCAAGGCGCTCAAGGCGCTGCTGATGGACGACATGCAGGCGCTGCACACGCACGAGGCGACCGCGCACCTCAGCGGCGAGCAGCGGCTCAAGCTGTCCGAGATCGTCCAGCGCAGGGTCGCGAAGCACGACGAGCTGTGACGACTGCGATCTCGTGTGATGTGACGACGACGAGCTGTGACGTGATGATACCATGCGCGCATGACGGTAGTGACTAGAGTGTAGCCCCCTTCTGTCGATTTGTCAACTTCTAAGTTTGCGTTAAAAACCTGTTGTCAGGTGCTACAAGCGATTTTAAGCTGAGTTTTTGCCTTAGCGTGCGATTCGGTGGTGTTACCTCTCCCGTACGAATTTCTGACTTTCTTCAAGTTTGGACGTGCATCTCGGAAGGTTCCATGCTGCTATCCGCTCTTCTGCTGACGCTGCCGGCCGCGCTGGGCTGGTCCCTCAGCGCTTCGCGTGTTAGGTCGCCGCTCAGCGCTTCGCGTAGCAAGCTGCCGCGCAGCCCTGGCGCCACGATGCAGACCGCCAGGGACACGGGCGGCGCGGCCATCGTGATCGAGGACGTGGACGTGTGGGCCGGGTCCTCACCACTGATTCTTGGTGTCAACTGGAACGTCATGCCGAACGACCGCTGGGCTCTGCTCGGCACGAACGGCTGCGGCAAGTCAACCTTGCTGCGTGAAATCGCGGACTCGTGCAAGGGCGAAAAGACTTCCGGAGACGATGGCGTGATCAAGGTGCTCTCCTCGCTCCGGATGGGCATGCTCGAACAAACTGCTGTCTCCGGGTCTGAGACCACGGTCAAGGAGGAGGTCATGTCTCGGATGGAAGATTATCAGCAGGCTCGCGCGGAGCTGGACGCCGCCGAAGATGGCTGCCTTGCTGGCGAGCAAGCGGAGCTCGACTGTCTTGAGGCGGCGCAGGCGAAGTTTGAGGCGATTGGTGGCTACCAGGTCGAGGCGCGCGTGTCTCGGGTCCTGCAGGGCCTTGGATTCGAGCCGGCGGAGTTCGACTCGCGCTGCTCTTCCTTCTCGGGTGGCTGGCAGATGCGCATCGGCCTGGCGCGGCTGCTGCTCTCGGAGCCCGAGTTGCTCATAATGGACGAGCCTACCAATCACTTGGACGCTTCCGCGCGCCGGTGGCTTGGTGACTACGTGGGCGGATACAAGGGCACGGTGCTGGTGGTCTCGCACGACGAAGAGTTTGTGGGCCGTGCATCCAACTCAATCGCGGAGGTGGCAGGCGGCCGGCTCGAGCTCTACAAGTCGAAGACGTACGAGCAGTACCTCGTCGAGCGGAAAGAGCGGCAGGCGCGCGTGCGCGCCACGGTTGAGGCGCAGGAGCGCGAGCGGAAGCGGATGCAGGGTTTCATCGACAAGATGGGGGCCAAGGCGAGCAAGGCGACGCAGGCCAAGGACCGACAGAACAAGCTCGACAGGCTGGCGAAGCTCCAGGAGGCCTCCCAGGCGTTGCTGATAAGCGAGCAGAAGAAGCCAGCACTCACGCTGGCCAAGCCGCCTGCCTGTGGCATGGCGCCCTTGGCCTTGCGCGGCGCCGACATTCGCCACCCGCTCGGTTCGGTGGACATCATCAGTGGCGCGGAGCTTGAGGTGACCAAAGGCATGCGGCTACTGCTGCGAGGCCCCAACGGCGCTGGCAAGTCGACAGTCCTCAAGGCTCTTGCCGGCCAGCTCTCTCTTGGCGTGGGGCAGCGCTTTGCCGATGAGCGGCTTGAGCTGGGCGTCTTCGCGCAAGACCTGGCGCAGGAGCTCCCGCAGGAGGTTGGAGCGTTGGTCTACGTGGCCTCGAAAGTGCGGCAGGCCGACCCGAGCCTGACCGAGGAGCAGTGTCGAGCGGTCATGGGCACCCTTGGCCTCGTGGGGGAGAAGGCCACGCGCCCCATCGGCCAGCTCTCAGGTGGGGAGAAGGCGCGGGTGGCGCTCGCCACCTTTTGCCTCACGCCATGCAACGTCCTGCTGCTCGATGAGCCCACCAACCACCTCGACGTCGAGGCGATCGCGGCGCTGCTCGAAGCCATCGGTAAGTATGAGGGCTCCATTGTAGTCGTCTCCCACGACCGCGCCTTCAGCGAAGGCATCGCGTCGACTCATGTAGGCTATGTGGCCAACGGCGTCATTGACATCCAGGAGCGCTCGCTACGTGAGAGCGACTGGAATGAGCTGGATCGCGGAGTGGTAAACGTGGGCGTGGCAGACGAGCCCCAGGTTGCGGCGCCAGCGGCAGCATCGACAGAGCTCCCGGAAGCGGTCGAGGAGCCAGTGAAGAAGGCAGTGAGGAAGGCTCCGACGGAGGAGGAGCGCGCTGCGCAACGTATCATCGAGCAGGAGCGCGCGGCGCAGCTGAGAGACTTGATCAAGAGGCAAGCAGAGGAGCCTAATCGCGTGACGACCCTGCCGCCGCCGGCTGCGCCGCCAGCCCCGCCACCAGCGCCGACCGGGCCATCGCAACGAGAGCTCAACAGGCTGAAGGAGCAACTTGCACAGCCGAAGAAGAAAGAGAAGAAGCTCAAGTTTGGCAAGCGAGAGCGGGCCGAGTACGCCGCCATCGAAGCCGAAATCGACGCGCTCGAGGCCGCGGCGGCAAAAGCCAATGCGGAAGAGGAGGAGGCCAAGTCTGGGAACAAGAGGCTGGGCCAGATGGAGCTTCTGGCCATCGTCTCGGCGGCGTCGCAAGCACGTAGCGTGCTCGACCAGAAACTGGAGCGGTATATGGAACTCGAGGACTTGATGGCTCAGGACTAGGTTCGGGGGGTTTCATTTACCGCCAACAAAAGACACCGACACTTATACTATCACTGTGATTAAAAGACACCGACACTTATACTATCACATAAGTGTGCGCAGGGTGGTGATTAAAGTATATGATTGCGTTTATTTTGCGCCGGTGACACGCGCGGTGCAATGCGCCTGAGCTCGGGCGTAGCTCGGATGGCGCCATGGGGGCGATTGGTATGGGTGGGGGTCATGTCACTTTGAGTCACTCTCGGTTTGTGTCTGTGGTTTGGGCGAGTGTAGCCATAGGTTTTCCCGTCTTATCTACAGACCGTTTTAGGCAGCTAAGCGCCATCTAGAGACTAGACTCGACGGAAGTTTGGAAATATATTCATGACCATGAGCGCAACAGCGGCGACAACGCGACGGCGCAGCGCAGTGCACAGACTACGGCACTAACGGCGCAGCGCAGTGCATACAAGAGTAACGGCACGACGCGATGCCACACGGCCTCACAGTTCCTGGCTGCCCAGTAGAGCATCCAGCCCGGCTCTGGTACTCGGCGGCCCGTGCGCTGCGCGCTGCCGGCCTGCTGCTGCGCAAGCCCTCCGGTCGGCTCGGCGTGTGTGAGTTCAACTCGGACCCGGTCGGCGGTATCTCTGCGTCTTGGGAGGCCAGCGTGCAGCTCACAGGCGCTCCGCGGCACTGGATGCTCGCCAACCTGTCGGCCTGCGCCGAGGGCGGCAACAGCTCGCACGACCAGCCGCTCACTCCGTCGTCGTACATCAACATCAAGGCGGCGCACACTGGCGAGGTGCGCGTGCGCGAGGCGCTCCGCGTGGCGTTGCGGCGAGGCAAGCGGCGCAAGACGAAGCAGCTCACGTGGTGCCAGCGCAAGACGCTCTACAAGAACGGCTCGCGCGCCTTCTTGTTCGCGCCAGAGCGTTGCGACCTGCTCGTCGTGACCGTGGCCAACCACTCCAGCAGGAGAGGAGGCGGCGGCGGACAGTACCTGGGCGTGCCTGGCGCTGTCCGTACACGCGCGATGTTCCACGAGATGCCCATTGCGCTGGGCGTGGCGATGAAGACGGCCGCGATGCCATCGCTGCGTCGCGGCTCGCAGGCGGTGCTGGTCACCGGCTACCCTTGCGGCCAGCCGAGAGCAAAGTACAAGACCATCTCGAGCGCTTGGGTACGCGAGGGCCCGTGCTGGGTGGAGCGCTGGCAAGAGCTGGTCGCGGCGGGAGCGGTGCGTGCCTTGCCGGAACGTTGGGCGCGCGGAGCCTGCTCGACCACAGCGGCGCGGCCTTGGTGCGCCGGCGTTGTGGCGCCTCCGGCCGCGTCGGTATGCTCGTCGCGGCCGCCGCTGCTGCCCGAGCCGCCGCCATCGAGCTTCAACCGCACCCGCGCCAAGCGCCGGCGGTGCCACGGCAAATGGTGCGAGGACACGTCGAATACAACGGGCCCGGCTTCGGGCAGCGCATCGAGCCTCGATGCGCGCGCCGCCACCGCCCCCGGCGGTATCAGAGCGGACGAGGTCGTGTTTGGCGATGCGCGCGTCGCGGCGCTGGCGCGGCAGACGCTGCGGTACTACATGGTGGTTCCGTGTGCGCCCTCACCTCTGCCCATCGGCACCGCGTGCGCGCATGGAGCAGCTGCCGACGCGGGTGGCTGCGCGGTGTGCCTGCTCTTCAAGGACGGCCCAAGTGAGAAATGGGTGGCGGGGCTGCGCTCAGTGGACGGCCTCCGCTTCGACGGTGAGCCCGTGGTGGCGTTCACGTCGGCGTCGCTGTGGGAGGGAAGGGACGCGTACCGGCGCAACGTGCGCACGGCGGCGGACGTGCAGGCCAGCAGCGACCATGACCAGGTGCTTACGCACAATCTGGCGCTGCTCGCACTCAATGGATCGTACATCGCCATAGGTGGGACCCACCGCAACTTTCTCGGGGCGCGCTCCAAGGGTGGGTTCATGCCGGATGGCCGGGAGCGCGACCACCCTCGTCACCGCGGCGCCTTCATTGGCAAGTCGCCCGGATGGACCTTTGCGCTGCCTGGCTCTGGAGGCAACGCCACCACCGTCGACGAAGCGGCGGTGGTCGCAGCGGTTAATACGGTGGCGGGTGGCGCGGCCGCAGCCGCCATGGAGGTGTCTCGGCGTGCGGATGACGCGTTTGTCGGCGCTCGAAGGCAGAAGGCGAGGGTGCACGCGCTTCATGCGGCCGGCAAGCCAGCGTGGATGACCCCGGCTGAGAGCATCAGTGCGCTGCGACAGGCCGAGGTGGAGGCTGCGCGCGCCGCACGCGCCGCAGCCGTGGCGATCGCAGCCGAGCCGCCGGGCGTGCTGGTGCGTGGCGGGCAGGTCGGGCTCTTTTCGTCCGCTCGCCGCCGCAGCAACCGCGGCCCCAGGGGCCGCACCAACATGTCGCTGCCGAGCCGCGACGAGCGCAGCCTCGCCATCGAGACCATGCTCCCCGCAGCACAGGCGTGCCACGCTTCCATTCTACTCTTCACACAGACCGCCACGCGCCTCGCCACCCTCGCACCGTCGCACGCTCCCATGCTATCTCATGCACAGTCGTTGACTCCTTGGTGTGCTCCCAGGCGCGACCGTGGCACCCGCAGCTCGCAGTGGACGGCGCGCTGCGCGGCTGCATCGAGCGGCGCGACAGCGAGCGGCTGCCGTACCTGCTGCCCAACGGCACCTGCGAGTTTGACGGGCGGCTCTCGCTCGTGCGTCCACGTGGTCGCATATGCAGAGAGGGGCACGGCTGATCATTGATAGTGGGGAAACATGGCAGAGGCGGTCAGAGGCTTGAGCTGCTGGGTTGTGACTGGGCCTCGGCTTGGGCACACAGGTGGTCCACCGCGATCGGTACATGCTGTACGCGAGAGCCAACATGGCATCGCGAGGGCAACGCTTCGTTCAGGTGACCTGGGCGCCGCTCGCTCCACGCAGCGCGGCAAAAGAGGGCGGTGGCGGCAGCGGCGGCAGCGGCTGGCCGCAGGGGCTGCCCCCCCGACGCGCGTGGCGCCCGTTTGTGCCGCTGCAGATCGACGGCTACGAACCAGCGCAGGGCGACGTGTACTTCTGGGCGGCGCAGCCCAACCCCGTGTCTCCAGGCACGCTGCTCGCCGTGCTGCCGATCGTCCATCGGCTGCGCGGCTGCGTCGCCATCTCCTTCTCGCGCGACGGGCGGCGCTGGTCGCGCCCGTCGCCGCTCGTGGCGTGCCGCGCCTACGGCGAGCGCGGCGCGCACCAGCCCGCCGCGCCCGCGCTCCTCCGCCGCGGAGACGCCGTCTACATCTACCTCAACGTCGACGTGCCGTCGATCGCCCTCGACGCCTTCCTGCCCGAGCGCGACTACCGCGCCATCGACGCGCGCCAGCCGGACGGGCGGCTCGTCCGCTACACCGTGCCGTGCGCGACCCTCGCCGCGTGGAGCGAGGAGGGGTTGCGAGGCCTGCGATCTTCTCCCAATTGAGTCTCCCCAGATTCTCACCGCATCGCTCGGCTCGCGTCCGGCCGCACAGGTCGGACTCCGACAATCTTTTGCGTTTACGCGTATAGCACCGCATCGATCCTTGCTGAAATGGACACGAGGCCGTCTCAGTCACCTATCTGTACCCAAACAACCCACCCCTACCCATGGAACTGGATTTCCCCCTCACCATCTGTCTCTTCATCGCCCGCCTCGCGCCTAGCTCTCGAAGCACGAGACGAACTGCCACACGCCACGGAGCACTGGGTGTCAGCGGAGGTGGGTACGAGGGAGGGCGCCAGGGGAGGGCGGGCTGCGGCGTACGAGGGGGAAGGGCGTGCAGAAGTTCATGGCGGCCTTCGTGTTGAGGGCGTCGTCGACCATCTTGTCGGTGGCGGCCATCGCCTTGCCGCCCGAGAGGGCCGGCTTGAGGAAGGAGGCGACCGTCGAGCTAGTCACGCCGTCGGCGTCCTCGATGATCGCAAAGTGGCGCGCCAGGCCGTGGAAGGGCGTGCCGTAGCACCCGCCCATCGCGAGGAGCGGCCCCCACGCGGTGTGGCCGGCGGTCGTGGGCGCCGACAGGTCGAGCACGCTCTCCTTGAACGTGACGAGCGTGCCCACGCCCTTCTCGGCGAGGATGCTGGCGGCGCGGTACGCCCCGCCCATCGCGAGGTCGGACTCGCTGGTGACGACCAGCGTCGGCACGTCGAAGGCACGGAGGGCCTGGCCGAGGCCGCACGGGGTGACCGGCGTGTCCGAGCAGCACGGGCTGCAGCTGCTGCCCGCGCACGGGGCGCAGGGCAGGTTCCACGCGATGACGTTCGCGAGCGGGATCGGGCCCGAGCCGGACAGGAGCGCCGCCGCCTTGAAGGCCTCGGGCGAGCGTGCGTGCGTGTTGATGACCTCGTGGGCGCCCATGGAGAAGCCGACGATCGCCACCTTGCTCAGGTCAGCGCGGTCCATCCACTTGTTCGCCGGCTCCTTGGCGTACGCGAGCGCGCGCTGCAAGTTTGACCCGTCGACCGCGAGGGCGCTGCACGAGCACGCGCTGAGGAAGCCGAGGAGCCCGCAGAATCCGCAGCGCAGGTCGTCGCTGTGGTCGGGGGCGATGACGAGGAAGCCCTCGGCCGCGAGCCCCTCCAGGAACGGCGCAGTGGACGTGGTGGTGGACCCATAGCCGGTCTGAAAGAGGACGACCGGCAGCTGGTACGGTAGCTTGCCACCCTTCTTGGTGACCGGCACGAAGACAGCGAACGTGGTCTTGGTGCCGAGCACGGCCTCCGACGTGTAGCTCTCGACGCGCGGGTCGCTCTCGCGCAGCATCTGGTAGTTGGAAGGTGCCATAATGATACAGCTGCGCGGAGGGCGGTGAGTCGGCGGCGTGAATGCGACGCGGCGCGGAAGGTCGTCGGCGAACCCGTCGCTCGCCTGATTGATAGGAAGGCGCTATCACCGCGGCGCATGAGAATTTTCGAAAGGGCTCGCTGTTCCCTTCTAAGTAGGAAGCGCGCTTTGAAACAAAGGGCTCGCTGTCCAACTTTTTCTTGGTGGTTGTCGCACTGAAGATCTACAAAAGTGGGCATAGGAATTCCTATTTTATTTTTTGCTTTAAGTGCTGCTCCCTGAGTTTGGCCGCGAATCACGGCACGGCCCCAGCCAGCGCGATGGGCAACTCGGCGTCCGCGCTGATCGATGAGCTGCACACGGCCTCGATGCTGCCCGACGACACCGGGCTGCAGCGCAAGCTCAAGGCGCTGCGCACGACGCGCGAGCTCGCCAAGCAGGAGCGCGTGTCGCTCGAGGTGGTGGAGCAGGGCGGCTTGCAGCCGTTGGCCAAGTGTTACAACTCATCACATCCGGACGTGCGCGTCGAGGCCGCGCGCACGATGGCGTCGCTCGCGGCGCTGCCGGCCAACCAGGTCGAGATGGGGCAGAGCGACGTGCTGCCGATGCTGATTCCCGCGCTGCTCACGGGCGAGAGCGAGTTCAAGTCGCACGCGATGGCGGTGATGGCGTGCCTCGCCATTCCGGAGGAGAACAAGCTCAAGCTCGTGCACGAGGGCTGCCTGCCCGCGATCATCGAGGATTGCACGTCGTCCAACGTGCCGCTGCGGCTGCACGCGCTCAAGGCGCTCGCGCACCTGGCCGAGCACCCGCTGATCAGCGTGATGGCGGCGCAGCGCGGCGCGCTGAAGCAGCTGCTCCGCGCGGCGCGCTCTGACCACACGCCCGTCAAGCTGGGCACGCTGCGCGCGCTCGTCGGCCTCTCGAGCGTCGGCGACAACCTGAGCCAGGTCGTGCGCGCGGGCACGCCGATCTACCTGCTCTCGTGCACGTACTGCTCGGCGGAGATGCAGCTGCAGGTGGCGCGCTGCTTCGAGAAGCTGCTCGAGCAGGCGTTCACCGGCACGCACCGCCTCGACGAGGACGAGGCGCTCATGCTCCACAAGACGTGCGGCTTCGAGGTCAATCGCGAGCGGACCAAGGAGAAGGACGCGTTCGAGATGGACGTGGGCGCCGCCAAGAACATGCTGGGCGTCGAGCTGCTGCCGGAGCTGGTGCGCCGCACCAAGCGGATGGTCCAGTGCGACCGTGCCACCGTCTACCTGCTCACCGAGGACCGCAAGGAGCTCTTCTCCATCCTGGCCGGGGGCATCGACGCCTCCGCCCTGACGGTCCCGGCCGACTCGACGTCGATCGCCGGCGAGGCGGTGACGCGCGGCAACATCATCAACCTGGCGGACGCAAAGCAGCACCCGTCGTTCAACAAGGAGGTCGACCGGCGCACCGGGTACAAGACGCGCTCGATGCTCGTCATGCCGATCCGCACCGCGCAGATCGCCAACAACAACGGCGTCATCGGCGTCGTGCAGTGCATCAACAAGCTCGGCAAGGTCGACGTGAACATGGACAACATCTCGAGCGAGGAGGCGCTCATGCAGATGATGCCAACCTTCTCGACCGACGACGAGACGACGCTGCAGGACTTCTGCCGGCAGATCGCGCCGCTCGTCGCCAACGTGCGCGTCAAGCGCGGCCCCGTCGCCAGTCAGGCGGCGCGCGGCGCCAAGCAGCCGGCGCTCGGCGAGAACTGGATCCTCAACGTCTCGAAGCTCGCGAAGGCGTCGACGTCGGAGATCATCAGGGCGATGCTCGACAAGACGCGCGAGATCGTCGGCGCCGACCGTGCGTCGCTCTTCCTCGTCGACCGGCGCAAGAAGGAGCTCTGGTCGAAGATCGCCGACGGCACGCCCGAGATCCGCGTCAAGATCGGCCAGGGCATCGTCGGCGCCGTCGCGACCACCGGCAAGCGCGCCAACATCCCCGACGCCTACCGCGATTCGCGCTTCAACAAGAAGATCGACATGGCGACGGGCTACCGGACGCGGCAGATCCTCTGCCTGCCGATCAAGAACCAGCGCGGGCAGGTGGTGGGCGTCGTGCAGTGCATCAACAAGAAGCGCGGCGCCTCCGTCTTCACCGTCGACGACGAGGAGCGGATCGACGAGCTCTGCTTCCAGTGCGCGTCGGTGCTGGAGCTCCGTGCGATTGAGGCGTCGCAGGGCGGAGACGACGACCCGGCGGCCCCTATTCCGGAGGAAGAGAAGCCGGTCAGACAGACCTCAATGGTCGCCGCGGGTCGCACGAGAGGCGGGCATCATTGATGCCCCATGACTCGCGCGCCACGCCACGCCTCGGACGCCAAAGGCCACGCCTCGAGAGGGAGAGAGAGGCCGCAGAGGCCAGAGGATGGCGGATGTGGCCGGCGACGGCCACCACCACACACACACACCCACCCACCCCGCTGGCCGTGCGCACCACACCACCCTCCCGCCACGCCCCTTCGCTTCCAATTTCGCGCCCACGCAGGGCGACGACCTCGCCGCGACGGGCGACGGCATCGCGGCGCTGCTGCACATGGTGCGCTCGCCGCGCGCCGACGTGCAGCTCCACTCGGTGACGGCGCTCGGCTTCGCGTGCCACAACGAGGCCAACCGGCAGCGGGTGGCGCTGCTGGGCGGCGTGCCGCTGCTGCTCGAGCTGTGCACGCCCTTCCCGTGGCGGCAGCCGGAGCTGCTGCGCCGCGCGGCGCACACGCTCGGCCACCTCACGCTCAACACGGAGGCGCAGGTCGACGCGCACCAGCAGGGCGGCTGGAAGAGCCTGCTGCTGCTCGCCAAGTCGGCCGACGCGCAGTGCTGGTACGACGCGCTCCGCTCGCTCGCCAACCTCGCGTCGCACGAGCCGCTGCGCGCGCCGCTGCTCAACACGGGCGCGCTCGCGCTCGCGCTCTCCTTCTTCCGCAACGCCGAGGTCGACCTGCAGGTGCTTCTGCCCCTCCCCTCCCCCTTCAGGTGCTTCTGCCCCTCCCTGCAGGTGCTCATGCCCCCTCCCTCCCGCGCGGCGCCGGCCTGCAGAGCCAGGCGGTGCGGCTGCTCGGCTCGCTCTCGCTCTGCTGCGTCGAGTCGGAGGCGTACGCGCGCCGCTTCACGTCGGTCGAGGTCGTCGACAAGCTCGGCCGCGCGGCGCTCGCGGCGACGGGCCGGACGGGCGACGCCAAGGTCAAGGGCACGGAGGCGCTGCCCGACCTGTGCTTCTGCTACGCCAAGCTGAGCCTGCTGCCGCAGTTCCAGGCGTGGCTCTTCGGCGCCGACGGCGTGCAGGTGCTGACGGGCTTCGCGGCGTACACGGGCGCGCAGCGCGCGCTCGTGCGCAGCGAGCTCGCGCGCACGATCGCGCAGTGCATCAAGCACCGCCACAACCAGCGGATCGTGCTCAACATGCTGCCGTCGCAGGACCCGACCGACCCGACGTTCCACCTGCAGACGACGGCGCAGCAGCGGCTCACGATGCTGCAGGAGAAGGACGCGCTCGCGACGGGCGAGGAGGTGCGCCGCCTGATGGACCGGATGCTGCTCACCAAGCCGTGGGACCCGAGGGTCCTCGAGCACTACACGTCGATGCTCGAGGTGCTGACGCGCGAGCCGTCCAACCACGACTACCTGCTGCAGAAGCCGTACGTCTCGCAGCTCGTGCTGCTCGCGACGCAGCTGCGCGGCGACGGCCTCTCGCTCGCGCTGCAGGGGCTGCGCCACCTCGCGCAGGCGCGCGAGGCCGACTCGGTGCTGCAGCAGCTGCTCAAGCTGGGCGTGCTGCCCGCGCTCTACGCGCTGTGCAAGCGCCCCGACCGACAGCTCGAGGGGCTCGTCACCGACGCGTCGATGTCGGCGCAGATGGAGGTGTGCCGGCTGATGGCGGCGCTCGGCGCCGAGGACCAGGTGGCGGCGACGCTCGCGAGCTACCGCGGCGCCGCCGGCCCCGACGGCGAGGAGCCCGACACGCTGCTCGGCGCCTTCGGCTCGCTCTTCGACTCGCCGTCGCCGCACGTGCTCATCGAGGTCTGCTCGGCGCTCGAGGTGTACGCGCCGCTGCACAAGGTCGCTATCTGCCACGCCAAGCTCGTCGCGCGGCTCATCGCGCTCTCGCACTCGGAGGAGCGCAGCGTGAGCGTCGCCGCCGGGCAGGTGCTGCGCGCCCTCTCGATGACCGGCAACGCCGGCGACAGGGAAGGCGAGCGCGGCTGATCCATGGCCACGGTGTGCGGACTTCAGAACAGTCTTGTGTGTGGCGCCATGTTCAAATGTCTTGTAAAGTATCATCGATCAGCTACTCACTACTACTTTACACATCGATTCACATGGCCTTGCACCACGTGCTGAACGTCGACTCGGGCTCGTGACGCGCCGACGCGGCCTGCGCGGTCGCGCTCGCGGCCCTGTCGCCGCTGCTGCCGCTGCCGAGCAGATGCAAGTGGTCGCGCGCGCCAACGAGCAGCATCGCAAAGGTGCTCACGCCGAGGACGACGGCGATCGCAAAGACGATGAAGGCGTTGCCGCCCTCGCGGCGGGTGGCGTAGCGGACGGCGAGGCCGCCGAGCAGCGCGGCGGCGAAGCCGAGCGTCCCGTACCACGACGCGTACTCGGCCGGGAGCGCGTCGACCAGGTAGAACTGCAGCGTCGACGACGACGCCGTGAAGAGGATCATGAAGGCCGACGTCGCGGCGGCGGCCTGCGGCGCGAGGCCCATCTCGAGCAGCAGCGGCCCCTTGATCATGCCGCCGCCGATGCCGAGCAGGCCGGCGGCGACCCCCGCGAGCACGCACGCCGCCGGGTAGAGGGCGACGGCGCGGCGCGACCAGATCGGCTCTCCGGGCGCGTACACGTACCTGCCACAGACGAGCGACGAATGCGGGCGAGCGCATGGCGCATGTGCATGCCTACACGCCTGCACGCCTGCACGCCTGCACGCCTGCACGCCTGCACGCCTGCACGCCTGCACGCCTGCACGCCTGCACGCATGCGACGCAATGAGAGCGCTGTGCAGAGGTGTGCTCGCGCAGCGGCGCACCCTGCCGCCAAGCGCGCCTCGTGCTTTGCGAGGAGCCGCACCGCCGCGACGCGCGTCACGCCCATCGGCAGCAGCGCCGTGAGGCCGAGCAGGCCCCACCAGCCGGACGAGCACGGCGACGTGAGCTCCACGGCGACGCCGGCGGCGCGCAGCAGCGGCGAGGGGCCGCGGCGCGAGCCGCGCAGCAGCGACAGCAGCGACACCACCAGCCAGATGCCGACGAGCCAACCGAGCTGCGCGCGGACGCTCATGCCGCCCGCGTCGCGCTTGGTGGCGGCCGCGTCGGCCGCCGCGCGCGCCGCCACCTCGCGCGCCGCCGCCGCCTCCCGCTCGGCCTCCGCCGCCTCCGCCTCGCGCGCCGCCGCCTGCCTCGCCGCCGCGCCGCGCTGCACCGCCGCCTCGGCCGCGCTGCCGGGCGACGCCACCGCCTCGCGCCACACGAGCGACGCGCACGGCGGCGACGACGGCGGCTCCGGGAACTCGTCCGAGGCGCGGCGCCGCATCAGATCGCCACGGCGACCAGCACCCGCACCGCCGCCGCCACTGCCGCCGCCGCCGTTGCCGCCGCCGCCACTGCCGCACGCGCTGCCGCCTCCTGGGCGGGCGCGTGTCATCGAGCGCGCCGCGGCCGACGACGCAGCGAAGCCTTGCGGCCGCAGCAGCCGACGACACTCACTCGCGCCGGCCTCGTCGTCGTCGTCGTCGTCGTCGTCGTCGTCGTCGTCCTCGTCGTCGCGGTACTCGTCGTCGCGCCGCGCCTCGTCGTCGTCGCCCCACATCAGCCGCCGCGACGTCGTCCCGGCGCCGTCGAGCCGTCGCGACTGGCACCCGCCGCCGCCGCCGCCGCCGCCGCCGCCGCCGCCGCCGCCGCTCGAC